>Ga0316204_10004757_pt1 | contig 23801 bp, 24 predicted proteins | sample 6monrhotite_MG_2_FD_205661 | JGI IMG/M metagenome (GOLD analysis project Ga0316204, IMG submission 205661) | Microbial mat bacterial communities from mineral coupon in-situ incubated in ocean water Damariscotta River, Maine, United States -... | ecosystem: Environmental > Aquatic > Marine >... | reverse complement strand
AGCCGCCCGCCCCTCAGCCCGTATTTGAATCTGCTTCGGCCGGAGGGCGCTTTACCCAACTACTACGCCCTGGTGCGGCCGCTCGAACAACAGCGACAGTTTGAACGAAACACCCAAAACTTTGAACGGCGACAGAATTTGCTCAACCGCGATTTGGAGCAACAATTGGGGCAGCCTTCGGGTATCATTGCTACGGGAACCGCCGGCCGTTTTATGAGCGACGGGACGAGCGGAGCCTACCTCAATTCACGCCGCTATTTCAATCAGTTCCAGTATCAGAGGCCGAACACCAACAGACGCCGGTGACTGGATTCGATTTTTTAATGTGACATGGAACATACAAACGGCCAATGGCACTCAACCCTGAGTGACGTCGTGTATCTCAACAGGTTGTACATCCCCATTCCCGCACGAAATCCGGGCATTGCCATGTCGGGCGCGCTACAGCCAGCGTTTCGGATTAACGCTGCACACGCACAGGGGCGGAGGCCGGGGCGGGATGCAGGCATTCGCTAATCAACTGCAGGGCTTCGCGGCGTCGTTCTTCATGCTCAGGTGCGATCAGCGAAGCGACGGGGAATTCCGCATCGCACACCGCGCAATCATAGTACGGCAAGCGGTGCTCGCTGACGATGGCGTTCCCCATGGCTTGGCCGCAGGCCGGACAGTCGCGATTGCGGAGGATTCCCAACCCCCATCCGACGACCAGACTGAACCCGCCGAGAATCAAAGTCACACAGCACAGGCCGATGAGACTCACGTGTGACCCCGTCCCGGTCCAAGGCAACAACGCCAACACCGTGAAGGCCAGAACCAGCGACATAGCGATTTTGGCTGAGAACCGCATCCAGCCAATGGTGGTCCGATCGCCGCCCGGAACAAGCAGCATCATGGCACCAGTTGTTCCGGTGCTCAGGCGTTGATAGGCGGCCCGAAGTTGACTTGAGACGCTGCTTGGCATGGTTATTTTCCCTATACCGACTCAGGCAGCACGCCAACGACCGGAGGCCCCGGCAGATTACGAATTCGACGTACGCGGCCTATAAACAAGCCTAGCTCACATTCGGGACCAAACAAGAAAACAATTCTGACTTGTAGTCAACGCCGTCTGATGCATGGCCCATACTCGATGTTGAGCGAATTTTCTTGTTGCTGCCTCTCGCGCACTGTAAACTGTGCGTATTCATCTCCAATCCGCCAGGGTGATCTCATCCGAAACATGCGGCAGACGTATCGCTGCTTCGCTTGTGTCGCCTGACTGGCATATTCATATATTACACTTCCGTGAGCTGACAGCTTTAGTCATTTGGAATCTTGAGTTGGTTTGACGACCAGTGAGCACAGGCATGTTGCACGCGCTTCGGGCGACGACACCTAACACTCGTTTCATCAATGTGCCCCTAGCACAGGGAGGAAGTTTCCATGACGGACGACATTTATGACCGCGATGATTGGACGGAGCAGAGCGAGAGTGACTCTGGGATTATGCACGAACCGGTAGCGGATCCGGGCATATTTCAAGTCTACCAAGCCGGGAGAGTGACTGTTGTCGGATTTCGCGGGAACGACATTCCCGCGGGGTTTTGGATCGGCGGATATCGGGATGCGCTCAAGAGTATCGTTCAGGAGCACGCCTGCGAGGAGTTGTCATTCGATTTGACCGGAGTGACCAACGTTCCCAGTGGCATGCTGGGACTGTTCGTGTCGCTGGGTGATCTGGGTGTGAACCTTTCGGTATACAATCCTAGCGGCGATGTCCGCGAAATATTGCATACAACAAATCTCAACAAGCTGGTGGAAATTCGCGATGTCGATATTGGGGCCGACCGAGAGGACTAACCGGACACTTCAGTTGCCATTCGTCCCCACGGGCCGAATCCGCAGTTTCATCAACGTCACCTCGTTGCCGGTCGCGTTGAATTCCAGCGCATCCATGAAGGTTCGCATTAACAGAATCCCGCGACCAAACGGCCGTCCCAAGTTTGCCGGGTCGGTCGGGTCGGGGAGGAGTGTTGGATTAAAGCCGCTCCCTTCGTCGCGAATGACAAACATCACATGGTCGGCGGAAAAGGCGGTTCGCAAGTAGATTTGACGATCCCGGTAGGGGATCTCTTGGCAACGTGTTTTTGCCAATTCGTAAAACTGGTCTCCATCCTCCAGTTTTAACTCCGATCGGATCTCCAAATTGCCGTGATAAAACGCATTGTGCAACGCTTCGTCAAGTGCGGTGCCGATTCGCGCGTAATCGTTGTCATGACAGACTTCGAACTCGCGGAGCAAATGGCAGACAAATTGCACCGCCGTCGATAACAACCGGGGATCGTTTTCCAGCGTGAACTCAAACTCGCCGGTGGTCATGCGGCTTTTCAGTTGGCGGCGATGACGGTGTTCGCTGACGGTCGCCAACACACGGCTCACCGTTTCGGGCAGGTCGCGTGCCAGCCGTTTCTTGGTGACATAACTGGCTGCCCCTTTCTCCAACGCTTGCACGGCGATCTCTTCGCTTCCCTTGCCGGTCATTAGCACAACGGGCAATTGTGGAAACTGTTTGCGGATCGCCTGCACCAGTTCCAGCCCGTTCATGTTAGGCATTTGCAGGTCGGTCACCACAATGTCGGGCGGAAGTTGTTCGATTTGCGCTAACGCCTCGCAGCCGTCAGCGGCGAAGTTCACCTCCACGTCCTCATTCTTTTTCAATAGGCCGGCCGCCAAGCGGCGATCCGTTGCGGAGTCATCGACGACAAGGACCGTTGTCATGATGTGCCGAAGCCTTTCGATAAGCAACTGCGAAGAAGTGAATCACGTTGAAATGGCCGACGGAGAATTGACGTATCCTCCACTGGCTATTCTGCCAATGATCGCCCAATATTACCAGTTCGATTTTCCAACATCGGGGGCATCTTGACGCACCTGTCTGGGCGGGACAGTAGATATCTCAATGAATCCATGCATTGCACTTGTATTTCAGGAATGGATTAGCCACGGAGAGAGCACCGAGAAAGATATGGCATCTCCGCCCATTTGAGGTGTACAATACTCAGCATCATGGCCTTTTTCCTTAGCGCTTTTCCGCGTTAAAATATCCAAGGTAGGATGCGTCTCGAGGTGAATTTTTGCGTTGGACAAATGACCTACTTCATGGAGACATTCTCGCCCAGCCGCAAAGTACGTAAAGGGTTTGAATTTAGGACAGTGGTCCTATTGTCCACGCACGTCGAAGACTGAAAAATATTGCCCGCGATAAACCACCGGCAGGTCTGTCGCGTCGTTTGTGCGTGCGATTAAAAAATCGACCAGTTCTCGGTCTTCGAATCGATTCACGATTTCACGCGACATTGTACCCGCTTGCCGGGACTCTTCCCAATCCCGTAGCAGATCATACCGTCGTTGCCATTCAAGCAAGCTCGGCGCGTCCTGCGGGCAATCTTTATAGTTCACGTATTCGACCCGCTGACCGTACCACTTAAACCCCCAGCTATACGAGGGCGTCAGCACGCGCGCATCTTCCGGAGCGTGCTCCAACGCCCAACGGCAACACGCTTGCCAATCGGCGAGCACCAGCGGGTGAAAACGAGTGGGACTGCGGTCCACCGGCATCACCAGCATCGCATACGAAAACGCCGCCCCACAAACAAGGAATTCAATCCCATGGGTCGCGCGCCGCTTTTTGGAGAAACCCTCAAACCGGGCCGACCATTGCGCAAAGAGTCGAACCGCCAACACGGCGACCGCCAACGGCAAGAGGACATCGAATAGTCGAAACGGATAGAATTTTAACAGCGACGCACTTTGAAATCCGAAGAGGGGGAAACCAAACCGAGCGACAAGTCCGCCGGCGGCAAACAATGCACTGGCCATCAAATACCAGTTGAGGAAATCCCCGCCAGCAGTCATTGCGGCGCGCTTACGGAAAACAATCCAGACAATCAGCATCGCGGCATAACAGGCATAGGCGCGTAGCGAAAAGACGGCCGGATCGAGATGGTGTTTGAGACGGCTGAAAACCTGAATGCGATCCGCCTGAGCGGCAATCTCCGCTGAGGCACCACCTAACGTCTGGAAGGCCGGGTAGAGTCCGGGAAATGCGCACATGCCAAACAGCACGGCGGCAGCGGCAATCCGCGGCAGTGAATGCGGTTGTGCGTGGTCGCCACGTAAAAAAAGGGGGACCAATACGCCCGCCAATGTCGCCAGCAGGCACCAAATGCCCACGACCGGGTGAAAACTAACTGCAAATCCCAACAGCGTAGCGGGGCGCAGCAAAAAACCGCGCGCCGCTAACCCGGCCGCCCAAAAGGCGAAGCCGTAGGCAAACACCTTTCCTTCGACACCGCCGATGATCCATTCACCCGCCAGATTTCCGATGGCCATCATGCCGAGATAGAGCGCCGCTGTTGCCAGCACGGGTCGCATTCCGGTCAGCACGACTGACAACAACGATTCCAGCCCGACCGCCAACAGCAACAGCGCCGCCACACGGGAGATTGCCGCCGTCTGCTCCAACGAAAACCACTGGGTGAGGCTCCCCACGGTCGAGTAGAACACATAGTGCGGATTCGACGACTCCAAAAACAAATCGCCGCGTCCCCAATCGGGGTTCCAGAAGTGCTTCGCCTTGGTCAAATAGTGTGGTTCGTTCACCGCGGGAATCGGTGTCCGCACAAAGCTATAGGCGAGAAGGCCGGCAAACAGCAAAACGACCGCCCAGCCACGTTGTCGTCGTGTCCACCAAAGCTGTTCAGGCTGCCGGCTGTTTGGCAGTTCCCGTTGGGGCTGGTCCATAGTCGGATCGCTTTGTCAAAAAAACGAGCAAACTGCGACACTGAAACAGCGTCTCCGGGGTTGATACAAAGCGGCGTTACTTCTTAGTTTTCTTTTTGGCAGCTTTTTTTGTAGTCGCTTTTTTCTTCACTGCCTTTTTCTTCACCGCTGCCTTGGGTGCGGCGGCCTTTTTCTTAGCAGTCTTCTTTTTAGTGGTTTTCTTTTTAGCAGTCTTCTTCTCGCCAAAGACAGCGTCCCAATTGTTCCAAAATTCCGGCGTCGTTCCCGTTCGTACGATCGGACCACTCATGGCTCGGTCTCCAATAACTACGTAATACTACAGTTGCATTAAAACAATGGGTTGCGTGACAAGCAACAAAGCACAGGCGGCTTGTCCATCTGCGCGACATCGACAAATTCCACCGACGAAACCAAAATACCTTCGGTATTTCTATTGCTCGGGATTTTCGATTGCGAAAAGCAGATATAGGCGGTCCCGCTGTGATTCACAACCCTGGGGCAAAAATTCTCATTTGAGCATAATCCCTCGCTCGGCACCGACTTGTTGCCTCCGCATGGCACTTCGGCAATCACTGGCGTAACATATTCTCACACTTTGAAAAAATCAAACTGGCCAAGAATTCAGAGGAGATGCTCATGTCATTGATGAAAGGCCCGGCCGTTTTTCTGGCCCAGTTTCTCCGCGATGAACCGCCGTTTGACGAGTTGCTCAGCATCGGTCGCTGGTTTGCCGAGATGGGGTTTATAGGTGCCCAAATCCCAGCCTGGGATCCGCGCACTATCGACCTGTCGCAAGCGGCTGCCTCAAAAACCTATTGCGACGACTATGTTGGCTGCTTAGCCGAGATCGGTTTGCAGCCCACCGATTTGGCTGGATACCTACAAGGTCAAGTCCTTGCTGTGCATCCGGCCTATGAGGAAATGTTCGAAGCTTTTCATCCCCCCGGTTTGCGCGGGCAAGAACGGACCGATTGGGCGAGCGAGCAATTGCGGCAATGCGTGCTGGCATCCGAGCACATGGGCCTGACCACCATTCCCGTCCTTTCGGGCGGATTTGCCTGGCATATGGTTTATCCCTGGCCGCAGCGGCCCGAGGGAATCATCGAAGAGGCCTTCAAAGAACTCGCCGCCCGTTGGTTACCGTTGCTCGATTTTGCGCAAGACCATGGCTGTGTCTTTACTTACGAACTGCATCCCGGGTCCGACCTATTCGATGGGGCCACGTTTGAGATGTTTTTGGATCAAACAGACAATCACCCTGCTGCCTGCATCAATTACGACCCCAGCCACTTTTTGCTGCAGCAACTCGACTACCTCGAATTTATCCGCATCTACGGTGAACGGATCAAGGGCTTTCACGTCAAGGATGCCGAGTTCCGCCCCTCGGGGCGCGTGGGAGTGTATGGCGGATATCAATCCTGGTCCGGCCGCGCGTCACGGTTCCGTTCGTTGGGGGACGGGCAAGTCGATTTCACGCAAGTCTTCACGTTGCTCACCGAAGCGGGTTACGATGGCTGGGCGGTGATGGAATGGGAATGCGCCGTCAAAAGCCCGGAGCAGGGGGCTCGTGAGGGCGCGCCGTTTATTAAGAAGCACATCATCGAATCCAGTGACGTTGCCTTCGACGATTTCGCCGGCGGCCACGCCGACATGGGGGCAAATCGTCGTATGCTGGGGTTGGAGTAGTGGCCAGTGGCAGTAGGCAGTGAAGATTTGGGATGTTTGGGCTGGAAAATCGTTCTGTCAGTTTGAACTTTCGACCTGTTTAATTGAGAATCACTCGTTTATTGAGCCGGCGGTTTGAATGACCGTCTACTGTTCCATTTATTTCTGGCCACTGGCCTCTAGTCACCGGTCATTGGCCGCTCTTGTCATTCGGAGAACTCGCATGCAACCTTGGAAACGTAAACTGCGAATGGGGATGGTTGGCGGCGGGCAAGGGGCCTTTATTGGTGGGGTGCACCGTATGGCGGCCGCACTGGATGGGCAGATTGAATTGGTCGCGGGCTGCTTTTCACGTGATCCGGAAAATACGCGGCAGACCGGGGCCCAGCTGTACCTCGATCCGGCGCGGTGTTATGACAGCTGCGAACAAATGGCGGCCGCCGAGGCGAAATTGCCCGTCGAGCAACGGATTGATTTCGCAAGCATCGTTACGCCCAACGTTTCGCATTTTGCGATTGCCAAAACGTTTCTCGATGCCGGGTTTCATGTCGTCTGCGACAAACCGATGACGTACGATCTCGATGAAGCCAACCGGCTGTGCGAACTCGTAGAACAATCCGGATTGGTTTTCGCCCTCACTCACAACTACACCGGCCATCCCCTCGTGCGTCACGCACGCAGTCTGTTTCAATCGGGAGAAATGGGCACAGTCCGCAAAGTAATCGTCGAATACCTGCAGGATTTCCTGATGATCCCGCACGAAAAACTCGGCCAAAAACAGGCCGCCTGGCGCGTCGATCCGGCGCAATCGGGCATCGGCGGTACGCTCGGCGATGTGGGGACGCACTGTGTGAACCTGTTGGAATACGTTACCGGCGACCCGATCACCGAGTTATGCGCCGACAGAAGCACCTTTCTTCCCGACCGTAAATTGGACGAAGACGTCAACGTGCTGTTGCGTTTTGCATCGGGCGGTAAGGGGGTACTCACCATCAGCCAAGTCGCCACCGGAGAAGAAAATGGTCTGCGCCTCCGCGTATATGGTTCTGAGGGAGCCGTGTTGTGGGGGCAGGAGGAGCCTAATAAATTGGATCTGTTGCGATACGGCCAACCGCGACAAACGCTCACCCGCGGGCGTGGAGAATTTCTCTCCGAATCAGCCAGCGCTTGCACGCGGCTTCCGGCTGGGCATCCAGAAGGGTATCTGGAAGCGTTTGCCACCATCTATTGCGGTATCACGGAAGCCATTCGCGCCCATATCGACGGCCAACCGCTCACGACCGAGCAATACAATTTCCCCACAGTCTACGACGGCCGCCGCGGCCTACAATTTATCACCCAAGCTGTGCAGTCCTGCGAACAAGGGTCGGTCTGGATGCCGATGACTTGACTGCTCCCCACCCTCAAGCCTCGCGCCTCAAGCCTCACTGCGGTACCGCTGTCGAATTCACAATCTGCCGGATCACCGCTTGAGAGCGTTCGCGGCGGCCTTGACGCATAACGCCGCGACAAATGACACGGTGAGCCAGCACCGGCTCTGCTAGTCTTTTGACGTCGTCGGGAATTGCAAAATTCCGCCCTTCGGCCATCGCCATGCCTTGCACCGCCCGATAAAAAATCAACGCACCCCGGGTACTGACGCCGAGTTCTAGTTCGTCATGTGTGCGCGTGGCGGCGACGATGTCCAACAAGTAGTCGTTGATGGAATCGTCAACACGTACGTCGCGAACGGCCGCCTGCAACGCCACAATGTCCTTAGTATCCAGCGACGCTTGCAGTTGATCGACCGGTTCCCCTTTGCGGTGCATGGTGAGGATTTCGCGTTCGACTTCGCGTGAAGGATACCCGACCTCGATGCTCATCATGAACCGATCCAATTGATTTTCCGGCAGCGGATAAGTCCCTTCATATTCCAACGGGTTTTGCGTGGCCAAGACTAGAAACGGCGCTGCCAATTGTCGCGTCTCGCCTTCGATCGAAACCTGATGCTCGCTCATCGCCTCCAACAACGCGCTCTGCGTACGGGGGGTCGTACGGTTGATTTCGTCGGCTAGCAGGATATTCGTGAAAATCGGTCCTTCGCGGAATTCGAATTCTCCCAGATTTGGCAAAAACACACTGGAGCCAAGAATGTCGCTGGGAAGCAAGTCGGGCGTAAACTGAATTCGGCGAAACCGGCAATTGAGACTACGCGCCATCGCCTTACCTAGCACCGTCTTTCCGACACCCGGCGCGTCCTCAATCAAGATATGTCCGTCGGACAGCAGCGCCACGACCGCCATGCGGATCGCCTCGGGCTTTCCCATCAACACGCCGCCAATTGCCGCCTCGAGTTGCTCTACCTGTGCATTGACTTGTGTGGACAACCTAGATCCCCGATTTTTAAAACCAATTATGAGACAATAATGAAAACGTCATACTCAACGATCAGACAAGAGAAGTCAATTCTCCGCGAAATCCGTTCACTCAATCAGCGTCGACATCCTGACGAACAAAAGACGCTGCCTCAAATCTCGCCAAGCTGGACAGATGCCCAAGCAATTTCCGTAATCGCTTTAGCTATTATGGGTAACGTCGCCACGGCCAACTGTGAGCGATCCCACAGTTTTTGATGAACGTGATCACTTTTCCACAGGGCAATGTGTCTCATAACGAAATAACGTATTCAGGTTTTACAGATTCATTGGAATTGACCGGTTCTGCAAGTCGAATCAACTATAAGGACAGTATCTGCGCAATATTTCGTCTCCTGAGTTCCACGGATTCCAGGCCGCTTTCCCTCATTCGCCGAGCAGTCATCTTGTCGTTGCCTCTTGATACTCCCCATATTGCCTACCGATGGAGATTGCGCTCTGCGTGCGGACTTCTGCTCGTGACAGCGCTATTCCTTCCCGGCTGTGGACTTTCACGCGAATACAACACCGTGGACGTGTCGCCGCCATTGGCGCAAAACGACATTGGCCACTCCCATCCGTTAGCAGGCTTACCCAATCCGAACCCAAACGTTCGCGCACAGCCGACCGTCGGTAGCGTTTTACAAGCCTCAGCCGTCCTGCCCGCCACGACTCTCCACTCGTCTCCCTTGCCTCAGGAAGTCAACACGGATTGGTTCCAGCCGCCCCCCGTTGGCAATTGTCAGCCTGGTTGTTGCCAGACCGGCCTGTCGCCGCGGGTGTATCAAACACTGTGCGGACCACCGCCGACTTTAAACTTCCGCAGCGATTTTCATAACTGCTGGGGGACGTTGGTCGATGACGCGAAGTCGACCGTTACTTGGAAAAACGCGTTCATCATGGGCGCCACCACCGGTGCCGCTATCGGTATTCATCAAGACTGGGACGATAAGGTCCGAGAATATACCGCCGAACACCCCAGCAGGTGGGGCAGCGCCAGTGAGGGGATCGGTTACCTGGGTGACTTTACCGTGCAGATTCCCGTCTTGGCTGGGCTTTATTCTTATAGCTTGTGGGACCAGAACGAAGAATTGCATGACTTGAGCAGCACGTTAATCAGTGCCTATGCCGTCACGACGACCACAACCACCTTGATCAAGGTGGCGGTGAATAGCGAACGCCCGTCGGAAGACGTCAACGGCGGGGATTTTGGATTTCCCTCGTACCACACCTCCAGCAGTTTCGCGCTGGCCTCGGTGCTCGATAAATACTATGGCCACAAAGTTGGCTTGCCCGCTTATACCCTGGCCGGGGTCATCGCCTGGACGCGCATCGACGAACGTGATCACGATCTCTCCGACGTTGTGTTCGGCGCGGTCCTGGGGACGGTGATCGGTCGCAGCATCGCCGCACACCATCTGGGCGAAGATACGGACGTCGTCCCGTTCTACGAGCCGCAAAGCGGCGCTGCCGGAGTGGCGTTTGGCGTGAACTATTGATTTAACCACGGTGCGGTGACAAGCGACGACAGCAAGCCGATTAAGACGTCAACAGCTCGTCGGTCAAGTGCTCAACGCCGTTGTAAAAGTCGAGTTCCGTTCCTTCGGGTGTGATCACGACTTTACTGATACTGGAGTTGAACGGCACAGTGATGTCATCGTCAGGCGTCACGTATCCGCCGAACATGGCGTCGAGCACCAGGCACTTGAGCATGCCGTGAAACACCAGCGCGATCCGTTCGTCGGTGTGTCCGAATTCCCGCTCAGTTCGCGCAATGACTGTCTCGGCGCGTTGCCTAGCATCGGCAACCGACTCAAACGGCTTTGACTGCCACCAACCGCGGTGGTCAAGGTCGTCGGGGAGTTGAAACTCCGGATACAGCTGCTGAATTTCTGCGTCCGACATGCCCGGCCGGCCTTGATACCGATCTGCGATCAGATCGGCTGTCGGATCAGGACCGGTACAACAGCCTCCCTGTTCGTGAATGTCGACCCACACCTCGGCTGGCACTCCCGTCGCCCGCCGCAATTCCTCAGCCGTATGCAATGCCCGCAGAAACGGGCTGGCAATAATCCGTGTCAAACGCAACGGCCCCGCCCACTCGGCCAAGCGGACGACCTGTTGTGCACCGATGTCGGTCAACGGGGGGTCCTGATGCCGTTCCACAAGAGGATTCGCGTTATTCGCCGATTGTCCGTGGCGTATCAAAAAAAGTTCCATGCTGTCGTCGTTCGCTGAAAAGAATTGAGCTAAAAAACAGTTTCCTACAACCGCGACGCGATCATACCTCACCTGCCAAAACCGTCAACGGGCCGAGAACTTGAGCCAAGACGATGAACAAACCGGGTGGCAGCGATTGGGGTGTATGAGGCAGAGGAAACCGTCATTTGGATGTCCTGATACCCCACGCTCTTGCCCGCAGAATGTACGCTGGAATTGCGGCTTCTTGCGGGCTGCGCCCGCCGCGATAGCAAAGCTATCGCGGCCACCCACCGGTGTGTGATTGGAATGCATGAGCGGTAAGCCTCGCGCAAAGCTGCAAAGCTGGCCAAGGAGATTCTAGGGACAATTCTCAACGGCATGGAACGCGGAATGGTGCAGCAAACTTCACTGAAAATACTTTATTGCCGGGGTGCATACCCTACTGGCAGATGCCTGGATTGCGAGATGGTATCGCAAACCACTTTGCGAGCTTTGCGGCTTTGCGTGAGTCTTTTTAAAAACGATCGGCGGCTAGAACTCGCCGTACAGATCCTTGAGTTTGCTCACCGCGCGGGCCCACAGCATTTGCACTGCCGGACGCGTGCGGTCCATCCGCTCGGCGACTTCGTCAAATGGCAATCGCTGCAAGCTACGGAGGATGATCACCTCTTGATGGTCGGGCGCGAGTTTCGTGATGCAGTCGGCCAATTGAATTTCCCGTTCACGCTGCATGACTAGTTCACTGGGGCTTTCGCCGCCGGAACTCGGTTCGCGGGTGAATCCTTCAGACAAATTCGTCGGTCCGACCTGCATGGAAACTTCACGTCGCTGCTGACGTTTTTCTGTGCCGCGATAACGCCGCACGAAGTCGGTCGCGTTGTGCTTAAGGATCTGCTTCAACCAAGTCAGCCATTCCCCCTCGCTATTTCCACGGAAATCGCCGAAACCGCGATAGGCGTCCAGCATTGTCTGCTGCACCAAATCGGACGCGTCGACTTTCACACGCAGCCAACTCTCGACCTGCACGCGGGCAACAATTGCCAGATAGTTGCGGCATTTGTCAAACAGTTCATCGCGTGCCGCTTCATCGCCGCCGCGAGCGCGGTTTAACAGTTCCACGAGTTGTGAGTTGTTGTCGTTGTCCATCAGCGAGGCATCCTTAGAGTTGCAGGCGCGTGCATTTTAGTCTGAAATGGCCGCTGCCCGCCATCCCGGTCCTCGATGCGACTCCGAAAGTGCCCGACATGCTCTGCGAATTGTGCCAACAGGAACCAGCCACCAGCTTCCACCATCTGATTCCCCGCACGCTGCACAGCAATCGTTGGTTCAAGAAGAACTTCACGCGCGAGCAAATGCGTAGCGGGATTGTTGTTTGCCGACAATGCCACCGCTCGATTCACAAATTCGCCAGCGAAAAGGAACTCGGCCGCCGTTTTTACACGATGGAATTGCTCTTAGCCCATCCCGACGTCGCGAAATACGTGACGTGGCGGCAACGCCGCGAGCGGTGAGGGAAATACCAGATTCCCCGACGGGTGGTCGCTGACCGATGAAATTGGCATAATGCCCGCTTGACCTGAATCGACCGCTTGTGGTCGCCTGATCGTAATTCATCCAGGGCAGGCGGGAGCCTGCCCTACGCCGTGATTTCAACCGAAGGAATTATCCCGTGGCCGCTACGCTTAGCCAATTCGCACAGACTCTCAGCGTCGAAACCGCCTTCACGGTGCTTGCCGTTGCTAAACAACTCAAAGCTGCCGGCAAGGATGTTGTCGAACTCGAAATCGGTGACAGCCCGTTCGAAAGCACCGCTTCGGCCAAATCGACCGGCATTCAGGCGATCAACGAGAACCAGTCGCACTATTGTCCCTCCAGCGGCGTGCCGGCGTTTCGGGAAGCGGCTGCTAAGTTTGTCAAAAACGAATTTGGTATCCCGGCCGCGGCAGAAAACGTGATTCCCGGTCCCGGTGCTAAGGTCTTCGAACAATTCTTCTGCGAGGCGTTTCTCAATCCGGACGACGGCGTGCTGGTCTTCAGCCCATTTTTCCCGACGTACCTTCCTAACATCGAACGTCGCGGCGCGCGGGCGGTGCTTTGTCCGCTCACACAGGGAAATGAATTCCGCCCACAAGTCTCCGACATCGAAAACTTTCTGAACACCGATGCCGCTCCGAGGGCGATCTTCCTCAACTCACCGCACAACCCCACCGGCGGCGTGACCACCGAAGACGACCTACGGGACATCGCCGACCTGATTCGCGGCAAGGATATTGCCGTCTTCTCCGACGAACCGTATTGCCACATGATTTGGGAAGGCCAGCATCATTCGATCCTGTCGCAACCCGGCATGATGGACCAAGCGGTCGCCGCGTATACGTTTAGCAAATCCTACAGTATGAGCGGTTGGCGGTTGGGCTTTGCCGTGTCAAACAAGGAAATCTCCGACGCGATCGGCAAGATGATCAACACCACGCTCTCCTGCACGCCGACGTTGGTGCAACTCGCCGGGGCAGCGGCGCTGGAACAAGATTCGTCGGAGCGGGACCGCACGATGCAATTGTTCCGCGAAAAGGTCGTCCTGCTGACCGAAGGCCTCAACAAGATTCCCGGTTTCCACAGCCTGGACCCGACCGCCACGTTTTATGTGTTCCCCAACGTTGCTCCGGTTTGCAACGATCTGGGCATCACCAGTCACGGCTTGGCGCTGTATCTGCTCGAAGGAGCGGACGATGATTTTGGCGTCGCCTGTTTGGGCGGCGAATGTTTCGGAGAAGCAGGCGCCGGATTTTTGCGATTCAGTTGCGCCGAACCCAATGACCGTCTGCAACAGGCGCTCGAATTCCTCCCCGTGGCACTCAGCCGCACCGAACGCATCGCCGCATTTTTGGAACAACGCCCCCAATTCCGCTTGGCTAAACCGTACCCGACGGAAGCGTAACGTCGTTCACAGCAATCACACGTTGGGTGTTACCCTTTGCGGCGGTCCAAAGAACAACCGCGGGCGGCGCGAAACGAGTTTGTTCGCGCCGCCCTGCAGTTACTGGCATACTCCCAATGCCTTAGACATGGGACTTACGCCGTCATGACTTTAATCTTCTGCGCCGCTTCGGCTTTCACCTTGGGCAACGTCAAACGCAGCACGCCATCTTTGAGCGTCGCATCGATGCCGTCGCGATCCACCTCTTCGGTGAGTTTGAAACGCCGTTGGTAAAGCCCGGCAGAGTGCTCGATGTAGTAGGGGTTAACCCCCTCGTGTGAGCGTTCTGTTTTCTTCGCTTCGATCGTCAACACTTGCTTGTGCAATGTGATGTCGACATCTTCCTCAGCGACGCCAGGCATATCGACTGTCAGAATCAACGCCTCGTTAGTTTCCGAAATATCCACGCGCGGATTCAATACCTCTTCGGTGGTCTTATCCGTTGCGGTTTTGTCCGCCGTACAACAACTCTTGGTCAAACCGTCTTGTGTTTGAGTCATGATATCCTCCTTATTCTTTGTATATGTTGCGTCGAAAATTTGGACGCCCATGACAATATCAATACTGGTCTTTGCATTTCAGGATGCGCGTTTGACCGTGATCTTCTTGGGCTTGCTCGCTTCCGGCTTATGCAGGACGACGGTCAACACACCTTGCGCGTATTCCGCTTCGGTCTGTGCCGCATCGACCTCGAACGGCAATCGCAGCGTACGCGAAAATTCTCCGGTGCCCCGTTCACGACGATGATGCTTCTCGTCCTCTCCCAGCGTCTCGACGGGGCGGTTTCCTTTGATCGTCAGCATGTCACCTTCGACAGTGATGTCGATATCGTCAGCATTGACTCCAGCAACCTCTGCGGTGACGACCAAACGGTCTTCGCCCGACAAGACGTTCATCGCCGGAAATACCTGTGCACCGGTCCGCACGGCATCGGAAAGTCCGGAAAAAATTCGATTCATGTCCACCGGCAAACGATTCAACTCTTGCCACGGATCCCAATGTTTTCGAAATGATGTGCTCAGCATGATTTCACCTTCCTTTCAGTCGTAATGATGAATTCGTCGAACATCTGTCTCCGCACTGGAACAGGCGGGGACTTGTGAGTTCCAAATGTCCGATGGCAACCCTTAATGCAACCGCCATGCCGATCTGAAATCGCAGTGACGATTTGACAATAATTCCGCCAAAAGGTTGCAAAACTCGGATGACCCCACAACAAAAAAATCGATGTATCCCAATAATATATAAAGACATACGGCAACACATCTCATTCCAACCCGATCGCTATCCACTAACAGAAAAATCTCCAAAACTCATTTATGGCAGTTTAGCAAACGGCCTCCTGCACTGCCATTTCGGCAGACCCCCCCACCGAGACAGGAAGTGCCATTATGGCAGCTCTTGGTGATATGGAAGACATGCCAGTCTGGCGTACAGTCCGTGATCCGCTTGTGACTTTTAGGCAAGATTTGCATGCCCCATTCCAATGAGATGCCCGCAGCAACGTCGCAAAACGGCATTCGTTCGCCGCGCGTCCCTAAGGACTCCGATGAATAAAACTCGTAGTGATTTGTGCGCGGTCGGTCCGCTCTTGTAAAAATTTGCGATAACAACGAGGCTGGTTGCGTGACAGGGTTTGCCGGGTCTCAACATTCTGATGAACGGCGGCGGCGGCGTTTGGCGGTCGAGCAAGATGGCGCGCAGTCCGAGTCGTTTACGACGACCAGAGAGGCGAGCAAAGGGCTGGACGCGGTCTCTCTTGTCGAACTGGCAATCCAGGCATTCATCCCCCGCTCCATTTGGCCGCACATCGGCGTCGCCCTGGTCTTGGCGATGTTTGTTTTCGGCAGCCACGCTGCTCTTGATGCCCTCCCGCAAAATAACATTGTCGACATCTCACAACTGCGACAGGTTGCTGATGAGTCGCAGCGCGTGGTGAGTGGGTTATGCTTGTTCGTCACCATGCAAATTTGTGTGGTCATTCGACAGGTCCGTGGACGCAGCCGCAACGATTTCGACGGTCGCTATCGTCTGTGGAATTGGGTGGTCGTTGCCAGCGGTTTCTTTTGCGCGGCTATATTTCTCAACCTGCATCGCTTGGCGGGCGGAATCGTGGCGGCACTGTTGAATCGGCCCGACTTAATGACCTCCCCGATCACTTGGCAGGTCCCCGTGTTGACAATCGGCGGGCTGCTATTGTTGGAACTGGGACGGGAAATGCGCGAACATCGTCCAACGTGTGCCTTATTGTATCTCAGTTGTTTGTGCTATTTGGTCCCCCTGCTGTCCTCCGTGAAACTGTTCTCCGGATTCCTGGCGATGCTCCCCCCACTGATCGCGGGCATGCCAATCGAAATGATGGCGTTCTTAGCAGCGAACATTTTGCTATTCACCACGATGTCCTTGCATGCTCGATACGTCGTCCATTTCACCCCGGAGCCGCCCACGTCGGTCGTACGTCAATTCCGTTTACCGCTACCACGGCTGCGTCGCCCGCGTCTCGGCCGACCACGGTTCTTGCGTTTGCCGAAATTTCTGCATTGGAAGTTGCCTACACTTAAGAAACCGGCGTTCAAGCTCCCGAAGTTCAAATTCCCGGCACTCAAGTTTCCGACTTTCAAATTGAAGCTACCCACCTTCAAATTGAAATTGCCAAAACGCAAACCGCGTGCAGTGGCCCCTGCCCCACCAGCAGCGACGGAAGCGGTCAAACCGGCTCCGAAAAAGAAAAAGGCAGCACCACGTCGAACGCGGACTGAACCGGCGCATATCGAACCCCCTGCTCCGCAACAGGCAACGACCGAGGCTATTGCGGAACAAACGCCGCCGCGCTCGAATCGTCGCACCCCACCCCAAAAAGCAAAAACCCGCGCATCCCAGAGGCCGATCGAAGATCAAATCGATGAGGTGACCGCCGATGAGCTCAAAGGGCTGTCAAAAAAACAAAAACGAGAGCTCCGCAAAAAACGCCGCGAAGCACAACGCGCCACCCAATAAATGCGGCACAGCCGCTTTGTACGAGCTTCGGCTCGGAGATTGATGGGGGCGCTTCCGTTGGTCGCTTTGCTTTGGGGGAGGTTGGGTGAGGCTCTTGCCGGGCGAATGGATTTGTCGTTTGTTTGATCAGTTTGCGTGCCCTGCTCCCAAGTACCGATGGGGCTCAGCGTGAGCTTTGCCCTCCCAGGACGCTGTTTTTCTCTCCGTCGCCCTATTCTCTGTTTGGGTTGTGACGACTTGCTGACTCGTGTGATTGGCAAATCTGCTCGTGTCGAGTACCTTATGGTGAGCGCCTCTTGAAGTTGGCGAAACCAGGAGTCAATCGACATGGACCGGGACGTGTGGTCATCCACGGCCCCCGGCAAGGCGAGTTATCTATGAGTAAAACGGATCAGTCAGGGTCAGCCACCACTTCGGTCGTGGCGTTCGGGCGTAGCATGGGCGAAGTCGCGAACCTCTCCGACGAAGCATTTTTGCAGTCTATCCAGTGGCGAAAATCAGCCGATGCGGACTTGGCCCACGCCGCTCGAAAAGGCGACGTTTCAGCATTTTGCGCGCGATTGGTGCAATGCTTACCACAGGGGATTCTCCCCACCAAATCCACGAAAAAACGTACCGGCACACAAAGCAGCTTGGCGGCGGCGGAATATTTACCGACGCCCCCTGCCAATCCGTTGCGAGAGTTCTTGCACACATCGAACGGCCACTCTGCACAAAAGAACGGGAAGTCCAAACCTGCGAACTCAGCCAGCTTGGCAGATGTTCTCAATAGCGTGGCGCAGAAAAACTTCAAGACATCACCCGCTGACCTGCACGCGTTGACGGAGTTGGTCGCGTGCAGCGGCGCTTCTCTGGAACAGGCCGTGCGGTTTCAAGTATGGCGGACGACGTTGGCTGCTGCTTGTGAATTCACAAAGGTGCCCTCGACCACCGACGAAGGTGATCCGGCACAAACGGCTGACGAACAGTTATTACAGGCGGGTGAGTTGCCGTGGCGGGTGGGATTGCTGTTCGCTGACGTCAAAGGCTCAACCAAGGTTCGCCGTCGCGGGCGTAAGGTCATTCGACGGGAATTGGAAGACCGCACCGATGGCGACGGCACGCCGCACGCCACCTTGCTACCTCGATTGGGGTACTGGTTAGCAGCGCTGGTTCGCAGCGGACAATGGGCCAACCGTTTTCAGGCGACGTTGTGGGACGACGATTTGTCGATGCTATTCAATGACCTATTGGAACAAGCAATCCGACTGTACCGTCCTTCGGATTCCTGGGCGATGAGCAACGGTTTCTCGGCATCGCCGCGTTCCTTGTTTCGTGCTGCGTCGCAATTGGCGGGAAGCGAATTCAAAATTGCCGATTTGTCCTTTGCGTGGGACAAGGATCCGTCTCACAGGCGGAAGCGAAAAACCAAATCCAAAAAATCGGCATCCGCTACGACCAAACCGCGGTTGAGGAAACTGGCACCGTCGTCGCAATCGGACTGGGCCAACTTGGCCTGCCTGCGCAGCGACTGGGAAACGGAATGCGATAGCGTGGTGATCGACCACAATGGGCAGTTTCCACAAATTGACATGACGGTCTTGGGCCGCGCACTGTTCAACGGGAACTGGGACTTGCAGATTAAAGTTGACGGCAAGCCGGTTCAGGTCAAACGACAATGGACGGCGATCTGCTGGAACACCGACAACGATGGCGATTATTTGGAACTACAACAGACGTTCGCAGCGGGCGGGCGTGTGGAGCGGCAAATTTGGTTATCGCGATCGGCGCATTCCGCCATGTTTGCCGACTCATTGACCGGATTTTCGAGCAAACAGATCGAATATACATCCCGCCTGCCGTTGATCGATGGTTTGGATACCCAATCCGACGCCGGTGATCGTGAAACGCGGCTCAAAGACGGTCCGATTCTGACGCGTGTCTTTCCGCTATTTTTGCCACAGGATCGCGTGCATGGCACACCGGGTGGGTGTGGCGTATTCGGCGGCGATTTGGTGCTCAAGCACGTTGCTGCTGGACAGGGATTGTATGCCCCGATCGTCTTGGATTGGCATCCCGACCGCCGCCGCAAGCCGGTGCAGTGGCGCAAATTGACGGTGACCGAGGATGGACGCATTTTGCCGGGCGATGTCTCCGCCGGGTACCGCATGAAGATCGGCGATCAACATTTGCTGGCCTATCGCAAACTTCAAAAATCGGATCTCCCGCAGACAGTGCTCGGCTTCCAGACATTTGATGAAACGGTCTTGGGGCAATTTGACAAAAATGGCGACGTGACTCCCTTGCTTCTCGTCGAGTAGACGATGCAAGGCGGATTGGAATTATTAAGAACTTTATAGAACGTGGATGGTTGGGCGGCGCAATGAACGAAGATACGTACAACGAAATGAATCAACTCCACGAATCGGGGGGTGCGGTCGCCACCGTTGATCAACTCATTCAAACGCTCCGCGACGACAAGAACTACGACCGGCTGTTTGACGCGTTGCTGTTGAAAAAGCGGCTTGAGATGGGCGTGCCGGTCGTGCGTCCCACATCGTTTGACAACCTACCTGAAGACCGCCGTGCGGAATTCGAAGAACATTACGTCAACGCCGCCCGCGAAATCGGTGCACTACACTTGGAAGCAGGTTCCATCCCCCGTGCTTGGATTTATCTGCGGACAATTCGCGAACCAGAACCAATCATCGCTGCCATCAACGCGCTCGATGTCTCGCAGGACGTCGACGAAGAAATTGTTGACATTGCGCTGTACCAAGGGGTTGCGCCGGCCAAGGGATTGGAAATGTTGCTTTCCAGCCATGGTACGTGCAATTCCATCACAGTGCTCGACCAACAGTTCATGCAGTTAGAACCGCGCGTACGTCAGGAATGTGCGGCGCTATTAGCACAGACCATCTATCGGGATTTGACGGCGACGATCAAACACGAAGTCGAACGCAAACAAGGCTTCGCCCCCACCGTGGAAACGCTCCGCGAATTGATTACCGGACGAGAGTGGCTGTTCGCCGAAGACAACTATCACATCGACGTTTCACATTTGCATGCGGTGATCCGCTTTTGTCGCAGCCTCGACGCTGACCGCGACGAAGTCCGGCTCGCTACAGAGTTGACCGAATACGGCGCACAATTGTCGCCGCAATATCGGTATGCGGGAGATCCGCCGTTTGAAGATTATTACACGGCACATCACCACTTTTTCAACGCATTGACCGACACGGATCGTGATGCAGCACTGGATTTCTTTCGCGATCAACTCGCGGGAGATGCCCCCGATTCGGACAAACAGTTGACCGCTTATCATCTCGTGGATCTGTTGAGACGCATCGACCGGACCGAGGATGCATTGGACATCGCCGCGAAATACTTGTTGAGCGTCGAAGATCAACTCGAGTTTTCGTTCGCCGAACTGTGCGCCGAAACAGGCCGCTACGACAAATTGATGGAGGTCAGCCGGGCGCAACAGGACCCGGTCGGATATGCCGCCGCGCTCGTGGAACAGGCGAGAACTCCCTAGTCACCACGAACGTTCATCTCCCCCGGCCCTGGTTCTCAATTTCTCGAAGCTCAGCTTCGAGTGAATCATGCAACGCCCCTTCGCCAATCGTCTTTGATCAGCGAAGCGGAACTTCGCGACAGTGCGTTCTCCAGCCGGAGTTGGGGAACGAGTGAAATCTACCTGATTAACCCACCGTAGTTCGATGTCATTTGTCCAACGCAACCGCGCAGCATGGGATCGCCTTGTACGAGACGGTAGCCAATTCGCCAAGGTGGCCACCGACGAGCAATGCCGTGATCCATTGCAGGCTTTGGATGGACGGGGTTGGCTACCGGCCAGCGTACGGGGACAGGACGTGCTTTGTTTGGCCGCCGGCGGGGGATGGCAATCGATTCTCTACGCCGCCGCTGGAGCAAACGTCACGGTCGTTGACCTCAGTCCAGCGATGCTCAAAAAGGACGAACAAGAAGCGAACCGTCGCAACTACAAAGTTCGCGTCGTCGAAGCTTCGATGGACAATCTCCAGGTGTTTGCCGACGAGAGTTTCGACATCGTCCATCAACCGGTCAGCACCTGTTACGTCCCCGATGTGACCGCTGTGTATCGCGAAATCGCCCGTGTGCTACGCGACAATGGCCTGTACATCAGTCAACATAAACAACCGACCAGTCTGCAGATAACAGAACAGGATGAGCGGCACCGCTACGTGTTGGGGCTGCGGTATTATCAGGACGGCTCATTGCCGCTCGTGGAGGACGAATCGTATCGTGAAAGCGGCACGGTGGAATTTTTGCACCGCTGGGAGGAATTGGTCGGCGGACTCTGCCGGTCTGGGTTTATAATTGAGGATTTGACCGAGCCATATCGGGGCGACCCGCAGGCACCGCTGGGGAGCTGGCGACACCGGGGATTGTTTGTGGCCCCTTATTTGCGGATAAAATCGCGTCGAATTCCACGTATCGCAGGGGAAAATTCACGGAAACCACTGTGGACTCCCCCCTAAACTATCTGCTGAAGACGATTTGTGGCGACTAAGGCAAATTGCCTCTGCTCTTGTCAATCAGTGCGGCGTGCGTTAATTTTTGGGCATGAATAAAGACGCAAAAATGTCAAACGACGACGACGACGATTGGGGCGCCTTAGCTGAGAACCTGCTAGGTCTGCCGTCCGAGCCAAAACCCGAGGCGACGCAAGAGGTTGAGCCTGCCAGCTTCGATTCCGAGGAGTCGCTGGAAGCGGTCGATGAGGACGATGATTTCCCCGAAATCGCAGAATTGGCGGAAGAACCGTCGGACGACGACGATTTCGTGATTGTTGCCGAAGACGATTCGGATGACGACGACGACGACGTTGAAGAAGTCGACGCAGAAGAACAAGTCGACGATCCGTTTTGGAATGCATTAGCGGACTGGGACTGGGAAAGCGACGATAAATCATCGTCACCCGCCAAATCTGAGTCCAAGAGCAAGCCCCGCCGCTCGGAACGCAAACCGAAACCGAAGACCGAAGCAGAGCGCACCAAAGTGCTTACCGAGTTGGTGCCGGACGATAAGCCGAGCAAAGTCTCCGACGATTCTGATTTTGCCGCCGATCTGTTTGACGAACCTGCAGATAAGGCTAAGGACGAGAATCCAGTTACGGTCGAATTAGTGAAAGAGGCCACTGATGAGGAAACTCCAGAAGCGGCCGAAGAAGAACGTCGCCCGCGCCGCAGACGCCGACGCCGCCGACGGTCGGTTGAGGAGCAACCTGCGGAAACCGCTGAAGCTGAAGAATCAGTGAACGAGGACGCAGAGACAGCCGACGAAGACGAAGAACAATCCATCTCAGACAATGACGCAGCAGCGGTCGCCACAGAGGAATCCGAAGAAGAATCTGACGAAGAGGCCGCGCCCAAAAAACGCCGACGACGAAAACGCGGCGGCCGACGGCGCGGGAAATCTTCGGTCGAAGCGCCCGAAGAAACGAAGAAGGTTGTCGCAGAAGACGATGCCATAGAAGACAATAACGACGACCTTGATGATGATGATGATGACGACGAAGACGACGACGAAACTTCGTACGGAAAACCGTCGAGAAAGTCGGATGAGAAGAAGTATCAAGACGTCCCGACCTGGGAAGATGCGATCGCCTTCGTGCTCAATCCGGTAAAAAAAGCGACTGCGGCGGATGCACCGACAGCAGCATCGACTAAGACGAAAGCGCAGAAGAAATCGTCATCGACGAGTGACAGTTCCTCGACATCTCAGACGACCAAAAAAACGTCATCGAAGCGATCCGGCGGTGGGCGGAAACGACGGTAATAAGCCACAGTCATTCGCCCACAGTCATTCGCCGGCTGGTTGTCCCCCCTTGCGGGGGTCGCTGGCGGCCCGCAAGCCCGTTTTATCGCGTGTGGCCGCCTGCACGGCGGCAATCGCGTTTTGCAAACGGACAGTATGCCCCAGCGCTGTTAAGTCGGTTGCTAATTTCTTTTGCAGCGGCCCTTCCACATACAGTGCGTTGGGCATCCACTGGTGGTGAAATCGCGGCGCAGCGACGGCGTCTTGCACATCCTGACCATGCCGCATCATATTGAGCAAGACCTGCAGGGTCGCACTGATAATCCTCGGCCCCCCAGATCCTCCCAGCGCATACGCCGCTTTGCCGTCGCGCACAACGATCGTCGGCGTCATACTCGAAAGCGGCCGTTTGCCGGGAGCGACCGCGTTGGCATCGCTTTGAATGAGCCCAAACGCATTCGGTTTTCCGGGCACGGCGGCAAAATCGTCCATTTCATTATTCAGCACGATCCCGAACTTCGGTTCGACGACCAAACTGCCGAACGTGGTGTTGATTGTTTCCGTGCAGGAGACGGCGTTCCCCTCTGCGTCAATCACACAAAAATGGCTCGTCCCACTATCATTGTTCCCCTCAAATCGGCCGTACGCTTCGGGCGGTTGTGTTTTCGACGAATCGACCTTCGCAGCCAACTTCTCAGCGTATTTCCGGCTCGTTAAGCGAGCGATGGGAACGGATACAAAATCAGTGTCCCCCAGATACTCCGCCCGGTCGGCAAAGGCATGTTTGAGAGCCTCGGTGACCAGATGCACGGCGGCCGAATTGTGCGGGCCAGCGTCTAGCCACTTGTGTTGCGGATGATCTCTTTCAAAGGCTTCGATAATGTTCAACGATTCCAGCAGAGCTACCCCGCCACTGGAGGGAGGTGGCATGGCTAGGACCGTATCCTCGCCAAATTTCTCCGACAGTGGTTGTCGCTGAACGGCATCCATTTGCTCGAGATCCT
>Ga0316204_10004756_pt1 | contig 23802 bp, 18 predicted proteins | sample 6monrhotite_MG_2_FD_205661 | JGI IMG/M metagenome (GOLD analysis project Ga0316204, IMG submission 205661) | Microbial mat bacterial communities from mineral coupon in-situ incubated in ocean water Damariscotta River, Maine, United States -... | ecosystem: Environmental > Aquatic > Marine >... | reverse complement strand
AAAGCGATTGAGATTTAGGTGTTATAGCACGCCCCTTTTTGTCCACAGCGTCGTTGCTTCTCCTTACATAGAATGGCTATGCTGCGTCGTCGCGTCTCGCTGTAAACAAAAATGATCGCACTCTAAACACCTAAATCTCAAACGCTTTGGGTATATAAAAACTGAATCGGAACTAAAAATGAATCGCCCGTTTGTCAACCGCTAGTGCGGCTTCATGTATTGCTTCCGACAATGTCGGGTGTGCATGTATGGTGCGGGCCAGATCTTCCGCTGAGGCCGAAAACTCCATCGCAACAACCGCTTCAGCAATTAACTCCGAAGCGTTGGGACCATAAATATGCACGCCTAATATAGCATCGGTCTTTGCGTCACTTATCACTTTCACCAGCCCTGTAGTATCGTTCATCGCCAGCGCGCGGCCATTGGCCCACAGCGGGAACGAACCGGATTTATACTCGACGCCTTTCTCTTTAAGCTGCTCTTCCGTTCTTCCAACCCAGGCAATTTCCGGCCATACATAAATCACCCAGGGTACTTTAAAAAAGTCTACGTGCGCTGACTGGCCGGCAATCATTTCCGCTACCGCCACACCTTCTTCTGATGCTTTATGCGCCAGCATGGGCCCGCGCACCACATCACCAATCGCATAAACACCCTGCAAACTGGTCCGGCATAAATCATCAACCTCAATAAACCCGCGTTGATTAATTTTCAAGCCCACTTCGTGAGCACATAAGTGATCGGAATTGGGTTGACGGCCGGTTGCCACCAGTAATTTATCAAATGTAACACTGTGCTGACCATCGGCATCTTCAAATTGTACCGTCACATCAGTTGCAGATTTCTCAATTTTATTAATATGCACGCCCAGACGAATATCCAACCCCTGCGACGTTAATTCTTTTTGGGCAGCAGCAGCAATCTGGTGATCCACACTGCGTAAAAACCTGGGATTGCGGTTCAATATCATGGTTTTCGCGCCAAGCCGACTCCAAACACTGCCCAACTCTAACCCCACTACACCACCACCAATGACACCAAAGCGTTCAGGCACTTCAGAAAACGCCAGTGCCCCCGTGGAATCCACAATCAAGTCATCATCAAAAGGGGCCATATCCACTGCACTGGGCGTTGAACCCGTTGCAATGATAATGTGATGCGCCACATAAGTCCGAGCTGACTCACTGTCGTCCAATCCAGTAACCTCTACCGTATTGTTTGACAGTAAACGAGCCGCACCTTTAATCCATTCAACTTTATTCTTAACAAAAAGCCCTGAGACACCGGTAGTAAGTTTTTCCACAATGCTGTCTTTGCGCGCCATCATTGCCGAAATATCAATGGCGACATTACTGGCACTAATGCCATGGTGCTTGAATTCATTTTGCAAAGCATAATAATGATGCGATGAGTCAAGCAACGCCTTGGATGGGATGCACCCGACGTTTAAGCAGGTACCACCCAATGCAGGCTTACCCGTCTTGTTAATCCATTGCTCAACACAGGCTGTTTTCAACCCTAATTGCGCGCAACGAATTGCTGAAACATAGCCGCCGGGGCCAGCACCGATCACTACCACGTCATAGTCTGCCATGATTGGGCCTCATATTTTTAGTCATTTGTTTTACTCATTTTCAGCAATCATTTGCCTGAATCATTTCGTCCAGTTAGCATTTATAAATCTGCGCGTATGGAGCCGGCTGTTCCGCTGCGTCCCCTCGCGTCTGCGTTTACCCACGAGCCCGGCGCATTAAACGGCCAGCAACATTCGGGTTGGATCTTCAATTGCCTGTTTTACTGAAACCAGAAACATTACGGCATCGTGACCATCGATGATGCGATGGTCATAAGACAACGCCACATACATCATGGGACGTATCACAATCTCTCCATTTTCAACTACCGGTCGTTCAACAATATTATGCATGCCTAATATTGCACTTTGCGGAGGATTTAATATGGGCGTAGACAACATAGAGCCATAAACACCACCGTTGGAAATACTGAATGTACCGCCGGTAAGATCTTCCAATGACAACTTACCATCACGTGCTTTTTTACCATAGGACTGGATGGCGACTTCTATATCGGCAAAGCTCATTTCGTCCACATTACGTAATATTGGAACCACTAACCCTCGCGGTGAACTCACGGCAATACCAATATCATAATAGCCGTGATAGATAATTTCTTCGCCTTCCGTTGATGCGTTAATAATGGGAAACTGTTTTAACGCTTCAACCACCGATTTGGTGAAAAAGGACATAAACCCAAGCTTGGCCTCATGACGATCCAGGAATTTTTCCTTGTATTTATTCCGTAAATCCATCACGGGCTTCATATTAACTTCGTTAAACGTGGTTAAGATCGCGGCGGTATTTTGGGCTTGTTTCAGGCGCTCAGCGACACGCGCGCGTAACCGGCTCATCGGCACCCTTTTTTCGGGACGTTCGTCCATTGGCAAGGGGGGAGGCGAAATCAGCGGCGATACAGCACTCGGTAGCGGCTCGCTTGTGGCCGGTGCTACCGGAGCACTTTGCACAACAGCAATGTGATCCATATAACCCAGCACATCAGACTTAACAATGCGGCCGTTTTTACCCGTGCCTTTGATGCTGTGTGGATCCAGCTGATGATCCGCCACCAGCTTGCGTACTGCAGGGCTTAATTCACTCAGCTCTTCGCTTGCAGGCAAACCCCGGTCCGCCGTAGAGACATTATTTATCTGTTCTGATGACGAGGCCGTATTATTAATTTTATGTACATTGTCAGTGGCGGCTTTGGCTTCAGTGTCGATGACCGCAATGACTTCATTGCTGGTAACATTGGTGCCTTCCTCTTTCCTGATTTCCTTTAAAACCCCATCATTCGGCGCCACTATTTCCAACATCACCTTGTCGGTTTCCATGTCCACCAGGTTTTCGTTTCTGGCGACAAACTCACCAGCCTTTTTATTCCAGACGGCAATCGTCGCCTCGGATATCGACTCCGCCAAAACGGGTACTTTCACTTCGATTAACATTGTTAACTCTCCCTACCAAGCAATGCCGTATCTTGCCCTACTCACCTAACGCATCATTCACCAACGCTTGTAGTTGCTCAATATGTTTTTGGTAATACCCCACCGCTGGTGACGCTGATGGTGGCCGACATGAAACGTGTAACGACTGCTCCGGCCTGACCAGCTCATTCAGCAAAGGCTGTACAAATGTCCACGCGCCTTGATTCCTCGGTTCTTCCTGACACCATAGCACCTGTTTCGCGTGGGGATATTGATTCAATTGGCTTTGAAGCTGATTTCTGGGAAAAGGGTAAATTTGCTCCACACGAAGCAACGCAACATTTTCTATTTCCCGCTCCCGCCTTGCATCCAGCAAATCAAAATATACTTTTCCAGAGCATATCACGATCCTGGATACTTTTTCGCTGCCTGCGCTTTCATCACCGATCACGGGCAGAAAACCCTCATCACATACATGCTCAAGCGTTGAGGTGGATAACTTATGCCGTAACAAACTCTTTGGTGACATGACAATCAGCGGCTTGCGCAATTTACGTAACGCCTGCCGGCGTAACAAATGAAACATTTGTGCCGGCACGCTCGGCACACACACCTGCATGTTATCTTCGGCGCACAACTGCAGGTAGCGCTCCAGTCTTGCGGATGAATGTTCCGGGCCCTGTCCGTCAAAGCCGTGGGGTAAAAACATAACCAGTGCATTGAGCCGGGCCCATTTTGATTCCCCAGAGCTGATAAATTGGTCTATCACCACCTGTGCACCATTGGCAAAATCACCAAACTGCGCTTCCCAGATCACCAGCGCATAGGGTGCGGCGGTGCTATAGCCATATTCAAACCCCAAAACTGCCTCTTCTGACAATAAGGAATCAATAATGGTGAATTCTGCCTGATCTTTAGCAAGGTTTTTTAACGGTGTATAATAATGGCCGTCTTTTTGGTCGTGAATAATTGCATGACGATGAAAAAACGTGCCTCGCCCGCAATCCTGTCCGGATACTCGCACCGGACAGCCTTTCGTTAAAAGCGAAGCATAAGCTAATGTTTCGGTAAAGCCCCAATCCATCGGCACCTCGCCAGCAGCCATTTGAAGCCGACTTTTATGTATACGCTCTACTTGTGTATGCACGGATAACCCGGCTGGCATTTTGCATAACTGCTGCATTAATTGGGTGACGTCCTCGCGCCCAAGCCGGGTGTCCACTTGTTCATCGAGCTTCGCATTGATATAGGGCTTCCAATCCACCCAATACGGTTTTTCAAAAGCGTCGGTAACAATATTCGGTGCAACCAGCTGACCTTCATCGAGCTTATCCCGATAAGTCTGAACCATCTTATCCACATCGTCAATTTTGACCAGGCCTTTATCGTTTAGGCAATCGGCATTAAGATCACTCACCCGGGAATGCTGCTTGATCTTCGAATACATTACCGGTTGTGTCGCAAAAGGCTCATCGGCTTCGCTATGACCATGGCGACGGTAACATACCATATCCACCACCACGTCATTATGGAACTTCATTCGATAATCCAATGCTAACTGCATGACAAACACAGCGGCCTCCGGATCATCGCCATTAACGTGAAATATCGGTGCCTGAACCATGCGTGCAACTTCGGTGCAATAAACGGTGGATCGTGCATCCAGGGGATTACTGGTGGTAAAGCCAATCTGATTATTTATGATGATATGAACCGTGCCACCCGTGGTAAAACCCCTGGCTTCTGACATTTGAAAGGTTTCCATGACAACACCCTGGCCAGCAAACGCTGCGTCGCCATGAACCAGGACAGGTAACACTTTATTGCCCAGCGTATCGTTTCTACGCTCCTGCCGGGCCCTAACGGAACCTTCCACAACGGGGCTGATAATTTCCAAATGGGAGGGATTAAACGCCAGCGCTAAATGCACGATGCCGCCGGGCGTATCAATATCCGATGAAAAGCCCAAGTGATATTTCACATCCCCTGAGCCACCATTGGGGCTGGGTTCCGCAATACCTTCGAATTCCTGAAACAAATTACTGGGTGCTTTTCCTAAAATGTTCGTCAATACATTCAAGCGACCACGATGGGCCATTCCCATGACGATTTCAGTAACATCGTGTTCACCGGCGCGCTGGATTAATTCATCCAGCATTGGGATCAAACTCTCGGCGCCTTCCAACGAAAAACGCTTCTGGCCCACATATCGCGTATGTAAATATTTTTCAAATTCCCCGGCGGCAACCACTCGTTCCAGAATCTGCAGGCGGTTGCGGGTGGAAAAATCCGGCGTACTGCGCATACTTTCCAGACGCTGTTGAATCCAGCGCTTTTCTTCGGTATCGGTAATATGCATGTATTCAACACCCACGTGGCCACAATAGGTTACCCGTAAGGTATCAAGAATTTCTCGCAAGCTTGCCTGTCTCGGCCCGGCAAGGGAACCGGTGTTGAACACGGTATCTAAATCCTGCTCAGACAGTTTGTGGTATGCCAGCTCCAGCTCAGGGACCCGCTCGTTCGACTGTAATACTAGCGGATCCAAATCCGCCATTTGGTGCCCACGAAAACGATACGCATTGATAAGCTGTAATACATGCACTTGCTTACTTTCCGCATCCCGGCTGAGCGCACTGCCATAACGGGATAATGGATTGCGGGACTCTCGGCTTAAGCGGGCAAATTCTTCACGTATGGCTCGATGATCCGGCTCTGGTGTGTAGGGGGTGCCATTGACCCGTAATTGCTGAAAATATTGTTGCCAGTCTTCTGATACCGAGGTGGGCTTTTTTAAGAAGTCAGCATAGAGCTCTTCAACAAACGCCGCATTTTGGCTAAACAAATGACTATCGCGTCGCAGACGCTTCATCATGAGACAAAACCACCACGTAGTTGGATACTATGTAAACAACAAATACGCTGTTGTACGTCGTATGGTGTGGTCAGATTAATAACATTCAAAAACACGGATCGTTTATCCCTTTCTTAAAGCATAGTTCAAATTATTGTTACGCAAAAATTACTTACGTCTTAATCACATACGCTATCGGCAATTGTTGTTAAACCTTTAGAATCACTACAAAAAGTTAAACATTTATAAATGTGGGACACGAAATGTTACTGAAGGTTTATCAATGTGAATATTGCGCCAAATTGTTACGCGTTATTACCATAACACTGGCGTGTTTAGCCATCAGCATCATACGGTTTTTCTATCACCGCCCTGCATCATAGCAGCAAGATAAAACCAGGCAGTTGATAACGTACGTTGATAACATCCATTGATAGCGTGGGAGTCCCCGTTTCATTCGCCATAAGCGATGACAACAATCTGGCATTATCCGGTGATAATCCTTGGCTATCAGCCGTTCTCTGCTTAGGGACTGCGTTATCAACCAATCGAACAGCCCAGGTAAACTCAGGTTATAGTATTGTATTTCATAACAAATATCCATGGGAGAACCAAGGAACCGCAAAACATATGAGCCTGCCAATAACAATAAAACCGCCAAAGTAAATCGGGGAGAAGTAGCGTTTAGCGCTTGCAAATACAATCACCAGATACATTGGCCCCAAATATCGATCACGAAACAATCAATATAACAGCAGATCCCTTCACTCATACCCCAGCCAAAACAGGTCGCCTGGGGCTTGCTTGACGTATGCCGTTATTATGCCTGATCATTATGACGCAACAACATCACACTCTGTCATGGCCTAAACGGCGCATTCAGTGAACCGGTTCGCCCCAACGGTATTTCCCAAATACACCACAGCATCGTCATATTTTTTGCAAAGGGAATGACTATTTGCGGCAAAGTATGCCTTACATTAGTACATTTGGGATACGCTGAACACGTTATTTAGGCTCGGACAGAGCAATAGACTTTATCGTAAATCTTCTAATAGACAAAGAGAGTTCAACATGAACACGGTTATTAAAACATGCTTCGTTACCAGCCTGATGTACGCAGGCCTGTTTACTATAAATGAAATCGCTTATGCGAGTGCCGAGGCAAAATGTAAAGCTTGCCATGATTTCGGAACACAACACAAAGTGGGTCCAGCATTGGCTGGTATCGTCGGTAAAAAAGCAGGTTCCTCCGATTTTAAACGCTACAGCGTGAACCTGAAGAACGGTAATTGGACCTGGAATGAAGCAAACCTGCGTATATGGCTGGTCGATAGCACAACGGCTATTAAGGAATTCACCGGTAACCCTGAGGCAAAAACCACGATGCCGCCCCAACGGCTCAGTGACGCTGAACTGGATCAGGTAATTGACTACCTTATCAGCTTAAACCTAGATTCCGCCGTTGACCGAGCTGTGTTCGGGCCAACACCCTGAAAAATCAAATCATTGTGCTGTCTCTGGCGTTCACTCAAAACGTGAGTCGCTACACGGTTTATCACCGTGCCTCATCCACAGACAGAGGGCGGAAATTAACCATTCCGCCCTGCTGTTACCGTGTCAAAAACCTTATTGACATAGTTGGCAGAGTATTCTGGTTCCATAATCCTAGCCTCGTCGTTCTGGCATCATAGTTCTGTCCTCGCAGCTCCGGCCTCATGCGCAATGCTAACTCCACACTAAATACAACAGTACCTCTATAGCGGGTTTGCGCTAGCACCATCCCCTGCACCTCCGATTTGGCATCGATATAACAAACATTTAGTCGCTTTTTCAATGATATTGGCCATAATACCAGCCGGATTTGTTAGCCATTTGGTTATTCAGGGTATGGTTAAAAAACAACATTCACGGTATGCTATGCCCTGCTTATAATACTCTTGATGACTAATAGGATTGCGAATACCATGTCTGAACTATACAAAACACCTGCGAACGTCGACCCGGACCAATTTGCCATCAAGGTCGGACTGGCAGAGATGTTAAAAGGCGGCGTTATTATGGATGTTACCAACGCCGAACAAGCAACCATTGCCGAACAGGCAGGTGCCGTGGCCGTCATGGCGCTGGAAAGGATCCCTGCGGACATCCGTAAAGATGGCGGTATCGCCCGAATGTCCGACCCCGCAATGATAAAAGACATTCAGCAGGCTGTCTCCATCCCGGTAATGGCAAAATGCCGTATCGGGCACTTTGCGGAAGCCCAAATTCTGGAAGCCCTGGGCGTCGACTTTATCGACGAAAGTGAAGTATTAACACCAGCCGATGACAAACATCATATCTACAAGCATTCATTCAAAATACCCTTTGTCTGCGGCGCAACCGATTTGGGCGAAGCACTGAGGCGTGTAGGTGAAGGCGCAGCCATGATTCGCACCAAAGGCGAAGCCGGCAGCGGCGACATTATTGAAGCGGTACGCCATATGCGCCAGATTCAAAACGACATCAAGCGACTCGGCAGTTTGAGCCAGGAACAATTGATGACCGCCGCTAAAGAACTTGGCGCACCTTACGATTTAGTCTGCTACGTCGCAGAACATGGCGCCTTGCCAGTACCCAATTTTTCAGCGGGCGGTATTGCCACACCGGCAGATGCAGCATTGATGATGCAACTGGGTGCACAAACCGTATTTGTTGGTTCCGGCATTTTCAAATCCGAAGATCCGGCAGCACGGGCAGCCGCCATCGTAAAAGCAACCACTCATTTTAACGACCCGGAACAACTGCTTAAGGTAAGCACCGGATTGCAACCTGCGATGAAAGGACTCAACCTCGCGGAATTGCCGCCGGAACAACGCCTGGCAAATCGAGGGTGGTAACGGAAACCATTGGCGTCCTGGCGTTACAGGGCGCCTTTCAAAAACATATCGATATTTTGCAATCGCTGAGGCGTAACACCCAAGCGGTACGCCGTCGTGAGGACCTAAAATGCTGCACAGCATTGGTGATTCCTGGCGGCGAATCCACCACCATGACGCATTTGCTGCGCTCTGGCAATTTGATCGACACACTGAAGACATTTGCGACGGAATACCCAGTGATGGGCACCTGCGCCGGCATGATACTGATGTCATCGAGTCCAATCGGGCAGGACGTTGAGCCGCTACAAATTATGGATTTTCAGGTGCAACGCAATGTTTATGGCACCCAGCGGGAAAGTTTTAGCGCCGATATGCCCTTAAGCTTTGACCCGGAGGGAGCACCCTTTCGTGCTATCTTCATCCGCGCACCCGGTGCCATTAATCTCGATCGTCGAATAACGGTACTGGCTGAACACCAGGGACAACCTGCGCTGATTGCGCAAGATCATCACCTAGCGGCAAGTTTTCACCCTGAATTAACGGCCGACGGTCGGATACACCAACACTGGCTAAGTCTGTTTAATAATTAACCTGCGCGCCTGATCAGGCATCCGTTGCCAAGCCATAAAAATGCCCCTGGTCCTGCCAAAGCTTTATAGAGACATTGTCATAAACAACACGTTCGGCATCGATTTTCTTCAACTTATCGGTTAATGCTGTCACATATAACGTGGATACATCACCTGTATCACTATTTTTTACTTTTAGCTGCGCTGCCAGCTTACCCTGTATGGAACAATACCGCCCACCAACCAAAACAAAGTTCGGCGGCAGACTAACTGGAGCGATAAGCGAAAAATCCAGTCGGTTCATGGCAACTCGCAATGACTCATAATCATTATACGGAAACTCAACATCCAGATGCTTGTTGTGATTCATGGCAATTTCAGCAAGCACCATATCTGATACACCGCGTTGAAAATAATACGATTGCGCCACCACAACCATCATAAACAAAAACACCGCAACCAACGATGCGCGCCACTGGCGAACAGCGAGCCGTGTTAATCCTGATGCTCTGAAAAACCCATCAACCCCTGACTTTTCGCTCGATTTTTCCTGAGCTATTTGATGGCCTTTATCAAGCATGCGATCAAGCGCATCCGCTGACAATCGCTTGTCCAGATAATGATTTTTAATTGACTTGTCTAGCTTGTCCATTAAACGTCTCTATTTAAAAACAATAATACCCATTGAGAAACCTTCGACCTCATTATCATGCCGCCTAAGCCAGGTTCCGGTCATCATCTGACTTCTGACGAAATTGCTGCAGCAATTTTTGCTTACCCCGGTGCAACAAACTTAATATAGTATTGCGGGACTTGTCTGTTAATGTCGCAATTTCTTTTGCCGTATATCCCTCGACGACATTTAAGAAAATCGCCTCCCTTTCCTCTGGCCTGAGTGTGTTCAATGCCTTATCGATAACTCTGGAGTCCACATCAAACTCCAGTTCAACATCCAACGCCGAGGGTTCCGCTGCCCCCTCGAGGGACTCAATAATAACCAGGTTTTTTCGTCGATACTGATCGATAAAAATATTGCGAATAACCGTAAAGAGCAGGGACTTGTTGGGCACTGAACCATGTAACGCTGATATGCGAACCCAGGCTTCCTGCACCAGGTCTTCAGCATCATGATGCCGATTTGCCAGAGAATAAGCATATCGAAATCCAGCCTGCAGCAAGTCCCTGTCCGTCATAAGAACAAACCTCTGTTGCTACCCTTCCACATGATACGGTCGTTTATTGCCATCGACGGCGTGCACCAGTGATTGGATAACACGATACTGAGCGCCATTTTTTGTCACCAGAAAGTCCAGATCATAAAGCTTGCCTTTGTCATCAACAAAATCGGCGCAACTTACAAAATAATCGCCCTTCTTAACAACACCGCTATGAAGCTCCTTTAATTCCAGCTTTTTAAGTGTGCCGTTTTTTGCATCGAAAATGACATACTTTCCGCTGACTAAATTATCCCCAATGTGATTACCCATCGCTGTTTTAATATCCAGGCGTTGTTGCCCCTTAATGGATGGATCGTCTCCCGCCACAGTAACTTGAGATATTCCCAGGCAAATTGCCAGTAATGCACCCGATATGATCTTCATGCTGTCCTCACTTAATGTATAGTTTGTTAATTTTCATCTGATTTAATTCACTTAGTCAACTTCACCTAAATGAAGAGTCTAATGCGCATTGCTTATTAGTACATCAACCAGATGATATTGACGGGTTCTGCGTTACGCCCCTTGCAAAATCATCTGGCTGATGTACTAGTATGACGAAAGCTCTGCGCTCCTGATTGCGCAGTCATGAAATAAATATAATGCCAGGCAACTTTTTCAACCTGAGCCCCCCACCAATACGTACCATCATGTGGTCTTCGTTACAATAGCGCTTCGTAACGAGACGCCGCCTGCAGCCAATGGACATCATCCTTGTCAAAAACGGCGGTATAGCACCATTGTATCGTCCGAAGGGTTGATCTATCAGGTTTCATTAACACGATCAACGGCGCAAATCCAGATTCCACAAAATACCCTGTAAATTGAATCGTAACTCCCCTGTAAGCACCATTACAGTAAGATTCCCTCCAGCGTAATGCGTGACATACCGCTTCAATCAATAATACGTGCAGGGATATAATGCTGAATATTTTATTGATTGTTCATTATTTAGGGGCTACACTGCATCGGTATGGATAATTCAAAAGAAAATTTAACCGAAGATATTCGTGACCAAATTCTACAGGCGGCTGAAAACCGATTTAGGCAATACGGCTATAACAAAACCACAATGGCTGAAATCGCAAAAGACTGCTCCATGTCGGCAGCAAACCTCTATCGCTACTTTGAAAACAAACTTGCCATTGGTGCAAGCCTTGCCTGTGACTGTCTCGACAAAGATATTGAAGGCTTGAAAAAAGTCATACTTGACAATAAGTTATCGGGTGCAGAACGCTTATTCGAATTCATAATGACAACATTCAATCATACCCATACACAGTGGTCAGAGACCCCCCGTATGAATGAAATTGTCATTGCTATTTGCCACGAGCGCCTGGATATCGTTGATCAACATTACTTTCAGAAACAAGCACTTCTGATCACGTTAATCAAGGATGGTAACAGAAGCGGTGAGTTTGACGTTACTGACTCTGAAGGTGCCGCTGAAGCAATATTAACCGCAATAACAATGTTCGATGTTCCTTTGCTTATGCCGATGTTTTCCCGAGAAGCCTTTGAACGTAAAGCAAAAAATCTGGTTGCCCTGTTATTAAGCGGACTGTTGAAACGGTAAAACCAGGGTATATATAAAACCAAAGTATTCATATAACCAAAGTATTTATAAAACCAGAGTACCGATAAAATCAAAATATCGATAAAAGCCCAAGCATAAACCAGTGTTCCGATGGCAAGGGGTGACGAGTATATCGCACACCTATCGGTAAAGAGGCAGGCCATGTAAAGAAACAAAAAAATTTCGCCACTGTGTGAATATTATTCATTTTATTCATCATTTATGACGCCCGGTACACACGTAATGGATTCCCGCGTCCCTAAGCAAATACAAATCAACCACCAACGGTTGTGTTGAAGGAAGGAGATTAACAATGACAGCAGATACCAACGTTACCCGTTATGCTCGTTGGGTGGTTAACCATCCATTTACCGTTATATTACTTACCCTTGTATTGGTATTTGCTGCAGCAAGCGGTGGGCGATTTTTAGGCTTTACCACTGATTACCGAGTGTTTTTCAGCGAAGATAATCCGGAGTTAATGGCATTTGACTCTCTCGAAAAGATGTACACCAAAAACGACAATGTTGTCTTTATTGTTACCCCTGAAAACGGCAATGTATTTACCTCGGAAACCCTTGCCATTGTACGGGAGCTGACAAAAGCAGCCTGGCAAACCCCCTATTCCATACGTGTAGACTCAATATCCAACTTTCAGCATACGGAAGCAAACGGAGATGACCTCACCGTGCAGGACCTTGTGCCTGATGCAGGAACCTTGGATGAGCAATCGATTAACAAAGTACGCGACGTCGCCTTAAGCGAACCGTTGTTATTACGGCGCCTGATTTCAGAAACAGGCCACGTCACAGGCGTTAATGTTACCGTGCAACTCCCCGGTGAAAACCCAGCCGCTGAAGTACCTGAAATTGTCGTTTTCGCTAGAGAACTGGCTGACGAGTTCATGGCAAAATACCCCGATGTGGAAATTCGTCTGAGCGGCATGGTGATGATGAATAATGCGTTTTCAGAAGCATCCAAGTCAGACATGCAATTCCTTGTACCCATGAGCTTTATATTAATGCTGGTTACACTGGGATTAATGCTAAAAGGACTTACGGGCACCATAGGCACCCTCGTCGTTATTTTATTCTCCATTTTGGTGGCCATGGGAATTGGCGGCTACCTTGGCTTTCCCATAACACCACCTTCAGCCTCTACGCCAACCATCGTGCTAACCATTGCCATCGCCAACGCCGTGCATATACTGGTGACTTTTCTACACCAGATGCGACACGGCATGGAGAAAAAAGACGCCATGGTGGAGAGCCTGCGCATTAATATGCAGCCGGTCTTTCTCGCCAGCGCTACCACTGCATTGGGCTTTTTATCCATGAATTTTGCCGACGTTCCCCCGTTTAATCATTTGGGCAATATGGTTGCAATCGGTGTGGTGGCTTCATTTTTTCTAAGCGTGTTTTTTCTACCTGCGTTTATGTCGCTCATGCCAGTCAGGGTACGCATACAAAAACACACTAATGGCTCACGGCTCATGGCCTGGCTCGGCGATTTTGTCGTAGCCAAGCGCAAGCCATTAATGTGGGGAATGCTGGCAACGGTCATCACGCTTGTCGCGTTTATACCCCGCAATGAATTAAATGATGTGTTTGTGCATTACTTTGATGAGACGATTGATTTCCGTGCAGACGCCAACTATTTCGTGGAAAACCTGAGTGGCCTGTATGTTATCGATTACTCCCTCGAATCAGGTGAGCCCGGCGGTATCAGCAATCCGAAATTCCTGGAAGAAGTTGCCAAATTCGCTGACTGGTATCGTCAACAACCTGAAACCATACACATAAACTCCTACACGGATATCATGAACCGGCTAAATAAAAACATGCATGGCGACGATCCAACCTGGTTTCACCAGCCTGGTGAGCGGGACCTTGCTGCGCAATATTTGCTGCTTTATGAAATGTCGCTACCTTACGGTCTTGACCTGAACAATCAAATAAACGTCGATAAATCCGCAACCCGATTCACCGCGACCTTACAAACCATGTCGACCAATAATCTGCTTGGCCTCGAAGAACGCGTGCAACAATGGTTAGCGACCAACGCCACCGCCATCAAACAGGCAAAAGGCACCGGTACGAGCATGATGTTTGCCAATATTGGCAAAACGAACATTAAGAGTATGTTACTGGGAACGACCGTTGCCCTCATCTTAATTTCCATCATACTCATCTTCGCTTTACGTTCATTTAAGATTGGCCTTGTTAGCATGATCCCCAATTTAGTGCCGGCTGCCATGGGCTTTGGCTTATGGGGTATTCTGGTCGGTGAAATCGGGCTAGCGTTATCCGTTGTGGCGGGTATGACCCTGGGGATAGTCGTGGACGACACCGTTCATTTCTTAAGCAAGTACCTTCGCGCCCGACGCGAAAAGCAACTCGATCCGCAACAAGCCACCCGTTATGCCTTTAATACGGTTGGCATGGCATTATTCACGACAACCATCGTGCTCGTTGTGGGATTCATGGTGCTTGCGTTTTCAAGCTTCAAGCTGAACTCAGCCATGGGAACCCTAACCGCAATTGTGATCACTTTCGCATTAATTGCTGATTTCTTATTCTTACCGTCACTACTAATGAAACTTGAGGAGAAAAGCCATGAAAAAACGGATTCTGCTACTGGCGTTACTAACCCTGCCTCAGCTTAATGCATGGGCTGAAACACCGGAAAAGAAGGGTCTTGCTATCGCCATTGAAGCTGATAAGCGCGATACCGGATGGCAAGACCAGCAATCCGAGCTCAAGATGATTTTGCGTAACCGACAAGGCCAGGAAACTCAACGCGATATACGCAATCGACAATTAGAAGTAATTGACGATGGAGATAAGGCGCTATCCATCTTTGACAGCCCTCGGGATGTAAAAGGCACCGCCTTTTTGAGCTACACGCACTCCAAGGCACCGGATGACCAGTGGTTATTTTTGCCCGCGTTAAAACGCGTAAAGCGGATTTCATCGAACAATAAATCCGGGCCTTTTATGGGCAGCGAATTTGCCTATGAAGACATTACCTCTCAGGAGGTGGACAAATACACCTATAAGTGGCTTAACGATGAGGCGTATGAAGGAAGTGATGCTTTTGTGATGGAGCGCTACCCGGCCTATAAACACTCGGGTTATACCAAGCAGGTGGCATGGATTGATAAGAAAATGTACCAGCCACTTAAGATTGTTTTTTATGACCGTAAAGGCGACAAACTAAAAACGTTGACTTACTATGACTACAAACAGTACCTGGACACGTTCTGGCGCGCGGACCGGATGGAAATGATAAATCACATTACCAACAAAAGCACCACGCTATTATGGTCAGACTATAAATTTAGGAATGGCTTTAGTGAACGCGACTTCGATCAAAACACTTTAAAACGGGCCCGTTGATGCTTAAATTTCCAGCACCAGGAAACGCTGCACATGGCAAGTACAAACTTACCCGAAAAGGCCTCGCTAAGTGGGCGGCGCCCAACCTCATTACTGCGTTGGCAGTCTCGTTACTGTTACCCGCCACTACCAGTGCCAGCGGTGCCGGCACGAATGGCGAGTGGTCGGGTAACATTGCTATTGAGGCACGCAGCTTTGCTCACGCCCCTTTATTCGACGATCAACACAGTCAGTATTTGTCGGCTTCCGTGCAACCTGAATATTTTCGCGACTGGGATAATGGCAGGCAAAGCTTCCTGTTTACCCCCTTTGTTCGGATCGATCAATATGATGACGAAAAGACACACGCTGATATTCGGGAACTAAGCTGGATCAAAGCCAGTGACACCTGGGAACTGCGTGCCGGTATACGAAAAGTGTATTGGGGAGTGACTGAATCACAACATCTGGTGGACATTATCAACCAGACAGACACAGTAGAGAATGTTGATGGCGAAGATAAGCTTGGCCAACCCATGATAAATCTGGCCCTAATACAGGATTGGGGCACGCTGGACCTCTTTGTCCTGCCAGGATTTCGAGAACGCACCTTTCCCGGCAAAGAGGGACGCCTGAGAACTCAGCTGCCAGTAGATACCGGCAAGGCAATCTACGAGGCGGGCAATGATGAACAGCACACTGATCTCGCGGTACGCTGGTCACATATTATCGGTGACTGGGATATAGGGTTAAGTCATTTTTACGGCACCAGCCGTGATCCACGGTTTACCATTAATAAGGACGGAACGGCATTAATCCCCGTATATGATATTATCAACCAATCCGGCCTATCACTCCAGACAGTCATTAATGAATGGCTATGGAAACTGGAAATGATTTCGCGCAACGGTCAGGACGACCGCTATGCCGCTTTAACAGGTGGGTTTGAATACACCCTGGTTGGACTATTTGAATCCCAGACTGACCTCGGTATCATCAGCGAGTACCTGTATGATGACCGTGATGAAGCTGCCGCGACGGCATTTCAAAATGACATCATGATAGGAACTCGCATCACGTTTAATGATGTACAGTCAACTGAAATCCTGGCCGGCTTGATCGTCGATCTGGACAATGAAGGCCGCTTATTTAACGTGGAAGCCAGCAGACGCCTGGGCAGCACATGGAAACTCAACCTGGAAATAAGAACGTTCTCCAATATTTCCTCAAACGATCCGCTTTACAGCTTACGGGACGACGATCACTTACAAATAGAGCTGGTCAAGTACTTTTAGCCATTGCAACGGTTTACAATGCATCGGGGCCATATCCATCGCCGACCACCGCAACAATTCGTTACCTATTCACGGACTGCACTTACTCACTGACTGCACCACTCCCAACAGCGTAACCCACGACATAACCAACCACTATAACGTAATACTACTTAGTTAATACGTAAGCATAAAAGAGACGTAAAATAAAAAAGTTGCCAAGCGTATTACCGCCAGTTAGTCTGGAATAATCGAAACGGTTTTCACTAACGGTTATTGCATAACGGACCTGCTTGAATTTTGTCCGCCAGCGCAACACACGACCAATCGATAATAAATGCTGGGGCCAGAGAAACCAGCGATATCTGACGTGAACAAGTACCCGTTAAAGCGCGTAATTAAACATTAATACACTACACTGACATAAAAACTCGTTACCTATAAGAACCCAGGGGGCTTAAACATGGATGGTAAAATACCAAAAGGAAACAGGTCTGGAATCATATTAGTTACCGCGCTATTACTGAGCGCGTGTGGCGAAGACATGAGTGCAGACAAACAAAAAACGCAATTACCACCTATTCCAACAACTGAAAGTGTACTCATCCAATGTGACGGCGATTGCGTTGGTGCCATCAACAACGTTAAACAAGCTGGCGGTACGGTTACTCACGCCTACAAAAATATAGCGGCAATCGCAGCGACGGTTCCCGCAGACTTTGGACAAAACGCCCAAAATCATAAAACCATAAAAGCCATTGCTAAAGACAGCATTGTGGCAAAACCCATCCCAAGACATAATTTAAACCTAAAACATTCGGTGGGTCCGAATATCATTACCAATGTAAATCTTAACCAGTCCAACATAGCCAATTATTTACCCTTCCTGCCTAAGGGATATAATTTCAACAACCGTTTAATGGGAGCCACTGACCTGCATGCAGAAGGAATAACCGGTGAGGGCGTTATCGTCGCGGTTATTGACAGCGGCACCGCGAACAATGCCAATATAGTACCGGCGTTATCCGATTCGGTGATTGGCGGTGAAAACTTCGTTGAATTGCCGGATGAACCATCGGCAACCAGTACACTGAATGACGCTCATGGCACATGGGTGGGCAGCATGATCGCCGCACATATTGGCATTGTAGTCCCCAATGACGTACCACTGGCCCAAAGCCTGCAAACCCATGCCCCTGAGAGTATTTTTCCCTTTACTGACACCGAATCACTCATCCCCATGATTGGCAGCGCCCCCGACGCCAAGCTCTATGCCATGAAAGTATTTGCAGCAGATGGTGCAGGAACACCGGCCTCCATCGTTATTGCGGCAATGGATCGCGCGCTAACCCTTAAACGCAACTTCGATGATGGCCTGCCTTCCACGCCCGTTGCCGGTGATGGCACGGAAGACAACCCCTATATTTACGACTCGCTGAACATACAAGTGGTTAACATGAGCCTCGGGGGCCCCACCCTGTTTCCGGGATGGGCACTGGAAGACCTGCTCGCCTTACAAATGTTAAAACAAGGAATCACCGTGGTGGCCGCATCAGGTAATGAAGGATTCGCCGCCATTACCGGTGGTAGCCCCGGCACCAGTGTTGGTTCATTAACTGTCGGTGCAGCGAACACACCACAACATGAGCGTATATTGCGAGATCTTCAGCTGGGACTTGGACAAGGCATTGCGTTCAGGCCCAGCAACAATATTCAAATCGCGCCATTCAGTTCGCGTGGCCCCACTGCAGATGGCCGCATCGGTTTACATGTGGTAACTAATGGGCTGGCTTCCTTTGTTCAAGACATCAGTGGGGATATCACGCTGATTTCAGGCACCTCATTCTCCTCACCAACCACTGCAGGGGCCGCAGCATTATTGTGGCAAGCCAAACCGGATAGCAAAGCCGCTGAAATTAGAAGTGCTTTAATTGCATCCGCAAACAGCACCGTATTCGATGATTTTTCCATTCATGCCATCGATCAAGGCAATGGATACCTCGATTTACCCGCTGCCCTGGCGCTATTGATCAATGGCGAAGTGAAAGCCAAAATCCCCAGACTGCCTAAACTGGATGACGAACCCATGGAAATTGCCGATAACATCAGTGATCTGAAACTTAATGTTATTGAACTGGAAGACGATGAATCCTACACCAAAATGCTGCGGTTAAAACCAGGCGAAGTTTCCCACCTCTTTATCGAAACGGAACTGGAAATTGATCAAATCACAATTAATCTCACTGAATATCAACCCAGCTTGCCCGATGACCAGCAAAACGTGATCTTTGGTGATGCGTTTTTAATGACCTTAGTGGATGCCCCCACATCAATCAATGACATTCTATTAGATGAGCGTATTCAGGAGGATACTCAATTCACGATTGACAAGCCACAAAGCGGCCTGCTGCGCCTGGCCTTTATGGGTGACTGGACCAATGCCGGGAACGTTGCTGCCAGGCTGGAGTTATCCGCAACGGAAAGAGATCTAACCAGAAAGTTTGCCAAAGGAACACTGGCGGATGATGAATCTGATTTGTTTGAAGTTGACGTTAACGCGAATGTGACAGAACTGAATTTTGAGCTTTCCTGGAAAGCCGACTGGGGACACTACCCGCCACATGACATCGATTTAATTCTCATCGATCCATTACAGCAGTTTAATTTCGATGGCGCCACCCTGGACATACCGGAGCGGGTTACCATTACAGATCCAACGCCCGGCACCTGGAATGTGATGATCACCGGCTTCATGCTGCATGGATTTGAGGACAAATACGAACTGCGGATAACCGACCAAAACAACCGCCCGCTGCGTTGACTGATTACCCTGGAGTCATACCTTGGCTCCAGGGCTTTGGTTTTTTAGAGCTTTGGTTTTTTAAGGCTTAGGTTTTAAAAGCTTAGGCTTTAAAGCTCCAGCTTGAGCGCTCGTGGATTCAGAGCACTGGCGTTTAGTCGCGCATTAGCGTCCATGTCCCGGCCATCCTCTGAGCATTGAATGACATCATATCCCCCCACTCAACCATGGCCATATCAGTATTAATCCATTCCGTCAAACCGCTTCGGCATTAGACTATATATACCCAAAGCGTTTGAAATTTAGGTGTTTAGAGTGTGATCATTTTTGTTTACCGCTAGACGCGACGACGCAGCATAGCCATTCTATGTAAGGAGAAGCAACGACGCTGTGGACAAAAAGGGGCGTGCTATAACACCTAAATCTCAAACGCTTTGGGTATAAACCTAGAAACGGGTCTTAGCCCTTCGACATGAGCGTGTCATTATTCCCGGATGTATCGTGTCCTCACTGGTTTCATTGGGCTTGATGCACGCCCGATGACGGGCTTATACGATAACACGCAACTGCAGTATACTTAGCTACGCTAATTTGCTACGGGGATAATTCAAATGGCAACGATAGAAAAAGAACGACTAACCGTGGATATGGACGGTGAATTTGTTGTATTCCTTATTGGAATGCGTATTAACAAACTCTGGAAAATACACAAGTGGCTGCCCGTTGCGCTAGCCATGCCCAAAATGTTAAATGAACTTAACCTAAACCCGGAATTGGGTTTAATAAGCCACGAATCATGGTTTGGGCGTACGTCAATTATGGTTCAATATTGGAGATCTTTTGAACATCTTGAACGTTATGCTAAAAGTAAAGATGCAACGCATTTACCAGCATGGTCACACTTCAACAAAATAATTGCTAGCACCGGTGATGTGGGTATATGGCACGAAACCTACTTATCAAGGCAAGGACACTATGAATGCATTTATAACAACATGCCGCAATTTGGACTAGGCAAGGCGGGCAAACGCGTACCGGCCACTGGAAAGCTAAAATCTGCTCACGACAGAATTCACCACAATAACCAGTAACCCTGATAATTTATTGCAGCAAACGGCCCACGGTGCACTTAAACCCGCTAACAAAATGACCGTTAAGAACACAAAAATCACAGGTTATACCGCGGCCATCATCTCCGTCATACTGCTGGGACCAATGGGCATCTTTGTTAGAAATATTTCTGCCAATGAATATATTATTACCTTTGCAAGACTTGGTTTAGGGTTAGTATTCTTGTGTCTCTTGTTATGGATAAGAAAATCCCTTAAACAGACGGCAACAATAAAAGTATCATTCCCTCTCGTCTCCACAGGCATTCTGATGGCCATGGCGATTTTATGTTACACAAAGGCAATAAACAGTACCAGCCTGGCAAATGCCGTGTTCCTATTGTATCTCGGCCCCCTGATTGCGGTTGGTATAGCAGCCCTATTTCTCAAGGAGAAATTTACATTTATAAACGGGTGCTTGCTCGGTCTCGCATTCATCGGCTTTCTATTTCTTCTCGAATTCAATGTCTCGCCCGACATAAATGAATCAAAAGGATATCTGGGGGAATAGGATCTGCAATTTGTTACGCATTATATATCGTGCTCAACCGCAGAATATCTGAGGAAACACCGGCATTAACCCGTGCTTTTTATCAACTCTTGTTTGGCACAATGACCCTATTACCATTTCTTGATGCCTCTATTTTAAGTATCACCACAATAGATGTTTACTGGCTAGTTACTGTCGGTTTTTTTCAGGGTTTTTTGGCCATTTCATTGGCGATACTTGCAATAAAACATCTTAAAACCGTTGAGTACGGCACAATCACTTACATCGAACCACTAATAGCGTCGTTAATCGGATACTTTCTCTATGCCGAAACGCTAACATTGCTTCAATTCATTGGATGCGCAATCGTGTTTTGCGGTGGATTGATTCAAATATTGACCACAAAATATCATTAGCATTAATTATTAATCATTGCGGAAGAAACCATGATGGACTATAAAATTTTATTAACCGTATTCATTGGTGTTTTTATAGCAGAGTTAGGTGATAAAACACAACTTGCCACCTTTCTGTTTGCAGCGGATAAAGATGTTAGCAAGATAACCGTATTTATTGGCGCATCTCTGGCGCTAATTCTGGCATCGGCAATTGGCGTACTGGCCGGTGGCGTTATGTCTCAATATATTAATGAAAAACTCCTGCATTATCTGGCTGGCGCCGGCTTTATTATAATTGGCATTTGGACACTAATAAAAGCCTAAGGAACCTGCCTGCCTGACGCCAAAGTTTCCAATTGAGGGTCAGGCCTATCCACTAGCGGCATAATTGATGTAAGTTTACTTAGCCTGGGTCGCGTTAGGCTGAGTTGGCTTAGGTTGAATTGACTTAGGTTGATTACCTTTTACATAAGGCGCCGCATTGAGCTTCGCCTGTAAGCCGGATAATTCTTTTTCCAAGGCACTGCGTTGCTGCGTTAACGCTTTATTTTGCAAGGTAAGTTTTTCAATTTGTTGTTTTAACATAGCTTCATTTTGGAGCGATGATTGTTGTTTTTCCACGGTATCTGTCGATGCCGTTGCGGATATTGGTTCTGGTGAAGACGGACCTAAAGTAGCTGCTTCAGCGTCCTGCACCTGGTTTGACGTTTCGCTCTCCATGTCACTCGCCACAACGGTATGGGCATTACCCATTTCCGCAATTTGCAAGGCGAATTTTTCCTTTTGACGTATAAGTTTTGATGCCGACATCGCTATCATGGTGGCCTGTGCCTGCTGGGACTTATTTCGTATATCCCCGAGCTTTAGCACCTTGGATATTTTTGCGAGTTTTTTTTCATTTCCCAGCACAAACTCTTCGTGCTTATTTTTCTCTATTTCCAATAGAGCACTAACGGCGCGGGTAACATGCAACAATCGAAACGCCGTAAATTCAAAGACTTCCGCTACCGATTTAATACCCTCGGCGTCCTGTAAATTTTTTTCAATATATGCAATGGCATCGTCCCTCGCTTTATTCGCCTCACTGTAAGTCTTGGGCGCATTATTCTTGGCATCGTAGCGTTCTGCTTCAGCAAATACACTCTCTCCCCGTTTTAAATATTGGGTTTTAACCACACGAAGCTGGAACGATTTTAAATCGGCCAGCATATTGTTTTTGTCTTTGACAAAATCAGCTTTTTTCGCGCTGTCCTGAAATAGGCTTTCTTTATTTTGTTCAATGCGCTCGATGAGCATCACCAGGCTGCTAGTGTGGCTGCGGTATTCAGTGGGAAACACACGTTTTGAATTCAGCCCCTGAAGGGTGGCATACATCGTTATGACTTCAGGCATTTCCCGCTCAACAATCGCTTTAACCTCAAATCCGTCGTTGAGCGCATTTTCTGCCTTATAAATACTTCGCAACGTATCGGTTTTTTTCTCCGCATCACCAAGATAAGCCCTTGCTCGCTGCATCGCAGATCTGGCCTTGCTATAGTTATTTGGCGAATAAAAATGCAGCGACTGTTCCCTTGCCTTATTAAGCTGTTTCTGCACGCCACCATAGGCTTTATTGACGGGTACATCCTTGTATTTGGCAGTAACCACCTTATCAGGAACCTGTTGCGGAATGAGTGAGGTTAACGGACCACAGGCTGACAAAGTAATCAGCATCATCGCGCCCCAAATTGCTCGTTTTTTAATCGCTTTTAACTTACCCAAAAATCCCACAACTACCCCCTTACTTCCCTACATTAAATCGTTAAATCGAGTTATTGGCCACAAAAATGATGGCTCCTGCCGCCCGGCTAGCGATACCATAACAACGAAACTGCAAACTGCGAAAATATACCAATCTTCACTATATAGGTAACTGGTGAAAAATAAAGGCAATCTTACCCATTTAGCATTTTCAATCCCGGTGAACGGGTAGAGACGGGGACACAAATCCGATACACTTCGGCCATGCAAAATACCATGTCACCCACTGAAAAACACACCCCCATGATGCAGCAATACCTGCGCATCAAGGCAGACCATCCTCACTTATTGCTTTTTTATCGAATGGGCGATTTTTATGAGCTATTTTACGAGGATGCAAAAAAAGTTGCAAAAATGCTGGATATTACCCTTACCGCCCGGGGTAAATCCAATGGCGAGCCTATCCCGATGGCTGGCTTACCTTACCATGCCGCCGAAAACTATTTGGCAAAGCTGGTCAAAATGGGCGAATCAGT
>Ga0316204_10004755_pt1 | contig 23803 bp, 25 predicted proteins | sample 6monrhotite_MG_2_FD_205661 | JGI IMG/M metagenome (GOLD analysis project Ga0316204, IMG submission 205661) | Microbial mat bacterial communities from mineral coupon in-situ incubated in ocean water Damariscotta River, Maine, United States -... | ecosystem: Environmental > Aquatic > Marine >... | reverse complement strand
GTGATGTATTATACAGAGATGGATCCAGTAACACGAAAAAAGATCTTTGTTGAAAAAGATACCCATAAAAAAGAGAAACAAAAAGCGATAGTGGTTAAAAAAGAGAAAATACAACATAATAATTTTGCCGGCTAAGTCTTTTCATTAATCTTTAGCTAATATCAAGACGATAATATGAGGACACTTTTTATTAAGGCTTAGTTTTGAAAATTTTATTGCTTGAAGATGATAACACCTTAGCGGAGACTCTTATCGACCTGCTCAGTGATGAAGGCTACGAGGTAACATGGGTTCGTGAGGGTGATTCGGCTATTGACCTAACGTATGAAAAATCTTTTGACCTTATGCTTCTGGACATCAATGTTCCAGGAAGGGATGGTTTTAATACCTTAGAAACCTTGCGTAATGCTTCTATCCAAACTCCGGCTGTTTTTATCTCAGCATTAAGTGATATTACCTCATTAGCTAAGGGTTTTGAAGTTGGAGCAAATGATTATCTCAAAAAGCCTTTTGATTTTGATGAACTTTTGATTCGTGTGCAAGCTCTTATCCGTCAAAGTCATCAAAGCCATCAAAACATCATCAAGCTTAATGAGTTTACCTTTCATATCGACAAGGGCGAACTGTATATGGGAGATAAATATATCTCTTTAACGGATTATGAACAGCGTTTGGTAAAACTCTTTTTCAAACATCTAAATACCACTATCACTAAAGAAAACATCTTGTTTGAGACCTATCAGGGTGAAGAGGCGAGTGAAGGTGCACTTCGTGTACGTATCAACAAACTTCGTAAATTAGGTTTACCGATACAAACGGTGAAAAGCGTAGGGTACCGCCTTGAATAGAGATGAAAAAAGAGCTTTTTGGAAATTTTTCCTTACTTATTTTGTTTCCGTAGCCTTGCTTATCATCGTTGCGGGTAATTTTTATTTTGCACAGATGCAGCAACAGCTTGTAAAGTTTGAACATTTCTCTTTGATCAAGTATGCCAAACATCTTAAGGTAGGCGAGAGTGTTGAAGGTTTCAATGGGTACACCCACCGTTATGTGACTAAAAAATTTCAAAATTTCAGTATAGATAACTTTGAGAAGAGAAGTGATCGATTTGAAAAATGGGTGCCTGCCAATGAAGCCGGCCGTTATATTTTCATCACCAAGAGGTCTCAAGAGTTTGAAGCTAAAAAAAGTATGCTGTTTAAAAAGCTTTTAGGTGTGCAAGTATTATTGCTGAGTGTTTTTGCATTGATCAGTTTTTTGTTGGCCCGTAATGCCCTTGCTCCCTTGCGAAAAAATATTGAAAAACTTGATCGCTTTGCCAAAGACTTGATTCATGACCTAAACACGCCTGTCACCTCTATAGGTCTTAATCTTAAGCTCTTATACAAAGATCCGCTTATTAAAGAGCATCGTGCTTTAAAGCGCCTTCAAAAAAGTGCCAATGATATCTCCGATCTACACACAAACCTGAGCTTTTTACTTAAAGAAAAAAACTATGAACTTGAAAATGTAGATATAAAAGACCTTATTGATAGCTTGGTACAGGAGTATAAAACCTTATATCCGAATTTAAGTTTCATTGCCTTCAAAACAGAGGCTAATGTAAGAGCGAACCCTTTGGCATTAAAACAGATCTTGGATAACTTACTTTCTAATGCCTGTAAATATTCCAAGGATAATGGAAGAATATCTTTTGCTTTTTCGGGGAAAAAATTAGAAATTTTAGATGATGGTATTGGAATTAAAAATCCTGAACGTGTTTTTGAGCGTAACTATACGGAGAACAATCATGGAAGCGGCATAGGTCTAGATATTGTTAAACGACTTTGTGACATGATGCATATTGAGATAGGTGTAGAGTCTTGTGAAGAGGGGACCTTAATCGTTTTAAATTTTGAGGATGTTTGAACAGTGGGAAAACCACTGTTTATGTATTTGCAGCACGTACGGCTGCAATAAGTTCTTGAAATCCTATTTCGCTTGAGTTTTCAACATTTTTAAGACGCTCAAGGCCTTCTTTTTGTTTACCATCTTTAAACAGTTTAAGCATCTCACTTAGACCAACATGAACATTACTATGATGTTTAGTAACACTCGACACTGCACCAGAGTTACTTTTTAGAAAGCTTCCTGCCGCCATTGAGAACCATTTTCCAAACTCACAAGAGTGTTCATCTACAATGTTAGCTGGGATATGATTGAGAAGTTCGTTATAAGCTTCAACTTTTAGCTTGATGTGATTAAGTTTTCCATTACTTACATTGATCTCATTGGTAAGATTACCCGTTTTGGCACGAATACTTGATGAGTTTTCAAGAACATTTTCGACATTGCTGTTAAAGGTGTCTAAGATGGTCATGATCTTACTAGTCTCATCAACAAAGGTAGTACTGATCTCCATCATAGAGTTAGAGTTTTGCTTAAGACCATTAATATTGATTTCTACCTCTTGGGTTGCCTTTTGTGTACGCTCAGCGAGCTTTCTTACCTCGTCAGCAACAACAGCAAAGCCACGTCCATGCTCACCGGCACGTGCTGCTTCAATCGCTGCATTTAAGGCAAGTAAATTGGTCTGGTCTGAAATATCTTTAATAAGGTTGATGATTTCAGCGATAGAAAGTACACTGTCATTTAAAGAATTAGAATCATCACCCAACTGATTGGAATATTCTTGAATCGTTTCAATAGTCTGAGCAATAGTACGTGTTTCAGACTCAACATTGACCATCTGATCACCATTTCTTGCATTTAAGTCATTAATATCATCGAGCATAAGTAAGTTCTCTTGGATGTTACTTTGGATAAACTCTGTCCCCCCGTCATAACTCTTAAGCAATACTTCTAAGATCTCATCTCTATTGTCACTGTTTGTTTCTTCACTCTCTGATATTTTTGCTTCTAAGTCAAAAATTTTAGACTGTAAACTTTCATTCTGAGCTTGAAGTTCTTGAATTTGCGCTTGGTGATTTTTCTCTAAGGCTTCTAGTTTTGCTTTTGATCCAAACATGATGGGGGTTCCTTTTTATTATGGTAAATCTTTAACTGTTCTATTATTGTAGTTAATAAACCTTGTTTATATCTTGTGTTTGAATTGTAAGTGATGTGTAAATGTTTGATTATAAAGTAAAAAGGTACTAATGATGGGTGCTGAAATAAGGTTGCCAGTACAGTCTGGTTGTACTGGCAACATAAAATATTTAGTGAACTTCTATCTTGCTGGCAAGTTCTTCAGCTGTACTCACTTTGTCAATTGATGTGATAATGTTGTTATTAAGTGTAACAACAATAATCTTTTGTACATCAAGTCCTGCTTTATAGTTGTTCGCGATATTTTCATCCTCTATAACTAAAACAGTATGTTTAAAATCTTTTAATCCTGGCATGATAAACATACTTCTGATAACTGAAGGCGCGCTGCTTACATCAGCAACAAACATCGCTTTGTGATCATTTAAGTAGGTGTCATTTTTAGTTGCGAAAAAGTCGTTACAAGTATGTCCAATATCTTTTGAAAATGCAAAGATAAGTGTTTTTGTATCAGTAGAAATTGTATGTGCTTTTTCATGTTGATCATTAAAGCTTAGACTTGCAGTACTTTTCTCAAGAACAAGCTTAGGCTCAATATTTTGTGTAGCATTGTCTTTTCCGCTACATCCAACAAAGGCTAGGGTTATTAAAAGTCCAATTAATCCATTTTTCATAAGTTTCTCCATAGGGGTGTCCCCAATTTTTTTGTAGAATAATACTCCAGAGATACTTTGATAATAAGTGAGAAAGAAATTAATTGTTTGTATTAATAAACTTTAAAGAATTGTATAAAACATAATTTATGTATGTCTAGTTTTGTTATAATTCACAATCAAAATTTGACTATAAGCTAAAAGTTAAGGAAAAATATGAGCGCACCGATGTCTAAAGATGAAATTGTAAGTCTTGTTATTGAGATAAGCGTTAAAGTTGTACTGTTGGTTATGGTTTTGTCCATTGCCTTTTTAATCTTAAAACCTTTTCTCGTCTTGGTGCTTTGGGCTGTTATTATTGCTGTTGCTCTCTCTCCCGTTGTCTCAAGTATGAAAAATCGTTTTGGATGCAAAGGTAAAATATTGATTATAGGTCTAACCTTTAGTGGGATACTTCTTTTGGCCGTACCTACCTATATTGTTTCTGATTCTTTGATATCATCATCTCAAGAGATAGCACATATGTTAAAAGAGGGCTCTTTAGAAATTCCACCGCCTTCAGACAAGGTGGCTGAGTGGCCCTTTGTAGGTAAAAAGATTCATGCTTTATGGTCAGATACTGCTTTAAATCTTGGGCAGACCCTGCAAAACTACAAATCAGAACTACAAGAGTACGGTGGGAAAGTTGTTGCAATGGTAGGAAGTGGTATTGGTGCCGTTGTGCAGTTTATAGTCTCATTGATCATTGCGGCTGTTTTGATGATCAACAGCGAAGGCGGTACACGGGTGTACTATGCGATATCACGACGTATATTAGGGGAAAAAGGTGTTGAATTAGCACAACTTTCAGTACTTACCATTCAAAGTGTTGTTCAAGGTATTATTGGTATCGCTATTATTCAGTCGGGGTTGGCCTTGGTAGGTATGGTAGTTATGGATGTTCCATTTTTTGCAGTTTGGGCCTTTTTGGTGCTTTTTCTGGCCATTATACAACTCCCTCCCTTATTGATATTAGGGCCAATCGCTGCTTATGTGTTTTCTTACGCCGATACAACACCCGCTATTATTTTTGCGATTTATGCTGTTTTTGTTAGTTTAAGCGATGCCTTTTTAAAACCTTTATTGTTAGGACGTGGTGTTGATATCCCAATGCTTGTTATCTTGTTGGGTGCTATTGGGGGGATGTTGCTCTCTGGTATTATCGGTCTTTTTTTAGGTGCCGTTATCTTAGCCTTGGCATACAAGCTCTTTGAGGCATGGCTAGATGAAGCTAAAAAAACAACTCTTAGTTAAGTCAAAGTAAAAAGGTAAAGTTATTTTGAAAAAGATATCAGCTGAAAATAATTTTATGTATCTTTTTGTTTCGCTTCTGGGCTTTCTGTTTTTTACGGCCCTACTGCAAGAGATGACATCGCAATATATAGAAGAGATATATGCCTGTATTCTTTTTCTAGTTTTAGTAGTAGGCGTACACAGTGTAAAATCTGAAAAATCATGGTTTTGGGCCGTATACTTTTTGTCTGCACTTATAGTGTTTATCTATTTTTTTAAACAGTTTTTTCCTTCTCATATGGCAGATGTTTTTTACCTGCTTATCTTACTTGTCTTTTTTGTGGGTTCTTTTTATCTTTCTTACTCGCAAATCCTTCTGGAAGGAAAAATCGATAAAAATGTTTTGGTAGGTTCTATTGTCTTGTATCTTCTACTTGGACTGATTTGGACAATGATCTATCTTATATTGCTTATGATATTTCCTGAGGCCTTTCATGGGATTGAAGTTCTGTCATGGCAAGATAACTTTACAAAGGTGGCGTATTACAGTTTTGTAACCCTCACTACCTTGGGATATGGTGATGTCTCGCCTAAAAATACCTTGGCAGAATTTTTTGTTTATGTTGAGGCTATAGCGGGTGTGTTTTATATGGCCATAATCGTTGCAAGTATAGTAAGTGCCAGGCTCTCTCAAGTGCAGGGACAGAATAAGTAGATGCAAATACAGGTAAGAAAAGCAAATACGATAAAAGGATTATTAGCTTTTATAGATGATTGGTTTATCTTCTCTTTGTCTAAAAAGATGAAGTTTGCTATCAAGGTTTCTTTAAGCCTTACTCTGGCGTATATGATGCCACTTGCCATGGGATGGAATCAGGCTCAAACAGCAGCTATAACGGTGATGCTTATTGCCACATCTGGTCTTGTCAGTGAGTCTATAGTCAAAGGGGCGATGCGTCTTTTTGGCACCGTTATAGGTGGTGTTATTGGCTTGAGTCTGATTGCGATCTTTCCTCAAGACAGGCTTGTGTACCTTGTAGTCCTTTCTATCGTTGTCTCTTTGATTATATATCTTTATCACGCTTATCAAGGTGATAGTACTTCCTTTATGTTAATGGGTATGACAGTGATGATGGTCTTTAAAGGCGGAGAGGTTGATGACGCTTTTTTATATGGGATTGATCGTGTTTATATGACAGTCTTTGGTATTGTAGTGTATACGCTGGTTGGTCTGTTTGTATGGCCTGTAAGAGAAGAAGACACCACGGCAAAAAATGCCTCGGTCTTGAGTGGACTATATGCCGAGTATTTTAGTGATATTTTGGACCAGTTTAAAAGTGAACCAGATGAAGGTCTGAGCTATAAGGTTCATGAGCAAGAAGAAAAACTCCAAAAAATATATTCACCTGGTTTTCAAACATCAAACTATGAAAAGATAAGCCGTTGCTACCAAGAGCTTGGAGATCTGCTTAATATCTTATCTATTCAAGTGTCACAAGAAAAAAAGATCTCTTATGCTCAGAATATTCAAGACTATGAAAAAACAGTAGATGATATAAATACATTTTTCAAAGCCTCACAAAAAGTATGGGAGGGTAAGGCCTTAAATGAGGAACTTAAGGAAGCATCTATAAAATGTTCAGATGATGTCTCAATGCTTTCGCCTTTAAAACAAGCAGCCATACATACACATGTAGAACTTTTGAAAAAACTATATAAGGCCTTAAACCTTTTATTGACAGAACAAAAAAATTTGCAAAATTCTACTACTGTGCTTAATGGCTCTTCAAAAGTACGAGAACATTCAAGTTTTATATGGACAGACCCTGAGTATATCAAAGCAGGTCTGCAAGCCTTTTTGATCTTTTGGGTCTCTACAGCGATTTGGATATTTGTACATCCTCCTGCGGGTTTCTTGCTTGTGACCTTAGCGACCATGTTGAGTGTGTTTACTGCGTTTAGCCCTTTAAAACCTTCGGTGTTGACGCTATTGTTTAGTTTTGGTTTTGTATTCGCACTTTTGAGTTATGTCTTTATCTTGCCTAATCTGGTCTATGCTTGGGAACTTGCTCTGTTTATCTTTTTCTATACGTTTATTGCTTTTTATTTTGTCAATGAAAAGATATCTATCTTCTTCTTAATAGGTATGTTCACCTTGGGTATTGCAAACACTATGAGTTATAACTTTGATCTGTTTTTGATGATACTCTTGATATTTTACCTGTTTTTGATGATTTTGATGTTGTTTTACTATATTCCTTTTTCTAGTAAACCTGAGCATCTGTTTTTAATTATGCATGAACGACTTTTTAAACATGCTAAACACTTGCTGAATAAGTCGAATCAAAACAGCGTTGTACGAGCGAAAATGCAGTCTTATCATCTTGTACATCTAAAACAAAGTCTAAGTAAGTTACACTTATGGGCAGATAAGGTTGATGAAAAGTATTTTATTAAAAATGCACAAGAAGACCTTCAAGCCTATGTAAAAGCCTGTTCAAACTATGTGAGTATCTTAGATATTTTTGTTAAACAAGAACATAAACTTGAAAAAAACAGGCTTTATAATAAGTTGAAAAATGCACAAGAACGCTACCTCTTATCGGAAGTATCTGAAAGTTTTAGTCTCAATGAAACAAAAAAAATCAAGCAGTTTTTTGATGAAGAAGACAGACTTGTGTTTAGGATCGAAGATAAATTGACACACTTACAAGATAAGCTTGAAAAAGATGTTTATAGTGATAAAGAGGTGTCTGAAGTGTATGTTAATATAGACCTTCGTCACAGTTTATGGATGGCCTTAAAAAAATGCGAAGCAACACAAAATAAGATCGATATACAGAATTTAAAAAAGAATAGGTTTTAAGATGAAGATAAAAATGTTGCATCTGTTTACCTTGGCTTTAGGATTACTACTCTTAGTCGGGTGTACAAAGGTCGGTCCTGAATACATCAAACCAAACGAAGTAGTCCTGCCTGAGACCTGGAGTAAATCGCTGTCTAAAAGTGATCATAATATCACCTCTTGGTGGAAGCAGTTTAATGATGAGACCTTAGATCTGCTGGTTGAAAAGACTTATGAGCAAAACTTGGACTTAAGAAGTGCGGGGCTTCGTATACTACAAGCACGTGCCTCATTGGGTGTATCTGAGGGACTTATCTATCCACAACAACAATCTGTTTCAGCAAATATCGCTAGTGTAAGAACTAATGGAAACACTTTAGCGGCAAGCAGTATAAGCTTTGATATGGGTTGGGAGATGGACGTATGGGGAAAATACGCAAGAGGCATTGAAGCTTCTGAAGCAGGGCTGTATGCAAGTATCGCTTCGTATGATGATATCTTAGTCCGTGTTATTGCAGAAGTCGCACGTAATTATATAAACTATCAGACTGCGCAAGAACGCATAGGATATGCAAAACGAAACATTATCATACAAGAGAAGATAGTTGAGATTACAAAGATCCAGTTTAATTCAGGAAATGTCTCGGGTTTAGATATGTATCAAGCGCGTACACAACTCTACACAACGAAGTCTGTCCTGCCGAGTCTGGAGCTTTCAAAGATAAAATCTAGAAATGCAATAGCCATTTTATTGGGAGTTTTGCCTCAAGATGTAGAGCATATCTTAAATAAGACAGAACGCAGTACTAAGAAATATAGCTCAAAGGACATTTTTAAAGAGCTAAAAGCCAGTCTTGAAAATCACAATTATAATACCACCTCATATATTCCAATGATGGCACTGGACAAAACTATAGAGATTGATGCTGACCTGGTACGCCGTCGCCCCGATATACGTGTGGCAGAACTGCAGACTATCTCTCAAAATGCTCGTATTGGTATGGCGCAAGCAGATCTTTACCCGCACTTTTCTCTTTTTGGCAGTATTGGCTATAACAATCAAAGTGCCTCAGGTGTTCATCTTTCAGCTTCAGATGCCATAAGTATTACCGCAGGCCCATCGTTTTCATGGAACATATTTCAATACGGACGCATCAAAAACAAAGTACGACTTCAAGATGCACTTTTTCAAGAGTCTTTGATCAATTATAATAAAAAGGTTCTTTTAGCTGTACAAGAAGTCTCAAATGCACTTAACTCTTATACTCTGAGTCAAGAACAGCTAGAACTGAACGCTCAAGCCATAGAAGCCACGGTAAAGTCTTTTAATATCTCTATCACACAATATAATGATGGACTAGTAGGCTATCAGCGTCTGTTGACAAGTGTGCAAAACCTGACACGCAATGAAGATCAATATGCCCAAATACAAGGAAATGTTGCAAATCACCTGGTTTCCTTGTATAAGGCGCTTGGTGGTGGCTGGAAGATTGCATCGGGCAAGTCTTATTTACATCTTGATGATATAAAGCAGATGAAAGGTCGAAGTGACTGGGGAGAATATTTTGATAACAATGCCTCTTTAAACAGAGGAGATGATAAATGACAGACCTGGCTCATGAATTAGCGCTTGGAGATGTCTATTTGTCTCCTTTACTTATTGTTGTTTTTTTAGCTTTTGTATTTGCAAGTATTACGGCTATCGTGTTAAATAAGCTAAAAGTGTCGCATTATATGCTCTATCCGTCATTAAGCTTCATCTGTATAATGGTCTTGTATATGGCCTTGATAGATAGTTTTATTATAAAGTTTTAGAGGAAGATTATGAAAAAAATTATAAAAATTGTAGTAAATGTACTTATTATCGGTGGGGCGATCACGGTTGCTTATATAAAATTTCAAGATTATATCAATAACCCATGGACGCGTGATGGCCAAGTCCGCGCTCAGGTGATCCAAGTCTCGCCTCGTGTTTCAGGTATGGTTATTGATATAGCTGTTGTTGATAATCAAGAGGTAAAAAAAGGGGACTTGCTTTTTGAGATAGACCCCTCTTCGTATGAGATAAGTCTTTCCAAGGCTAAAGCGGATTTGCAAAGAGAAAAAGCAAACTTAGCAGGTAAAAAAATAGAATATCATAGGGTTAAAAAGATAGCTGAAAAAAACAGAGAAGCTATTTCTCAAAAAGATTTAAACCGTAACAAGGTGAATTATGAGAAGTCACTGGCTCAAATAGATTCTTTAAAAGAAAAGATAAAAGCAGCCGAACTTGATCTGGAATTTACAAAGGTATATGCATCCGTTGATGGGTATGTCTCGAATATAAACTTTCAAATAGGTTCTCAAGCTGTGGCTAACAGTCCTATATTGGCCTTAGTTGATAAAAGTTCGTTTTGGGTTTTTGGGTATTTTAGAGAAAGTATGATCGGTGATATTAAAGTAGGAGATGAAGCTAAGGTCGTGCTGATGGCTTATCCTAATAAGGTCTTGGATGCTAAGGTCGAGTCTATTGCGTGGGGAATATCTCATTCAGATGGAAATCCCGGGAATAATCTTTTACCCAGCGTTAAGCCAGTGTTTCAATGGATACGTTTAGCTCAACGTATTCCTGTAAGAGTAAAATTAAGTGAGTTTCCAAAAGAAGTTCAGCTGCGTTTTGGATTAACAGCTTCAGTGATGGTGATGCAGGGAACACACTAGTGTTCACCTGCTAAGAAAAGTTTTTAGAATTTAACTTCAAGTCCAGCAGAATAATGATTTACACCTGAACCTAAAACAGTATAGTCTGCATATAGACGTAGATCATTTCTAAGTCCGTATGTCATTCCAAAACCACTGCTTAATATGAGGTCTCTACTGTCAATATCATCTTTCATATTTGGTAAGATAGCACCGATCTTTGGACGAAGTGTTACTGCTGAGTTGGGGATGCTAATGTCATAGGTCGTATACAAGGCCGTTGTCATTACCTCAATGTCCACATTGTTTCTTGTCTCAGGGTCAATTAATGAGTTGTTGATCTCTACCTGTACTCCAAAGCCTTTTAAGACGTCATCAAGCGCAAGACCACCTCTAAGACTCATCCCTAAACCAGAGTCGCCTTTTTTATCATTAATGGTCATAATTCCTGCACCTGCACCTAGGTATACGCCAGTTGTAGAGGCTCCGTCTTGAGCAAATGAGGCTGATGCTAAAAGAGTTAGTGCTAATAATGTTTTTTTCATGAATTTTCCTTTGAATTTTTGACATACTACAGAGATTTGGTAAATGTGTCAATAAAAAGTGTAGAAGGGCTAGTTTCTTGACTCTAATATTGCAAGATGAGAGGTGCTTGTAGCGATAAGTTTGTCATCACAAAAAAGCTCTACGCTGACAAAGGCTGTGTTTTTTCCTAATTTGATAAGCTTGCCTTCTGCCTTAAGTAAGGTTCCCTTTCCTGGATGAAGGTAGTTGACAGTCAGTTCTTGTGTCATGGCTGTCTGCGTCTTACTTAAATGGGGTTCAAGAACAAACCAGCCTGTGTTGTCAGCAAGTGTTGAGATGACACCTCCATGAATATACCCCATGTGTTGAAGATGCTCTTGTTTTATAGGGATCTTTAAAAGGGCACTATTAGCATCACTCTTTTCAACAACACATCCAATGTATTCTAAAAAATTAAAACAAGCCATAATAGTCCTATCTCCCTTGTTTTGTTAAACACTATATAGGTAAAAACTATTATGCCTAATATTAAAGTAGCTTGACCTTGCATATTAGAACAAATTTATAAACTTATGACTACTTTTAGGGATGTTTAATGCAAAAGTCTTTATAATCGCGTCATTATTTCAAAAAGGTGTGCCTTTGAGCATGCCTTAGACAAGGGACAGACAGATGGAAGGTCGTTTATTTACATTTTTTGGAAGCATCGGTGAGATGTTTGGCTACACAGGACATGATAGCCATACCGTTATTTTTGTAACACACATGCTTTTAAGTGCACTGATCGTACTAGTGATTGCAAAAGTTGCAACAGCAAGTATGCGTCTTGTTCCAACAGGAACACAAAACATTTTGGAAGCTTACCTTGGCGGTGTTATGTATATGGGTACAGACGTTATGGGTAAAGAAGAAGCACGTAGATATCTTCCTCTAGTAGCTACTATTGGTTTATTTGTTGTTGTTGCTAACTTGATCGGTGTTATTCCAGGTTTTGAAGCACCGACTTCAAGCCTTAACATGACACTTGCACTTGCACTTGTTGTATTTGTTTATTATAACTTCGAAGGTATTCGTCGTAATGGTGTTGTTAAGTATTTCGCACACTTCTTAGGACCGGTTTGGTGGTTAGCATGGTTAATGTTCCCGATCGAAATCGTTTCTCACATCTCTCGTATCATCTCTCTTTCTTTCCGTCTTTTCGGAAATGTTAAGGGTGATGATATGTTCTTGATGGTTATATTAATGCTAGCACCATGGATCTTTCCAATGATCCCATTTGCATTATTAACGTTTATGGCACTTCTTCAAGCCTTTATCTTTATGATGCTTACTTACGTGTATCTCGGTGGTGCAGTGGCTGTTTCTGACGATCACTAGGTTCTTACCTGATGAAAAAAAGCCTCTTTGAAACACTTCTTAGTTTTCTTCTAGGCATCTCTTTTGCCTTCCTTGTCTTAGGAAGTGCACTTACCTTTAAAACCTTTTTAGACTTTGGCCTGTTCTCGGCGATATTCTCAACAATCATCTTTATTTTTGTAACACTGTTTTTTATTTTAATACTAGAGACGATGAACCTTTATAGAGAAGGGCATGAAGAGAAAAGAAAACAGACCAAGCTTCTTTTTGATATTAGAGAACTGCTTAAGAAAGATGATTAAGTCTTATCTTATAACAGATCCTAGTATCTTTGGAAATACCCCTGAAGAGCTGACCTCACGACTCACTAAGTCCTTAGAACACTTTTCTCCTGATTATGTCTGTTTACGAGATAAAAACAGTCAAAATTATGCGGAGTTGGCAGAGGCCTTTCTTCGTATAGACGGAACACACAAAGCACTTTTACATGGAAATGTAGACTTGGCCGTTTCTTTGGGTGCTTATGGTGTACATCTGACCTCACTTCAAGTCAGTGAGATCGGTAAAGCCAAAGCAGCTGGTCTGTATGTGATTGCTTCAACGCACTCTTTAGAAGAAGCCCTTGCATCAAAAGGTGCTGACGCTATCACTTATAGTCCTATTTTTCACTCGCCAAACAAGGGAACACCTAAGGGTTTAGGGGATTTAAAAGAAATTATGGGTAAAATAAAAACAAATATATTTGCACTTGGTGGAATAACCTCAAAAGAGCAGATAAAGCAGGTCGAAGACACTGGTGTTTATGGCTTTGCTTCAATTAGATACTTTCAATTATAAAAGGTTTTGTTAATGTTTGAAACAGTCATCGGACTAGAAGTTCATACACAATTAAATACAGATAGTAAACTGTTTTGTTCATGCGCCACCAGCTTTAATGCAGAGCAAAACTCAAACACTTGTCCTACATGTTTAGCGCTTCCAGGAGCACTCCCTGTTTTAAACAAAGAAGTTCTTCATAAATCTATCATGCTGGGTACTGCTATTGATGCAACTATTAATAAAACATCATACTTTGACAGAAAGTCATACTTCTATCCAGATAGTCCATCAGCGTATCAGATCACTCAACTTTATACACCTGTTGTTGAGCATGGTACACTTCAAATTGATTTTGCAGATGGTAAGAGTAAAGAGATCAGAATCAACCGCGCGCATATTGAAGCAGATGCAGGTAAGAACATTCATGATGGTGCTGTTTCAAAGGTTGATCTAAACAGAGCTGGAACTCCACTTTTAGAGATCGTATCTGAACCGGATATGCGTTCATCTGAAGAAGCTATCTTATATCTGAAGAAACTTCACTCTATAGTACGTTATCTTGATATCTCTGATGCAAACATGCAAGAGGGTTCATTTCGCTGTGATGTTAATGTTTCTATTCGTCCTAAGGGTGATGAAAAACTTTACACACGTGTTGAGATTAAAAATATCAATAGCTTCCGTTTTATTGAACAAGCTATCGCTCTTGAAGTGGAACGTCAGACCATTGCATGGGAAGATGGTGTGTATGATGAAGAGATCCTTCAAGAGACACGTCTTTTTGATCAAGATAAGCAAGAGACGCGTTCTATGCGTGGTAAAGAAGGTGCAGCGGATTATAGATACTTCCCGGAACCAGATCTTCTTCCTGCTAAGATCGATGATGCTATGCTTGAGCAGTTTTGTAAGATCCCTGAGCTTCCGGATGAAAAACGAAATCGCTTTGTAAGCGAATTTAAGATCAGTGAATATAATGCCGCTGTGATTACATCATCTTTAGAGATGGCGCACTTCTTTGAGAAGATGTTAGAGCAGGGTGGAACTCCTAAAACAGCTGCTACTTGGTTGACAGTAGAGTTGCAAGGTCGTCTAAAAGGCGGACTGAACCTTCAAAATTCTCCTGTGGACGCGGTGAAGCTTGGTATGTTAGTAAACCGTATTGATGATCAAACGATCTCAGGCAAGGCGGCAAAGGAAGTTCTGGATCACCTTATGGACAATGATCTAGATGTTGATGCTGTAATCGAAAAGCTTGGACTTAAACAAATGACTGATACGGGCGCGATTGAAGCTATGTGTGATGAGATAATTGCAGCAAATGAAGATAAGGCTGAGCAGTACAGAGGTGGAAAAGATAAACTTTTTGGCTTTTTTGTCGGTCAGGTGATGAAAGCTTCTAAAGGTTCTGCTAACCCTCAAGCAGTAAATGAGATATTAAAAGCTAAATTAGGTTAACGACCTAGTATGAGCTTTATCTCAAAACGTTTTGTAGACCTTTCTTACTTTCTTCAAGCTTCTAAAGGTTATCAAGGATCAAAGCGTTTTTTCTATGCACTTTTAGAAGATCAATCTTACCCTTATAAAAAATACTTCGACTACTTTATGATGCTCTTGATCTTATCAAGTGTGATGTTGCTGATTCGTGGGGTAAAATATCCTCTGCCTGAGTACGCGATTGCCTATAATGATTATGTCATTTCGATAATATTTCTGTTGGAATACAGTCTAAGGTTTTGGGTTCATAGTTCTGTCTCTAAGGCTATTATTCAACAGTTTGAAAAAGATGAACTTTTAAATAAAAAATTTCGTTTTTCCAAGGTGCTATCAGATGCATTGAGTGAAAAATGGAGGTATATGAGCTCGGTCTTTGCTATTATCGATCTTTTGGCCATTATGCCTTTTTTCCATGAACTTAGAATACTGCGTCTTTTTATACTTTTTCGTGCCTTTAAGATATTTAGATATACCAAGAGCCTTCAACAGTTTGCTCAGGTCTTAGCCTCGAAGAAGTTTGAGTTTTTTACGCTTTTGGTCTTTACTTCAGTTATGATCTCTGTTTCAGCTGTACTGATCTATGTTGCTGAAGCCAATAATGAAAACTCAGCGATTGATACGGTTTTTGAAGCTTTTTACTGGTCATTTGTTACCCTTTCAACTGTTGGGTATGGTGACTTTGTCCCCGTAACTGACTTAGGGCGCAGTGTAGCTATGGTTATCATTGTCTCTGGGGTCGCAGTACTGGCTTTCACGACCTCAATCGTTGTATCTGCTTTTACCGAGCAGCTTGATACTATTAAAGAGCAGAAGGTGGTATCTGATGTCTCTAAGATGAAGCATTTTTACTTAGTCTGTGGGTATTCTGAGGTGGCTTCTATTGTTGCTAAGCGTCTTTTTAAAGATGGGCTTCCTTTTGTGATCTTAGAAAATAATTATGAACGAATGCTGGAAGCTTCAAAGCTTAAGTTCCCCATTATTGCGGCGGATCCTTCTAAGCAAGAGACCTATGAGACCTATGGTATCAATCTTCAAGAGCAAGTGATATCAGTATTGTGTTTGCAAGACAGTGATGTACAGACTATTTATACAGCTTTGACGATTCGCTCTATTCACCCGGATATAAAGATTCTCTCGTATCTGCATGAGGGTAAAAATCGTAAAAAGCTTACTTTAGCGGGGATAAATCAAATCATATATCCTCAAGAGTTAATAGGTGTGATATCTAAAGAATTTACAGGCAAGCCAGTTGCCTTTGATGCTATACAGGTCTTAAGAAGTCAAAGTAGCGATGTCGTTATGGACGAGATCTTAATTAATTCACGTATCTTAAGTACGAAAAAAAGCATAGGTGACCTTGGCATTGATACGTCAAAGCTTATTCTTTTAGGGCTTTACAAAAAAAGTGAGTTTCACTTTAACCCAGCAGATGATATGAAGCTTTGTGAAGGTGATACATTGGTAGTTATAGGTCTTAATATAATTATAGAAGAGTATTCACTGAACTTACATAAGGCGACGGTATGATAAAAGAGGTCTTGGTCTTTGGTTATAACGAGTATGCCAAAGAGATATCTTCGAATTTTATTTTAGATAAGTTTGATGTACATGTTTATGTGCTTGATGAGTTGAGTTTTCAAGCAGCAAAAAGTGATGGTTTAGAGGTTGAACTTGTTGAGCTAGATGATGACTGGTTGGATATTTCTCGTAACTTTAATATAGAAGAAGTAATATGTTTTTGTGCCTTAGACGATGATGCCCAAAATGTCTTTTTAACTATATCCCTTCGAGCCGAATATAAAAACATACATATTGTCGCCATAGCCACATCTAAAGACAGTGCTGATAAACTTCGTCTTGCCGGCGCAAACAAGGCGATAGCAAAGCTTGAGACAACAGCCAATGTCATTGTTGAGTCTTTGGAAAAACCGGTAGTTGTAGAGTTTATGAATGATGTTTTATATGCGGATAAAGACCTTAAGTTGGCTGAGTATATTATTCAAAAAGAATCGGTTTTAGATAAAACGTATTTACATGAGATAACACTGCATAAAGATTATAATATCATTATCTTGGCCATAGCAGATAAAGAACTGGAAGCAGAGTTTACGTTTACAACGCAGGGAGATAAGCACTGTATCGATGCTGGGGATGTCCTGGTCGTTATGGGAAGAGAAAAAGATTTACAAGCATTTGAAAAGGCAATACAATGAAACAAAAAATAGGTGTTATTGGGGCAGGAAAATGGGGCTCTGCCTTAGCTTTTGCTCTAAGTGAAAAAAATGAGGTCTACATCACTTCTAGAACGAAAAGAGATATGAAAAACTTTGTTCCTCTAGAAGATATACTTGAACTTGAATACCTTGTAATAGCAATACCAGCTCAGCAAATAGGCCAATGGTTAAAAGAAAACTTTGTCTATAAAAACCAAAAGGTTCTGGTTGTGGCCAAGGGTATTGAAGCAACAACAGGACGTTTTTTAAATGAGGTCTACGCTCCTTATGTACCCGAAAATAATATCTGTTTTCTTTCAGGTCCCTCTTTTGCAAGTGAGGTCTTAAAAAGTCTTCCAACTGCCTTAGTCATCAATGCGGTAAATGAAAAGACGGCAGAAGAGTTTTCAGATCTTTTTCCTTCTTTTATCAAAACCTATATATCAACTGATGTTGCAGGAGCCGAAGTAGCAGGGGCATATAAAAATGTTATTGCCATTGCAGCGGGTATCTGTGAAGGCTTGGGTCTGGGAAAAAATGCAGCTGCAAGCCTGATATCAAGGGGACTCGTAGAAATGCAGCGCTTTGGTATTAAACATGGGGCCAAAGAAGAGACCTTTACAGGCTTAGGTGGGGCAGGTGATCTGTTTTTAACGGCCTCATCAACGATGTCAAGAAACTTTAGAGTAGGACTCGGCCTTGCCAAAGGAAGGTCTCAAGAAGAGATACTAAAAGAGTTGGGTGAGGTTGCAGAAGGAATTGGAACAGCCTATGCCTTACATAAGATCATGTCAGACGAAGACTTATATCTGCCTATTGCCAATGAAGTGTATAAGATTTTAGAAGGTAAAAACCCAAAAGAGAGTTTAAAAGATCTACTTAGTCAATAAAAAAGGCCAATAGTGGAACAAAAAATGTTTATCTCTTTACAAAATATCTAGTTTTTAAGGATTAACACATGAAACGCTCGCTCGAAGAGATATATTCAAGTATCTCCGCAATGGTTGTTAAAGGTATTGACGGAGAGTTTTCTGATGCTGTACTTGAGGTAGAATTACATTCATTGGCAATGAAGCTCTCAGGTGGTTATATGAGCGTTGACAGTTCTGAACCAAGCTCTTTCAGATTCATCAAAGAACATAAAAAGATCTTGATGAATGACCTTATTGAATTGCATCTCAAGACAGACATCAATGAGCTTAGCCGTTGGAACACTATGAATTATAATCTACATGCCAACGGTGAATATAGAGTGGAATTTGAATGGAACCAAGAACTTGCGGCAGATATTGAACGAGTAAAAGAAGAAGCTTCATAAAGTTTTTTTACAATCGTTAGTATGCAAAATTGCTAAATAAACCATTTTTAGTGATAGCCCCTTCTTTCTTCTGATATAATAAATAAAACTTATATTGGGAGCCTTCTTGAAGTTTGTTTACATAATTTTACTTTTGACTACACTTTTATCATCTGCAGAACCTAAAGAGATCATAGTAGCGACCGAATCATGGAAGGGTGCGACAAATCGTGATGGCACAGGTCTTTACTGGGATGTCGTACAAGAAGTCTATGGCTCCTTAGGCTATAAAATTATTAAAAAACATAAAAGTTATAATCAAGCTACTGAAATGGTGCGTACCAATAAAGCCGATATGTACCTTGCTTCGTATAAAGATGAAAAAAGCTTTGCCCTTTGTCCTAAATATTATTTTGATCAAGATGTTATCTTAGCTGTGTATCGCAACGATGTAATTGAAGATTGGCAGGGACAAAAAAGCCTAGAAGGTTTAAATGTGGGATGGGTCAGAGGCTATGACCTTGATAAGTATTTAATACCTGAAGTGAATGTAAAAGAGTTTAGCTCACGGGAAAATGGCTTAAAGCTACTAAAATCAGAACGTCTAGATGCCTTCTTGGATGAAAGAGAAGATATTCAACCTTATTTGGAGAAAGTAAAATTAGATACAGAGGCTTTTTCCAAAAAAATTGTTTTACAACTTAAGCTTTATCCTGCTTTTACAAACAATACCCGAGGCAAAAAACTTATGAAGATCTGGGATGAGAGAATGAAGGCGCTTATACAAACAGAAAAGTTTAAAGAGATCTATTATAGATCAGAGTATGCGATCTTTCCCTATTAGAAAAGGATAGTTTATGTCTATACACAAGGTGTTGGCTTTATGGAATACTTTTTCATCCTACCCCTTTGGTAAATGGCTTTTTTCTTTTCTTATTCGTTTTGTCAATCCTTATACGGGTCGCTTAGGGGCTCAAATCGATCATTTTGAAAAAGGTCATGTCGAAGTCCTTTTAAAAGATAAAAAGAAAAACCGAAACCATCTTAACTCTGTACATGCTGTCGCACTAACAAACTTAGGTGAATTTACCAGCGGCATAGCAGTGTTGGGTTCTTTACCATCCAATGTTAGAGGTATAGTAACGCATATCTCAATTGATTTTATCAAAAAGGCCAGAGGAACACTAAGGGCAGTTTGTCGATGTGAACCGCCTGAGGTAAATGAAGATACTGAGTTTATTGTTCAAGCAGATATATTTGACAGTGCAAATGATCTAGTATCTAAAGTTAATGTTACGTGGAAGCTGGGACAATATGAATAAGTTTTTAGAAGATACGGGAATTGAAATACCTATTATTGGTGGTCCAATGTACCCTTGCTCAAACCCTGAACTCGTGGCTGCTGTATCTGAAGCAGGCGGTATAGGTATCGTTCAACCCGTTTCACTTACTTATGTACACGGATATGATTTTAAAGAAGGTCTGAAATATATAAAAAGCCTTACATCTAAACCCATAGGTATGAACGTATTAATCGAAAAAAGTTCTTTAAGATATCAAGAACGTATGAAAAAATGGATTGATATCGCACTGGATGAAGGGGTTATGTTTTTTATTACCTCCTTGGGTAAACCTGATTGGGTAGTCTCACAGGTTCACTCAGGTGGGGCCAAGGTCTATCACGATGTAACAGAAAAAAAATGGGCAAAGATAGCGGTTGATGCAGGTGTGGATGGACTTATCTGTGTTAATGTAAGTGCAGGTGGACATGCCGGTGATCTGGATGCTGATGATCTGATAAATGATCTTAAAGACTTTGGGCTTCCTCTTGTTTGTGCAGGTGGAGTAGGTGATAAAAAGATCTATAAGCAGATGCTTGAGCTGGGTTATGAAGGCGTGCAGATGGGTACGCGTTTTATCGCCAGTGAAGAGTGTCAGGTCCCAAGTGAGTATAAAGAGGCCATCATAAAAGCCAAAAAAGAAGATATTGTCTTTTCTTTGAACTTAACAGGAGTAAAGGTAAGTGTTATTAACACCCCATATATTCAAAGGCTAGGTTTAAAACCTAATGCTTTGATCTCTTGGATGCTCTCTCAAAACTTTCTTAAAAGTTTGGTCCGTCTGTTTTATATTATGCGCTCTGTCAAAAACTTAAAAGGTCTGATCAAAGGGGATAAGTCTCAGCAAGGTTTTTTTCAAGCAGGAAAAAGTGTAGATGGTGTAAATCATTTGGATACGGTTAAAGATATTATTGAGAGTTTTAAAGATCAAAAAGCCTAGGCTAGGCCTTTTTCTTCCATTAGTTTGATAACAAGAGGTAAGATGTCATGACTCTTTGTCTTATTAACAAAGCCATCTGCCCCCAGACTTTCGGCTTCTCTTTTATTGTTTTCACCTGTCATAGAAGAGTTTACAATAACAGGGATATTAGCTGTTTTTGGATCTTCTTTTAAGGTCTTGATTACCGTAAAACCTGACATCTCCGGCATCTCAATATCAGTGACTATTGCTGGAATGATAGATTTGTCAGGTAAGGCTCTTATATACTCAATTAAAAGTTTTCCGTTATTAAAGATTCTATGGTTGATATTTGCCTTATCTAAAATCTGGTGCAGGTGCTTTTGAGCGATCTTTGAGTCTTCTGCAATGAGTAACTCGCCGTGTAAAAGTTTAATTGGAATATTAATGTCTTTAATATTTTCAGGTGATTCAAGGACATCTACCATGGCGGATGGGATAACATCAGCTAAAAGTTGTTCAAAGTCTAATACCATACAGATACTCCCATCTTCTAAACGGGTGTCATTGACTATTTTGGCTTGATCATTCATATTATAAGAATCAGGCGCATGCATATCTGACCAGTTCTTTTTTAGTACACGGTGTGCTTCTGTAATACGAAGACCGATGATAATGCCGTTAAAGTCACATATCAGTAACCTTGAAGTTGCTTGATCTTCATAGGTTATCGGGTGGTCTAACCAAAGCGGAAGGTTTAAAATAGGGATTTGTACGCCACGAAGGACAATCGTTCCTTCTAAGAAGCGGTGAGCAGAAGGGATCTCTGTAAGAAAATGGTTTTTAGCTTCAACAACTTCACGTGTCTTAAAAACATTAATCGCATAAAAAGGGGTGTCTTCTCCGGTAGAAGCTTTGAAAACTAAAAGTTGTACCTCATTGTTTCTGGCAAGTTGTGTTGACGCGTCTACATGATCCATCATTGACATTTGTTTCCCCCTTGATACCCTATACGGTACCTTGTTTGTCTACAGTAGCGTAGCAGTGAGAATTATTATAGCATATTATAAAAGGACTGCATAGTGACATAGAGCTAAATATTGAAAAAAAATTGTGGCATTTATAAGGAGTCTAGTGTATAATCTGCTTATGAAAAATATTATATTATTGATAAGCTTGTCCTTGATAGCAATGGCTTCGGAATATTACTCAAAGGCAGAACCTTATCGTTTTTATACCCTTCAATCTAATGTCTCAGGTCTGGTGCTTGTCTCAGATGAGACCCTTGAAGGAAAACGTTTAGGCAAAGAGGCCTTTATCCGAATTGATGATGAATTGGACCAAAAAGAACTAACATTTTTACAAGCTAAAAAGATTACTCTTGAAAACAGTTTGAGATTAAACAAAAAAATGGCTAAAAACCTAAGTGTGATGGTCTCTAAGAAAAATGAAAACTATGAACGTATTAAAGACCTTCCAATTAAGTCAAGTGTAGAAAAAGATAAAGAGTTTTTTGACCTTTCTACAACACAAAACCTTGAGTTAAGTACCTTGGAAAAACTTGAGACAATAGGTGCCCAACTTAATGATACACAGCTGCGACTTGAACAGTTGAAGCGTTCTATAAAAGATAAACATATCCGCGCGAATACAATGGTCTTATATAAACTGCATGTCAAAAAAGGTCAGGTCGTCAATCCTGGGGTTAACCTGGCTGAGATCGCAGATGTCTCAAAGGCGAAATTAACGATCTTTTTAAATGCCAATGAACTTGATGGTATAAAAGAAAAAACGATTTATCTGAATGATGAAGCAAGCTCGTACAAAATTGATAAGATCTGGCCTTTGAGTGATTCTGAGCATATCTCATCGTATAAGACAGAGATCTTGATTGACGCACCCTCTCAGTTCTCAAAGCTCTATAAAATAGAATTTAAAGATTAAAAGGACATCTCATAAAAAAGGTGAATAGCTTCATCTTTTTTTGAGTAAAATAAGATTAAAAGGATATTTCATGCAAAACAATTTACAAGATTTAGAAAAAAAATATATTATTCCTACTTACGGACGTAACTATACAAACTTTGTTAGTGCAAAAAATGCAACTATAAAAGATGATACACAAAAAGATTATATTGATTTTACTTCAGGGATCGGTGTTGTGAGTGTTGGACATGCCAATGACAGAGTCTCAAAGGCTATTTGTGATCAGGTAAACAATATCACGCATATCTCAAACCTTTATGTGATAGAACCTCAGGTGAAATGTGCTGAGCGCATTGTAAAGCAGAGCGGATATGATATGCAGTGTTTCTTTGCGAACTCGGGCGCTGAGGCGAATGAAGGTGCTATTAAAATTGCACGAAAGTATGGTGAAGTCGAAGGTGAAAGTAAACGATACAAGATAATCACGCTTGATAAATCTTTTCATGGGCGTACGATCACAGCCTTAAAGGCAACAGGTCAAGAAGCGATGCATAACTATTTTGGTCCTTTTCCTGATGGTTTTGCTTATGCTCAAGATATTGACAGTATAGAAAAGATGATCGATGATCATACGGTTGCGGTTATGATCGAGTTAGTCCAAGGAGAGGGTGGTGTTCAGCCTCTTGATAAAGAGAAGGTACAAGCCCTTGCTAAGATGTTAAAGTCTAAGGATATTTTACTTATAGTAGATGAAGTGCAAACGGGTGTTTACCGTACGGGTGAGTTTTTAGCTTCTAATGTTTATGAGATAGAGCCAGATATTATTACACTGGCTAAAGGCTTAGGTGGCGGTGTGCCTATTGGTGTGGTAATGACTTCTAAAAAAGATGTTTTAAAAGCGGGTGATCATGGATCTACCTTTGGAGGCAATTACCTTTCAACGGCAGCTTCTAATGCAGTTTTAGATATTTTGTCTGAGGCTAAGGACTCGGGTGATTTGGATAGAACCTTTATCAAGTTTGAGACAAAACTTGCTGAGACATTTTCTCGAAACAGAAATCTATTTACTTCAAGTGTAGGTTTTGGTCTTATGCGTGGCTTGCGTGTTAAAAATGCAGAGACCTTAGCTAAGATTATTAAGGCTACCCATGATAATGGTCTTTTAATGCTTAAGGCAGGGCGAAATACACTTCGTTTCCTTCCGCCACTGACTATTAGTGATGAAGAGATTACGGAAGGGTTCAGACGTTTAGATGAAGCACTTAATTCTTTATAGCAGTTTACTTGTCTCTTTAGTAAGTGCTGAAGAACTCAGCCTAGATTCGTATTTGTCTTCTTTGAAGCAAAAAGAGTTTTCATATGACTATGAAAAGTCTATCTTAGAAAAAAAGAAACTACGAGACTCTTGGGTACAGCCTTTGCAGATCCATTATACGCGTTCTACAAGTAACCCTTATAA
>Ga0316204_10004754_pt1 | contig 23811 bp, 23 predicted proteins | sample 6monrhotite_MG_2_FD_205661 | JGI IMG/M metagenome (GOLD analysis project Ga0316204, IMG submission 205661) | Microbial mat bacterial communities from mineral coupon in-situ incubated in ocean water Damariscotta River, Maine, United States -... | ecosystem: Environmental > Aquatic > Marine >... | reverse complement strand
CCCCCGGTGCGGATGAATAACTTCTAGACTGTCGCTCTCCGACCAGCGGATGACAACCACTCCAGCCGCGAGTAGGCACACGACCAATAGAATAACGAACAAAGGCTTACCCTGCCAAAAAACCTTCATTGATTTCATCTGCTTTCCTTTATACGCAAGTAAACTGTTTATGACAGACAAGAACTCGATTCTTTATCCTGGACATTGCCCATTATCTCTCTGCTGTATTTACAATTTTATTTAATTTACTTTAAAGCTCAGTGAGTATTGTTCGCCTTTTCCTTTTTTAAAACAAGTGTAAAAAATGATTAATTAGAGGCACACAAAAATCAATTTTGCATAATACGTTATACATTTGACAGGGGGCTCTGATTATTAACTCTATTGATTCTTTTAATCCTGTAAAAATTAAAATTTTTTTAATGGCTTTGCCAACATTAGGTATATCTTGAAAACTTATGACTTCATTCAGCTAACGACTAAGCTCACGGGAATTTGCGAGTAATTTTTCTTACGCTTTAGTTAATTGTTATGTGTTTTTACACGCACTTATAAACTTAGAAAACCAAAAGCGCAATACCAATTAAAAATCCTAACACAGGAAATGTCCACTTTAGATTTTTTTCTGGAAATGCTGTTTTACCTGTCCTGAATTTCCCCCTGTAATTCTGTATTCTTAACAAAATACTAAGTATATAAAAGCATAATATTGATAAAGAGAGAAGCGTGATATGGCTGACATCTTCAAATTTCTCAAAAAAATAATCAGGGTCAGAGCCACTGCCAGTAAGTTAAGCTCTACGCCGTTCATTACAAAGCACTTTTATAAGCTGCAAAATGTGGCATTGGGATCAGAGCACAATTGTTACTAATATTAGAAGCAATTGTGTTCTGAACCTCTAATACTGCTTATGCTTTTCTGCGTCTGGGCATGCCAATTAAGCCGACCATGCCAGAACCGAATAGCCATACTGCGGCTGGTACAGGAACCGCGTTAACATCTTTCAATATTAATGATGCGGTTACCTGTTGAGTGTTAGCTGTAAGTGCGCTTGTATTTTGCCAGCCCGTAGAGGTGTCCCAGCCTCAGTTATTATCTATATCGTAAGCGGTTATTGACCCATCTAATGCGTAAGCAGAAACTCTGCCCCAACAAGTCCAGAACTCATTGTCACATTCATTGGCTTCACCATAAAAGAAGTATGAGTCAACAAGATGACTGAAATCGAATGTGGTGTTATCACCAAAAGCATTTTGATTAGTTGCCACAGTGCCTATGTATGTTGATCTAAGTGTGCCAAAATCAGTAAAAAATGAGTTTATCCCATCAGCATATGTCGTATATTTTTCTTCAAACTCATGTACACCAGAATAGGATTCTAACAGTGCCTGTGTTTCAGCCTGTTTTGCGTATCTATAATTATACAATGCGCTATTAGCATCTAAAAATTGTGCTTCTACATCACGCCGAGATTGATTTACAGTTGCAGAGAACTCCATCCATTCGTAATCTACACCACCTACATTATGAATAAAAGCTGCATTAGCACTTGCTTGATAAAATTATGCTAGAGGTGAATAATGCTGTTCTATTGGTTTTCATTTTTTACTTCCTTTTTTTTACACTTTGATTGAGAAACCGGGGTCAGAACACAGTTTTATCTAAGATAAGAAACAACTGTGTTCTGACTCTGTTTTTTCAGCTTATTGTAATAATAGTTCACTTTTAAATTAAGGGTTATCTGGGTCAGCAGGGCCCGCCGGCATCCAGATACCATAATCACATTTCAGCAGAGATGTGCCACTTTTTACATAAGTACCCGTTGAAAAACTTTGATCGTTAAAATAACAAACAGGCTCCCCCGGAACTTCCTGGCGCAATACTTCAGATTCATTATCATTTTCTTCCGCAATGGGAGAAGTGTTTAATTCTGGATCAGGTGCTCCAACATCATGAGTATGTTTAGTATTGGTCATTATTTTAATCTCCTGCACATATATGATTTTTAGAAAAACAAACAAAGCCTTAACCACAATTTACTCTCATTAATGACTCTCGTCAGCCATGACTTCTCAATCTGATTGATTATGATCAAACATAAGGGTAACTAAGCATTATTTGTAGTGATTATGTTATTTATTTCCACCAGTGTTTTTTTGTTCTTTCCCAAGTTGGCGTAATTGTTCATACAGTTTGCGTTCTTCATCACTAATTTTTTTCGGGATATCAATTCGTATACGAATTTTTAAATCACCACGTTCAGTGTTCTGTAACCTGGGCAGGCCTTTGCCGCGTAAACGGAGTATTTTTTTATGTTGAGTGCCGGAACAGATAAGAAGGACAGTTACTGTTAGTACCTTACTAAGCGCTCACCTCAGTCTGTGGTTCAGCCTGAAATTTATGGGCTGTATTCACGTCTGACTAGTCAGTGGCTCTATCCGATAAATCAAAATCATATCAATATTTTCAATGGCTTAGCTTGAGATTTTGGGTTGTCAGGATTAATTGGCATGTGTATCTGATAAAGTCTGTTGACTAAAACGAACGTTCATTCTAATATCATATTAATAATGGAGAGAGATATATGAGCAAAAAAGACCCTCAGGCACTGGTGAAACAGGCGGCATTGCAGCTGTTTTCTGAGCAGGGTTACTTTAATACCTCGGTGCCGGATCTGGTTAAGGCGTCGGGGGTTAGCACGGGGTCTATTTATCATCATTTTGGTGATAAAGAGGGAGTGGCCCGTGCGCTTTTTGATAGTGTTGTTGAACGTATGCAAGTGGCGATTGAAGAGATTCAGCAAAAGCATCTTAGCGTGCCTGAGCAATGTAAGGCGATTATTGAGCTGTTGTTTGTGATTACTGAGAACGAGCCAGATTTAATGCGTTATATGCTACATGCAAAGCATGCTGAGTTTCTTTCTGATGTTGCACCTATCTGTTCATCCAGTCCCTTTAAAAAAATGCGCAGTATTGTTTCTATGGGCATGAAAACTAAAGAAGTTCATGAAATGGATGAGACGGTGGCAGCAGCGGCAGTGTTTGGTGGTGCTATACGCTTAGTGCAAATGCGTCTTGATGGGGTTATTGAAAAAAACTTACTGAGTTACGTTGATGAAGTTTGGTTCTGTGCCTGGCGGTCTGTTGCGATTTAATGTTAAGGGGCTGATACGGTTTATTTTGTGTAGAAGTGAGGTGATAAATGAAATTTAATAACAGGCATTTTGTGTTTCTGAATTTTTTTGTGTCAATAGTTCTGTTGATGTTTAGCTTGTCCTTATCTGCAAAAGAGATTAATGATAGTGCAGCGTTAAAAGACCTTAAGATTGCAAAAAGTGTATTTTTAATTGACTTCACAAACCCAAAGAAAACAGCCTTTTATTTGAACATTATTAAAGGCAGTTACGATGGGCTTGTTAGACAAAATGTTAAGCCTGAGTTTGTGCTCGTCTTTATTGGCAAGACTGTTGAGTATCTCACCACACAACCAACGGATGAATTAGAGATGGAATATGCAGAGCAATTACACTCTATTGCTGAGACGGCTAAGGCGCTTAAAGCACTAGGGGTGCGTATGGAAGTATGTGCTGTTGCAACCAAAGTGTTTGGTATTGATAACGCTACGATACTTCCCTCAATGGATGTTGTTGGTGATGGTTTTATCTCGCTGATTGGTTGGCAAAACCAGGGTTATAAACTGGTGCCAATTTTTTAAAGAATACCTGGCTTGTCTATAACGTATTATCTCGCGTTATGTTTTGTGGAGAATTTTATGTTTATGTTAGAAGTGAAAGATATTGGTTGGTGGTACTGGCTAGTAACAGTGTGTTTATTAACCGCGGCTTTGTTGGGTTGGTCGGATGGTTTTATATGGGCCATTGCTTTAACCTCATTTCAGACCCTGCATTATCTTTTGCGTGAAAAAAAGATAAGTGCGTTTCCTGTTCAGGTACGTTTAGGGTATTTATTATTACTCCTGCTAGCTTTGCCTGAGCCCATGCAGTTAATTTTCTGGATACCCATGGCAGGCACCTGGGCACAGGTTGTTTTTGGCTATTGCACCATGGCAAGGTTTGTATCGATGATGCCCTGGAATAGTGAAGTGCCATTCTCATGGGGATCTATAAAAAAGACATTTTTAACGCCTCCGATTAGAGGCAGTGTACTTCAGGGGCATGCGCCGATTGAATAAGGCATATACACCAGCAGCAGACGAACGGTATTAGCTAGCTTATGCTCCTGCGGTGTTTGGGGTTGTTATGTGACAGGTATCCGATTTATCAGCTTTTAAGGCAAAATAACCCGTTTGAGGGCTGAATTAAACTCAAAAAAAGCATAGAATGATATTACGATATACTTATTTTTTGTTATTTAGGAGAGCAATATGGTTACGATAGATTTATTTACCATTGTTGGTATTGTCTGCGTTGTAGCTGTAGTCGCTGTAATGTTTACACTTTGTAAATTTAATGGTGGCTGCAGCAACCAGATTTAATTGTAAAGCATCTAAATGACAAACGATATTTAAACGCCCACAAATGTGGGCGTTTTTTGTTTTGGCGATAATTAGCCTGGTAGTGTAAATGCTTGTGCCGGAGATTCAGTGACCTTAGGGCCTGCAAAGTCAGTGGATTATCAGGTGCTTCCATGCACTTAACCCCCCGGGCCATGCAGGAGCCCCTAATAATGACGCAAGACCTGATGTTAACGGGGCAGCAGTGTGCTTATATACAGGTTTTCTCTGTGCCCCTTAGCGACTCTCTCTATGGCAGTGGCTTTAGCTTGCAGTTTTAAGCATATCATAATAAGCCCTGGCGCCACCTTCCATAAAATAATAATTGCTAATGTTTTTGGCTTTTAGATAGTACTGCAACCAGCGAACCTGTTTTCCAACCGCGTCATAAATACATAATGCCTGGTTCTGTTTCTTTGATTGACTGATATATTGATTGAGTTTGCCTTGCTCAGATTTGTTCAAACTGACTGAATACTGATTGCCAGGGAATAATTTATCGTGTCTTTGGCTCGGGTCTCTTACATCAAGAACCAGGCAGTTATTATCGGCTTTTTTAGCAAAGGCTTGCGGCTTCAGAAGGTGATTGGCAAATTCATTCTTTGGTATAAGATCTGCCGGGTTTATGGGTGACTTGCCAAGTAATACTGAATGACCAGGGTAACTTCTGGCCCAGTCAAAAATCCCGGAATCATATGCATAACTGTCTTTTATTTTGGCTAGTCGTTTGGTTTTAATAACGGCTTGATAGGATTTCATGCAAGAGTGCCCGTTGCAGTAAAATACCAGGGTTTTTCCTTCTTTCTTATGTAACTGTTTGATTTGTTCAGAAAAATCCAGGCTAGACAGTGGGATATTTACAGCACCCTTAATGCTTAATGTCTCGTATTCAAAATCAGACCGGGTATCAACAATAGTAAGCTCATTTTTCTTTTTATAAAGATCTGCGGTGCTTATAGTTGAAACATTGCGATATGTATCTCGGCCTGGGTATTCATTGTTTGCAGGTGTTGCGTTTGCATTGGCTAATGAAAAATAGAGTAATGAGAGTTTTAAGGCTATTAATAGTTTAACTTTTAATAATTCAATCATGCATATTATACTTCTGGTTTTGGAAAATTCCAGTATAGCATCTCCTGTTGGTATTGCACTTAAAATACTCATAATGCGAAGTCGTTTAAGCCATAGTGAAAGAGAGTCGCTAATTAAAATAAAGATGTAAAAATCTCTTCCTGAGAATTGTTATAATTATGGTTGCCTGTTGGCGTAGAGTATGCTGTGTCAGTTAAATAAAAACTGTGATCTGTTTCCGCAAATACAGCTCATTTTTTGCAATAAATGCATGAAAGACCTACTCTCAGGTTTGTTATCAATAGATGGTTTTTTCGTATGCCACCGCCTATCAATTTTTTAAAATAAATGGAATAAATAATGAATCTCCTTTTTCGTTCAAAAAATGCATGGTTAATATTGCTTTTGGGTTTTATATTTAATTATGCTGCATTAGCTTCAGATAGTTTACATCCATTTCGTATGTCAACAGACATTAATGCAGCGACTATGGATATTATGGGGAAAAAGCATCCCGCTAAAGCCGAACAAACTCAAAGCGCTCACACAGAGGTGGCAGCCAAACAGGGTAAAGTGATTGAGAGTCTGCAGGCAGATGATTTTAGTTATCTGCAGGTTGAATACAATTCATCAAAAGTATGGATAGCAGGCATTAAAACTAATGTTAAGCAGGGTGACACGGTTAATTATGTTGAAAATGTGCATATGGATAATTTTTTCAGTAAAACCTTAAATCGCACCTTCAAACAGATTGTATTTGTTTCCAGCATTAGTGTGGTTAATTAAGTAAGCTCTTGTTCCATCAGGTTTATTTCAGGGTAGAAAAAAAGCGATAACTGATATTTAAACTATACTTGAGTAATTGTTTATAATTGAATGCCAAGATCGAGTATTAAGAATGAAGACAGTTAGCGACATTATGGTGACCAATGTATTAAGTGTTAAGGACACTGATAACGTTCACCAGGCTCGTATGTTATTAAAGGAGAAAGGCATAAGGCATCTGCCCGTTGTTTCCCATGAGAGTGGTGAGTTTATGGGAATGCTTACTCAGGCCAGCCTGTTGAATAATGTCTTTAATATAGTCGAGAAGTTTGGCTTAAGTAGTCTGGAGAAAAGAGAGCTCAGGACTTTAGTTAAAGATATTATGTCTTTTGACAATAAAATAGCCTCGCCTGATATGGATTTGTTGCAGGCCGGTGAGATTTTTACTTCCAAGAAGGCAAGCTGCCTGCCAGTGGTTGAAAATAATCAACTGAAGGGGATAGTAACTTCAGTGGATTTTGTTAAGTTATCTTTGAGTTTATTAAAATCTTAAAATCTTTACCGCAAATGAACGACAAACACGCAAATAAAATCAAAAATTTTATAACTTAAATCATTCGCCGTAGGCGAGTAGATAAAAAATTGCGTATTTTGCGTTCATTCGCGGTAAACAGCTTTTGATTTTATGACTATGCCACGTGCTCTTCTTCAAAACGTAGCATTTCTATATCCCATTCCCTGTTTGCATGGGCTGTTAGTACCATGCAGGATGGGCCTCCATTGGTTCGTGTGCTACCTGCAGCCCCAGGATTGACTACCCAGGGAGTGGTCTCATCATCTATAACCATTTTATGGGTGTGGCCATACACTATAACCTTTGCATGGGGGTGTGACTCTCTCAGGGAGCAGTGCTTGGGCTGGTGCATGCCATGTTTGTGGCCATGTTCAATACAGAGTGTGCCACCGGGTAATTCTATCTCAGCAATAGATGGTATCTGTGACACAACAGCGGCTTCATCATCAGCCCATAATTCGGGTGCGTCATTATTTCCCCGCACGGCGGTTACTTGCGAACAAACCTCTTCCAGCTGAGTGAGTACATGGGCGCCACAAATGTCACCTGCATGTATTACACGGTCGCACGTTTTGACTACCTCCAGAATATTTTGATTAATAATTCCATGTGTGTCCGAAATGATGGCTATGCGGCGATGGCTGTCGCCCTGGTTGATATCTGAGGGGGTCATAGTCTTAACAATTCTTTAAAGTAACTTGATGGAAGGGGCTTATGTATGAGTAATAATAAATAATTTTCTGAAACTCAATTCTAAAGAAAATCACGCTTAATTAATACCCCTGAACAGGCCAGTTCCTGGTTTATTCGGGGGGTATTAATTAACTGTGCGCTTTATCTATCACAAACCTGTGTGGTGTCTTCAGGCGTATTTGATGTCATTCTGAGGTATTCAGACTCAATTGTCTGTTGAAACATGTTTTTTGAGCAGGGTGGGCTCGCTGTTTGGCCAGTGGCAGTGATTGGGGCTTCGCAGTTTTCAAGTTTAGTGAATAATTCAGCAAACGGTTTGTTAACGCTACTGCGCATGCATCATAGATAAACATTTTCTGCCAGTCATCAACGCGAAAAGCTAATCGTTTTAGCTGGCTTTCTACATCTCAAATGCTCTCTGTAAAATCAGTTCTTCAGCATTTTTAATTAGCAGGCTAACGATTTAGCCCAAACTTATCTAGCGGTGCGAGGGTTTTAAAAACAAAGATCTAACTTAGTAATAATTTTATGTTCAGCTTGTAACTTCTTCATAAGTAACGATTTATATAGCTGGTATTTGTGTTAGCCAGTTCACATTTAAGGGGTTTAAGTTCGCAATGGGAATAACTCCCTGCTATTTAATCAGGTTCAGGGAAAATAAGTTTATATAACAGAAGGATCAAAAAAATAGCGGTAGGGGTAGAGAATGGCTGGAAATCAAATAATTGAAGAAATTGAAAAACGTTTAATGTTTTCCTGCAATATTATGTTGAATGATCACTGCATAAACTGGTTAACCGATGGCATGGTTCAGGGTGATGAGGGGCAGGATGTACTGTTTGGACCAAATGTAGAAAGGTTTCAGAAGATTTTTGGCAAGCACCAGTTTAGTTTTAATCTTGATAAAGAATATTTCGTGTGGCGTCTCAGTAAAGGCAGTGAAAAGATGTATTGCATTGCCCATGAGGAAGGTACGTTTTACCAGGTATTTTATTCTTCAGGTAAAACCCGTTTTGCTGCCGATGCAAAGATGGGTGCAACAATTGTTGAGTTTCTGGATTATGTGCTGGAGCGTTTGACCAGCGAGACGCATTGAAGCAAATCTCCCCCGGCCCCTCTTTACAAAAGAGGGGAGCAGGCGCATCTCCATCGGGGATGGACCGCCGCTTTTTGGCGCTCCGTCCCAATTCAAAAGAATCGTAATAAACCCGTCTTGATTGATAAGTGCTGAATTGAGCGTTGATACCACAGTAATCACCAGGACCCGCTTTAACGACTCCGATTCACTTGTGTGGTATCAATACAGGGGACAGAGCTAAAGATCTGTCCCCGAGCAAAAGAAACTGAGTATGTGAAACTCAATAAAAAAGCCCGGCTCTGCAAAGAGCCGGGCTTTTTTATTTTTACTTAATCTAAATCTTAAAGCAGTGGAACAATTAGCAGTGCCACAATGTTCATGATTTTGATTAACGGATTAATCGCTGGGCCCGCAGTATCTTTGTATGGGTCACCTACAGTATCACCAGTAACGGCTGCTTTATGCGCATCAGAACCTTTACCACCGTGGTTACCGTCTTCGATATATTTCTTCGCGTTATCCCATGCACCACCACCGGTAGTCATAGAAATCGCTACGAACAGACCTGTAACGATAGTACCAATCAGAACACCACCTAAAGCTTCAGCACCTAAAGTCAGACCAACAATAATTGGTACTGCAACAGGTAATAAAGAAGGAATCATCATTTCTTTAATTGCTGCTTTAGTTAATAAATCTACCGCTTTAGAGTAATCAGGCTTTTCGGAATAATCCATAATGCCGGGTTTTTCTTTAAACTGACGACGCACTTCAGTTACGATATCTCCCGCGGCCCTTCCTACGGCTTCCATGGCCATTGCACCGAACAGGTAAGGAATCAGGCCACCGATAAACAGGCCGATAATAACCATGTGGTTAGATAGATCGAATACGGTAGCCTGGCCGTTTGCCGTTAATGTATGCGTGTAATCAGCAAACAGAACTAATGTTGCTAGACCGGCTGAACCAATCGCGTAACCTTTGGTTACCGCTTTAGTGGTGTTACCCACCGCATCAAGTGCATCGGTTGTTTTACGCACGTCTTCAGGAAGATTAGCCATTTCAGCGATGCCGCCGGCGTTATCTGTGATAGGGCCGTATGCGTCAAGGGCGACAATTATACCTGTCATAGACAACATTGAAGTTGCAGCAATTGCTATGCCGTATAAGCCTGCAAGCTCATATGCACCCCAGATAGATGCACAGATTGAAAGTACAGGCAGAGCAGTAGACTTCATTGAAACACCTAAACCAGCGATAACGTTTGTGCCATCACCTGTGGTTGAGGCTTTTGCAATGTTTTTAACCGGCGCATATTCAGTTGCAGTGTAGTATTCAGTGATGACGATCATCGCAATCGTCAGTGCTAAACCGATCAGTGCGGAATAATAGAAGTGTGTTGCACCAACAACGTTGCCATTATCCAGTGTTAAGGCAACATCACCCATCATATTCTGTGTAACAAAATAGAATGCTACAGCAGAGAAAACAGCAGAAACAATGGTGCCCTTATAAAGCGCGTTCATAATTTTTGCACCATCAGATGTTTTCACAAAGAAAGTACCAATGATAGAGCCGATAATAGAAACGCCACCTAGTACTAACGGGTAAGTTACCGCTAACTCACCAATTTCACTCATTACCAGGCCACCTAACAGCATGGTTGCAATAATAGTTACCGCGTATGTTTCAAACAGGTCGGCAGCCATACCAGCACAGTCACCTACGTTATCACCTACGTTATCAGCGATGGTTGCAGGGTTACGTGGGTCATCCTCAGGAATACCCGCTTCAACTTTACCTACGATGTCAGCGCCTACGTCTGCACCCTTGGTGAATATACCGCCACCAAGACGCGCAAAGATAGAAATTAATGAACCACCAAACGCCAGGCCAACTAATGCGTGTAGAGCGTCAGTTTGCGAAATACCCATGGTGGTTAATACACTGTAGTAACCCGCAACACCTAAAAGACCTAAACCTACCACTAACATACCTGTGATAGCGCCGCCTTTGAACGCAACCTGTAAGGCAGGGTTAATGCCTTCTTTAGCGGCTTCTGCTGTGCGAGAGTTAGAACGAACCGATACGTGCATGCCAATGTAACCAGCAGCGCCAGAGAGAATAGCACCGATGGCAAAACCGATTGCGCTATACCAGCCAAGCGCAAACCCCATAGCTACGAATAGTACAACACCTACCATACTGATGGTTGTGTATTGACGAGCCAGATAAGCAACAGCGCCTTCCTGAACCGCGTTAGCGATTTCCAGCATTTTCTCATTACCCATAGGTTTTGATAAAACACTGAAAATTGAAATGACGCCATAGGCGATACCCGCTAAGGCACACACTAAAGCGATTATAAGTCCATCGGACATAACTGACCCCCAATTATTATTATGTGAAAAATTCACTTTGTATTGAGTCAGATTTTTAAGTGTTGCTTAAATCTGGCTCTACGAAACCAACATAATAATAGCTGCAGCGTTTAACATTCCATTTTAAATAAACTTATAAATCAGCAACTACTACCGTATTGAAATCGGTTGCCTGACTATAGGCGCTAAGTGCTACCTGGTTACTTGATGTTAATCAAAACGCACCGATTACAATTTATATTTATGTAAGCAGAAATTTTATTCATATGCTGTTTAAATTTCTGATTTTTATAATATTCTATTTATACATGCTTTCAAAATGTGTACCTGGTGCAACCCCCAGCAATGGTTGCATGGTCAGCGATGATTTCGCTTGCCTTGTCTAGGCTTATTTTTAAAAGCCTCGCCACAGAGACGCAGAGGACACAGAGAAATCTTAAGGAGTTAAACGATTCAGACATCAAACAAAAAAACTCTGTGTTCTCTGCGTCTCTGTGGCTAAAATAAGTTATAAAAAAAGGAAGCAATGCTTCCCTTTTTTATTTTCGTTTTAAACTTCAAACGTATCCAGTTTTTTAGCGACTGACTGTAATTTTAGAGTTACATAATCTGGCATGCCGTTCTCTTTGTAAGGAGGGTAGGCTTCGCCTTTGATCAGCGGATATAAATAATCTTTACAGGCCTGGGTAATGCCAAAACCGTCATCAGTGATGTAATCCATGGGCATCATTTTTTCAACATTCGCCACATCAGCTAATGGTGCCTGACCAATTTCCCATTTGTAGGGATTATTCGATTTACGGTCAACCGTCGGCATAATTGCGTTATGACCTTCAAGTGCAAACTCAACGGCTTTTTCACCTAAAGCATATGCCTGTTCTACATCAGATTCTGAGGCCAGATGACGTGCTGCACGTTGTAGGTAATCGGCAACTGCCCAGTGGAACTTATAACCCAGCGCTTCTTTAATCATGTTAGCAACAACCGGAGCTGCGCCGCCTAATTGAGCGTGACCAAAATTATCACGTGTGCCCTGCTCTGCAAGGAACTTACCGTCAGGGTAATGTATGCCTTCAGAAACAACGATAGTGCAGAAACCGTGCTCTTTAACTTTTGCATCAACCTGAGCCATGAACTTATCCTGATCAAATTCAATTTCAGGGAAAAGAATAACAACAGGAATGCCTTCGTCTTCAATTAAACCACCGGCAGCTGCAATCCAGCCTGCATGTCGGCCCATAACTTCCAGTACAAAAATTTTGGTTGACGTTTTCGCCATTGAGCGAACATCGAACGAGGCTTCAAGAGCAGATACTGCAATGTATTTTGCAACAGAGCCAAAACCCGGGCAGTTATCGGTAATGGGTAAATCATTATCAACCGTTTTGGGAACGTGAATCGCCTGAACCGGGAAGCCCATTTTTTCTGACAGTTGTGAAACTTTATAACAGGTGTCAGCTGAATCGCCGCCACCATTGTAAAAAAAATAACCAATGTTATGTGCTTTAAAAACTTCGATTAAACGTTCGTATTCAACCTTGTTATCTTCCAGGCTTTTTAATTTGAAACGACATGAACCAAAACCACCGGAAGGTGTGTGTTTAAGCGCTGCAATATCTTCTGCTGATTCAAGGTTAGTATCGATTAGGTCTTCTTCTAATGCACCAATAATACCGTTACGTCCCGCGTAAACATTGGCGATTTTGTCAGAGTGTTTGCGTGCTGTTTCGATGACGCCACAGGCTGATGCATTGATAACTGCGGTGACACCGCCAGACTGTGCATAAAAGGCGTTCTTTGCGCTCATTAGTAATCCTCATCCCACATTTGTTTTATTAGTTATGCCATGCTTTGCGCTATGTAATAACGCAAGCGATAGAAAATTGGTGAAAAGAGTGTGACTCAAGCGAGCAATACGAACAAATCAAGCTTATTTATGATGCCCCTAGTGGGGGTTATAGGTTGATAAAAATCAAATGTTAATTTAGAAGTTTAGTATGGACTGAATTTATTATATAGAGTTTGAAATGTGTTTGGGTGAGGTAATGAATAAAGAAAAAGTTATTCTCCGCAAATAAACGCAAAACACGCAAATATTTTAATTGTGTGCCTGCGGCGCACCCCAATAAATTAATGCTTTTGCTTTTTTAGCGTGCTTTGCGTTTATTTGCGGACAAATGCTTTGTTTCTTTGTAGGGTGTGCTCGCTTTTTCTGCGCAGCATTCTAGATGAGTAAATACTTCGCGAGTATAGCTGTTAGCGCTCTGACCCCTGTGTTGATTCCGATCAGATCGGTAAGCGTATAAATCGCTCGAACAATTTCTGTGGTATCACAACAGGGGACAGAACTGAAGTTCTGTCCCCGAGGGAGAAGTGCTGTAGGTGTGGCTTTGTTGTAAAGGTGCTTAGAATATATCTGGCTTTAGTTAAATACTATTGATGCAAAATAAAATGCGCAATGATAGTTAAATCATCGCGCATTTTAATAAAGATATAAACTCTAAAGAGCTTAAGTTTATGGTCTTACGAGTAGTGCTGTGCCGGTAATCGCTTTTCCAGGGGCTCCTGAAATATCCTGGATAGCGTACGAGTTTAGTGCTCCCTGTGCTTGATCTCCGACAAAGACAACACTGGCTTCTCCAATACATGATGTTGTGCAGCCAACTGAGACGCTCTGAATAGCAAAGCTACGATTCAAGTCCTGAATAGGGATGTTGTTTGCGCTTGCCTGGTAACTATTTCCAGCAACAACCGTAGAAACATCATAACTGGTGACCAGCTGGGTGGAGAAATTCACCCCCATCGATACACTGGTGTTTCCAGGCAATGCTACATTGCCCAGATCATCTGTAGGCAGGGTGCCACCAGCCATATTATAAGAGGCTACAAGGCCACTTAAGCTGGCAAGTTGAGTGGGAGAGGTAACGTTCTCACTATATATGTAATGAAAATCAGAGCTGGTTGTTAACGGTTGTCCATCTTCAAGTACTGTGAACTGTCCATTCCAGCGGCCCCAGTTAACCCCAAGGGTAGGATCTCCGCCTATGCTTGATGGATCGAGTACGGCAGGGTCTCCGTTGGGTGTGGTCATTACCAGGTCATGTACAATAACTCCCTGAGGGTCTGCAGAGAATTCCTTAGCTGCATAAGGGACTTTACCTACCACAGTTGAGTCAGGTAATTCATAGTCAGTGAGTAGTATGTCGTTCCCTGTTACAGGCGAAATAATAACAGGTGCTGCAGTACCTGTTGTTACTGATGTCGCATTGAGGTGATTAAAACCGATTAACATTGCTGAACCGTCAGGCGCTCTCTGCGGTTCTATAGCGGTGACAGGTGTAGAGTCTGTATTTAAATCTGCTACAGGCAGTGGTGGTCGCTGCTTAGTATCTGGCTGATTAGGTTCAATGGGTAGTGCTAAACGTCTATGTTTCGCTTTAAATTTGTTGCTCAGTTTTGCTTTGATTTTTTTCAGTTTCTTTTTAGCTTTAGCTATTTTCTGAGGCGCATTTTTTAAAATGCCCGGTGGTTTAATAAATTCAATTGGCCTAGCTCGGGCTGAGATTACCTGGAAAAACTGGTCATTATTAAAGCGGTGAATACCTGTCTGGTTTTCTACAACAACAGCACCATCGGAAACACCGCCATATAACCCTGCTTTTACGTGTTTACCGCTGTCGTCACGACAATCGTCATCACATAACATTAGCGTGTAATGAGTGCCTCGTATGCCGATAGTAGCCACACTGGTTTTGACTTTGTAAGTTTGTTTATTAATGTGCCCAATTGCACCGGTGATAGTACGGAAACCTCCTTTTAGTAATTCAATAATGCTTTGTTCTGTGCCATCTTGTCGGCCGTTATAACGATAATTGGAAATTTTTAAATTGGTGTATGGGCGTAGTGATAACAGTGCGCCATCTTTCATGCGAATTTGTGTATGACTTTCTGCGCCGGTAGAAATTGTGTCACCACGGAGAATTTTTGAGCGGCGATTAAGTAAACGTCTTGCGCCACGATTTTCTGCGCTAAGTTCACCCACGTTAATAACTACCTGCCCGATAACGTCTTGTGAATTATGTTTTGTTGTTTTCTTTGTTTGTGCTTTTTTTACCGGTGCAACACTTGCAATGTTTTTTATTTTTTTAGTTGTTACTGGTTTGGTCACCACAGGTTTTGCTGTTGTGTGGGGTATTGTTTTTTTCTTTGTTATAGCAAATGAGGGAAGTTGTAGTTTATCACCTACCGAGATGTTGCTTGCGTTGCCCTTAAAAACATCTGGATTATTAGCAATTAGTGCCTTACGTAATTCCTGTTGTTTTTTTGCATTGCCGGGAAATATATTTCTGGAAATTTTATAAAGAGAGTCTCCGGACTTAATCACCCAGTGAGTACCATTCACCAAATCGGCAGAGGTGCTGCTTGCATATAAGCCTGTTAATAATAACAGACTTATTATTGATGTTAGATGTTTGCTCGTGTTCATAACTCTCTCCAGATATTCTTTAGATTTCCATATAGTTAAAAGGTGTGATTTAAGGTCATCTCAAATACATTTCGTTCATAATCATAAAGATCTAAATTTGAGTCATTTTTGGAATAGTTAAACTGTGTGCTGAGACGCCACTTTCTGGCAAATGCCCATAACAGGCCAATATTAGCTGTGTTGTAGTCATCTTCTCTTTCAATAGCAAATTGAGGAACAGGGTACTGGCTGTTTTGAGTGCCAATTGCAGTCTGTAAAGCCAGGGTATTTGTAAAACTTAAGACAAGACCACTGCGCAGGCTATATATATCGCGTTCTGCATTAACGCTGGTGTTGTCTTCAGCCGATTCAGTCCCTAATGTTGTTGTAACAAAGAAAACGGGTTGTAGATAAACCGAAAAAGATTTTACGTAATTTATACCCAGAGTAATCAGGTCAGAATTTCTTAACGGAGTATTTGTGTAGTCAAGTTGTGCATATTGTAAGCTGGTATTTAAACTTGATTGTTCAGACAGAGTGTATTGCCAGTCAAAGTGAATACCGGCTAGTGATCGGTAGTCATCACCATCGAGATTAAACTGTTGAGCAATAATACCGGTTTTGTATTTGCTGGAGGCCTGTAAATGAGTAATACCGGTCTGTAGAGTCAGGGTGCTTGTATCAAACAGGTCTAAATCAAGATTTTTTCTAAAATTTCCAGTTAAGGTAGTCTCAAATAACCAGCCGGGGCTAAATGGGTGAGAGTAGCTCCAGGAACCCAGCAAGTTGGTGAAATTATCATCCTGTGCCAGGCTATTGCCTGTGAAACTGAAGGATAAAAATTCGGTGCTTTCATCCACGCCTGCGTTCACATTGTCATCAGAACCAATTGTGAACTCTAAAAAACCACTGTGTGTAGGGCGATAACGTGATTCACTGGTGCGAATCCTGTCTATATAAGCTTCAGCCGTATCTTTTACGCGTTTTGGTGGATTGGTAGCTAATACGGTTTCAAAGGCAGACTTAGCTTCTGCATACTCCTGCAAAATAAAGTAACCACGGGCTAATTCCAGCCGGGCAACCTGATCATCCGGGAATGAAACCAGTACCCGTTCCAGAGCGAATACCCCTTCACTGGCATGGCCGCTATCAATTGCTGATACTCCATAGAAATAATCAAAATAAGGGTCACCTTCCATTTCGGGGAGATGATGTCTTGCGTATGCATAGGCCTGGCCGCGTTTCATGCTTTCAAAAAGAGATTGGAGGATTTTGATATTAAAGCCAGCTGTAGCAGGCGTTTTTGAGGTTTGAGCGGGTTCTGCATAAGCTGAATGTGGTATCAACAACCAGCCTGCAAAGAGTAATGCATAAAATCGAATCATCATCAGTATCATTGCTTTATAGTGATTTCCTTAAGTTGAGTATAGGGATAATGAGCGAATTTTTAAAAGTATTAATTACATATTATATGTAGCTGGATAGAGTAGTATGTTAACTGGTAGGCATAATTACCGCCTTGTCACTGTTTATTACACGAAAACCCCTGTAAAATCCGCCGCTTAAATCAGGATTTTCTTATGCAGGTAACCAATTCATGACCGACGCTGCCGCCGGTTTACAGGTCAAATCCATCAGTTGCACGCGAGGCTACCGTGATTTGTTTTCAGACCTTGAGTTTGAATTAAATCCTGGCCAGGTGCTGCGTGTTGAAGGAAAAAACGGTAGTGGTAAAACCAGTCTGTTACGAATTATGGCTGGGCTTGCTCAGCCATTAGAGGGAGAGGTTTGCTGGCAGGGGCGTAAAATCCACCATGCTGAGTCGAGTTACTTTCAGGATTTACTGTTTATCGGTCATAAGGCGGGTATTAAATTTGAATTAAGTCCCATCGAAAACCTGTGTATGGCAAAACAGCTTAACGGCAGTAAATCAGAAAACGGCATCGAAGAAGCCCTTTATCAGGTGGGTTTATATGGTTTTGAAGATGTTCCCTGTACACGGCTTTCTGCCGGACAAAAGCGCCGTGTTGCGCTTGCCCAGCTGTTCTTAACTCAGGCAAAATGCTGGATTCTGGATGAGCCATATACCTCACTGGACGTTGCAGCAGTTGCTATGCTGGAAGAGGTGTTCACCCAGCATATCAAAAATGGCGGCATGCTGGTGATTACCTCCCATCAACCGGTGACTTTGCAGGCGGGTGAGCAATATCGTCTGGTTTTACCGGCTACTCAGCTAAAGCAGGTGAGCTGATGTCGGCTACCCCGTCTACGACGAGTGCATTTTTTGCCTTAATTAAACGTGATCTGATGTTATCTTACCGGCATCGCACTGAGTTATTAAACCCATTACTCTTTTTTGTTATTGTGGTGACCCTGTTTCCCTTGGGCACATCACCTGAGAAAGCCTTGTTACAGACCATGGCTCCAGGAGTTATATGGGTGGCGGCCCTTCTGGCAGCAATGCTTTCACTGGATACAATGTTTAAGGCGGACTATGACGATGGCACTCTGGAGCAGATGCTGTTAAGCCCGCACTCTAACGCGATGCTGGTACTCGCAAAAATTATTAGCCACTGGCTGGTTACCGGCGTGCCTATTATATTACTGGCTCCATTATTGGGCCTGTTTATGTTTTTGCCGGCCGAGGGTATAACAACGCTGATGTTAACCCTGCTTTTAGGTACGCCCATCTTAAGTCTGGTTGGTGCGATTGGTATGGGGCTGACATTAGGTTTGAACCGAGGCGGAATGTTGCTGTCATTATTAGTGCTTCCGCTGTATATCCCGGTGTTGATATTCTCTGCCAATGCGGTGGATGCTAGTCTGGCTGGGCTGGAGATTAAAGGTCAGATTTATTTTCTGGCGGCTTTGCTGGTTTTATCGATTACACTGGCACCAATGGCTACGGCGACTGCACTAAAAATTAGTGTAGAGTAATGCCTTGTTTTGGGAATGTTGTCCCAAAAACAGAAAGATATGTTTGCAGCGGAGAATCATAGCGTGCAGAGTGCATGTCTGTGTTAGCTAACCCAGAGAATGCTTTGTTATAAAATTAACACTGTCTACTCTGCGTCTCTGTGGCAAAGGTTTTTTAAAAAATGTCATTATGTCAGTGGCTTGTGACAGATATAAAATTTAATGTAATAGTGAAATTTTCTGAAGATTATGAAATTACCTGCAATTGTTAATAAATTTGCGTCACCAAAGAATTTTTATTCCATGTCAGGCAAGATGATTCCCTGGTTTGTCTGGGGATTTGTACTGACTTTGCTGGCGGGTTTGTATTATGGCTTTTTTGTTGCCCCACCTGATTACCAGCAGGGCGAAAGCTACCGTATTATGTTCGTACACGTGCCTGCGGCCTGGATGTCGATGTTTATCTATATGGTAATGGCTACATCTGGTGCTATTGGGCTTATCTGGCGGATTAAAACCGCAGATTTAATGGCCAGTGTGAGTGCGCCAATAGGGGCGGTTTTTACTTTGATAGCACTGGCAACCGGTTCGCTTTGGGGTAAACCTATGTGGGGAACCTATTGGGTATGGGATGCACGTTTAACCTCTGAACTTATTTTGCTATTTTTATACCTGGGGTTTATTGCGCTACAGGCATCGATAGAAGACCCGCGTAATGCGGCACGTGCCGGAGCAGTGCTGGCGATAGTGGGTGTGGTGAATATCCCGATTATCCATTATTCGGTTGAGTGGTGGAGCACCCTGCACCAGGGGGCAACCGTGAGTAAAATGGACAAACCTTCAATTCATATTTCCATGTTGATTCCACTCTTGTTAATGGCCGTATCCTTCAAACTGTATTATGTTTCTTCGGCGCTGATGCGGGCACGGGGTGAGATATTGCGTCGTGAGCAAAATAGTCGCTGGGTTAAAGAAATTGTGACAGGAGAAAATATTACAGGGGAGGCCAAATAATGACAGTCAGTGAATTTTTCCATATGGGCGGTTATGCCTTTTATGTCTGGTCATCATATGGTCTGGCTACTGTGTTACTGATATGGACATTTTTTAGCCCTATGCTGAGTAAAAAAAATATCATTAAGGAACTGCGCATCAAGTACCGTCAGCAGGAGCGACAGGCGCAGGAAAGCCAGAATCAGGAATAATGCCACTAGCGGCATTCTGAAATATTGAACTTTTTTATTAAACTACCGATCTGAACGGTATTTTATCGAGAACATTAAGAGAAAACAAATATATAAGCATTATCTATTTCCAGCTCAATATGCTGGATGGATAAATACGATTCACAAAGATATGGCTGTAATAATTGACTACAGCCAAAGTAAGAGAGCCCCATGACAGCCCGCCAGAAAAGAATGATGTTTGTTGTAATGTTGATTGCAGGTGTAGGCCTGTTTATTGGTCTGATAATGAAGGCGCTGGATGAAAATATTAACCATTTTTACAGCCCATCTGAAATACTCGAAGGCAAAGCACCTAAAGGTCATACCTTCCGTATAGGTGGCCTGGTCGTTACCGGTAGTGTGAAGCGTGATACCGAAAGCCTGAAAATCACTTTTGATCTGACTGATGGTGCTAAAAATTTCTCTGTGCATTATGAAGGTATATTACCTGATCTGTTTCGTGAAGGTCAGGGTATCGTGGCGACCGGCGTGTTGAAAAACGATGTGTTTGTGGCGGATGAAGTGCTGGCAAAACATGATGAAAACTATATGCCGCCGGAAGTGGCTGAGGCGTTGAAAAAAGCCGGTAAGTGGGAAGAGGGGAAGATGGGTGAAAAGAAACACCCTGAAAACGTGCCGGTTGGTGAAGGTAATGCGTTACCCGGTGTAGTTAATGAAGCACCCGCAGGAGAAATCAAATGATTGCAGAAATAGGTCACTTTGCACTTATTCTGGCGCTGTGTCTTGCGCTAATACAGGCAGTTGTGCCATTAGTGGGAGCGCATAAGCGTTATTCGTCATGGATACAGGTCGCTGGGCCTGCCTCTTATGGGCAGAGTCTGTTTATTGTTATCAGCTTTGCCTGTTTAATTTATACCTTTCTGATTGATGATTTCTCAGTCGGTTACGCAGCACGTCAGTCAAATACCGAACTACCTGTCATGTATAAAATTTCTGCGGTATGGGGTGGGCACGAAGGTTCGCTTTTATTGTGGGCAATGTTCCTCTCGCTATGGGGTTCTGCTGTTGGATTGTTTAGTAAGAACATACCTCTTGTCATGCGTGGTCGAGTCCTGGCGGTAATGGGCCTGGTGTGTATTGGTTTCCTGTTATTTATGTTACTGACATCTAATCCGTTTGACCGTATGTTTCCTGTTCCTCTGGAAGGTCGCAGTCTGAATCCTTTATTACAGGACTTTGGTCTGATCATACATCCGCCCATGCTGTACATGGGATATGTTGGATTTTCTGTGGCCTTTGCTTTTGCCATAGCCGCCATGCTCAGTGGTCGCCTTGATTCAGCCTGGGCTAAATGGTCTCGCCCCTGGACAAATATTGCCTGGGTATTTCTTACTATTGGTATTGCACTGGGTAGCTGGTGGGCTTATTACGAGCTTGGCTGGGGTGGCTGGTGGTTCTGGGATCCGGTTGAAAACGCCTCCTTTATGCCCTGGTTAGTGGGCACTGCATTAATTCATTCTTTAGCGGCCACTGAAAAACGCGGTGTGTTTAAAGCCTGGACGGTGTTGCTGGCGGTGTTTACCTTCTCGTTAAGTTTACTCGGTACATTCCTGGTACGTTCAGGGGTGCTAACCTCAGTACATGCATTTGCGAACGATCCTGAGCGCGGTATCTTTATTTTAATTTTCCTCGCGATTGTTGTCGGTGGCTCGCTGATTTTATATGCCTGGCGTGCACCACAAATTCGCAGTGCGGTTAAAGTGGATATGATGTCCCGTGAAGGCGGTTTGTTAGTTAATAATATTTTACTGGTGGTGACCGCGGCTTCTATTTTATTAGGCACCTTATATCCCCTGGCGATGGATGCCTTTGGTGGTGGAAAAATTTCGGTAGGGCCTCCTTACTTTAATGCCTTATTTATTCCTTTAACCATTCCTATTGCCTTATTACTCGGTGTTGCCGCCCTGTCTCGCTGGAAGCAGGATAGCGTTGAGCGTATGGGTAAAAAATTGTTAATTCCTTTTGTGGTAAGTGTTGTTCTTGGCACTGCCATACCGTTTGCTTTACTCGATGAAGTAAAGTGGGGCGCGGTTGTTGCTTCAATGTTGGCTATCTGGATCGTGTTAACCAACTTACAAACCGTTATTGACCGTGTGTCCGGTAAGAAGGATAAGTTGCAGGCATTATTATCGGCTCCTCGTGGGTTTTACGGAATGGTGTGTGCGCATATGGGCGTTGCAGTATTTGTTATTGGTATTACCTTTACAACGCTTTACAGCACTGAGAAAGATGTTCGCCTGGTCAAAGGTGAATCTTATTCTATTGGTGATTACGTCTTCGTTTTTGACGGGGTAAAAAATGCAGTGGGTCCAAATTACAAGGCGGCTGAAGGCTGGTTTACAACCCTTTATAAAGGCGAAAATATAGGCCAGTTACATTCACAGAAACGTTTATACAATGCCGGTGGTATGCCAATGACCGAAGCGGGTATTGATGCCGGTTTCTTCCGCGATTTATATGTATCGCTGGGTGAGCAACTCAATGATAACAATGCATGGAGTGTGCGCCTGTATCACAAGCCAATGATTCGCTGGATCTGGTTAGGTTCGCTGATTATGGCCTTTGGTGGTTTGCTTGCCGCAACCGATAAACGTTATCGCCAAAGTGTCAAAAGTGCTCAACGTGAAGCTGCTGCGGCTGGAGTTGCTTAATGTCTCGTTATGTCATTCTAATTAGCTTTTTTATTATGATGGGTGTGTTTGCGGTTGTACTTGATCGTATGGGCAGTGGCGAATACAACCCCCGTGATATTCCTACAGAGTTTATTGGCAAGGCTGCACCGGGTATTAATGTTCCCGATTTATATGATGCATCTCAAATTGTAAAAACCGAAGATATGAAAGGTCAGGTCTGGTTGTTTAATATCTGGGGGACCTGGTGTCCTGAGTGCTGGCGTGAACATGCATTTTTATTAGAACTGAGAAAAATGGGTGTGCCGATTGTTGGGCTTAACTGGCGCGATGAAGCAGCGGAAGCAAAATCAATGATTACAAAAATGGGTAATCCATTTATTAAAATTGGTTTTGATCCGGACAGTTCGGTTGCGATGGACTGGGGAGTTTACGGGGCTCCGGAAACCTTTCTGATTGATGCACAGGGTATGGTTGTTGCAAAACATGCCGGTGGTATTACACCTCAGGTTTGGCGTGAAAAATTCAAAAAGCATTTTGAAAGCCCTGCTTTCTCTAGTCAGCAAAATACAGCTCAGGAAAGTTTATGAACCTTGTAAAGCCTAGTGCACAAAAACTCTTTTTTATAACGGCGTTATCTTTGCTGGTTACGATGTTTTCATTTAATGCGCAAGCCAGGTTTGAAACACATGACTTTGCAAATGAGCAAATGGAAGAGGATTACAATACGCTGGTTTTCGAATTGAGATGTCTGGTTTGTCAAAATCAGAACCTTGCAGATTCGAATGCGGAACTGGCGCAGGATATGCGACTAAAAGTTTACAAGATGCTGAGTGAAGGCAGCAGTAAAGAGGAAATAGTTGAATATATGGTGGCGCGTTACGGTGATTTTGTAATGTATCGTCCACCGGTTAAGTCTTCTACTTTTTTACTCTGGTTTGGTCCGTTAATATTTTTTGCGATTGCCGGCCTGGTTGTGTTTTCATATGTGCGCAGACAAAAAACAGTCGCGGATAAAGTTGTCGATGAACAACAGCAGAAAAAAGCGCATTCATTATTAGATGATGAGTAAGTTAAAAGCAGAAATACATGATTGCTAGCCACAGAGACGCAGAGTTCACAGAGAATATTATTGTTAAATCAGTTTGTGCGTAGCACAAACTATAAAAACTCTGTGACCTCTGCGTCTCTGTGGCTAATAAATGTTACTGAGTAATATTGTTTTTAGTTACCAAGAGATTATTAACTCGAGAAATTTATGATTAGTTTTATTTTAACTGCGGTTGTATTAGCTGCAATAGCCGTATTAATTGTTTTGCCGACAATGCTGAAAAAAAACCAGCCTTTTTCGGATGAATTTGATGAATTAAATGTTTCCATTGCTAAAGATCGTTTGAAAGAGCTTAAGCAGCAACGTGATGCAGGGGATATTAGCGAAGACGTTTTTCAGAAAATGCATGATGAATTAGAGTCTACCC
>Ga0316204_10004753_pt1 | contig 23816 bp, 26 predicted proteins | sample 6monrhotite_MG_2_FD_205661 | JGI IMG/M metagenome (GOLD analysis project Ga0316204, IMG submission 205661) | Microbial mat bacterial communities from mineral coupon in-situ incubated in ocean water Damariscotta River, Maine, United States -... | ecosystem: Environmental > Aquatic > Marine >... | reverse complement strand
GCGTCGGTCAGGCCCTGTTTCAGGCTGGATGAGTCACTCATGTCGTCGTAATCCTTAAATTAATACAGCTAATGTTGCACAAATAATATAGTGTGCGTCATCGATAGCCAGGGATTAACGGCGGCGGTGAGGGTTACGAGTTAAACGCTCGCGTTCTTTCGATAATTTTTTCAGGTTACGCTTAACAGCGGCTGCTGCTTTACGCTTACGTTCAGTTGTGGGCTTTTCATAGCACTCACGGCGACGAATTTCAGTTAAGATACCTGCTTTCTCGCATGAACGTTTAAAACGACGCAGAGCAACGTCAAATGGCTCGTTGTCTTTAACTTTTACTTGTGGCATTCAGAATTCTCACTCTAAAATAGAATTATATTTAACCGGCACCAGTATTTGGCTGCCGTGGAACCGCGGGATTATATCAGTTTTTCAATAATTACCAAATTAAATCTGCACTAAATATGCAAACAGAGATTATTAATGATTGTTTTAGGTATCGAATCCTCCTGTGATGAGACAGGATTAGCCGTATATGACACTGAAAAGGGCCTGCTGGCCCACGTATTACATTCACAAATTGCCTTGCATGGGGAATATGGTGGCGTGGTGCCGGAGTTAGCCTCCAGAGATCACGTGCGTTATCTCTTGCCGCTTGCTGATCAGGTATTAGAGAAAGCTGGAGTTAACAAGTCAGAACTCGATGGTATCGCTTATACCGCAGGCCCTGGCCTGGTTGGTGCTTTAATGGTGGGGGCTTCAACTGGCAGGGCAATGGCAATGGCTCTGGGAATACCTTCTATAGGCGTACATCATATGGAAGGGCATTTATTGGCGCCGATGCTGGAAGACCCGGCACCTGAATTTCCTTTTGTTGCATTGTTAGTGTCTGGAGGGCATACCTTGCTGGCAGAAGTTAAAGGTATTGGTCAATATGAGTTGTTAGGTGAAAGCCTGGATGATGCGGCGGGTGAGGCCTTTGATAAAACCGCCAAGATGCTGGGACTGGGGTATCCCGGTGGTCCAGTTCTGGCAAAACTGGCTGAAAAAGGCGAGCCAGGTGTTTACAAATTCCCCAGGCCCATGGTGAACCGGCCCGGCCTGGATTTTAGTTTTAGTGGATTAAAGACGTTTAGTCTCAATACCTGGCAAACCGAAGTTGAGCAGGGCAATAATAATGAGCAAACCCAGGCCAATATCTGTCGTGCATTTGAAGAGGCCGTGGTAGATACACTCACTATTAAATGTAAAAGAGCGATTCAGCAGGTGGGCGCTAAAACATTAGTGATTGCTGGAGGTGTAGGAGCCAACCAGAGATTAAGAGCTTCACTTAAAGCAATGATGCAAAAAGAAGGTGGTGAGTTGTATTATCCCCGAGTTGAGTTTTGTACTGATAATGGGGCGATGATTGCTTATGCGGGGGCGCAGCGGTTGCTTGCGGGTGAAACTGAGCCTTTATCAATTACTGCTCGGGCGAGATGGCCGATGAATGATTTGAAGGCCGTCGTAGGTCGTAGGTCGTAGGTCAAAAGCAAAGTCAAAAGCGTTTTTTACAGGCGCAGCCTGACCGCTTTAGACCTATGACTTACGACTTATGACGTCTTTTTCTTTTGCCCAATCTTATCCTCCTTCCCGGCAACAAGATTCTTAATATTGCTTTTATGCCGCCAGATAAGCAGCGCTGCCATACATGACACACAGATAGTAATTACCTGTGACTGGGTAATAAACCAGGCCAGCACTGGGGAGGCACTGGCGGCAACCAGTGCAGACAGAGATGAGTAGCGAAAAGTAAAAGCCATGGCTAACCAGATGCCAATGGTACCCAGCCCAAGTAACCAGTGTGTTCCCAACAGTACGCCAAGAATTGTCGCTACACCTTTACCGCCTTTGAAACCGTAATACAGGGGGAAAAGGTGCCCCAGAAAAGCGGCAAAACCGGTGGCGGCAATAACTTCATTGCTCATGCCTAGCACGACAGCAATTAATACAGGAATTAAACCTTTCAGCATATCCCCAAGAAGGGTAATAATAGCGGCCTTTTTACCGCCCTCGCGTAATACATTCGTTGCGCCGGGGTTATTTGAGCCTACGGTTCTGGGGTCTGCAATCCCCATGATTTTGCAGGTAATAATGGCGGTGGAAACCGATCCGAGTAAATAGCCGAACAGGGCAAAGCCAATAATCAGTATAATGGGCTGCTGTAATAGATCCACAAAGGTGTCCAGGTTGTTTAATCAAGCGCGCAATGTAGCACGAAATTATGAAGTGTTGAATGACACGGGTGAAAAACAGTGGCACTGAATAAGCCAGTATTGAATAGCCCGAAGGTGACATGCCTGTTTGTGCATGGCTGGGGCATGAATCATACGGTATGGCAGCCGGTACTGGATCAGTTGCCGGAGTGGATTGAAGCAAAGGCTATCGATCTACCAGGACATGGGCAGAGATTTAATGAGTCATTTGCGGACTTTAATGCGCTGCTTGAGGATATGCGGGATTGTTGTGAGGCGCATAAACAAGCGGGCCGACCATTAATAGTCGTTGCCTGGTCATTGGGTGCATTACCTTTTATGACGTTGTCTGCTAAAGAGTCCTCATTAGGTTCTCCTTTAATAGATGCCTTAATGCTGGTCAGTAGTAATCCCTGCTTTGTTTCCAGGAAAAACTGGAGTAGTGGAATTAGTGCGGATGTATTTGATCAATTTGCAATATCTCTTAAAGCGGATTTTTCAGGTACAATTCGCCGCTTTCTATCATTGCAGGTAAAAGGTTCAGATTCAGGTCGGCGTATTTTGCGTGATTTGCGAGAGAAAATTTTGCAGCAGCCACAACCGGATGCAAAGAGTCTGGACGCGGGGCTGGAAATCTTAAAAAACACTGACTTGTGCGATCAATTGCAGCAGATTACCAAACCCGTGAGTTGGGTACTGGGTGCTCAGGATGGTCTGGTGAAAGCTGGGTTGGCAAACGAGTTAAAAACCTTGATGCAGAGTGAAGAGATTAAAGTTTATGATAAGGCAGGGCATGCGCCATTTTTATCTCATACTGAAGAATTTCTGCAACAGTTAACTCGATTCGTGTCAGGTGTAATAAAAAACAATTAGTGTAATGTAGGTGCGCCTTCAGGCGCACAGATCTTGCAATAAATAGATAGAGTGAATATGCGCCACAAGGCGCACCTACAAGTTGTGATAAAATTTTAGAGTACAGCAGTAAACATTAATGAATAATAAATCCGTTTCAGAAAAACATCGTATACAGCGTCACTTTGATGCTAAGGCCATTCGTTATGAATCCTCTGCGGTATTGCAGCGCCAGGTATGCGATGAACTTTTGTCTCGACTTGATCTTACCAGTTTAAAGCCGGATGTTGTTCTGGATGTAGGTTGTGGTACCGGCTGGGGCACGCAGGGCTTATTAAAAAAATATAAAAAAGCCGAAATTTTTTCGCTAGATCTTTCACCGCAAATGCTCAGGCAAACAAAAGCCAAAGGTGGCTGGTTTAGAAAGCCTTCTTTAATTTGTGCGGATGCAGAAGAAATCCCGCTAGCAGATGAATCCGTAGATCTGGTTTTTTCAAACCTGATGTTACAGTGGTGTGATTATAAAAAAGTATTCTCTGAGTTTAAACGAGTACTAAAACCTGAAGGTTTATTAATGTTTACAACCTTCGGGCCGGACACGCTTAAAGAATTAAAACAAAGCTGGGCACAGGTTGATGAGCATGCACATGTTAATGAGTTTACCGATATGCATGACCTGGGTGATGAGCTAATTCATGTGGGATTAGCAGAGCCGGTTATGGATATGGATATAATGGCGCTAACCTATAAAGATGTAATGTCAGTGATGTCCGACCTAAAAGCCATAGGTGCAAACACAACATTAAAAAATCAGAAAAAAACAACAGAGCAGGGTCTGGTTACCCCGGGTAAATTAAAGCGGGTCATTGGCTGTTACGAACAGTATCGTAGTAATGGTGTTGTGCCGGCCAGTTATGAAGTGATTTATGGTCATGCCTGGAAAACTAAACAACGGGAAACAAAAATTCCGCAAACAGAATTTTCTGTTTCAGTTGATCAGATTAAAAGATAAAAATCTAAAACGTTTACCGCGAATTAACGCAAATATACGCTAATTTTTTTATTAGTGCGCCGCAGGCGCACTAAACAATAATTAATGCTGTTGACCTTATTTGCGTGTATTCGCGTTTATTAGCGGAAAATATCTTTCGATCTTTATTTAATCACTCTCTAATCACAAGCGTCCCTGCAAGCTTGTCATGAAATCCCTGTTTTCTTTTGTCGATACCAACCCATATTAATCCCAGAAACAAAGGTATCATGGAAACAAAATACCCGAAGTATCTGCCAATAAACTGAGCGCTACTGGGTTTCTGCCCTGTATCCGCATCGACTATTTTTAGATGTAAAAGCTTCTTGCCAGGCGTTGCCGATATATACATCCAGAATGCTATTACCGCAACTGCAGGGAAAATCCACGAAATCAGAACGTCCCAGGTGCCTGCGATAATTTGTTCTGAACTGAAATAAGCCATGCCATATATTGCATAAAGGATTGGCCAGGTGACGATAACAATAAGAATTGTGTCGATGATGGATGCACCAACTCTTATCCAGAAACCTGCATAGACCAGGTCGTCTGTGTTTTCAGTGGTTATGTCTGCTTCGGGTGCTACATATGGGTTTTCGCTCATATTGAAATGTCCTGTTATCGTTTTTTTTAGTATATACACATTTCTAATGTTTTACACTAAGCGACATTTCGTATGTATGAAGCAGCTTATAGTTCTGATTAAATAAAAAGAATACTAAAGTATATTTTTCAAGCGAGTTCGGTCTTATAAATAATTAGTGAATTTAAGCAAAGTAAAGACGGTGATGGCACCCTTTTTTGTTGAAAAGATAAAAGAAAAAGAAAACGCAAATAAACGCAAATATTTTGTTTGTGCGCCTGCGGCGCACTACACAACAATGCTTTTGCTTTTGACTTTATTTGCGTTTTCTTTTTCTTTTGATTCTGAAAATCCCAGACATAAAAAAAGCGCTCAATGTTGAGCGCTTTTTAAAAATGTTATATACGATGAAAATTAAGCTTCTAAGCTAGCTCGAATTTTTTTCATTGCATTTTTTTCTAACTGGCGAATACGCTCTGCCGAAACACCATACTTATCAGCCAGATCATGTAGTGTGGCCTTATTCTCTTCATCCATCCAACGGGATAAAAGAATGTCACGGCTACGCTCATCAAGTGTTTGCAGAGATTCAGTTAATGCATGAGAGCGCTGTTCCTGCCAGTCTACTTTTTCCAGCTGTTGGGCAGGGTCATTAACCGGGCTTGCCAGATAGGTTGAAGGTGCGATCATAGCCGAATCATCGTCATCATCCGTTGCAGCATCAAATGCCATATCATAATTGCTTAGACGAGATTCCATTTCCAGCACAGTTTCGGGTTTCACCCCCAGGTCGTTTGCAACACCCTCAACTTCTTCCTGACTAAACCAGCCCAGGCGTTTCTTTGAACTGCGCAGGTTAAAGAATAATTTTCTTTGTGCTTTGGTGGTGGCTATTTTAACGATGCGCCAGTTTTTCAATACGTATTCATGTATCTCAGCTTTAATCCAGTGAACCGCAAAGGAAACCAGACGTACATTGTGGTCTGGGCTGAAGCGTTTCACGGCTTTCATCAGGCCAACATTACCTTCCTGAATCAGGTCAGCAAGTGGCAGGCCATAACCCTGATAACCTCGGGCAATGCGAATAACAAAGCGCAGGTGAGACATAATCAGCTTTTGGGCGGCTTCCAGATCACCGTTTTCCGCTAGACGACGACCGTACTCACGCTCTTCCTCATCGGTCAGCATGGGTATTATCTGCGCATTCTGGATGTATTTGTCCAGGCTGCCACTAGACAGGGGCAAGTGATTTTTTGCAAGTACCAGTTGATTTGACATATTGGCTCCAAGATTAAGGCATTATATTAGCACTCTTTATTTTAGAGTGCCAACTTCTGTATAAGTTCAATCTAATGTACAAATAAGGTGTTGATTACAACGAGTTTTTTGCTTGTGTTTTTGAACAAATGAAGCGTTAATTGTTCATTTTTAATGGGTTATCCGGGTGATTTAACAGCAAAAACTGTTTGCGCAGCATAAGCAGGTTATTCAGCCGTGCGATGAGCATAGACTCTTTTACCGGTTTTTCAATAATATCATTGGCTCCCGCAGAGAAGATGCGGTTTGGCCCTATAGGGTCAGAATCGTAGTTGCTGGAGGTGGTAACCAGTATGGGCAGCTGTTCATAACCAAGCCCTAATCCATGACGAATTTCACGAATCAGGTCACGCCCACTCATGTGGCCTTCCAGCTGGATATCGGTGAGTAACAGGTCAAATGGCTGTTTATTGTCTTTGGAGAATGACTTTTGTATATGTTGTAACGCTTGCTCAGCATCTTTGGCCAGCAGATAGCTATAACCGTGTTTGTTTAATAATTTTTTGGTCGCAAGGGCGACTGTGGCGCTGTCTTCCACATAAAGAATATTACCGGTGATGGCTGCGATGGGCGGATCAGAGTTTAAAAACGAGTTAATATAGTCAACCAGCTTTTTTTGTCCGAGTTTTTTATCAAAATAACCATTAACCAGTTCGCAGACCATCTCTTCCTCAAGTGCGCCCATTATTTCACCGGAAATTACAATGAGCGGTGTGGTCTTTATTTTAAGTTTGCTGCGAATGGTATTAACCAGCTCATGGCAGTCGATATCTGGCATATTGCGCGAGGTGGTAATTAATGAGTATTTATTATTTTGCAGAAGTTCAAAGGCTTCCTCTGCATGTTTGGCAATGTCTACGCTTACATCAGGAATGTTTTTCAGAATCAGTTTATTGATAATCGCCGTGCTGGTGTGTGAATGATCAATTAATAAAACACGTTTTTTATCTGATGGCATAGTTTTGAGACTCTAAATATCACTCATACACTCTTTTTCTGATATTCAGTGGCAGGGTTGAACTTCAGTAAAAGCGGGCTCCATGGGAACCGGGTATAAATCTTTATAATTATTTATTGTTTATTTTTAATATGTAACAAAATGACATATAAAAACTATTTCTGTAAGTCGACTGGTCTACAGTTTATCGCTGTTTGTCAGAAAAGTGCAATTTTGCCGAGCATGGTTTGAGTGATTTTCTGCGAATTAAGCCGGCTTAGCTGGGTTCAATTTCACTAAGGTGACGGCCTACCGCAATCCAGGAGCCGAACAGCCCCAATAAACAGCTGAAACCAATCAGACTAAAGGCTTCTGAACCACTCAGTCCCTGCAGCTGGAATCCACTGTTATATAGACTGGCCAGATGCTCTACAGCGCCATCTAACAGGCTAATGGATAAAACGGTGAGAACCCATGCGAGTACACCGCCGCTGATGCCATACCACAGACCGGTATAAAGAAATGGACGGCGAATAAAAGCATCGGTGCCGCCAATGAGTTTGGTGACCTCTATTTCTTCACGGCGATTTTGAATATCCAGGCGAATGGTATTACCCACTACCAGTAAAACCGCCACACCTAACAAACTGGCTATCACCCAGATGCCACGTTGAGCAATTTCGAGCATGGCAAATAAGCGCTGCACCCACTGCAGGTCGAGTTGAGCCAGCTTGACTTCTTTTTGTTTGTTGAGCTGTTTAAGCAGGTGGCGTATTTTATCTGGGCGCGTTGAGTCAACCACCGGTTGAATCGTGATGACATGTGGCAGCGGGTTTCCACCCAGTGCTTCCAGCGCACTGCCAAACCCTGAAATTTTCTTGAACTCATTCAGTGCCTGATCTTTATTGATCATGGAGACAGATTCTATGTCTTCATACAGGCGAAACTTTCCCATTAACTTCTGCGCATCTTTTTCACTGACACTGGTTTTTAGAAAAATCGATATCTGTGCGCTATTGTCCCAGCCGACGCTGATATGACTTGCATTATTAAGCAGTACAAATAAACCTGAAGGTAATGCCAGCGCAATCGCAATAACAGCAGTGGTCATGAATGATGAAGCCGGTTGACGGGTCATAGCACCCAGGCTGGATATTAAGGTACGCGCATGGTTGGTGAGCCAGGCTTTAAACGGGCTGTTTTTAGCCACCTGATTACTTTCAATTTTAGCCATGTGCTGTTTGTTCCAGGCCGTTATGCACGAGTTGCCCCTGGCTCAGGCTAACTACAGGGTTACCCATCTGTTTAATGAGGTCCAGGTCGTGGCTGGCAATTAATACGCTCACCCCAACCTGATTAAAGCGTGCAAATAACTCCATAATTTCTCGAGACAGTTCCGGGTCAAGATTTCCTGTAGGCTCATCAGCGAGTAGCAGGCCTGGCTTGTGTACAATGGCACGGGCAATACCCACACGTTGTTGTTCACCACCGGAGAGGGTAATAGGTGCCGCTTTTTCTTTATTTAATAAACCCACCTGATCGAGTGAAGCTCGAACCCGTTTACCAATTTCTCTATGTTGATAACCGGCAATGATTAAAGGCAGCGCAACATTATCGAATACGGTGCGATCATATAACAGGTGGTGGTTTTGAAAAATAATGCCAATATTGCGCCGAATATAGGGGATTTTATGGTTTCGCACGCTGCCTAAATTCACACCATCAAGCACAAGATTACCGCGGCTTGGGCGTTCAATGAGTGCAATTAATTTAAGTAAGGTGCTTTTACCCGCACCGGAATGTCCGGTGAGGTACGCCATTTCACCGCGGGGCAGGTGAAAGCTAACATTGTTTAGCGCTTCGTGGCCACCGGGGTAGCGCTTGCAGACATTATCAAAACGTATCATGGACTTTATTGTGCACTATGTTGGGGGCGGGGGAAAGAATGTGTTTCAAATTTATATCAGTTGGGTTCTTCAAAAGATGTCGTAGGTCGTAAGTCGTAAGTCCAAAGCGGTCAGGCTGCGCCTGCGGGTTTGTATTAATTTGATATTACTTAGTGGCTCGTTAACTAAAAGTTTTCTGTTTGCTTTTGGTCTATTTAGTCAAAGAACCAGTTTCTATAAATGTTCTCATGCTAAAACTGAAGCTAAGCTTCTGACATAAGACCCATGACTTACGACCTACGACGTGTTTTATCTTTTATCCAAAAGCGCATCAACAAACTCACCAGCATGAAACTCTCTCAGGTCGTCGATTCCTTCACCCACGCCAATAAAGCGAATCGGGGTGCCGAGTTTTTCTGCGATGGCAAATAAAATACCGCCTTTTGCAGTGCCATCGAGTTTGGTTAAAACCAGACCGGTTAAATCCATGGCACTATTGAACTGTTCGGCCTGTACCAGGCCGTTCTGTCCAAAACCTGCATCCATAACGAGCAGGGTTTCATGGGGTGCGCTTTGATCTATTTTGCCCATGACACGTTTTATTTTTATTAACTCATCCATTAAGTTGGACTGGGTGTGTAAACGGCCCGCGGTATCGGCAATTACAATGTCGATGTTTCTGGCCTTTGCCGACTCTATGGCGTCATAAATAACGGAAGCTGAGTCTGCACCGGTGCCCTGTGCAACCACATCAATATTATTACGCTCACCCCAGGTTTGAAGTTGCTCAACCGCCGCTGCACGGAAAGTGTCTCCCGCTGCAAGCATGATAGACTTTCCCTGATTCTGGAAACGCCTGGCGAGCTTTCCAATGGTGGTGGTTTTGCCTGCGCCGTTAATGCCGACAACCAGAATAACAAAAGGGCTTTGCTGGTTTTCAATGATTAAAGGTTGATCGACAGGTTTTAAAATCGCCGTCATATCTTCGCACAGTGCATTAAAGAGTGATTCAGGGTCATTCAGTTCTTTACGTGAGGTGCGAGCGGTTAAATCATTAATGATTCGCGTGGTGGCTTCAATACCCACATCGGCACTTAATAGTCGGGTCTCCAGCTCTTCGAGTAAATCATCATCAATGGTTTTTTTGCCGAGTAATAAATCCGCCATGCCGTCGGTGAGGTTTGCACGGGTTTTGCCCAGGCTATCACGTAGGCGGCGGAACATACCCTTACTCTCATCTTCAGGGCTCTCAATAACGGGTTTATTGCTGGATGAGAGATTATCCGACTCAGTAGTAGGCTGATCGATGGTATTTGCAGTATTATTCTGGGGCGTTTCAGAATTGTCCTGGGGAATATCCGAAGCGTCTTCAGGTGTTTTATTTTTGCGGCGTAGAAAACCAAACATATTTAAGATGAATACTTGTATATCAGAAAGGGCTTATCCTATCATTGCGTGGAACTCAGGTTAAGTGCGCCGGTCACTCTGATAGGCTAATAATTCATAATCAGGTAAATTGAATGAAATTTATTAAGAAATACAGCAAATTTTCAGTCGTTTTAGGCTGCCTGGTGGCGATAACCGCATGCCAGACAAATACCCCAAAGCAGCAAATGGCGAGTGACAGCTCGGTGAGCCAGTCAGGTGTGCATACCTTTATGCTGGATAATGGAATGAAAATTCTGGTGCAACCTGATCATCGTTCGCCGGTGGCGGTTTCCCAGGTCTGGTATAAAGTGGGTGGGTCATATGAATATGCGGGGGTAACCGGTGTGTCCCATGCGCTTGAGCATATGATGTTCAAGGGCACAGAAAAACTAAAACCCGGAGAGTTCTCAGATATTATTGCTGCCAATGGTGGCAGCGAAAATGCCTTTACCGGTAAAGATTACACGGCTTATTTTCAACGTATTTCCAGTGACCGTCTGGAGTTATGTTTAGAGCATGAAGCGGATCGTATGCGTAATTTACAGCTTAATGAGGCTGAGTTTAAAAAAGAGATTGAAGTTATTAAAGAAGAGCGCCGTATGCGCACAGATGATAAACCCACCTCGTTAACCTATGAAAGATTTAATGCCGCGGCTTTTATAAACTCGAGTTACCAGCAGCCCATTATTGGCTGGATGGAAGATTTAGACAGCATGCAGTTAAAGGACTTAACTCAGTGGTATCAAACCTGGTATGCACCAAATAATGCAACGCTAGTGGTTGCGGGTGATGTTGATCCGGCACAGGTATTTCAGTGGGCGAAAAAATATTTTGGTGTTTTAAAACCTTCACAAATCGAGCCACCCAAGTTACGCAGGGAAGTGGAGCAAATGGGAGAGCGTAGAATTACGGTTAAAGCTCCCGCTAAAGTGCCTTATCTGTTAATGGGGTATAAAGTGCCGGTGCTTAAAACCGCAGAAGATAGCTCTGAAATTTATGCGCTTGAGGTTTTGGCCGGTGTGCTCGATGGTGGAAATAGCAGCCGTTTGAGTCAGCAGCTGGTACGCAAGTCTGAAATTGCGACCTCTGCAGGTGCTGGGTATGACCCTTATGCACGGCAACAGACATTGTTTTTGTTTGATGGTGTGCCACGTAATGGCCACAGCATTGTTGAGTTAGAGACAGCAATAAAAAAACAGATTGAGAAAATCAAAAACAAAGCGCCATCTAAGCAGGAGCTTTCCCGAGTCAAGGCTCAGGTGATGGCTTCTTCGGTTTATGAAAAAGATTCCGTTTTTTATCAGGCCATGCAGTTAGGCACACTGGAAACCGTGGGTTTAGGCTGGCAGAGAAAAGATGAGTATCTTAAAAATATTCAAAAAGTCAGTGCTGAACAGGTACAGGCGGTTGCAAAAAAATATTTAGTCGATGATGTTTTGACTGTGGCGATTTTAGATCCACAGCCAATTGATCCAGCAAATCGTAAGCCTCGTGCTTCAGGTGGTGGTCGACATGGAGGTTAAAAATATGAAACAGCTATTATTGGGTCTGACAATATTGTTCTCAAGCGCATTAAGCGCTTCACCTCAAATACAACACTGGCAAACCAGTAATGGTGCCAGGGTTTATTTTGTGCCTTCCAGTGATATTCCGATGGTTGATGTGCGTGTCGTGTTTGATGCGGGTAGTGCAAGAGATAATGGCTTGCCAGGAACCGCTTTAATGACCAATGGCATGCTTGCTGAAGGTGCCGCTAGTGATGATGCTCAGGTGCTGGCTGAAAAGTTTGAAGCAGTGGGGGCGGTATTTGGAAATGGTGCATTAAAAGATATGGCCTGGTTAAATTTGCGTAGTTTACGTGAAAATAAATATTTACAGCCGGCGTTGATTAATCTGAAAAATATTTTAACTTATCCTGAGTTTCCGAAAGTGGCTTATAAGCGTGAGCTGGAGCGCTTAAAGATTTCTGTGCAAGGTAGTAAACAGTCACCGGGTACAGTTGCCTCTCAGCGGTTTTATGCTGAACTTTATGGTGATCATCCATACTCGCTTCCCAGTGAAGGTACTGAGGAAAGTTTAAAAAAGCTTGAACGTAAACATCTGAAAGCATTTTATAAAAAATATTATGTGGCAAAAAATGCCGTAGTAGGCATTGTTGGGCAACTAACAAAAGCAGAGGCCAGAAAAATGGCTGAAGATCTGATGTCAGGGTTGCCCGCTGGAAAACCTGCACCGACTTTACCTGAAGTTAAACCTTTAACAGAAGCAAAAACCGTTCATGTTGAGTTTCCCTCAATGCAAAGTACGGTGTTGATGGGGCAGGTAGGGCTGGCCAGAGGTGATAAAGATTATTTTGCTCTATACCTGGCGAATCATGCTTTTGGTGGTAGCGGTTTTGGCTCACGTTTAATGGAAGAGGTGCGTGAAAAACGGGGGCTTGCATATAGTACCTATAGTTACTTTTCACCGATGCATGCGGCGGGGCCATTTCAGATTGGATTACAAACCCGTAATGATCAGGTAGATGAAGCGCTAAATATTATTCGTGTAGAACTGGAGAAATATGTTGCTGAAGGGCCTGGTGAGGATGAGTTGGGTGATAGTTTAAAAAATATTACCGGCGGGTTTCCATTGCGAATTGATAGCAATAAAAAAATCGCTGAATATTTATCAGTAATAGGTTTTTATGATTTGCCTCTGGATTACTTAAATACCTTTGTTGGCAGTATTAATCAGCAGAATAAAAGTAAGGTTGATGAGGCTTTAAAACGAAGACTGTTTCCGCAGAAAATGTTGACGGTGGTCGTGGGGCCAAAAGCAGCAGAAGCTAAAAACTCAAAATGAAACAGATTTAAATGAAACAGGGGCAAGCCAAAAGCTCAACTGGAAAATTACGAATTATAGGCGGCACCTGGCGCAGCCGGGTGTTGCCGGTAATTGATTTGCCAGGTTTAAGGCCGACAACTGATCGGGTGCGAGAAACCTTATTTAACTGGTTGCAAAATGATATTTCAGGTGCGCGATGCCTCGACCTGTTTGCCGGTAGTGGAGCGCTGGGTTTTGAGGCGGCATCAAGGGGCAGTGCTTCAGTGATTATGCTGGAGCAGCAGTCCAGGGCCGCTGATGTTCTTGCAAGGAATATGCAGACGCTTAAGGCTGATAATATTCAGTTGATACGTGAGGATGCCATGGCCTGGTTAAGCAGTGCCTGTTCACAGGGGAACCCTAAGCAATCCTTTGATATTGTTTTTCTTGATCCTCCGTTTGATAGTGATTATATGGCACAGGCCTGTGAGTTACTTGAGGCTCAACAGTGTTTATCTGATCAGGCTTTTATATATCTGGAAATGGACGCTAAGCGCAATTTGCCTGAGCTACCAGAAAGCTGGTCTATAATTCGAGAGAAGAAGGCGGGGCAGGTGAGTTATTATCTGGCAAGACGAAATATAAAATAGTGGGTGAGCCTTTGCGTAGAGTATGCTCGCAAAGGTTTTATAAGTGTTATTGGGTTTGCCCGCATCAACGAGTAAAATGAGTCAGTAATAGTTAAAAATATGATCAGGAATAATAAGGTGAAGCATAATGACAGTGGTTGCGGTATATCCGGGCACATTTGATCCCATTACCAATGGTCACAGTGACCTGGTAGCCAGAGCTTCGCGCCTGTTTGATAAAGTTGTGCTGGCGATTGCGGCAAGTCCATCAAAGGCGCCTTTATTTGATCTTGATCATCGAATCAGGCTGGCGGGACAAGTGTTATCTGAGCATAATAACGTCGAAATTATTGGCTTCTCTGATTTGCTCGTTGATTTTGTGCATGCACAGCAGGCAAATGTTATTCTGCGGGGCTTACGGGTGGTTTCAGATTTTGAGTTTGAAATGCAGTTAGCGAGTATGAACCGACACCTTGCGCCGGAAATTGAAACCCTGTTTTTAACCCCGTCTGAAAAGAGCAGCTTTATTTCTTCCTCGCTGGTAAGAGAGATTGCTTCGCATCACGGTGATGTTTCAGAGTTTGTGCATCTAGATGTGGTTGAGGCTTTGCAGCAGAAGTACTCATAAAAGCTTACTGCGAGTAAGGGCGTACTTGTGTGTTTTGAGGTATAATCACCGGCTAATATTACTGGTCTCTGCAAGAGACCCTTTTTTGTGTAGGGCGAATAGATGTCTTTAATCATAACTGACGAATGCATTAATTGTGATGTATGTGAACCGGAATGCCCAAATGAGGCGATTTCTCCAGGTGATGAAATTTACGAAATAGATCCAGGCAAATGCACAGAATGTGTGGGTCACTATGACACTCCCCAGTGCGTGGAAGTCTGTCCGGTTGATTGTATTCCCAAGGATGAGAATAATGTGGAGACCGAAGAAGAACTGATGGAAAAATATAAACGGCTTACTGGGGAATAATATCCTCATGAAGAAAGCTCCTTTGACGGGGCTTTTTTTTTGCATATAAAATACTGGTCGTAGGTCGTAGGTCGTAGGTCGTAGGTCGTAGGTCGTAGGTCAAAAAAGTCGAATAAATCATTTAGCAGCAGGCGTAGCCTGACCGCTTTAGACATACGACTTATGACCTACGACCTACGACATCTTTATAATAAGGAATAACAAAAAATGAGAAAGTTGCTATTCATAATTCTTCTATTCGCAACCCCAAGTCTCCACGCAAAACAACCCGCCGGCATAGCAACCGCACATCCTATGGCAACCAGGGCCGGTGAGAGAATTCTTGCTCAGGGCGGTAATGCCTTTGATGCAGCGGTAGCGATTAGTGCGGCGCTTGCGGTGGTTGAACCTTATAGTTCTGGGATCGGTGGTGGTGGATTCTGGTTATTGCACAGAAGTAGTGATGGTTATCAAACCATGATCGATGGCCGAGAAAAAGCACCACTGAAAGCGCATCGAGATATGTACCTGGATAAAAATGGTGAAGTGATTAAGGGCTTATCAATCGATGGGGCCTTATCTGCCGGAATTCCAGGGGTACCTGCAGCACTTGAACACTTATCCAGTAAATATGGCAAATTAAGTTTAAAGCAGAGTCTGCAACCTGCAATTGAATATGCAAAAAAAGGTTTTAAGGTTGATGCGCACTATCAACGAATGGCTGGCTTTCGACTTGAGGCATTACGTGCGTCCCCGGATGCTGCGAAGATTTTTTTACGAAAAAATAATGTGCCGGAAGAAGGTGTTTTAATTAAACAGATTGATCTGGCGAATACACTAACGGCGATTGCTGAAAAAGGTGCTGCAGGCTTTTATAAAGGTGTGGTCGCAGAGAAATTAATTAGAGGCACAAAGCAGGCTGGAGGAATCTGGTCTCATGAGGACTTTAAAAAATATAAAATTATTGAACGTAAACCGGTAACAAGCCAGTTTCATGAAATGAAAATAACATCTGCAGCACCACCATCTTCCGGAGGTATTGCGCTGGCTGAAATTTTTAATCAATTGTCTTATTTTCCATTGAGCAGCCTGGACAAACCCAGGGAAATTCACCTTGTTGTTGAGGCTATGAGGCGAGCCTATCGAGACAGAGCGCAATTTCTTGGGGATACTGATTTTGTTTCGGTGCCGTTAAGGCGCTTAATCGATAAAAATTATGCAGCAGGCCTGGTTGCAACGATACACCCGGACAAAGCAACCCCAAGTGAACTGTTGCCTGGTGTAGTGCATGAGAACAATAGCCGAGATACCACGCATTTTTCGGTTATAGATCATAATGGAAACCGAGTATCTGCAACCCTGTCAATAAACTATCCATTTGGTTCGTGTTTTGTACCCGCAGGAACAGGGGTTTTATTGAATGATGAAATGGATGACTTTTCTTCCAAGCCCGGTGTGCCAAATGCCTATGGCCTGGTTGGCGCTGAAGCCAATGCGATTGAGGCACAGAAACGTATGCTTTCCAGTATGTCACCGACATTTCTGGAGACGGAAGATCGACTGGCAGTTATCGGCACACCAGGTGGTAGCCGAATAATTACGATGGTATTGCTTGGGGGGCTGAGGTTTTATTTTGGTGAAGAGGCACAGGGTATTGTTGATGGCCCGAGGTTTCATCATCAGTATTTGCCAGATGTTGTTTATCATGAGCCAGCTGCTTTTGATGATCGAGTTATTAGTGGCTTAAAAAATAAACAACATCAACTGAAAAAAGCTGATAGTACCTGGGGGAATATGCAGGTGGTAATCTGGGATAAAAATACCAGACAAATGTCAGCGGCTTCGGATAAGCGCGGAGTAGGGCTTGCAAAAATAATTAAAGATAGATAAATAATTGATAATGTTCTGCTGTGGATAGTTATTGTGACAAAAAAAATATCCTCTGTGTTTAGCGCTAGAGTTTAGCGATGTAATATAATCGTGCTTGATTAGTGTCGTTTTATAGTGATGTTGATAAGATGTGAAGGAAAGATTTACCTGTCGTTATGTGCTTCGGCGTATGCATTTTCAAGACGCTTTAGAACATTAAGAAAATCCTTGTCCAGTGTCATTGATTTTGTCAGGGCAAGAAGCAATTCGCTTTTTGTATCTTTAAGAATCATATCGATTAATGATAGATGAGACTTATCTATTTTCATCTTTAAAAGGTTGTTTTCAAGGTTGGACATAAATTCGGAATATATAGTGGAAATGGCGATGACATTGTTCTCCAGATCACCCTGCAGTATATCGAATGACTGGTTCATTTTTTTGAATATTTTATAGATATTGTTTCTTAGCGTATTCAATTCGGTTCTTTGTTTTAAAGTGCTGGTGCGAGTGTTAGCGCCGAGAGAAACTATTTTCATGTATTGTTGCAATTGTTTGGGTGTTATATTTTTAGAGTTCTCCACAGGGCTGTAAATTAAGCTGAGATGTTTGTAGTTTAAAATGGTTTTACCCTCAAGCTGGACAACATCTCCGTCTTTCCAGTGAGCTTTTATTATTTTCAGGTTTTCTGCTTTAATGCTATCGTCAAGGCAAAATTCTAATGTGCTTTTGTCGTCGCGAATTTGCACCAAAATGTCTTTGGCCAGGCCGTCCGCCGACTGGAATAATGACATTACCAGATCTTGTAAACTTGCTGCAGTAAGTGCGCTATTAAAGTAATCTAATAACTCATTGTTGTTATCTGCCTGGTCTTCGGTGTTTTCCGTTTGGCTAAAAGAAATATTCTGTTTTAGTTTGTCGAGTTCCAGTTGCTCTTCGAGCTGGGATATTCTTTCTTTGGCATCAATCAGTTCGTAGTGCTGTGTAAAAAAATTTTTCTTGAAAGCCTCCAGGTTAGTCACACGATCCTGTAAAAACTTGTTCTCACGGCGCAGTTTTCCTTCTTCAGTAAGAATTGAAGTGGTATTGCTTTTTTCTGCGTTCATAATAATCCCTGTAAATATTATATGGGTTTATTCAAGTCCAAAATCTTCGATATCCTCATTTGCAGTTTTACTTTCTGCGGTTTTAACTTTTTCTATGCAGCTCAATAAAGCCATACGTTCATGTTCTGCCTGACCATGGTTCATGTATCTGTCCGCCGCTCTTAACAGCTCTTCATAATACCTGAGCCGATAGTTATGGTTGAGCAATGTCTTGGCGAGAAAGAACGGATCTTTGTCGTGCTCCTTCATTGTCGTAGCTGCGATCAGCGAGGTCTTTAATTCAATTTCAGTGGGTTTACTCATATCTATAAGTTTAGCTGATATTTCTCAGTTTAAGCTTGATATAATGATAGAAAGTAATTTATCAGAATCAAATTGAGGGTTGTTATGACAAAAATCAAAATAGGTGTGTTGACCGCATCAGATCGAGCCAGCGCCGGGGTTTATGAAGACCTTTCAGGGCAGGCGATCATTGACACGCTGAATGATTACCTGAGTTCACAGTGGCAGCCAGTTTATAAGGTGATCCCGGATGATCAGCCAGGTGTTGAGGCTGCCCTGATTGAAATGGCTGATAAAGAAGGCTGTTGCCTGATTGTAACAACCGGGGGAACTGGCCCTGCGCCAAGAGACCTTGTGCCAGAGGCCACAGAAGCGGTGAGTGAAAAAATGATGCCGGGGTTTGGCGAACTAATGCGCCAGGTGAGTTTGGCGTATGTGCCAACGGCTATTTTATCGAGGCAAACAGCGGGCATTCGTGGTAAATCCCTGATTGTGAACTTACCTGGTAAGCCTAAGTCAATTCGGGAATGTCTGGATGCGGTTTTTCCTGCAATACCCTACTGTGTTGATCTGATCGAAGGGCCGTATCTGGAGGTTAATGAAGAGGTGATTAAAGCATTCAGGCCTAAGGCTAAATAAACAGGCAGGTTATGGGCGTTCGCTAGCGTGTTATGTTCTCCCTGAGGTTTAATTGTCAGGTATATCTAAGATTCGGTAAGTTGCTGATTTCTGCTTTAAAGGGTTTTTTGTGCAAAATTGAGCATACTCAGCATCGATGTAGCGCAGCATCAGGTCTTCATCCCTGCCTTGAGGGATGCCAAGCCGAGTTGTTTGAATGATTTTCTCCGGCGAATAGTGAATGTCGTCAATAAACAATGCATCAGCTTTAAATGTTTGCTGGTCCCAGTCGGTTAGTTTGATATCCAGAGCCTTACATAACAGGGTCTGTCCGGAGCAGAGTTTGTCAGTCGGTCGAAGTTCACCTGTTGCTGCTGGGTTCAGTTGTTGCATAATGTTTAATGCATCATCAGAGCAAAAGCAGTCGTGAAAATAATGTGCCGACTTGATTAGCACTGCGTTACCCTCACCTTTGCAGCTAATATTTAGTGAGTCTTTGCCCCGGGCGTAATACATATATATTGTGCCAGCTGGCATAAACAGGGCCTTGCGTTTTTCGGTATAACCGAGAGAGGCATGGCTTGCTTTTTCATCAAGGTAATAGGCTTCAGTTTCAATAATCCGAGCGGATAACCACTTCCCGGCGGTTTTTCGGCGGATGACTTTCCCGAGTAACTTACGGGCCACCTGTCTTGCGCTATGGTTAAAGAAATTATTTGGAAGTTGCACTATGTATAAGCCTGCAATAATGAGTTATTAACGATACACCGGTAAGTAATTGGTTTTTTCTATCGTAATGATAGATATAATTTAAGCTGTAATGGCGTAATTGCCTTGAAATCTTCTCGATACTCTCTATCTTAGCGGTTTGGTAAAAATTTATAACACTTGTTATTAGCGGTGTTAAGATATACGTCTTATCTTTCCCCTGGAATTAATAACCATAGTATTAATAACTGTTTAATTAAATAATAAAAGGAGCCTGTCATGGGTGTACTAGTTGGTCGCGAAGCGCCGGATTTTGATGCTGCTGCTGTTTTAGGTAGTGGTGAAATTATTGAAGACTTTAATTTTAAGAAAGCTACAGGTGGTAAATATGCCGTGGTTTTCTTCTATCCACTTGATTTTACATTCGTTTGTCCATCAGAGCTGATTGCTTTTGATCACCGTCTTGAAGAATTCACAAAACGTGGTGTTGAGGTGATAGGTGTATCAATTGATTCACATTTTGCTCACAATGCATGGCGTAACACACCTATCAATGATGGTGGTATTGGCCCGGTAAAATACACACTGGTTGCTGATATGACTCATTCTATTTGCCAGGCATATGATGTTGAAACACCTGATGGTGCAGTTGCCTTTCGTGGTTCATTCCTGATTGATAAAGACGGCATGGTGCGTCACCAGGTTGTTAATGATCTTCCACTGGGCCGTAATATTGATGAAATGTTACGTATGATCGATGCACTTCAGTTTACAGAAGAGCACGGTGAAGTTTGCCCAGCAGGTTGGCACAAAGGTGAAAAAGGTATGGACGCTTCTCCTGAAGGTGTTGCCAAGTACCTGGCTTCTGAGGCTGATAAGCTTTAAAAAAACGTCATAAGTCGTAGGTCATAAGTCGTAAGTCAAACGTGGGTTTGCTTTAATCTTTTGACCTACGGCCTACGACCAAAATCTAAGATTTAAAATCCAAAGCTTTCTTCTCAAGCACATCAAGCATACCCTCGTTAAAAGCAATCAACTCAACCACTTCCACACTTCCCGGCGCATTTGAAAACTGCACAATTTCATTGATTGCAATGCTTGCTGCCTGATCAACTGGGTAGCCATAGACGCCACAACTAATAGCCGGAAAAGCTATGCTTTTAAGCTGATGATTTTTTGCGAGTAGCAGGCTACTGGTATAACAGCTGGCAAGTAATTGAGCTTCATGACTATTGCCGCCGTGCCAGACTGGTCCAACAGTATGAATAATATATTTAGCTGGAAGTTTGTAGGCGGAGGTAATTTTAGCATCGCCCGTTTTACAGCCATTCAAAGTTTTGCATTCGTTTAATAATTCAGGGCCAGCAGCTCTATGGATTGCCCCATCAACTCCGCCTCCACCTAGCAGGCTATTATTAGCTGCATTTACGATAGCATCTACAGGTCGCAGGGTGATATCTGTGTGTAGTATACAAAGCGTTAAATTAGAAAGTGCTATCTCCATTGCATTTTATTACCGACATCATCAAAGAAGCTGCCGCTGAACTGAGAACCTGACTCATAAACCAGAGCAAGAAAAATCAAGCCTAAAAGTAAAGCAATGAATATGACTGCACCCACAATTTGAGCAGGATCGGTAGAGTGACGTTTCTTTTTTCTGGGCATATTTTTTAGGCCTCTGATGTAATAGTTCTATCCTAAAAGAAATGGCAGGAAACACAAGTGCTGCTTAAATAGAAATTTAAACAGAAAAAGTGAGAAAAGGTGTAATGAGCAGTAATGACTATTTTTGGCAAAAAGTGCAATAAAAACTTGAACGTTGAGCCTGGGTAATTTGTTTTATAGGCTTTCCACAATTGTCACATGGCTCACCTGTGCGGCCATATACGGCTAATGTTTGCTGGAAGTAGCCAGGTTTTCCATCCTGCTGGGTAAAGTCACGCAGAGTCGTACCACCCTGCTGGATTGCGCGCAGCAATATGTCTTTAATAACAGGTACAAGCTGTTGATAGCGAGAAAAAGAAATTTTATTTGCGGAGCGTTTGGGGTTTATTCCCGCGCTGAATAATGATTCGTTAGCGTAGATATTTCCTACACCAACAACGACATGACTATTCATGAGAAAGGTCTTGATAGCGACTTTACGCTGACGGGAAAGCTGGTAAAGATACTCTGCATTAAACTCATCGCTGAGTGGTTCCGGGCCAAGATCGCAAAGTAGTTTATGTTTTAACGGGTCTTTCCTGGTCCATAAAACACAGCCAAATTTTCGCGGATCGCGTAGGCGTAATATCTTGTTGTTATTAAAGCAGATATCAAAATGGTCATGTTTTTCAGCACCAACTGATGCATCAAGTATGCGTAAGCTACCCGACATACCTAAATGTAAAATAACAGTACCAGCATCGGTAACAAGTAAAATATATTTGCCGCGTCGCCTGACCTGATTAATGGTCTGGTTTTTAAGCTGGTTTTTTATGCTGCCCGGTATTGGCCAGCGTAACTGTCTCTGGCGAATAATAATATCGATGGCTTTCTGGTTCAAAATATGTGGTTCTATGCCGCGACGTGATGTTTCAACTTCGGGTAATTCAGGCATTGTGTTTACTCTTTTTAGAAGGCCCAAGTAATTTGTTTTTATAAGAGCTATCTAAATGATATTCGATATTTAAATCTGGTCGAGCAAGAATTAGCCATGGGTCATCGTCTGAAATGATAAAAATAATTTTCTTGCCTTGGGTTTTTATCTCAATGGAACCCAGTTGTTTGCGTTGCAGATAACGATGTACTGAAAAAGCTTGAGCCGTTTTCCAGTGTGTTATGATAGCCTGTATCTGATTGGGGTTTAGTGTGTTGCCGGGTGATGCTTGCCAGTTGTTTTCATCGTTTCTAGTTATGTTTAAATCTGGCAGTTTTATTGAATTTATTGCAATGTTATCTGCTAGTGGTTTAAGGCTTATAAATGTGGAGGGTTGTGCACTTACCAGTGGGTATAACTGGTCAGCTAAAAGCGCCATATTGTTTTCGCTCATAATGTAGCGTTTATTATTTAATGTATTTGATTTTCCAAAAGAAACGCTTACCTTATTAAAAAATATATTAGCCCTGGGTTTGTCTAATGCAAAATCAGCGAGATTGATGTCTGATGCAGGGTAAAGTTTATCAACAGGGGTCTGAGTTAGGCTGAGCAGTGTGTTAACTCTGAATTGGTGAGCTTCTATTTGATAAGGTGAAAGCATTTCCCAGATAGTGATACCCTTTACAGACTGTGTTTTATTAAAAACGATATCAGTGCCATTGTTTTTAGGAATGCGGATATGATTTATTTCATCCAGTTTTAAAGAAGTTAATCGAGTCACTTCAATGGGTTTGTTTTTTTTATAAACAAACCAGCCAGCTGATGCTAATAAAAAAGTGAATAGCAGTAAATTAACCAGGGTGCGTGAATTCATTGTTTATCGTTTGCTACGTTTAAACCAGATTAATCCGCCGCTGGCGAATAAAATTAACGGCATTGCAAGCAGGAAGAAAATGCTGATTATAGCCATGTCGGTAAGAGACATGTTTAGCTGTAAATCGGGTGCATTTTTAGGTGATATTGAAATCAGCTGGTCATCCTGGGCTAGCCAGTTGAGGGACCTGAGTATTAAGTCCAGGTTAGCACCGTGCCCCAGATTGTTATTTGTAAGAAAGTCTGTGTCACCGATAACTACCGCGCGTTGACTGAAACTTTTATCGTTAAGAGTTAGTTGTCTTTGCAGTGCGCTGCCAATACTGACGGGTCCTGCAATGTCTTTGTCTGGATCAAGTAAAACGCCCAGAATAAAGTTCTCCTGTTCTGACCAGCTGCTAGCTGAAGTGATTAAGAGTTTTGAATATTTCCATTGATCGCTTAAGTTTGTAGAGTCTTTGCTACTGGTTTGTGTTTTTTCACGTATTCCGCTAGCGGTTGTAAACAGTGTGAAATACTGCATTTTTTCAGTGATGGGGTGAAGTTTGTATTCCAGTATCGGAATAATCGCGGGGTGGCTGAGTTTTAACATGCGATTAACCTCTTCATTACTATCAACCATGACGCCAGGAATAAACTCTATGCCAAGTGCGTCTGCAATTTTTTGTTGAGTATTGTGGATTGAAGGGTCCTGTAGCCAGAGCAGGTTGCCACCATGTTTAATGTGATTAAGAATTTTTTCCAGTTCACCGGCTAAAAGAGGCTTGTCGATGGTGCTCAAAATAAGAACAGAGTTTAAGGGGGGGATGCTCTGTTGTAATAAATTAATTCGATTAACTTCGAAGCCCTTTTCGATTAGCTTGTTAGATAATTGCCTGTAACCAATCGCTGAATCGTCATCGATGTTGCGTTCGCCGTGTTGCGTGACAAATAACAACTGTGGTTTGTTGCCTCGGTGTAGGCGTATTAGCGCATTGGTAATAGACTCTTCTGATAATTTGTCGATACGCTGAGTGATGCCAAGATATTCAATAATGGTTTGGCCGTATCGTTCTACGCCATCTTTTTTAGCCCGCTCAATGAAAATATCCGGGTTAATAAGTTCAAAGTTAAAGTCTTGCTTATGGCT
>Ga0316204_10004752_pt1 | contig 23817 bp, 16 predicted proteins | sample 6monrhotite_MG_2_FD_205661 | JGI IMG/M metagenome (GOLD analysis project Ga0316204, IMG submission 205661) | Microbial mat bacterial communities from mineral coupon in-situ incubated in ocean water Damariscotta River, Maine, United States -... | ecosystem: Environmental > Aquatic > Marine >... | reverse complement strand
AGAGTTGCCAATAGGGTCTATTATAGAAAATCCTCTATCACCCCATGGATGCTCTTCTAATGGCATAGCTGTTTGCAGTCCAGCCTTTGTTAATCTTGCATGTTCTGAGTCGACATCGACAACATAGAAGTTGAGCATGATTCCTGCACCGGCAAATATTGGCATATCATCTTGCGGTTGCATAAATTGAATTGAAGGCCCGTCTCCGGCTATCCGTAAATTGACATACCAGCCGGCATCAAAAATAGCCTTTGCTGAAAAATGATGTCGATAGAACTCACGGCATACATCTACATCGTTTGTAATGAAACATGTTGATAATTCATTAGTTTTCATGATACCTCCTTGTTTATATAAGGCTAACAGTGATTTATAGGGTATCACGACTTTTTATCTTATCAGGCCGCGGCGTGTTATTCAGATTGCAATAATTTAGTGGAAATGAGATAAGTTATTGATTTTACTCACTATAACCCTAAAATCAGCTAGATAGCAATTAATTAAACAACGCCATAATATATGCTTGCCCATATATATGGTTTGGCGTATATTGTGGCCATGAAAATCGAAGCAACAGAACTATTTAAACAACTTGCGGATATGACACGCTTGCGGTGCCTGTTATTACTGCAGTCAGAAGGGGAGCTGTGTGTTTGTGAGTTAATTCATGCGGTTGGTGAGTCACAACCAAAAATCTCTCGCCATTTGGCGCATTTGCGTAAATCAGGGCTGGTAGTGGATCGAAAAGAAGGGCTCTGGGTGCACTACTGCTTGAATCCGGAACTACCGGAATGGGTGAATTCAGTCTTAGAGCAAACCCTATCGGCATCATTAAAACAACAACCTTATGGTTCTGATCTTGTGAGTCTATCTGATATGCCTAATCGTCCCGGTGGACGTTGCTGCGCATAATTATTTTAGGAAATAAACAATGAATAAAAAACGTATTGCCATTAATGGCTTTGGCCGTATGGGGCGTCTTGCTTTACGCGTTGGCTGGGATTTTGAAGAGCTTGAGTTTGTGCACGTCAATGAAATTAGCGGTGATGCAAATTGTTCCGCTCATCTTTTAAATTTTGATTCAGTGCATGGGCGTTGGCATCATGATGCAACCGCTGAAAATAATCAGATCATGATTAATGAACACACGATGACTCATAGTTCGATCGAAGATCCGAGTAAAGTAGACTGGGCTGCAATGAACATTGATATTTTGATTGAAGCGAGTGGGCAATTTCGGACTGTCGAAAGTCTTCAGTCATATTTCGATCAAGGGGTGAAAAAAGTAATTGTTGCTGCACCGGTGCCTGAGCCGGCTTTAAATATTGTGATGGGCATTAATGATGATTTATACGATGTTGAAAAACATCACATTGTAACCGCGGCATCATGCACAACCAATTGTCTAGCGCCGGTTGTGAAAGTAATGAATGGAAGTTTGGGGATTAAGCATGGTTGCATGACAACTATTCATGACATCACCAATACGCAAACCATAGTCGATAAAGGGCATAAAGACTTACGCCGCGCACGAGCCTGTGGCCAGTCATTAATTCCTACTTCAACAGGCTCTGCAACTGCGATTACTAAAATTTTCCCGGAACTGAATGGCAAGTTAAATGGTTTAGCGGTTCGTGTACCTTTATTAAATGCATCTCTAACAGATTTTGTTTTTGAATCTGCAAGACCGACCACAGCTGAAGAAGTGAATGAATTATTTAAACATGCATCAGAAGGGCATTTAAAAGGAATTTTAGGTTATGAAGAGCGTCCACTGGTTTCAATAGATTATAAAGATGATAAACGCTCTTCTATCATCGATGCACCTTCAACCATGGTGATTGATCAGACACAAGTGAAAGTATTAGCCTGGTATGATAACGAGTTTGGTTATGCAAATCGATTAGCTGAACTTGCTCAAAAAGTTGCACTATCAATTTAATTGCGAGGTCATTGCGAGTGTAGCGCGGCAATTATTTGAATTCAAATACAGAGTTAAAGATTGCCGCGTTAGTACTGAAAATACTTTTATCAGTACTTCCTCGCAATGACGAGCCTTATCAACAACCCTAAAGAAAATTAATATTATGTTATTTAACTTAAGCAAACAAACGCAAGAGTTGAAAAATTACTTTACGGTAACGCTGGCTTACTGGGGTTTTACATTAACTGATGGTGCAATACGCATGTTAGTCGTATTGTATTTTTATCAACTGGGTTATTCGCCGTTAGAAATCGCCATGTTGTTTTTGTTTTATGAACTTTGCGGCGTGGTTACTAATTTTATTGGCGGCTGGATGGCCTCGCACATGGGGTTGAATACCACCTTGCATCTTGGCATGGCGTTGCAAGTCATGGCATTACTCATGTTAGCGGTACCGGTGAGTTGGTTAAGCGTACCATATGTGATGATGGTGCAAGCCCTTTCCGGTATTGCGAAAGATTTAAATAAAATGAGTGCTAAGTCCAGCGTGAAACTCATGCTGCCAGGTAATGAGCAAGGTAAGTTATTTAAATGGGTTGCGTTTTTAACCGGCTCAAAAAACTCGATAAAAGGTTTGGGATTTTTTGTTGGTGGTGTGTTGTTAAATGTTTTCAGCTTTCAAACCGCACTCCTCATTCTTGCAGGCTTGTTACTGGTTTTGTTGCTTGTTACCTTCGCATTGTTGCCAAAAAACATGGGAAAAACCAAACATAAAGTTAAGTTTAAGCATCTTTTTTCAAAAAAACCTGAGATAAACCGGTTATCAGCAGCGCGATTATTTTTATTTGGTGCGCGTGATATCTGGTTTGTTGTTGCTTTACCCGTTTACCTGAGTTCCGTACTAGGTTGGAGCCATACGGCAGTGGGCGCTTTCTTTGCACTGTGGATTATTGGCTACGGGATTGTGCAAGCAAGTACGCCTCGCCTGATTCGTAAGGCGCATCATGAAAAAGGACCTGATGGCGCTACGGCGTCGTTATGGGCATTTGTATTGCTATTGGTTCTTGGCGTAATGACACTGGTTTTTTCTCAGGGAGTGCGACCAGAACTGGTTATTGTTACCGGACTTGTTGTTTTCGCCATCGTTTTTGCCGTTAATTCTGCGGTACATTCGTATTTAATTCTTGCCTATTCGACTCATGATCAGGTCAGTGTTGATGTTGGCTTTTACTACATGGCAAATGCCACTGGCAGGTTAATTGGAACGATTTTATCGGGCTGGGTGTTTCAAAAATGGGGACTGGAAGCATGCTTGTGGTGCTCAACAGGCTTCGTTTTATTATCCACCCTGATTTCAACAAGATTACCTAAGCAAAAACAGTTGCTTAGTAGCGAACCTTGAAAATAAGCGTTACTCGCACTGATAGTGAGTCAAAAGTAAATAAGTATATGCTGAAAAATAGGTGTTACAGATGTTCACAGAAAAGGGGAACTAATTGGTGTATTAGGTGCCATACTAATATTGAGTACGACATAACAAATATTGATTCTCTGTTTGTTATGTTCTCCCTCCTCAATAGTTAGGTTAATTTAGGGCTACCAATTGGTAGCCCATTTTTTTGCCTGGATTTCATTGCTTGAGTCATCTTCTATTTGCTCGATAATTTACTGGATATCTTTAGCTTTAACCTATTGATATTTATAATATTTAGTTGGATAAAAAGGTATGGTTAATACAAAAAAAGTGGCTTTTTATGAGTTATGACATTAGGATAAAGCCTATTAGGCAATAATCCTATTGTTATAGTTGTCTGGACAGGTGAAGTGAGCTGATGAATCAAGACAGTGCCATTACTGCTGAACGTGTTCGGATTCTTTATGAGCGAGCATTTGCCAGTATTAACACTGCACTCGCTGCGACGTTAATTATTTCCTATATTTTATGGGGCAAAATTGCAGCACCAGTTCTTCTTAGCTGGATTGGTATAATGTTCGTTATAGCCCTGGTACGTTACTGGCTTTTATTTGATTACAATAAAAATAATCAAAATATACTCCTGCATGAAAAATTCGAGAAACGTTATTCTTATGCAACGGCACTGGTTGGAATTGGTTGGGCATTTATTATTGTATTGGGCTTAAACCTCCCTGATTTTGAATACCGTCTCTACAGTATCTTATTATTACTATCCATTATTGCTATATCGGTACCGATATTTTCTTCAAGTCCTAAAACTATTTACTATTACATAGCTCCACCATTAATCACTTCAATTCCATTATTACTGTCTCGTGGTGGAAATGATGCTGCAGTCGGAATAGGCGGAATTGTTTTCACTATAATGGTGTTACGTTCAAATAAAGATACTTATAGAACACTGATTGATACACTTACATTACGTTACCAAACACAGGAACAGGCAGAAAAACTTAGTAAGTTTGAAGAAACGTTACTACTCTCACAGCAAAGATTGTTGCTGCATCGTGAGCAATCCCCGTTAGGCATTATTGAATGGAATATGAATTTTGAAATTTTAGATTGGAATCCGGCTGCGCAACGAATTTTTGGATATACAGAAGAAGATGTTTTGGGTTGCCATATTACAGAAAGAATACTTCCTGAAAGTGCCAAAGAAAAAGTTAATAAGATTTGGGATGAATTAATCGAAAATAAAGGTGGTACGCATAGCATCAATGAAAATACGACTAAAGATGGAGTAACAATATTATGCGAATGGCACAACACATCTTTGGTAGATCAAAATGGAAAAGTAATTGGTGTCACATCAGTAGTAGAGGATATAACTGAGCGAGAAAAAAATGAAGAGAATTTACGCCAAACACAGAAAATGGATGCGATTGGTAAACTCACAGGCGGCATAGCGCATGATTTCAATAATATGCTGGGTGTTATTCTCGGTTTTTCTAAAATAATGAAAAATAAATTAAGTAAGGATGAGCATGAGTTAATTAAATTTAGCGATCAAATTATCTTTGCGGGAACGCGAGCAGCAAAACTTACCTCTAAGTTACTGGAGTTTTCTCGTAAAGCTCCTTCTTTTTATGAGTCGACTAATATTAATCAATTAATTAATGAAATGCGTGACATGCTGGAGAAAACACTGACTCCGCGAATTCGGCTTGTTATAGAACTGGAAGAAAACATCTGGCATGTATGGTTAGACAAGGGGAGACTGGAGGACTGCATCCTTAACCTGAGTATTAATGCGATGCATGCAATGCCTGATGGTGGAAGAATAAAATTAAAGACAAGAAATATACATCTTGAAGATAGTGAGAATTCTGATCTTGCTCAAGGAGATTACATTTTAGTATCAGTTATCGATTCTGGAACTGGTATGAGTAAGGATGTGCAAGAAAAAATGTTTGATCCATTTTTTACTACGAAAGGAGATAAAGGAACAGGGTTGGGATTGAGCCAGGTATACGGTTTTATTCAGCAATTAGACGGAAATATTCAGGTGTTTTCAGAATTGGGACAAGGCACTCAAATTGATTTCTATATTCCGCGACATGTTGAGTCTGAAGTTAGCCAGTTAGATGACTGTACTACTGATTTACTGGACTCACCATCTGGTCAGGAAACTATTTTAGTTGTCGATGACGAGGTTGCATTACTAGAGCTGGCTGAGATGATATTAACGACATATGGTTATAAAGTAATTTGTTCTGAAAGTGGTGAACAGGCACTGGAAATACTTAAATGTAATTCCGTTGATTTACTTTTAACAGATGTGATTATGCCAGGTATGGATGGCTACCAGTTAGTAGCTGAAGTAAAAAAGCATTATCCAATGATAAAAATTCAAATCGTGAGTGGATTTGTTGAAGAAGATGATGTGAATAAAGCGGGGGATATAACGCATGAAAACCGGCTGCATAAACCTTATGATGTAGAAGTCTTATTAAGAAAGATAAGAATGTTGTTGGATGAAGAAAATTAGATTTAACTGTCTATGAAAAATCAGTTTTGTATTCGTCAGTAACTAAGTTTATTTTAACAAAAGTGCAAAACCACAGAATATGAGAAAAATGTCTATAGCCTTTTGAAATGCACGTTGTGAAATATTGGTGTGCAAGTGATGGCCTAATTACATGGCAAAAAAAATAACAGGTAAGGTGTAAGAATACTTAATAAAATTCAGAGTGGGTAGTAATTAAATATATTCTGAAAACAGGTGTTACAGATGTTCCCATATAAATAGAACTAATCAGATTATTACCCGCCATACTAATATTGAGTGCGACATAACAAATATTGATTCTCTGTTTGTTATGTTCTCCTTCCACAATAGTTAGGTTAATTTCGGGCTACCAATTGCTAGCCCATTTTTGCCTTGAAGAAGTAAATCTAGTCCTTAATTTCACTTTCCATTTGTTCGATAGTGATATGGCGTACATCTTTACCTTTAACCAGGTAAATTACGTATTCACAGATATTCTTGGCATGGTCACCAATTCGTTCAATGGCGCGAGCGGCCCACATAATATCCAGCATTTGTGTGATTTTACGCGGGTCTTCCATCATGAAGGTTAAGCACTGGCGCATCAGACCGTCATATTCTTTGTCGACATGATCATCTTTTTTGCTGACTTCAACGGCACTTTCAACATCCATACGGGCAAAGGCATCTAACGCGCCATGCACCATTAATGCTACATGGTCGCCCATGTTTTGCAATTCGCGATAATTATTTTTGGGGCGTTCTACCTCGGCTAATCGTGCCCCCATACGTGCAACACGTTCAGCCTGGTCACCAATACGTTCAAGATCGGTGATGGTTTTAATCACCGCGATGACTAAGCGCAAGTCAGTAGCGGCAGGTTGGCGACGGGCAATAATGTGAGTACATTCTTCATCAATATTAACTTCAGCTTTATTAACCTCAACATCACGGCTAATCACATTTTCAGCTAATTCAACATTACCTTCGACAAGTGAGAGTGTTGCGTTGCGAATTTGTTCTTCAACCAGTCCACCCATTGCGAGTACCAGGCTACGGACTTCTTCCAGCTCTGAATTAAACTGTTGTGAGATATGGTGGCCGATGTTTTTATTATCCATAGTGCTTTCCTTTTATCCGTAACGCCCGGTTATGTAATCTTCAGTTTGTTTTTTAGTTGGATTAGTAAATATTGTATCAGTATCATCAAATTCAATTAATTCACCCATATACATAAACGCAGTATAGTCAGAAACACGGGCGGCTTGTTGCATATTATGAGTTACTATAACAATAGTATAGCGATCTTTTAGTGAGCTAATGAGTTCTTCAATTTTTAATGTTGAAATGGGGTCTAGCGCAGAGGCCGGTTCATCCAGCAACAATACCTCAGGTTCAATCGCTATAGCACGTGCGATAACAAGACGTTGTTGCTGACCACCCGACATGCCTAGTGCACTCTCATGTAATCTATCTTTTACCTCATCCCAGAGTGCGGCACCACGCAATGATTTTTCAACCACTTCATCAACCGTACGGCGACTTTTTACACCTTGCAGGCGTAAACCATAGGCAACATTTTCATAAATTGTTTTTGGAAACGGGTTAGGTTTTTGGAACACCATACCAACGCGACGACGCAATTCTGATACATCAACGTTTTTGTCGTAAATATTATGATTGTCAATATTAATAGCACCTTCAATGCGGCAACCATCAACCAGATCATTCATGCGGTTGAAACAGCGTAACAAAGTAGATTTACCACAACCACTGGGACCAATGAAGGCAGACACCTTCTTTTCAGGAATGATCAGGTTAACATCTTGCAGAGCCTGCTTCTCGCCATAATAAAGGTTGAGGTTGTCAGTCGAGATGCAAATGTTTTCATTAGCCAGGTTGTTAGAACGTTTTACCCGACCTAATGCATCCATGTTAACACCATGACTCTTGGTTTTAGCAATCTTGGTTTCAGCAATCCCGGTTTCAGTTGTATTTTTTTCCATATTAGTACTCATCATATTGACCAGAGAATAAATTATTTAATTAACAGTTAGCTTTCCAGGCTGCGATATTGTTCACGCAAACGATTACGAATATATATAGCTGATAAATTTAACAAGACAATAACAGCAATAAGTAAAAAGGCGGTGGCATAAACTAATGGTCGCGCTGCTTCCACATTAGGGCTTTGGAAACCGACATCGTAAATATGGAAGCCCAGATGCATAAATTTACGTTCTAAATGGAAGAATGGGGCATTAGTGTCAAGTGGTAATGAAGGTGCAAGCTTGACGACACCCACTAACATTAACGGCGCTACTTCGCCTGCTGCACGTGCAATTGCGAGAATCATCCCTGTCATCATAGACGGAGTTGCCATCGGCAAAATAGTACGCCATAAGGTTTCTGCTTTTGTCGCGCCGAGTGCCAGGCTGCCTTCACGTATTGCGCGTGGAATACGTGACAAACCTTCTTCAGTTGCCACAATCACGACTGGTACTGTTAAGATAGCTAATGTTAATGAAGACCATAAAATACCGGGTGTACCAAAGGTAGGCGAAGGCAATGCTTCAGGGTAAAACAGCTGATCCAAATTGCCACCCAAGAAATAGACGAAAAAGCCTAAACCAAACACACCATACACAATAGAAGGGACACCGGCGAGATTGTTAACGGCAATACGAATAATACGAGTAACCGCACCTTGCTTTGCGTACTCACGCAAATAAACAGCAGCGATAACACCAAACGGTGTAACCAGTACCGACATAAGTAAAACCATCATAACCGTACCAAAGATAGCAGGGAAAATACCGCCTTCTGTATTGGCTTCACGTGGATCGTCCGAAACAAACTCCCAAAGTTTTTGAAAATACAGCCCAATCTTCTGGAATATATTAAGAGCATTAGGTTTATAAGCACGAACAATTTTGGAAACAGGAATCTCTATAATTTTCCCACTCATTGTTTCAGCGGTAATACTGTCGCGTTTAATTTTTTTATAAAGTTTTGTGAGATTGCTTTCTAAAACCGTATATTCTTTTTCAAGTTGCTTATGCTCAAGATCAAGTTGATGTAAGTTTTCAGGTGTATCTTCTTTGTCTATTTCGAGGCGTCGCTTATCTAAACGAATTTTTTCCATCTTGTAATTAATACTGCCAATGGCACCTTTTTCAATTTTACGAATTTGTTTGTATATAACCTCAGCGCGATCTAAGCGCTTTTCTAATTCTTGCCATGCCGTATCTTCTAACGCCACGGTATTATTGTTGCTTTTAACTGACTTTAAGTAACCGTAGAAGTTACCCCATTCGCGGCGCTCTAATACAATAATATTTTCAGGATATTCTTTGTCTTTTAAATAAGTTTGTAACATCCATTTAAAATCGGCACCACTGACATCACGATTACCTGTTTTAAGCAGTAGACGTGTTGCAGTTAAACTATCGGTATCTAAATTAACACCCATGCCTTTTAATGCTTCAATCGAGACTTCTTCATCATTATGAAGTTCGCCAATAATGCGCATTGAGGCTGCATTAGCGTCTGTTGCTTGTGCCTGTACATATTGAGCTTGCATGACAGATTTTGGCCAAAAGTGCGATAAGCCATTGATAGCAATAAGTGTCAGTAATCCCAGTACAATAATTAAACTTGCACTCACTGCTGCTGCGTTAAGCCAGATCCAGGGATCGCCTGATTTAAACCATTTCTTAATCATAAGCTACTGTATTTCTTTCTTAGACGTTGGCGAACAATTTCAGCCAGCGTATTAAAAACAAAGGTAAAGACAAACAAAACAAGAGCAGCAAGGAATAAGATTCGATAGTGAGTACTATCAACTTCTGATTCTGGCATCTCAACGGCAACGTTAGCTGCAAGTGTTCTCATACCTTGGAAAATACTGAAATCCATAACAGGTGTATTACCTGTTGCCATTAATACAATCATCGTTTCACCAACTGCTCGACCCATACCAATCATAACGGCAGAGAAGATACCGGGGCTTGCTGTTAAAATAACGACAAAGACAAGTGTTTGCCATGGTGTTGCACCGAGTGCAAGTGAACCAAAAGTCAGGTTCTTAGGTACACTAAAAATTGCATCTTCAGTGATGGAGAAAATAGTTGGAATAACCGCAACACCCATCGCAACACCAACGACGAGTGAGTTACGTTGATCATAATCCATTCCAAGGGTTTCACTTAACCAGATCCTCATGTCGCCGCCGAAAAATATATTTTCCATTGGTAAGCTTAAGGACATGGCAATCCAACCTGTGATCAGTAATACAGGAATAAGCAGAGCGGCTTGCCAGCCATCCGGGACTCTGTGTCGAATTTGTTTGGGGAGCTTTTGCCACAAGAAAGCAAACAGCAATACACCGGCAGGTAATATGATTAACAGACTAAACACACCGGGTAAGTGATGTTCAATAATGGGTGCTAACCAAAGCCCGGCAAGGAAACCAAGAATAACCGTCGGTAAGGCTTCCATGATTTCGATGGTGGGTTTTACATAACCACGCATTTTTGCAGACATAAAGTAAGCGGTATAAATCGCACCCATAATGGCTAATGGCATAGCAAACAACATAGCGTAGAAGGCGGCCTTTAAAGTACCGAAAGCAAGCGGCATTAAACTGAACTTGGGTTCAAAGTCATTACTTGACGAAGAGGATTGCCAGGTATATGAAGGTTCAGGATAACTTTCGTACCAGATTTGGTCCCACATTACACCCCATGACATTTCAGGATGTTCATTATCTATATGCCAGAGTTGTATTTGTTGTTTATTGTCTTCAGTAATAAAAGCGTTTGCACGTGGTGATACTGCAAGCATATTCAATGGCGCAGTACTAATAGCTTCATGCAATAGAGTGCGATGAGCAGTAGAATGATAAAAAGCAAGCTGACCTTTATCATCAATAGCTGCAAAACCTTTGCGACGTTGTTCGGTGACAATATCAGTTACTGCAGTATGTTCGCTTTCAAAATCACGAATATGCGACAAGGTTAATCCCGTTTCTTTTTGAACAGGGAACCACTGACTAATGTTGCCTTTGTTATCAGCTATGAGTAATGAAATTTCACCAGTTAAGAAAGTGAATTCGGTAATTTCTGCATCGCTTGCCACAACGCGTTTACGCTCAAGAACTTGTATGTCATCTAGATCACTGATTTCGATTAAAGATACTTCACCATTTGTATGAGCTACGTAGAGCAAGCTCTGTTGTGTGTCAATAAGTAGGTAATTTACATATTGAATATTGGGAATTTCGATCTTTGTGCTTTCATAGCTGACATTTTCAGAATCATCACTTAACTCATCATCAAACATTAATTGATTGAGTAGTAACCTGTTGTCATCGGTATAGGCAACGAATGTGGCTTTTTCTTCATTATGCATCATACCAATGTGGGTCAATGCATGTTTGCCTGATGTATCCATTTCAATTGGTGTTTCACCTAAGGGGTAAACAAGAGAAGGCACGACTTTTTTATTGTCATCAAAATAAGTTGTTCGATATTTATGTTGAGTAAAAACAATTTGGCCATTATTTAAACCAAAGCCCATCAAGCCTCTAGCAAGTCGACTGGTTGCAAAACTCGTGACTTTAGATTTTTGTGGTAATTCAATATCAACGGTTTCTTCAATTTGGCCATTATCGAGATGAAAGAAAATCGCTTTTGCTTGATCGGTAAAACGTACTGCAATTGAGTTTTGTTCTTCGATGGCTAGATGAAGCGTTTTACCTTCAGCAACAGCAGGTGTTGGATACTGAGTTGTTTTTACCATTTCAGGTGCAAGAAAAAGTGGAAACACCACGTAAGCCAGGTAGAAAAATATTAATACAATGGCAATGATGACGCTGATGCCACCCACGGCCATGCTGACACTGGTTATTTTATTTTTTATTGCGCGTGCACGGTTCATTTTCGAAGTAAGTGCACGCGCTAAGGCTGAAGCTTCGCTAGAAGTGGCCGCTTGAGTTTGGTTGCTAGATTCTGACATGGGCGAATGATAAAGCCTGAATATGACAGTAATATTACAGTACGTAACCTATTGATAAATATATAATTATTTGGTTTCACTTGGGCCTGAAATTTAGCTAATAATGCTGTTTTTGTAATTATGACAACGTTATTACATTGGGCTCGTGGAATATGGCTAAAAAGCGACCATTTTGCAATGATTTTGGATATATTGTTATAGTCAGTTAACGCCCCCATTGCTGCGATTCATAATACTTATTAAAAGGAGCGATACGGATGAGTGATTTAAGTAAAGTGAAAGAGATTAATGTTGTGAATGAAATGGCTTACGCCAATAAGCATCTTGCGAATGGGTGGGTTCTTATTGCTGTTAATAGCGTTTCCGGAAGTGACAAACATAGTAATTGCAGTGTATCAACGGAATATGTTCTTGGCTGGGAAGACGCATTGCCTTCAAAGAGCGTGTCTCGAGATGAGGGTGATACAGCGACTTCAAAGTATGCACCTAAATATGAGGATGACCATGGTATTGTTAAACAGATTGAGAAAGCAAAACCTAAACCTAAACCCATTAAGATCATAGATTAAAACTAACAGTATCGGCCGGAAGCTGTCAGTCAATATAGTATTTTAAGCAATAAAAAACCCGGCACAAAGACCGGGTTTTTTATTAGCAAGATAGAAAGCTTATTTTAATTTAGCGAGTTCTTTCTTAACTTGTTTTGCACTTAATGGAATGTAACCGTCTTTAATGACAACTTTTTGACCACGCTTAGAAAGAATCATTTTGATAAATTCCATTTGCATTGGTGCTAATGGACGATTTGGTTGCTTGTTAACATATACAATTAATTTACGCCCTAATGGGTATGTGTTGTTAGCAACATTTTCAGGAGTCGCTGCAACGAAAGGTTTACCTGCTTTTTTCGTTAAAGGTAAAGCACGAACGCCTGATGTTTTGTAGCCAATGCCTGAATAGCCAATACCGTTAATTGAAGCTGAAACAGATTGAACGACTGAAGCAGAACCTGGCTGTTCATTTACCGTTGTTTTGTAGTCACCTTTACATAATGCTTTCTTCTTGAAGTAACCATATGTACCTGATACTGAGTTACGACCGTAGATTTGGATACTCTTGTTTTTCAAAGAACCCGTTATACCTGCATCACCCCATTTTGAGATGTCTTTTTTGCCTTTACACTTACGTGTAGAAGAGAAAATTGCATCAACTTGAGGAATGGTTAAGCCTTTTATGGGGTTATCTTTGTGTACGTATACCGCTAAGGCATCAATTGCGACAGCGATAGCAGTTGGTTTGTAACCAAATTTCTTTTCGAAAGCCTGTAATTCTTTATCTTTCATTTTACGGCTCATCGGCCCGAAGTTTGAAGTACCTTCAGTTAATGCAGGTGGCGCAGTCGAAGAACCCGCAGCTTGAACCTGAACATTCACATTTGGGTAAAGATGAGTAAACTCTTCAGTCCATAACGACATTAAGTTTGCTAAAGTGTCAGAACCGACACTTGAAAGGTTACCTGTCACACCACTTGCTTTTTTGTATTCAGGTATTTTTTTATCTAATGTTGAACCAGCATGAGCCGAAGATAAACTGACCGCCAACACGCTCATGCTGATAGTCTGGAGTAGTTTAGATTTCATAGTGTTCTCCCGAGAGGATTAATTATTAAGTCTTTTTTAAAGTGTTTGTATTGTGCTGTCTATATATTTCAATCATATGTCTGAAATATGACAGTTTGATGAAAAGAGAGAGATTGCTTAGTCTGAAAGCCGCGATTCCGGGAAATAACAGCTAAATACTGAGCCTTCGCCAAGTGTACTTTGAATATCTAATCTACCGTCGTGACGTTCTACGGCATATTTAACAATAGCTAACCCCAGGCCTGTTCCACCGGATTCACGCGAGCGATCAATGTCGGCACGGTAAAATCGCTCAGTAAGGTGAGGAATATGTTGTGCCGCAATACCCGCTCCATCATCGGTTACTGAAAAGACGGCTTCATCCTGGCATTTTTCCCATTTAATCGTAATGTTGCCGTTTTCCTGGGTATAACGCACAGCGTTATTTATAAGATTAGCAAATAAACTATGCAGCTCATCAATATTACCGCGTAAGTTAAGCTTTTGGTCTGCCTCCAGCACAATGTTGTGATGTTTATCTTGCGCCAGTACTTCAGCATTTTCTTTAAGGCTAATTAATAAAGTTGCAACATTAACAATTTTAGTATGCTCAATGGGTGCGGTTTCCATTTTTGAAAGTGCGAGTAGATCAGTAACAAGCCGCTGCATACGTGTAGCTTGCTGATACATATTTTCAATACCGAGTTTAAAACTTTTTTCATCCTTAGGATGGTTGCCAGAGAACATTTCTAAGTAACCGGTTAATACGGTTAACGGGGAGCGCATTTCATGAGAGACGTTGGAGACAAAATTAGTACGCATTTCTTCGAGTTTATGAATATGAGTAATATCATGACAGAAAATCATTTTTTGTTTATAGCCAAAAGGAATAATTTGTAGCGTGATCGTATTATCAATATTAGTTGGGCTTGGTATTGTCATCGTCTTGCTGAAGTTACTTTTAATTAAGTAACGCTGGAAACCAGGGTGTCGAATCAAATTGTTAATTTTCTGCCCACGGTCTTTTTTGGGTTTAATTCCTAACAGGCCGCTGGCTATGGGATTAATCCATTCTATTTCATTATTTTGACTTAAAATAATAACCCCGTCAGGTAGCGCTTCTGCTGCTTTTTTAAATCGTGATAAAGCAACCGAAAGTAATTTTTTTTGCTTAAGTGTTTTTTTCTCTATTAAATATAACTCATTAAAAATTTCGCCCCAATAACCTTGTGCGTCAGGTAAATCTTTTTTTCTGTTTATTAACCAGTTATGTAAGCGAAACACATTGCGTAACATAAATAGTATGTAAGCAAAAAGTGCTAAGGCGATAAAAAAAAATGTTTGATTGAATAGCGAACCGATTAAGGCGCTGATGGTAATTATACCAAGAAGAGAAGTGATTTCGTTTTTTTGCTGGGGAGACATTTATAATAAATACTATTTGTTAGATAACCGGTATCCTGCACCACGAACGGTTTGTATCATATCCTGGTGATGCGTTTTTTCGAGCGCTTTACGCAGACGACGTATATGAACATCGACTGTACGTTCTTCAACATATACGTTATCACCCCAGACATTATTTAGCACCTGTTCACGACTAAATACTCGATCCGGATTTTCCATAAAAAAACGTAAAAGTTTAAATTCGGTTGGGCCGAGCTCAATGCTTTGGCCATCTCCTTCCACGCGGTATGAGCTTGTGTCGAGGCTGAGGTTGTTAATGTTAATGATATCCTGAGAATTATTAGGTGTGCTGCGGCGTAACAGTGCTTTTATTCTGGCCATAAGTTCGCGGGGAGAAAAAGGTTTGGTAAGGTAATCATCGGCGCCGCTTTCCAGACCACGAATAATATTATCCTCTTCGGTTTTAGCTGTGAGCATAATAATGGGGATATCTTTCGTTTCAGGCAGTCGGCGTAGTTTACGCGCAAAGTCGATTCCAGTTACACCTGGCATCATCCAGTCGAGTAAAATGAGCTGCGGCGTTTTTTGCTTAATTAGGGCTTCAGCTTTATGCGCATCACTGGCTTCTTCAAATTGATAAAGTTCCTGAGAAAGCGCCATACCTACCATATCGCGTATTGCACGTTCGTCATCTACAACTAAAATGTAATCATTTTGCTCTGTCATTATAGTTTCACATTATAATAGGTCTGATTGTCATAGTGAGCATTTAAACAGAGTTTTATGACATATATGTTACAGTCAGTTTTAAACCAATAAAAAGGTTGATTCGAACGAATGTGCGGAAATCGATATGAATAATAGTATAACTCAGAAAGATTGACGCGCTCTCGCTCGCTTTGACGCTTTATTTCAATATAAGCGCAAAACCACTGAATATCAGAAAAACACCTATGGCTTTCTGAAATGTACGTTGTGAAATATTGGTATGCAAGTGGTTACCCACATACATGGCAAAAAACATAAGAGGTAAGGCGTAAGCAATACCCCATAATACTGTAGAAGTATAAAATCCTGACAGGGTGAAGCCTGTCGCTCGAATTAATCCATCAATAAGAAATACGGCGGCACAAGTGGCGCGAAATACTGTTTTATCTAACTGCTGCAAATGAAAATAAAATACATAAAAAGGACCGCCGGTTCCAAATAGGGTGCCAATTAAACTACCAAAAAAACCACCAAATACTGGCCAGATAAATAAATTACTTTTTTTAAGCTTTGGTGTCACCAGGCTATAAATGGCAAAAAGGATGATAAAAATTCCTAATGCTTTGACCAGAATTAAAGTATCGATAGATTTAAGTACAAATAAACCTGTGGGGACGCCAATAAAAGCAAAGGGGATGGCTCTTGCGATTGTTTTCCACGAAATGTGTTGGCGGGTATGGATCACGTGAGTCATTGAAGCTGAGATGTCTAAAATACTAATAAATGGAACAACAAAGGTGAGTGGTAAAAATAATGCAAGCAGGGGTATTGCAATTAATCCGGAACCAAAACCGGTAATACCTCGAAATGTATAAGCAATAATGAGTATAGTTAATGCTAAACTATATTGAGTATAAGAAAGAGACTCTATCATCTAAATATAACCATGGTTAAGCATAAAATAAAAATTGCCGTTAGTAGTTGTCTGTTAGGCGAAGCTGTTCGTTATGATGGAACGGATAAATATATTGAAGCTATAACACAACAACTTGCCTCTGAGTATAACCTTATTTCATTGTGCCCTGAAATGGCAGTGGGTATGGGCGTACCTCGCCCCCCCATTCACCTTGTTGATATCGGAAATGAAATTCAGGTACTGGGCATCGCTAACCCTAACAATAATATGGCAGATGATTTGTATGAATATGGACAAATTATTGTTAACAAACATCCGGATATATGCGGTTATATATTTAAAAAGAATTCACCCAGTTGCGGCACTAAAAATGTAAAAGTTCTCAACACCCGGGGAGAGTATGAACGAATAGGGCAAGGTATGTATGCCTCAGCGATAATGAATGCCTTACCCACGCTACCAGTTCTGGATGAAGAGGAGTATTTGAATAAAGAGTTGCGGGCAGCTTTTTTGCTGAAAGTAGCGGAGTATTCTTCTGATCTGTCGTTGCGAGCGTAACGAAGCAATCTCCAGAAAAGTGCGATTCAAATTGAGATTGCCACATCAGTATTGAAATTTTTTTCAATACTGACTCGCAATGACAGGTTTTATTTATCACTACCCGGCAATAATTAATCTTAAAGCATCAAGTCGCAATTGCGGGTGTTGTATATAGTCATGTAACTGTGCTTGTTCGTCTGATAATTGTTTAATTTCATCATCCCGAACATTTGGGTTTGTTTTTTGCAGCGAACGTAGGCGTGAAATCTGCTCACCTAGCCGTTCTTTAATTTGTTTTTCTGCCATATCGATAAGAACAGGGATATTCTGTGAAAGCTGGGATTCTGCATGAGAAATAATTTTACGACAATTTTCCCTGTGACCCGCAACAATTTGCTGGCAAGTATGTGCATCAATGGATGGCACCAGGCTTTTACATTGTTCAAAAGAAATAGTATCACTATGATCGATATTATCTTTATCTAAAACAAGACGAATAAGTTGCGCTGGCATAAAACGATCTATTTGCAGATGTGCAGGTGCAATACACTGAACCACAAAGAGCATTTCCAGGAGTACGGTGCCGGTTTTAAATTTTTTATTTTTAATGATACTGAAAGCGACATTGCCATGTTCTCCTTCAAATACCATATCCATAACACCGCGAACCATTGGATGCTCCCAGCTCATAAAAAGTCTATCTTCATGAACTAAAGCCGTTTCACGATCGAATGTAATTGTTGCGCCATCTTCGGGTAGTTCTGGAAAGTGAGGCGTTAGCATGTGATTGCCCGGATGTAGCACATAACTATGTGCACTATGATCTGTATGATCAACTCCATAGGTATCACATACACGGAGCATATAGTCTTCCAGGGTTTTGTTATTTTCTATTTTAAGAATCGCATTGACTATTTTTTCTGCGACGGGTTTACGAAATGAATTCATTTCCAGTAAACGATCACGACCTTTTTGCAGTTCGGAATTTAATTTTTCATATATTGGTTTAGCTTTATCTATCAACGATATAACATCATCAACCTGATAGCGTCCTTGTTCTAATAGCGTATACAACTCTTCACCAAGTTGAGCCACCATACCTTGTCCGGCAGGACAGGTTTGAGCAAAAGCATTCAGGCCTTCTTTGTACCAGTGAAACAAAATTTCCTGTGCCGATTCTTTTATATAGGGAATATGGATCTGAATGATTTCTTTTTGCCCAATACGATCGAGTCGTCCGATACGTTGTTCGAGTAAGTCAGGGTTTAGCGGTAAATCAAATAGAATAAGGTTGTGTGAGAACTGGAAGTTTCGACCTTCGCTGCCAATTTCAGAACAAATAAGTACCTGTGCGCCATCTTCTTCATCGGCAAAATAAGCCGCGGCACGATCACGTTCAAGAATACTTAAATTTTCATGGAATACTGAGGCGCGGATAGCATGCTTGTTCTTTAATAAGTTTTCCAGTTCCAGTGCGGTGTCGGCATGGGCACAAATAACCAGTACTTTTTTATTTTTTAATTCTTTGAGTAAATCAAGTATCCACGGGAAACGCGGATCAAAATTTGTCCAATGCGGTGCATTTTTAAGTATAGATATGCCGATATCTTTTAAATTTTGATATGTTACCTCAGGGGTTAACATTAACTCAGCATAGCGACGATTAAAGTCGAGTGAAAATTGTTCCTTCTTTTCTTCTGAGGTAAATATTTTTTCAAACAAAGATGAGTAAGCTTCACAAGTAGCTAAAGCATAGCCCTTAACTTGCCGTTCCGGAAAACCTTTGATTGCATGACGTGTATTTCTGAATAACACTCGACCAGTACCGTGTTGATCGATTAGCAGGTTAACTATTTTCTGTTTTAATTCAGATAACTCATTTCCCTTAGCGTCGGATAACTGCGCTAATAAAGTCAGGTTGTCATGTGGTAAAAATTCTTTTAATACATGAATATCATGTTTTTCTATCGCTTTGTCTTCAATCAGCGATTCAGCGGTTTCTGCTAACTTAGAATAGTGCGACTCTTCGGCTAAAAATGTATCCAGACTATGGAACCGATGCGGATCGAGCAAACGTAAACGTGCAAAATGACTTGATGGCCCCAGTTGTTCTGGTGTTGCGGTTAATAATAAAACACTGGCTGTATTTTGTGCCAGACCATCCATGAGCTGATACTCAGGACTGATGTTATTTTCTTCCCATTTTAAATGGTGTGCTTCATCGATAATTAATGTATCCCATTCACCATCAACGACTTGTTGATGCCGATGCGGGTTTTGCATAAGAAAATCCAGGCTACATAAAACCAGTTGTTCGCTATGAAATGGGTTTAGTTGCTGATCAATGGGATCAATGACTTCATCTGACTCCACCCCATTTTCTTCATCGAGTGACGAGCAACGCTCTTCATTAAATAAACTGAATTTCAGATTAAAGCGGCGCAGCATTTCTACCAGCCATTGATGTAACAAGGCATCAGGCACAACAATCAGAATACGTTGTGCTCTACCGGAGATAAGCTGGTGATGGAGGATTAAGCCGGCTTCAATTGTTTTACCCAGTCCAACTTCGTCTGCCAGTAAGACACGAGGTGATGGACGTTGGGCAACTTCATGTGCAATGTAGAGCTGATGAGGAATCAGGCTCATGCGTACACCGTACAATCCATTGACCGGTGAAGTTGATAACAGGTGTTTTTGCTTTAATGTATCGTGACGTAAAATATATGCTTTTTCAGGGTCAAATTGGGCAGTAAATAAGCGATCTTGTGGCCGATTGAGTTTTATCGCTGCACTTAACTGGGTTTCACATAACTGACTTGGATTTCCTTCAGAGTCCGTTACTTCGTAGCTAATAATGCCGTCAAGTTCCTGCAATGCAGTGATATTAAATTTTTCATTTTCCTGGTTTTTAATTGAATCACCGACAGAAAAACTAACTCGACTCAGCGGAGCCTGTTCAATGGAATAGGTGCGTATTTCATTACTGGCAGGAAAATTTATGCTAATCGTTCGATGGTCAAGTGACTCTATGAGCCCTAAACCTAATTCGCTTTCACTATTACTAACCCAACGCTGGCCCGGGACAAAATCAAATGAAGACACTAAATGACACCTATTTTAGAACTTTAGAAAGTTTGAATGTATACAGGATTATAGACCGTATCGACGGATCTGGCTTCTTGTTTAAGAAAGAGCGGCATTATATAGGAATAGCCTTGCGTAATAAAACGCTCATTTCGAAAAGGATATGTAAATGAGGGATATCTAGAGGCATAATCCGATGACATTTTACAATATATCAATGAATTTTGAGTTCCTGAGTAAGATATATTGATTCTTTTTTGGGGGAAATCAAATAATTATGCTATGTTATTAGTATCTGAATTTATTACACCTTGTTTTTTAATTAAAGAATTTAAGTGGTTAACAATGTGAAAGCAAATACTCCCCATTTGCACAGTTTACGAAAACGTGCCATTTTATTCTCCGCAGCAATTAGTATTCTCATTGTTATAATTTCTATTTCCGGTTATTCGAATTTTAAAGAATTACATCAAGAATCGTCATTAAATTTACTAAAGCGGGATAAGGTATTAGTTCTGTTAAACTTAATTCGCAGTGAATTGTTAGATTCATATAAAGAATTAAATAACTTTTTATTAGAACCGGAAAGCCTTGACCATCAAAAAAGCATTATTGTTAGCGTTGAAAAAGCGCAACGGTTAAGTAAAAATTTAACTGAACATGAGTGGATTAGAAAATATAATAAAAATATAACGGCGACAGAATTAAATAATAAATTACGCTTATTAGCTGATGAAGTTGCCAGGTTAATAAAAGTTCGACTTGATGTAAACAATCAATTTCCATCTCTTGCTGTTGGCGCAGAAGTTATGCAACCAAATCGTAATAAATTAAATAATTCAATTGCTTTAGCTATGAATGAAATGGATACCGATAATACTCAAATAAAAAATCCTGAGATATACCGGAATCTTATCCAGGTTAGATATTTATGGACGCAAGTGTTGTCAAATTCGAGATTATATTTAGCTAATCGAGTCGGCTCATTTAATGAAAACGCTTTACCTCTTCAGGAAAATGCTATCGAAGCAATGTTTGCCGAACTTTGGTTAAAATTACAAAGTCTTAAAATATATGCTGAAGCAGGTAAGTTAGGATTCGAAACTACTGATGCTGTTGATATTATGCTGGAGTCTTCACAAGGCTGGTTTACTGGTTTTAAACAGGTAAAAATAATTAATCATTCTGATGAATGGCGGCAAGATGCGAAAATAATGAAAGAAAAAATTTCGCCAGCTATAGCCGGTATAGTTGAGTTACTTATTGATCTGGAAGAGGTTATTACTGAATCATCGAAAGATGATGTAGAACTTCTTGACTCGCTAGCTAATTCACAAAATATAATTTTATGGTTGATTGCATTTGTTGGTGTGTTTTTTACAGCGGCAATTATACTGTCGTTAGATAAAGTTATATTTAAGCCCATTGCAATGATTAGTAAAGCATTAAAATTAGAAGCGTTGGGAAAGAAAAGTGACGACTTACCTATAGTTAAATCAAAAGAAACTGAGGATTTGATTAATGCTTTTTATGAAATGAGCCGACAAGTACACCTTCGTCAAACAGAACTTGAATACCATGCGCTCCATGACTCGTTAACTTCTTTACCAAATCGTACCTTGTTATTAGACCGTATTGAACATGCTATCCATACAGCCAAAAGAGAATCTCACAATATAAGTTTACTAATTATTGATTTGAATGATTTTAAAGAAGTGAATGACACATTAGGACATGTTGCTGGCGATAATTTACTTGTTGAGGTTGGTTCAAGAATTAGTCAGGTATTGCGCGAAGTAGATACCGTTGCCAGGATAGGGGGTGATGAATTTGCTATTTTATTACCTCATACGGATGAAGAACAAGCTATTGTTATTTCACAAAAGATTTTATCTTCATTTAATAAAACAATTGAAATTGAAGGGATTGATGTTTCTGTTTCAGCAAGTATTGGTATTGGAATATATCCTAATCATGGCGAAGATGTGCATACACTATTACGATATGCAGACATTGCGATGTATGTGGCTAAGCGAAATAAAATTGGTTTTGAAGTTTATAATGAAAAGGAAGATGAACATAGTGTGAAACGTCTTTCAATGACCCGGGACTTCCGTGATGCTATTACTAATAATAAGTTAACTGTTAATTTTCAACCCATTTTTGATATAAGAAGTAAAGAGTTTGTATCTGTTGAAGCTTTATCAAGATGGCATCATCCAGAATATGGATTTGTTCCCCCGGAAAAATTTATTTTTTTAGCTGAACAATCGGGTTTAATTAATACGTTAACCTACTGGGTGTTAGATAAGTCGATTGAACAGGTTTCAAAGTGGAATAAAACAGGAAAAAAATTAATCGCTTCTGTAAATTTATCGGTGTTCAGTTTTAAAGATCCTGATTTTATTAGTGAAGTTCGTTCGGCACTAATAAAATATAACTTTCCCAGTGAGTATCTAAAACTGGAGATAACAGAAAGCGCGATGATGGAAAATCCATTACGGGCGACAGAAATTTTGACAGAGTTACACTCAATGGGAATTAAGTTATCAATAGATGATTTTGGTACCGGCTTCTCTTCAATGATGTATCTTAAGAAATTACCAGTTGATGAACTTAAAATAGATAAGTCATTTGTTATCGGTCTCGACAACGATAAAAGTAATGATACTATAGTACGATCTACTATCGATTTAGCACATAACCTGGGTTTAAAGGTTGTAGCCGAAGGAATTGAAACTGAAGTTGTTTATGACTTATTAACTGAATATCAGTGTGATATGGCCCAGGGATATTACCTGAGCCGCCCAGTTCCAGCTGATGAATTAGAACAACTTCTGATTAATAATAATTAATATTATGATTTAAGGTTTTATTGCTTCAATATGTGCGGATAAAACATAGTCTGTTACATTTTTCCCCGGTGCCCAGTCTTTTATGAAATCTTTAGATTCATCTTTAGGCGTAATTTTAATTTCTTTAAATCCGGCGTCTTTCAAATTACTTTCCAGTTCTTCGATTAATGAAGCACCTGCCATACAACCGGCATATAATTCAGGATCGTTTTTCATTTCAGCAGGCATTTCACAACTTGCAACAACATCAGAAATGGCTAAGCGTCCGCCTGATTTAAGTATTCGAAATGAATCGCTGAATACCTGGGCTTTGTTCGGAGAAAGATTGATGACGCAATTTGAAATAATTACATCGACAGTATCATTAGCGACAGGTAGATATTCTATTTCACCAAGTCGAAATTCGACATTTTCAAAATTGGCTTTGTCCGCATTGTTGCGCGCCTTGCTAATCATGCTGGGCGTCATATCAATACCAATAACTTTTCCTGTTTGACCAACTTCTCGTGAAGCTAAAAAAGCATCAAAGCCACCTCCACTGCCGAGATCAACAACCGTTTCGCCTGCACAAAGTTCTGCAATTGCACGAGGGTTGCCACAGCCTAAGCCCATATCTGCGCCATCTGGTACATTTGCCAGATCATCATCAGAATAGCCAAGACGTAGCGAGTTTAATGTATTGATATCAATATCATGAGAAACACCACAGCAACTTGACTCAATTCCACAAGAATCATTATTGTTGCTTGCCTCTGCAACTTTAGAATAGCTCTCTCTT
>Ga0316204_10004751_pt1 | contig 23827 bp, 5 predicted proteins | sample 6monrhotite_MG_2_FD_205661 | JGI IMG/M metagenome (GOLD analysis project Ga0316204, IMG submission 205661) | Microbial mat bacterial communities from mineral coupon in-situ incubated in ocean water Damariscotta River, Maine, United States -... | ecosystem: Environmental > Aquatic > Marine >... | reverse complement strand
GTTGAGATTAATATTGGTTCGCACTAACATTTTCTCAAAAGGTCTCGGGATGCGCTACTACTATTCTAAATCCAATTTCTACTCAATTTTTAGTGATTTTTACCCACAAATTCTGCTGAAGAGCCAAATTTTTAAGCGTTATTCATTGGGTGTTGATCATATCGATAGCTGTCTATTCCAACCCATTGCGTATTAGCGCCAGTTTCTGTTCATAAACCCGGGTTAGACTGGCAATGTTCATGGCAGCAAATATAGGGTGGTATTGTTTCGTTAGCTTATCAATGCAGGCTGTCCAGTTACCCTGGCTTGCGTTGAGCGTGGACTCATAAGCGTCCGTTAAAAAATGATTGATGAATTCCATTTTGGTTTCTACAAGATCAGAGAATTCAGCCAGAACATTGTCGTCACTAAACGCGGCACGTTCAATTTTGCTGTATACTTTTTTATTATAGCGTTTGAAATGATGGCTTGTTTCAGCAACGTTTGATTTATTCCAATTAAATACTTGCAGGTTTTTATCCTCTAATCCGGCCTTAAGCGTAACGCCATCCTGTAGTGCGTGGTGTACCTCACGTTGAAACGGCGTGTAGTCACTTTCTTTGAAGAATTGAATGTTACCGTAACCATAATGCGTCATGTAGTGTTCCAGGCCAGCAGATTGCAATAACGCAAGATGTTCATTGGTGAGGTAACGTTGCCAGTCGTCTACTTTACCCTGATATTTACCTGCTCTATAATTAAAGGCGTGTTCGCCCGTTAGGTTTTTATAACCAATCTTAGACCAAATGTCATTGGCCTGTGTGTCGTTAATCAGAATCCCTCGCCAATTGGCTATTTGTTTTATGGTGGATGTCGGATGTTGGATAATATCTTCCCAGCGTACGATGTTATAGCGGGTATCCACCGATTTAAAATCCTTCAGGTAATTTGCCAGATGGGACGCGAGTCCATTAACCAACTCAAGATCAGTGAGCCGATATTTGGCGAATAACTCCCTTAGATTGCCTTCACGGCCGATAAAGCGATTTATGTATTCGCCGGTAATAGCATTGATGGAGGCAGCGGTTGAATAAATTGTTCCCAACGGATTGCGCATGGATGCAAATTTGGGGATATCTCCAAAATCCGGATCGTTTGCCCAACGCTGCGGATGATAGTGTGAGTGAATTCGGTCGTGGTAATGCAGTGTAAACTTCGGTAGGTAGATTAATAGTGAAAAATCGCCAATATCTTTAACGCCAATGTATTTACGTACACATGCCTGTTGTACATTTTCAGTGTCAATCCAACGCGGTCCACCCAGCAGGTGTCGAAATGTCTGGTTGTAAATAAGGTCATTTGGGTTCAGCCGTTCGCCAAAGAATTGTAGGATGCTATGATAGAGGAATTCACCTGCCGGATAAGTTAATAGATTGACGGCTCGTTGTGACTTACACTCAATGTCATAAGGTGGGCGCCCAAATTCGCCCAGAATATTCAGTAGCAATGCAAAGCCGGTTCTTGGTGCACCGACGATTAATGCTTTGTTTTTTATCATTGCGTTATATCTGACCGGCGTATCGTTTTTGACCATGGTGATGTTAGCCATCGTATTTTTGGCCATCACATTTTCGGTTATCGCATCTTTGGTCATCGTATCTTTGATTATCGCATCTTTGATTATCGAAATAGTGTCTTATGAAGCGATGCCGCGATAACAAAAGCCATTGAGTAAATATGGTATTGTTTATAGCTTGGCAAACCCGGATGGAAATGTAAACCTGCGGTTTCAACATCAACGGGGAATGGTCATTTCACCGGAATTCCCATAAGATCTTTTCCGGTTTTCTTGCCTGTGTTTACTTATATCGCTATGCTAAGTTGAGTCACTACCATTAAAGCGCATAAGTGTAGTCAACGTTAAGTTTAATTAGTCGTATAACATTTAGCCGCATAACTATTAGTTGTATAACAACGAGGCCTCGGTGTTAATGGTTGTATCAGAGTTGCAATACGGCGCCAGGCGCCAGGTATACCTCAACGAGTTTAACCTGCTAATGGGGAATAGCACCTATTTGCCGTTGGTTTCCGGCATATTACACGCCAATGCACTGCAATCCAGTCTTGTCAAGCAAGCCTATGAGTTTATGCCTTACAACTTCCATATTGATGAGGCTGAAAAGATCATTGCTGCGCATGAAAACCCTTTTATCGCTGCGTTTTCAGTTTCGATGTGGAATGAACAGCTGTCCTTGAAAGTCGCGCAAGGCGTGAAGCAGCGTTTTCCTTCCTGCATAATTGTGTTCGGTGGTCCGCAAGTGCCCCATCAGCCCCAGGCATATTTTTCCCGCTATCCCTTTATTGACGTAACGGTTAAAGGGGAGGGGGAGGACGCTTTTGTGGCGATTCTTGAAAAGCTGTCTCAAAACGACAGGCTGGATACTATCCCCGGGGTAGCGTGGCGAATCCCAGGTGGTGAAATCCTGGGTACCGACGAAGCAGGTACAACAAACCGTGAACTTGATGAGTTTCCGTCACCTTATTTAGCCGGTCTTTATGATGACCTGTTGGCAACCCAAACGAAATTTAATTTCCAGGCGATTATTGAAACCAATCGGGGCTGTCCGTTTAAATGTACGTTTTGTTACTGGGGCATGGGAGGCTTACGTCGAAAATACCGTTTTCATGGCCTGGAACGCGTGTACGCTGAATTGGAGTGGATGGCGAAACATAATATACAATATGTCTTTAACGCCGACTCAAATTTTGGTATGCATCGTCGCGATGAAGAAATTGCACAGATGTTGGTGGATTTAAAAAAACGTTATGGTTATCCCGAAAAATTCCGCACGTGTTACGGGAAAAATACCGATGAACGAATTTTCAAAATTGGTAATTTATTACATGAACATCAGCTTGAAAAAGGCATTACCATAAGTTACCAGAGCGTAGATCCGCAGGTTCAGATAAATATAAAACGTTCGAATATCAAGTTTAGTGTGGCGCAGGAGCTACAGCACAAATTCAATGAAAAAAATGTACCCGTTTACACGGAAATGATTTTGGGCTTGCCTGGCGAAACGGCACAATCCTGGAAAAACGGTATTAATCGCATATTAAATGCCGGCCTTAAAAACCAGCTGTTTTTGTATATCTGCGAAGTATTGCCAAACACGGACCTCGCCGATGAAGAATATCAGAAAAGCTTTGGTATAAAATCCTGCTTAATTGAATTAACGGAAATTCACACCAGCCCACGAAAAGCGGGTTGGATTAAGGAATATGAAGATATCGTCATCGAAACAGCCGCAATGTCACAGCAGGACTGGCGACGAATGCTAATGTTTTCCTGGGTAACCATGTTGTTTCATAGTCTTAAGGCCGCATTTTTCATTATGGCATTTTTACGAAAAGAATATGATGTGGCGTATTCGGATATTATATCCTGCCTTTCAGATGCAGACGTTGATGCGCTGAAAACCCCGTTGTTAGCCGAGCAGGTTACGAGTATGAATCGCAAAGCGGATGCTATTCTGGCGGGTGAGGGGCGAGGCAATCTCGTTAAGGCATATGGCGATATTTATTGGGAGCAGGAAGAAGTTATGCTCTTTGCTGTGTCTGGGCATTTTGCACAATATTATCGGGAGCTGCAGGGCGTTATTGAGGATTACCTTCAGCATACGGGATGTGATTATGACCAGGAATTGATGAACGAGGTTTTTAAATATCAGGCACTCAGGATGCCGAAACCCGATGTAAAATCCGAAAAAACCGTCCGGTTTAACTATAATTTACCCGAGTATTTTGAAACGATGTTTACTTCGAAGGAGGTGAACGTGCTCAGGCAACAACAGGACTTACGCCTTAGTCCAGAATCTTACAACGGCGATATGGTGCGTTATTGCCGCGAAGGCATTTTATGGAAACGAAAAAACGGAAACTTCCTGATCCGGGTTAGCTGGGAGCGGGTATTATAAATCACTATATAAGTACGGGGCTGTAGAATCATCATGCCGGTATTGCATGTTATCGATCCATTGCTAATAAACCAGGGAGGACATTATCTAAGTCAGCATCTGGCGTTGTGGAATCTGTGTCAAAGCAAAGGGTATGGCATGAGGAGTTACACCCATGTGGATTTTGATTCGTCCCTATTGCCTGCGGATGTACCGGTTGAAAAGATATTTGGTAATTCTGACATACCGGAGATGCCGGGGCATTATTGCGTAGAGCTTGGTGTGTCAAATGTGAAATGTTTTGAAGCACTTATGCGTATCGATCATACGCGCTTTACAGCGCAGGATATTGTGTTTTTAACATCCATGACCGCCAGCCGGGTTGTCGCTTACGGTCAATGGTTACGGCACTGTAATCTCGACACGCGTGTGGGCATCTATGCCACTGTTAGCGCTGAATTAGAAGATACCCAGGCACGGAATATCAGGCGTAGTGGTGTTGGCCTAAGTGACGCCTCCTTTGATGCGTTGGAAAATGTGGTTGTTACCAACGATGTCAAGCGGTCGATGTACCGGTATCTGTTTGACAGTATACCCGATGCTAAGGCAAGCAATTATAAAGTATTTTACGAGGAGCCTTTTCCCAATCGTGGTTTTTTGGATTTATGCCAAAACAGCGATGTCAGTTTCATATATTTACATTCGATGTACCAGCGAATGCCTAAGTTCGCCAGACAGGATGAAAAAAATGAAACCACGATCAAAACCACTACCCCTCCCAAAACCAAAGCCAACACGACTATCAATATCGCATATCTAGGTTCCGGCGGGGTGGGGCATAATAACAAAGGACAACATCTGGTCGCTGATATCGTCAATGCGATTAACAGGCGGCATCAAGGGCTCAGTTACTCAATTCAGCTTGGAGCAGCAAACGGCGACACCGGGCCTGGCTCCTGGCAGACCACGCTTTTCGAACGGCTCGAAAAGATACAGAACCTGGTGATTCACTCAGGCATGCTGACTTGCAACGAGTATTGTGACTTGATTGAGTCGGCTAGTATTGTATTGTTACCCTATGGTCCGCGATACCGTCATATCATGTCTGGAATTTTTGATGATTGCCTTTTTCTAGGGAAAGTCTGCGTGATTCCATCGCAAAGCAAAATGGCGCTTTGGATGGAGCGACACAACCTGGATTGTCCGACATTTAAAATGTGGGATGCATATGGTGTTTCCGCTGCACTGGATCAAGCCATCCTTCATTACGATTTTTACAAAACTCAGTTTAGCGCGGCACAAAATATTTGTCACCAACGCTGGGAAAGAACCAATCCAATCTCCGTGTTTGATAATGCATAATATTGATCGATGTCAATTATACCTAAATCCTAAACGCTACGGGTATATAATACGGGTTTGAGGGATATGGAATGAAATTCAAACTGGTATATGAAAATCATGGGAATTATGGTATTCATGTTGGTGACTATTTTTTAACGCTAAAGTATGGTCTAGAATCACTGGGCCATACGGCCGATATTGAATACGGATTTTCACCAGGGTATACCAATATTGTATTGGAATGTTTTTCGGATTCTTTTGCTGAAAAGGTTGAGCAGGCGTGGCGCCCTGGCACAAAACTCATTGTTGTTGCCACTGAATTCCTTACCGGACAAACGTTTAATGATATTTACCAGGAATCTGATGACATTAGTTCCAAAACGGATCAGAATCAACGACGTGATTTTTGGAAAATGCGCTACGACAACTTTATTCGCTTGTTGCCTCGAATGACAGCCGTGTGGCACGTTGCTGACCAGCAAGTGCCGGTTTATAAGGCCGCATTTACCGATACGCATGTGGATTATTTGCCGCATGGTTACACCGAAAAATTCGCAACGGTGCATCACCGTGCCGATGATGAAAAAGATATTGATGTGCTGTTTACCGGAACAATAACCCGCTATCGTCAGGATATTCTAAATGAATTAAAACATGCGGGGTTAAATGTTGCTTCGTCAATACTATTTACGGCACCATTTCACCGCGACGACTTAATTTCCCGCAGCAAGCTGGTACTTAATATAAAACAACATCCAAGCTGGCAACATGAGTCAGTAACGAGATTATATTACCATATTACAAACGACTCATTATTAGTAACCGATGAGTGCCAATATCCGACCGATTTACATGATTATGTGATTCAGAGAGAAGCGTCCTGGCTGCAAAGCATTAAAAAACAAATTGCCTTGGGAAACTTCTCCGCGCGGGCGAAGGCAATCAGGCTGCAGTTTGCCAATGAGAGGCCGATTGATCAACTGTTCAGTAAATTATTAAATCAGAGCGGTGTTACATAGTAAAACAGACATGGTCGTATAGGTTTAAATGTAATATTGTACGGGAAACCAGGGGTTTTTTGTACCTGAGTCGAAGCCCTTGATAATAGTTAGCGCTACATTGTACTATTAGCGGATGAGTATCCACGAAATATATAATTATGTGCAGTTTAATGAGGGGGTTGCTACGTCAGGGCAGCCACTGTCGAATGAATTTAAGGATATTGCCGAGAGTGGCTTTCATGCAGTCGTTAATCTGGCCATGCATAATTCAGACGATGCAGTGGCAAACGAAGGCAGCATTGTTACCGCATTGGAGATGGCCTATTTTCATATTCCAGTTCCATTTGAAGCACCAACCGCAAAGCACCTTAAGTTGTTTATCCATTTAATGGAGTGCCTGAAAAGTGATAAGGTATGGGTCCATTGTGCGGCTAATTACCGAGTCGCTGCGTTTATGTACCAATATCAACGGCACGTTTATGGCGTCCCTGCTGATGCAGCAAAATCACCGATATTCGAATTTTGGCAGCCGGATAAAATATGGCAGGATTTGATGGCATTAAGTGCCGATGACATTGGGTATATCAACGTTAACCATCCGTAAGCGCAATTTCCGGCAGTTCATTCACTGAAATGGAGGCTGGTTCACCCTTGGATGGTTGCAGGGATTCGGCGATAATTTCCTGCCCCGAATATAATTGACTGCAAATTTCAGTAATCTGTTTGCCACTTTCAACTTGGGTCAGCAGCATCATATGATTATCTGAATTCACATCAATTCGATGGAAGTGGGGCAGATGCTTTTGCCAGAGCGTCCAGTAGTGGGCATGATCCCGGGAAGCGGCCTGCTTTTGATCCTGATCCGAAATGGTGTAATAAGGAGCCAGTTCTCCTAAGAATACCCCGCTTTGATTGCGAAAATAATAGCATTGCACTGCTTCAGGCTGTGGTAATGGTAGCAATGAATATTGGTTAATTTCATATGCCTGTTGGATTTTTGCCATTTGTTGCAGGGATTTATGCACCTGGGTTTGCGTAGTGATCAAGCCCCTGGCTTTTGCCAGTTTAACTAATTGTTGCGCAAAAGCGGGCTCTGGCAACGAGGCATCCACCTCATCCCGGTGGATTAAAACCCCGGCCGGTTGTTTACCATCCAGCGTCAAGCTGGCTTGTAAGGCAATGTTGACGGCTTGAAGGAGCGCCGATTTATTCGACATGCCGAGGTTGTCTGTTTCCGCATTGTCGAAGGTGTCCAGCATCACCACGGAGGAGACGGTTTCCCCCAGGGTTTGTAATTGACGCGTGATTTCATAGGCAAGCAGTCCCCCCAGGGAGTACCCGCCTAAATCGTAAGGGCCTTCGGGTTGGATCGCGAAGATCACGTGAATGTAATAGCTGGCCATGGCCTGAATACCGTGAAGCGGTTCACGATCGGTCATCCATCCTCTTGCCTGAATGCCATAAAAAGGCCGCTGCGTATGTTCGGCAATGTGGTGATACGGTTGTACTCCACCCGAGCCTGCATGGAGCCAGAAAATGGGCCTGCCCTGGGTGCATTGATTGAGATGAATCAATTCCGGAAACTTTAATTGCAAGGTTTGTTTCGCGCGATATTCCGCGTCGCTCGTTATTGTGCTGCATTTTTCCTGGCTAAGCTGGAGCCGGTTAAAAATTTTGCAATAATGTTTGTTCAAGTAAGCGCTGAATGTTTCAATACTCGGGTATTCAAACAAAATGGATTGCGGCAATTTTTCACCCAACAGAGTTTGAATCTCCTGGATGACCTTAGTTAGCCCTAACGAGCTTAAGCCCAATTCGGAATAATTATGCTCGGTGCTAATTTCATCCCAAGCCTGGTTAAGTTGATTGGCAATGGTCTGCGTTACCAGCAATTCGATTTTTTCCTGGGTTGTGAACGCGGTCGTTGATGATGTTTGTTGTTCTGTTGTTTCGTTTACGGCAACCTCCGCTGGCAAGGTAAATCGCCATTGGTAATCCGAACCATCAGTGGTGACTTGTACATCCTGTTTGCTTTGTGTCTTCGGCTTTTCGGTTGAATCTGCATTTTCATGCGTACTATTTTGTTCATCATTTGACGTGGAAACCCAGTAACGTTCTCTGGCAAACGGGTAACTGGGAAGACTGATTTTTCGGGCATTGCTGGAAAATAGCGTATGGAAGTTTAGGCGGTAGCCCTGAATATAAAGATCAGCGATGGTGGCTAATTGTTCCAGATAGCGAGTAGTATCGCGGGGGACTCTACATTCGTCAATGCACTGGTTACCGTAATTTTTCAACGATGTTTGTTGTCGTGTTTTGCCCTCAGGAAGTTCTGCAGTATAAATTTCACCGACATCCCTGGTTTTACACCATTTGCCCAATAGATCCACCAGTTCCTGCCGGTCGCGGGCGATAACCGAGAAGCGGCAATTAAAATGACGTCGACCGACAAAAAGTGTGTAACTTATATTTTGCATCGTAACTGCGGGTGTCATTTCGCAGAAGGCAAGTAGATTGCTGACCTGTTGTTCAAGTTGTTGCGGTGTGCGGGCAGAAAGCACAATTAACTCGGCAGGCTTTGCCGCCGGTTCAATGTCGCTTTCCAGATCGTGTTGAATTCCCCGGGGTGCTTCCTGTATGACCACATGCGCATTGGTGCCACTAAAGCCTAACGCGTTAATTGCTGCCCTGCGTGGTAACGGTTTGCCTTGCGCGGACATTTGCGTTGGCCATTCCTGCAATTGGGTATTCATGTAAAAAGGACTGGATGCAAAGTCAATGGCAGGATTGCTTGCTTCGAAATGCAACGAGGGGGGGATTTGCTGATGCTTCATCGCGAGCAACAGCTTCAACATGCCCGCGACACCCGCAGCGGCAGCCGTGTGGCCAATATTGGTTTTAAGTGATCCGAGCGCGCAGAACTGCTTTTTGTCGGTATCTTTACGAAACGAGCGGCTGAGCGCCTCGTATTCAATGGGGTCGCCCAACAGTGTGCCAGTGCCGTGAGCTTCAACGACACCGATACTTTCCGGGTGAATCTGAAAGCGATCATACACCGCTCGCTGCAAGCGTTGTTGCGAGCGTGCGCTGGGCGCAGTAATGCCATTGGTGCTGCCATCCTGATTGGAGCCACTGCCAACGATAATGCCATGAATGTTGTCTCGATCCTGCAAGGCGCTTTGCAGTGGTTTCAACACCAGCACACCAACACCCTCACCTGGCACAAAACCATTGGCTCTGGCATCAAAGGAATAACACTTTCCGTCAGGCGAAAGCATACCGGCCAGATTGGATAGTTTGAAAAAACCCGCGGTGACTTGCAGGCTGATCCCCCCGGCCAGGGCCATGTCAATTTCTTTTGAGCGCAGGCTCTGGCAGGCAAGGTGGATGGCAACCAGGGAGCTGGAACACGCTGTATCCACCGCAATTGCCGGTCCGTGGAGATTGAGATAGTAGGCAATGCGGGCGGGAATGATGGAACCGGCATTTCCCCAAAACGCCTGCGCTGGCGCGGTCTCTTTGAACAACTGTGGATACTCCGAACCACTACATCCCACATAGACCCCGCATAGTTTTTCAGCAATGGACTTTCCAGTATATGAAGCGTCTTCCAGGGCTTTCCACGCTTCTTCCAGAAACAAACGTTGTTGAGGGTCCATAAACCGGGCCTCTTCGTGGGAAATATTGAAAAACAAGGGGTCGAATAAGTCAATGGAATCAATAAAACTGCCGCGTTGACAGTGGGGTGTTTGTTGCGATGCGTCTGAAATCACCAGCTCGGACGAATTCCAACGTGTCACCGCCTGGACCAAATCCTTGCCTTGTTTAAGATTTTCCCAAAATGACGCCAGGGATTCGGATTGCGCAAAACGGCCACTCATGCCGATGATGGCAATGCCATCGTTTGATACTGCGTCGTCTGTTACCGCATCATTTGTAACTGTATTTTTCGCAAGAGGTTGTGCGGACATATTGTTGATGAGCGGAGCATTGGGTAAGTCGGTGGGTTGAACCGCCGTGTTCACGACTGAATAGGATCGGGTAAACTGAAGATGCGCCGGTACTTGCACCACAATTTTTCCAATATTGTTGCGATCGGAAAGGGCTTGATACGCCTGTTGGATCGACTCAAAGGAAAAAACCTGAGAAATGGTTGGCGCAATGATATTTTGTTGACAAAGCGAAAGCATTTCCGCTTGGTAGCGTTTAATGGTTTGAGGTTCCTGCTGGCCCAGTTTCACCAGATTGATGCTGTAAAAACTTTGATTGCTGCTTAATACCGAGAGGTCGATGGATTTTGCCGATTTTAAGGCGGTCATGGCAATCTCAATATAGCGTCCGCCAGGCGCTAGACAATTCATGCCTTTTTGAATGGCGTCCCCCGAGAGGGTGTTGATAACCACATCCACGCCGCGTCCTTGGGTTAAGCGCTGAATTTCCGATTCAAAGTCCTGCTCAATATAGTTAATGCAATTAGCCACCCCCAAGGATTGCAAATAATCGAGCTTTTTGCGGGAACCCGCCGTGGCGTAAATGGTTGCACCATAATGTTTGGCCAACTGCACGGCGATCAAACCGGTGCCGCCAGCCGCTGTTTGTATGAGGATGGATTCTCCCTGTTTTACCTTTGCGCGGTGAAAAGCGTCTATCATGGTGATACTCACCGCCGGTAAGGCACACGCCTGCTCAAAGGACAGTGACGCGGGCTTGCGAAAGAGTTGCGTTTGCTTGCAGATCATCGCTGTGGCATGTGCCCCCAGTGATTTTCCCGCCGCGGCAACCACCGCGTCACCGACGGTATACGTGGTGACCGCGCTACCCACGGCACTCACTACGCCGCTGGCTTCAAAGCCCGGTGTAAACGGGTAGGGGGGCATGGTGGGGTACATTCCCCTTGCACAGAGTAAGTCCGCAAAGTTTAGCGAGAAAGCCCGGACGGAGATACACAGCTCGTTGGGCGCGAGATCCGGCAGCGTGGCTTGTTCAAAGCTTAAGTCCTGAATGTCACCCGGCCCTCGAACCATTACTCGATGGTATTCCTGAGGGTACTCCTGACTGTAATCCTGACGGTAACCAGAGTTTACATCTTTGTTGCGTCTATTTTGGTTGGCATGGGTTTCACTGCTACTAAATTGAGGGGAATCGCTCACACCATCACCGGATCGAGATTTAACGGTGTTCTGTAACATGCTGGTAATACTTTGATGATGTTCCTCAATAATGTATTCGGCCAATAGGGTAATGGTGTTGTAATCAAACAAAACCGTGGTTTGTAACAAAAGTTTTAGCTTTTTGTTCACCTGGTTAATCAATTGCACTGCAACAATGGAATCCACGCCATAGTCGGAAAAATTTTGATCGTCGTGAATGCGATGCGGCGGCATTTGTAATGACTCCGTAATGCAACTGCGCAGTATGTCTGCTACATCATTGTGTTGTGTTTTTTGTGTCGCATTCTCCCGGTTTTCGAGCGGCAAAACCGCCTGGCTTGATGTCTCTGCAATGGCTTGCGCTGCAACGATGTTTTGTAACTGTCCGACGATGCTGTGACGATGTTCCTCTATAAGAAAGTCAGTCAGTTGGTCAATGGTGTTGTAATCAAATAAAACCGTGGTTTGTAACAGCAGCTTGAGTTTTGTATTCACCAGATTGATCAATTGCACCGCCACAATGGAATCCACGCCATATTCAGAAAAATTCTGATCTTCACGCAGGCGATGGGGTGGAATTTGCAAGGCGTCTGCAATGCAACTGCGCAACACGTTCTGAATGTGTTCCTGCAGTGATTGATCTGTTACCGTGTCGAAAGTAACTGCTGTCGTTGTGGTTGCAGGCATTGTTGTAGCAGGTGTTGTTGTATCAGGCATTGTCGCTGCGGGTATTGCCGCTGGTAAAGACCTTGCGTTCGGTGTTGTAAAGGTTGCCTGTTGCGAGGCCAGACTGTTCTTTTGCTTCACTATTTTTTGCCTTATAATACCGTTACTGCTGGCAACAATCACCTGTTGCCCGAATGAATGGGCCTTTTTTGCAGGGAAAAAGACTGATTCAAAACCTTCTTCCACCAACACCCTTTGCCAGTTTTTCGAGCTTAAGCCTGGGCTGCCTTCCAAACGCAGGGGTATATCTTCATACAACCACCAGCCTTCCAGTAATCCAAAGGTAAGGTGACCCGATAAAAACCACCGGCTTACCTCATTCATCAATAGAATACCTTGATTCCTCATGCAGGCTTTGGTGTTCCGTAACGTCTCCCTGATATTTGCAGTGGCATGCAAAACGTTGGTTGCCACGACAATGTCATAATGGTCTGCGGCAATGGATTGCCCCGCCAAAGGTTGAGAGACATCAAACATGGCGGTCTTCAACGCAGGGAAATCGGGTTGGTAGTGTGCTTCAGCATGCATTAAAAAGGCTTTCGACAGGTCGGTGTAGCGGTATTCTTCAATGGCATTGGTAAACGCCTGTAGTTTAGGCAGGAGTTTGGCGGTGGTTCCGCCCGTGCCCGCGCCAATTTCAAGAATACGGAATTTCCTGCTGGGATCCTGCTGTAATGCCTGTTGAAGGCTTTCAATTAATGTATCGATAAGCACGCTGTTAAAATAATCGGCGATAGCATGGTCCTTGTAGACGCCTTCAACTAATTTCATGGATGAATTGGGAAACATGATATTGGTTGCGTGTTCTTTTCCCTGTAGGATATCGGGCAAGGCCTTTAAACAGGTTTCTAGCAATACCGCCAGGGCTTTTTGATTGGGATTGTTCATCCACTGTGATTTACATTGATCCCATTGCTGCCACACCTGTGGCAGGGGTTTTGCTGCCTGGACTAAGGTGCGTGTTGGGCTGAGACGGTTTTGTTGCTGCAGGTAGTGAATGCAGGTGTCAAACCAGCGCTGATAGAACGGTGCGGGGCATTGTCTCATGCCACTCCAAATGTCCAGCGAATCGAAAATGGAGACCAGAAAATCCGCTAACAGGGAATCGATTGACGCCGGACGTTGATGTTCCAGCTCCGCAAGCTGCTGTGACGAATCGAGTTGCGTTAAGCGTGCTTGTACCTGCGGCAGGACCGCTGGGGCGACTTGAGCATAGCACTTCATTTCGTGACGTAGCGCAAACATTTGCAGCGCCGGTGTTTGTTGGTCTGGATACTGTTGTACTGTTTTGATTAACGCAAGTTGATTGACCTCGGCGTCAACAAAGGCTTGCAGTGTTTCCATGGCTTCCCTGGGTTCAATAGAGCCCAAACCAAATTGCGCCATTCCTTGATGATACGATGGGTCAGTGACAACCCCGACACTGCCCCAGTATCCCCAGTTCATAATTTTGACCGGGTAGCGGCGTTTTTGTTGTAGCATTTGGGCAAAGCTATCCTTGAACGTACAGCCCGCCGCATAGTTGGATTGCCCTGGTCCTTTGCCGAACGATTGGATGGAGGAAAAGAACAGCATAAAGTCCAGGTCTTGCTCGCCGAACACTCGATCGATGTTGATGCTGACATCAATCTTGGCGGACAAACTGGTTTGAAATTTGTGTTCGTCCATGGTATTTAAACCCTGGTCCTGCAGTACAATGGCCGAATGCACCACGCCGTCAATCCGGGGGTATCGCCGTTTAATGTCGCCGAAGGCGTGCTGTAAAGAATCAAGCTGGCTTGCGTCGGCACTGAGATAAAGCGGAGTATTGGCCGAACGGTCAGTAGAACCATTCGCGGAACGATTCGCGGCACCCAACGCGTTGAGTTTTGCCTGAATATGCTCGTCTTTTTCTCGTCGTCCAATCCAGATGATATGTGCCTGGTAATGTTCGACCATATAGCGACTCCACACTTCACCGATACCACCAGCACCGCCAATGACGACGTAAACGCCGCCCTGTCGATAGGTCGGCTCCCTTTTATTCCGTTGCTCAAGGGGATTCAAGTGCTCAATACGAGCAAATTCCTGCTGAAACCATTCCTGCTGACGGTAGGCCCAAGTATTGCCTTGAGCATTCCAGGCGAGTGAGAGGCATTCGTCTGCGTCAACGGACAAGGTCTCCAAATCCAATACACGCAGCTTCCAGTGCGGGAACTCTTTTGCCAAACTGCCAATGAGTCCGCAAATGCCCGCGTGGGTCGGCTCAATGAGATCCTGTTGCCTGACTGCCTGGGTATTGAAGGTAATAAGTGTCCACTGAATTTCCCGAGCACCATAGCCCAGGTGTAACAGCGCCTTGATGATGTGGAAAACCTGCAATGTTGTTCCCATACTTTGCTGGATGCATTGAGAACCCGCTGTTTCAGGGGCTACCCATAATAGTTGATCAAAGCGATGGCCTTGCAACTGCTCTGCAATCGCATCAATCGTTGTGTGAGTAGATAAGTCTAAAAATTGACTGTTCGGGTAAGCGCTTTGCAACCAGGTCAGGGGCGTTGACTGGTTGCCGAGTAACAAAATTCTGCTTTCTGGAGAAAGGTAAAATTGATGTTGAATTCCTGAGTAGATGGGATTCCATACCGGCACAAATGATTGAAGTTTGGTCAGCAAATTGGAACAAGCCTTGGTCTTTGGTGTTACGGTCGCTAATGAAGTGGTTTCTAATGCGATGGTCTCTGTTATTATCGCCCCAGGTGCTATTACCTCAGTTGCTATAGGTGGCACTTTTTCTTTCAGGGTTCGGGAAGAAAAACCGCTCATTTTGACACAGCATTTACCCTGTTCGTCGCAGAGGTCGATATCCAGTTTATGGCTGTGGACATTTGCATTGTTCTCAGCATGGCGTACCCAGGCATACATGGTGAGTGTGCACGGTGCAAAAACGGTTAAGGACTCCAGCGCAAAGGGTAGCCCCGGACTTAGTTGATTACGTAGTTGAGGATCTAGTTGAGGAGGTAGCATTAAACCAATGCTTGCTTGCAGAGCGCAATCCATCAAACTGGGGTGAAGTAAGTAGTCTTTCGCCGTTTCCCGAATGCTAACAGGCAGACTGATTTTCGCGAGTACCTGCTTGTCGCCCTGATAAATTAGCTCAAGCCCCTGATAGCTCTCTCCATAGTCCAAACCAGACGCCGCAAAAGCCTGGTAGCACTGTTGCGCTGTTATAACGCCACGATTCATTTGTTGTTGGATATGTGTCAGGTCCAGATGTAAACAGGCTTCATCGGTGTCTTGCAAGTGCGCAAAGCCTTGCGCGTGAATACACTCGTTGCCCATTTCTGCGTCGCTGTAGATTTCATAGTGAATGATGTCCGTGTCCTCATCTGCAAACAAGCGGATGTGCACAGGCAAAGGTTCGATGACGATAATAGGTTGCATCCAGGTAACATTTTTTAATTGAAACCGTCTCGGTTCACTTTTTACGACCCAGGCGCGTTCCACCGCCGCCCTTGCCATTTCCAGGTAGGCGACGCCAGGCAAGACCTTTTTTCCGCTGAGTTGGTGCCCCTGTAAAAAGAACTCTTCGCCACTAAAGGTTGAACTAAAAACGTGTTCTGAAACGGTGGAGGTATTCTCATGCAGCAAAGGATGCAGGCGAGATGACCGCGTTGAGTGGTTGCTGGTAACTGCGACAGGCGCTTGTGGGCGCGAATACCGCTCTTTGGCAAAACAATAGCCGGGTAAGTGCAGGCGAGAGGGTTGCCCCATTGCTGTGTCGGTGTATAAACGCTGCCAGTCCATCGGGTAACCCTGGCACCAGTGTTCGGCCAGTTGGCTGAGTGCATTGGTTTCCATCCATTGATTCACGTGAGCATCGTCATCTTCAGTTATCGAAGAGGAGGGCCGGGATGTTACGTCTCCCTGCCAGCAGCGCCCGCTCGTGGTTTTTCCACGTCGAAAATCCCCCAATTGCGCTTGTAATTGTTCTAGATCGTCAACCAAGAAGGCGACTCTAACGTGCATGGCTTCCCTGCCGACCTGCAGTGTATAGGCGATGTTTTGTAATAGACGGCTCTGTAATTGGTGGTCGTGTAGGTGACCGGATAAGCGTTGTTGCGTCACAAACCGGTGAAATTCCTCAATGCCTGACTGTAAACTGTCTTCAGTTTTTGCGGAAAAGAGGATCAGGGCAGGGCCTGTTTTACAATAACTTGCTCTGTTTGCAAGGTCATCAGGGGAGGCAATATATTCTTCAATAACCAGATGGGCATTGGTGCCACTATGGCCAAACGAATTGAGTGCCGCCATTTTTGGGTAATCCGCAGAAGCTCTCCAGTCGCGAGATTGGGTATTAATATAGAAAGGCGATGCCTCAAACTCAATCAATGGATTGAGTGTTTTAAAGTGCAATAGCCCAGGTATTTTTTGGTGTTGCATCGACAACAATACTTTAACCACACCGGTAACGCCAGCCGCCGCGGCAGCATGCCCAATGTGGGATTTAGCGCTCCCGACGGCACAATATCCCTGCTTTTGAGTCATGGCCTTAAACGCCCGTGTTAACGCATTGGCCTCGACGGGATCGCCTAGCCTGGTACCCGTTCCGTGGGCTTCCAGATAACTAATGTGTTCAGGGTCAATCTGGAACTTTTGGTAAACACGACTAATCAGTTGTTCTTGAGCGGCACCGTTGGGAGCGGTAATGCCATTGCTGGCGCCATCCTGGTTAATACCTGATGCGCAAATTAAGCCATAAATGGCATCGTTTGCCTGTATGGCGTCGTCTAAACGTTTCAAAACAAGCACTGCAACGGCCTCAGCAAACACGGTTCCATCCGCGGCTGCATCAAAACTATGGCAATGACCGCTGGGCGAGAGCATATCCAGTTCGGATAACACAATTAACGGCGCTTGCGCCAGGTTCGCATTGACGCCTCCCGCAATCGCCAGATTGCTTTCCTGATGACGCAAGCTTTCACACGCAAGATGAATGGCAACACCGGAAGCAGAACACCCGGTATTGACCACCAAGGCCGGGCCATTCAAATTCAGAAAGTAAGATAAACGCGAGGCAATAATCGCTTCGGAAGACCCGGTGAAGCTTTCATGAAAGTACCCCGAGGGTTCTGCACCGATAAAGATGCTGGTGTGAGAACCGGCAAGCGTTTTTGGGTTGTATCCCGCATCTTCAATGGCGTTCCAGCTTTCCTGCAATACCAAACGTTGGTGCGGATTCATGGAATGCGCCTCACGGGGTGGTATGTGGAAAAACAAGGGGTCAAAGCAATCCCGTTCCTCGATGACGCCTCCCCACTTGCAATAGGTTTTTCCGGCTTGTTTTTCCGGGCTGAAATGATTTTCCTGATCCAAGTAATGCGGGGGGAATTCCTCGACACCATCAATGCCCTGGATCAGGTTCTCCCAAAAACGATTGATGTTATCCGCCTTGGGGAATTTCCCGGACATGCCGATGACGGCTATTTTAGGGGTTTGTGAAACCGGAGAGGGTGAGGCAGTTTTTTGTGGCATGGACGCAGTGGTTTTCTCAACACTGAGCGCCGCTGACGTGTTATTGCTTACCACGTCGTCTACATTGATATTCGCTTCAAGCTGTTCCCGATAATTTTTCAATAGGTGACGGCTCAATGATTTGATGGAGGGACATTCAAAGATAATGGCCGTGTTCATCGAAATTGCGAGACTGTCATTGATTTGATCAATAAAACTTACGCCTAATATTGAGTCAACCCCATACTCTGAAAACGCCACCTCTAATTCGATATCCTGTTGAGGCATTTTCATGGTGTTGGATAAACACGCCAGCAGGGTTGTTTCGGCATAGCGTTGCAATTTTTGCAGTGACACTGTTTGTTGTGACGGCTGTGTTTGAGGCGTGAGTCGTTGAGGCGCCGCTTGCGACGCTGATTGTTGCTGGCAATGCATGAGTGATTTTATGGCGGGTGTCGCTTTGAGGCAAAGCACCTGTTGAATGCGCCCTTGCTGCAAGGCATTGACAAATTGCTCAAAGCAGGCAAACCCTTCTTCAGCTTGTAACAAGTCGATATTCGGGATGGATATGTCGTTATCCATCGGCGGTTGCCAGTATCCCCAGTTAATAATGCCCAGCGGGAATGCAGACTCTTTTTGCAACGAGTTGACCAGTGAGTCTGCAAAGGTAATGCTGGTGGCATACGCGCAGAAGGTGGCGGCACCGGAAAAGGAGTAGGTTTGTCCGGAGGAAAAATAACACATAAAATCCAAAGGTTCATTTTTCAGGGCTTGATAAAAAATCAAACTTCCCTTGGTTTTTATGTCTAAGGTATTTCTAAACTGTGCCTCGGTGGTTTGGTCAATGGAATTTCCCAAGTCAGCCACTAAGCCGGAAAAAATGGCGCCGTGAATAGTGGGGAATGTTTGTTTAATTGATACCACCGTCTGTTGCATTACGTTGATATCGGTAACATCAGCTTGAATATAAATCGGTGGTTTTTCAGACCCGGTAAAGCCCTGCAGTGCTGTTTGAACTTTCTCTGAATGTTCAGCGCTTCGACCCAACCAAATGACTGTAGCATTAAAATTTTGAATCAATTGACGGCTGATTATTTGGCCGACCCGGCCACTGCCACCGAGGATGAGATAGACCCCGTTTTGTTTAATGCCGGATAATGCCGTGTTGTGCCAATCAAGTTCAACGAAGGTTTGCCGATAGCGTTTAGCCGATTCAAGCTTGATCACCTCACCGCGATTCGACGCTGGCTCAGCCAATATGAGCCCCAATAAGGTTTGCTGGGCCTGCGCGGTCTTTAAATCAATGGATGCTATATCCAGGTTTCTCACCAGGAATTGATAATTCCCTTGTGCAAGGGAATACGCTAGTCCGGTAACGCCCGCGCCATGTGGATTAACGTGTTGCTCGTTTTGATCATGCTCGTTACGCACGTGATTGTTAAGCGTAAGCAGGTAAGTATCAACCGTTTCCTGAATTTTATGCAGCTGTTTGAGGGCTTTGATTAGACGTAACAACTGAATTTCATGTTTTTCCTGGGCGTCGGCAATGTCTTGCAAGGCGACGACAGAGGATTGCGCCTGGTCCATCGAAACAAAATACAGGCTATCAATGGGTTCGATCCCTTGTAAACATGCAGGGAAACCGGCGGGGTCCTGAACGTCACATAACCATTGTGTTTCAGACAAGCGCTTTGTCTTGTTGGATAAATGAATCACGTTGACCTGAGTACCTGGGGTTTGCTGATAATGTTCCGCAATGCATGTTTCAAACTGAAAGAATGAGCCGGCGCAAACAATTAGAACGTTTTGATGTATCGGCACAGGTATTTTAGGGATATCCACTTCCTGCCATTTGGCGAGATAACTGATTCTATCCCATGACGATTCCGGTGTTGCCTTGTTATCCTGGTTATTTTGCGATCCTGGGGTCGGGTTACTTGTCGTTTTTGTTTTGCGAGGTGAATCATTCTCTAAAATCCAATGTACTTCTTTAGCGAAAGGATAGGTTGGTAAGTTCATTTTTGAGGGGCGGTGTTTTCCATAGAGCAGTGCCCAGTCCATGTCTACGCCTTGACTCCATAATTCGGCTATTTTTTCCGCTTTGCCTTCAACGAGCCATTGACTTACGATACTTTTAAATTCTGAACTCTGGATCAGAATATTGCTCGCCCTGTGATGATGTTGACCCCCCCCTTGCCAGCAACGATTCATCCAGGCTGCATCGGTGGCATTAGTGGCATGGGTGGCCTGTTCTTCAAGTTGCTCGATTGGTTCGAGCAGGCTCTGCCCTGCGAGATAGTGCTTTAGGCCATCAAGCAGTTCGGCAAGATCATTGACTAAAAACACCACGCGTTGCGCCATCGATTCTCGGCCTGTTTGTAGTGTGTAGGCCAAGCTTTGGAGATACCGTTGCGGCGACGTGGCGGTATTGCTTTCCTGTCTTTTTTCCAAGAACAGTATCCATTGTTTAACATACTCGTTGAGGCGATCCTGTTTTTTTGCCGATAGCGGAATAATAAACGGTTTTTTCAAGTATTTATCGCTGGCGTTGACGGATATGGGGTCCGCCCTGTATTCCTCGACAATAATATGGGCGTTAGTGCCACCGGCACCAAAACTACTGACACCGGCTCGTCGGGGTAAGGGCTCACCCTGTAGATTATTGAGGGTTTGCCATTGCTGGGTTTCTTTAACCAAATACAGCGGGCTTTGTGCTAATTGCAGATAGGGGTTGATTTCCTTTAGATGAATATTGCCCGGAATTTTATGGTGCTGCAGCATCAATAGGGTTTTTATAAGGCCCGAAATGCCGGCGGCGGCTTCCAGGTGCCCAATGGTGGTTTTAACCGAACCTAGTGCACAATGGGGTGTTGCGGGCATTGGATAATGGTTTTGCTGGTAAAGGGCTTCAAATGCCCCTTTGAGGGCGTTGACTTCAATGGGATCGCCTAGTTCAGTCCCGGTGCCATGGGCTTCTATATAAGAAAGCGTGGTGGGGTCGATGCCTGATCTGGTATACACATCGACCAGTAGCTGTTGCTGTGCACGTGGGTTGGGGGCAGTGGGGGAGGTGGCTTTACCACCATGGTTTTCGGCACTGCCTTTAATCAGGCCATGAATATGATCACCATCCATCACCGCTTGCGACAGGCGTTTTAAACAAACCATGCCCACGCCTTCGCCCCGCACATAACCACTGGCGAGCTTATCGAAGGTACGGCAACGGCTATCCTTACTGAGCATGCCTGCCTGGCTCATGCCAGCCGTTAACGCCGGATTTAAAATAACATTTACCCCGCCCACCAGGGCCAGATCACAATGGCCGGCAAGAATATTTTCGACGCCACGGTGGGTGGCAACCAGGGAGCTTGAACAGGCGGTATCGATCACTTCACTGGGGCCATGAATATTTAAAAAATAGGATACGCGATTGGCTATCATGCAGGAGAAGCCTGCGACCAGCCCCTGGGTCAAGCCATTTATTTGGCATAAGTCCTTATAATCCGTGGTCGAAACACCAATGAACACGCCTGTTTTACTGCCAGCAAGGTCACTCGCTTTATAACCGGCATCTTCAATACAGCTCCAGACCATTTCCAGGCATAGACGCTGCTGTGGATCAATTATTTCCGCTTCTCTCGGCGACATACCAAAAAACGCGGCATCAAAGCAATCCACGTCGCTAATAAACCCACCCTCTTTAACCTGGGTTTTAGTATTTGCCTGCAGCGGATCGGCATAGTATTGCCGCCAATCCCAACGCGCTGTTGGAATCTCGGTGATCAGATCATGGCTGGATTCAAGGTGATGCCAAAATTCCGCATAATTGGTTGAGCCTGGAAATCGACATGCCATGCCGATGACGGCAATAGCATTGTGATTATTACTTTGGCTTGGCTGAAGCGATGACGGTATTGCTGCTTGCCTGATAGGGACATCTGGCGATTGCGGTAGTGATTGATGTTCAAACCATGTTTGTTTAGGCAATGCTTGTTGAGGCAATGCCTGTTGATCAGAATCATTGGTGCGTAAATGCGCTTGTAAAATCGCCTGATGATGTTTAAGCAAGTACTCACCCAGCCGTTGTAAATTGGCACATTCAAAAAACACCGTTGGCATCAGATCCAAGGCGTAGTCGCGATTTAGATGATTGGCAAACTCGGTAAAACCAATGGAGTCAAAGCCATAGTGTGATAACTCCGTGTCCAGGGCTATTAATTCGGGTTTGATTTTTTGCAGCTTAGAAACAGCCTGAATCAGTAGCTGATGGATGTTCGCCAACTGACCTTCGGGCGCAGGCTGTGGTATGGGTTTTTTTGACTGATGTGAGAAAATACCTTTAATTTTTTGGTAATCTCCCTGAGCCACGATAAGTTGTGAAAGGGAAGGACTCGACAACGCGCAGCGTAGGGCGGTAAGCCCGGTCGTTGTGTCCATGGGCACCATGCCAGCTTGTTGCCGCATTAATTCTTCGGTTTGAGAATCAATTTGCATGCCCCCTTCTTTCCATAGCGGCCAGTTTATCGACAGGGTATGGCCGTGACGCTGGCCTTGATTCACCTGCTGATTTCTAATGTGGGCAAATTCGTCGAGCCAGGCATTGGCGGCGGCGTAGTCTGCCTGACCGGCATTGCCCAGAGCACCGGCCCCGGAAGAACATAAAATCATGAACTTCAAATCCATGCTTGAGGTCATTTTGTCAATGCTGAGCGCACCCGCAATTTTTGGCAGGAATACCGCCTGGACTTCACGGCGGGTTTTGTTCTGAAAATAGCTATCCTGAATAACGCCAGCCGCGTGTATAATGCCACTCAGCTTGCCAAATTGTTGCTTGATAGTGGCCAGCAACTGTTGTGTATCTTGTTCATTGGAAATATCACCCTGCAAGTAAACGACGTTCGCTTGACGGGTTTGCAGTTGTTGCAATAGGGTTTGCTTCGCGGGGTCAAGGGGCGAACGGCCGCTAAGTATGATGGTAATTCCACTAATATCAGCAATATTTTCAGCAAAAATCCGTCCCAAGCCACCCAGCCCACCGGTAATCCAGATCAGGTCATTGCGTTCCAGGCCAGGTAACAGTGCGCTATCGGCGGCTAACGGTGTTTCCGCAAAGCGTAATTCCTGATAGCGTTTTACCGCTCTTTTCCCGTCGCCCGTGTATCGAACTTCAATATCCTCGGCGGCGGCAGCCAGTTCAGTTTCCGCCATGAACGTCCATTGTGCATCCAAAGGGATGTCGGCACCGTAATAGATAATTTTTGCCTTGATCTTCGGGTGTTCTATCCGCAGTGTTTTTAATAAGCCGCCCAGCGTTGCATAAATAGGCGTTTTCTCCGATTCAGGCACAAAAAACAAAATGACGGTTGGTAAGCCTTGCGCAATGAGTGTTTTAATCTCATTGAGGGTATGACAGAAAAAGTCATAAATGGCCTCATAGGGGGAGGTCGCTGGTGTTACCGGCGTAATGTTGATGTCGCACAAAGGCCAGTGCTTTTTGATCGTCCTTTGGTTAATCGGAAATCCTTCTGGCAACACAAAAAGAATTTGGCTCGCGGTGTTATTTTCAGCGACACGTCCATCACTATTGCTGTCATTGCCAGGAACAAGATCGTCCTGCCATTGGGGGCTGGCGTAAAAAACCTCTGCCATTGCATCGTATGGTTGGTTCGACTGTCGTGGAGACGATTCAATGGATTGTGTTAGGGGGTAGGTTGGCTGTGTTGTTACGGAAAGCGGCTGTGCATTAAATGAATGCCGATTAAAAGAACGTTCATTCGGCGACATCGTGCTATATCCTTTCATTGCAACAATGATTTCGCCATCTGCATCCGCAATGTCGATATTGTATTCGTGAATGACAGCGTCAATATTCGAGACCCGGGTAATATGGGCACAGGCAAATATGGGTGTTTGCCGATAGATTGTCATTTCCCGCAAGGTAAAGGGGATTTCAAGTTTCTTTTTCCCTAAGTAGGAATTCCAGTAAAGAATGGCGGAAAATGCACCGTTGAGTAAACTGGGGTGAAGCGCATACTGTTGATAATCGTTTGCTAATGAATCGGGCACGCTGAGCGTGGCAAGTGCCTCTTGCCGGTTATATTGCAGGCTTTCCACGACATCGAAACTGTTTTTTTCAAGACTCGATGAATGCGGGTAAAATTCACTGGTGTCGCGTTGAAGC
>Ga0316204_10004750_pt1 | contig 23829 bp, 19 predicted proteins | sample 6monrhotite_MG_2_FD_205661 | JGI IMG/M metagenome (GOLD analysis project Ga0316204, IMG submission 205661) | Microbial mat bacterial communities from mineral coupon in-situ incubated in ocean water Damariscotta River, Maine, United States -... | ecosystem: Environmental > Aquatic > Marine >... | reverse complement strand
CGTGCCCTTTGGCGGCGACTATGCCGCGATTTGCCCGTTGCTGCCAACCGGGGACGAGGCCGCAGCAGCGCATCTGACCTGGAATGACAAGCCCATTCCAAACAATTCGGGTACGTTTTTTGAGATTTCCGGCTGCCACCGGCGGTATCACGCGCCGTTGTGTCGGACGATCTGGCTGGGGGATCCTCCTGACGATGTGGCGCGTACGGAAGCCGTGGTTCTGGAGGGCATTGCTGCAGGGATTGAAGCGGCAGCACCAGGAAATCTGGCAGGAGATGTGGCGCGGGCGTTCTACGCGGTGTTGGAGAAGCACGGGATTGAGCGTGAAGGACGCTGTGGCTATCCGATCGGGATGAGCTATCCGCCGGACTGGGGCGAGCGCACGTTTTCTATCCGACCGTCAGATACGACCGTGTTGGAGCCAGACATGACGTTTCATTTCATGCCGGCATTATGGGCCAAAGATTGGGGTTTGGAGATTACCGAGACGCTTCGAATTCGCCAAAGTGGCGCGGCGGAACCGTTGTCGGATTATCCGCGCAAGCTTTTTGTTAAGAATTGACCGGCGATGTGCCGCCCGTGCCGGACGGCGCGGGGGCACTGCCCCCTCGGTGAATTGCCTGAGGGCAATTGTACCTTCCCCCGGGATATTTGGGCCACAAAGAATGGGGGCTTTAGGCCAGCAGGCTGCCCATGCGGCGCAGGGCCAGCGTATAACCTTCGGTGCCAAAGCCCGCGATCATGCCGTCGGCGCGGCCTGAGACATAGGAATGGTGCCGGAAACTCTCGCGTTTGTGGATGTTGGAGATATGCACCTCAAGGACCGGGCCATCATAGGTGTTGAGCGCGTCCAGCACGGCCACAGACGTGTGGGAAAATGCTGCCGGGTTGATGATGATCCCTGCGGCCCTGTCGCGTGCCTCATGTATCCAGTCAATCAACACGCCTTCGTGGTTTGATTGCAGCATTTGAATGCCTAGGCCCAATTCTGTGGCGAGCGTTGAGCAGGCGGCTTCAACGTCAGCAAGGGTGTCTGCGCCATAAATTTCAGGTTCGCGTTTGCCCAAAAGGTTAAGATTTGGGCCGTTCAGGATGTAGATAGTCTTGGTCACGAGAATGCGGTCCCTTTTGGCGAGCCAGTTTGAGTTGGCGACAGGATAGAGGTTTTTTGTGGTCGTGCAACCGGTCCACACCGCATTGGGGTGGTGTGACAGCTGGACCTTGCCTGTGCGTAAAACGTGGTGCATCTTTCCTGCATGAAGAACGAAATATTTTATATCGACGGGCATCCTTTCAACGCACTGGTCGCGGGTCGATCGGATCGGCCTTTGTTATTGTTTTTGCACGGATTTCCCGAATATTCCGGGGCCTGGACCGACGTGATGGCATGCCTTGCCGAGGATTGGTATTGCGTGGCCCCTGATCAACGTGGATATGGCGCGTCTTGGCGCCCTGAGGGGGTTGAACATTACGCAACGAAGGCGTTGGTTTCAGATGTTCTTGGGGTCATCGACCATTTTGGCGACGGGAAGGTCGCAGCCCTGATCGGGCATGACTGGGGTGCATCGGTGGCCTATGCCACGGCCATTCGATGGCCTCAGAGGATGGCGCGTTTGGTTGTTGTCAACGGCGTGCATCCCGCGCCTTTTCAAAAGGCGCTGGCAAGTGGTGGGGCGCAAACGGCTGCAAGCCAGTACATCACCTGGTTGCGTCAGGACGGGGCCGAGGATCGGTTGGCAGAGAACGATTTCGCCAGGATGTTTTCCTTGCTCAGTGCAAAAATGGATATGAGCTGGATGACAGCAGAACGGCTTGAGTATTATAAAGCTGCCTGGCGCGATGCGGCGGGTTTGCGGGCGATGTTGAACTGGTATCGGGCAACGCCGCTTTTGGTGGCGAAGCCGGGTGTGCCTCTGCCTGCTGAAAGCTTGCCGCATTGGGAAATTGAAGCGTTGAAGGTTCGGATGCCGCATCTATTGATCTGGGGGGTGGACGATACGGCGCTGCTGCCCGAGGCGCGCGATGGCTTAGAGGCGTATTGTGACGACCTCAAAATTGTTGATGTGGACGGGGCAGATCACTGGATTTTGCATCAAAAACCCGAGAGGGTTGCGGGCGAAATTCACAAGTTTCTGCAGTCTGCGGTGAGAAACCCGTGAGGGCTTGAAACCACTATGGCGGGCCGGACTGGCGATTGGACGCGGTCAAATATCCAAAACGGATTGATGCCAAGTGCGTTATGTGACACCTCGGGTGCTTGAGGTTGCCGTTCGCCTGTCTTAAGGGAGCGGAAACGTTTGAAGGAAAGATTGCCCGATGGCCAACCAGATCGAAGAGAATCCGCAGGACCGTGAAAAGTCTGCCACGATTGGACCCATCCGGGGATTGTTCCCCTATATCCTGCCATACCGGTTTCTTGTGGTTATGGCGGGGTTCGCGCTGGTTCTGACCGCAGGCCTGTCGCTGGCCCTGCCTTTGGCGGTCAGACGGGTTGTGGACAGTTTTTCCAGCGGATCGACCGAACTTCTGGACAAGTATTTCGGGGCGGCTGTTGGCGTCGCGGCGTTGCTCGCACTGGGAACGGGTCTTAGGTATTATCTGGTAACGCGGTTGGGCGAGCGCGTTGTCGCCGATATTCGTAAAGCGGTTTACAACAAGATGATCGGCATGAGCCCGGCCTTTTTTGAAAAAGTCATGACCGGCGAAGTGTTGTCGCGGATCACGACGGACACGACCCTGATCTTATCGGTGATCGGGTCGTCGGTGTCTGTGGCTCTGCGCAATGTTCTGATTTTCATCGGCGGTCTGGCGTTCATGTTGGCCACCAGTATGAAACTGGCCGCAATGGTCTTGCTGGTTGTTCCGGCGGTCATCATACCGATAATTGTCCTTGGACGTCGTCTCAGAGGGTTGTCGCGGGAAAATCAGGACAAGATCGCCGAAAGCTCGGGCAATGCCTCGGAAACCTTGCAAGCAGCGCAAACTGTTCAGGCTTTTACCCATGAGGCCGAAAGCCGTGCACAGTTTGGCGACGTTACTGAACAGTCGTTTGAGGTTGCGCGCCGCCGTATACGGACGCGGGCGTTCATGACAGTGATCGTGATTTTTCTGATCTTCACGGGTGTGGTCGGGGTTCTGTGGATTGGTGCGCGGGACGTTCGGGGCGATGCGATGAGTGCCGGTGCGCTGGTTCAGTTCGTGATTTACGCAGTCATGGTGGCGGGGTCGGTGGCGGCTTTGTCAGAAATCTGGGGGGAATTGCAGCGGGCAGCTGGCGCGACCGAACGGTTGGTTGAGCTTCTGAATGCCAAAGATTCGGTTGAAGATCCAGCGGACCCTAAATCTGTGCCGGCAGTGGTGCACGGGGAAATCGGGTTTGAGGATGTGACCTTTCGCTATCCGTCGCGTCCCGAAATCGCGGCGCTGGACGGTGTCAGCTTTACCGTCAAGCCGGGCGAAACTGTTGCCTTGGTTGGCCCGTCAGGGGCTGGGAAAACCACAATATTCCAACTGATCCAGCGGTTCTTTGACCCAACAACAGGGCAGATTACGTTGGACGGGCTGGATCTGAAAACGATGGAACGCGAAGAGTTCCGCAAATCCTTTGCGATGGTTCCCCAAGACCCGGTGATCTTTGCGGCCACGGCACGCGAAAACATCCGGTTCGGGCGTCCTGACGCCACGGATGCCGAGGTCGAGGCCGCGGCAAAAGCGGCTGTCGCGCATGATTTTCTCAGTGTTTTGCCAAAGGGCTATGACTCTTTTGTCGGGGAACGTGGTGTGATGTTGTCCGGTGGTCAGAAACAGCGGATTGCGATTGCGCGGGCTATTTTGCGGGCAGCCCCGGTGTTGCTGCTGGACGAGGCGACCTCGGCATTGGATGCAGAAAGCGAATTGGCGGTGCAAAAAGCGGTTGAGGCATTGTCCGAGGATCGCACAACGCTGATCGTTGCCCACAGGCTTGCAACCGTGAAGAAAGCCGACCGCATCATTGTCTTTGATGATGGTAAAGTCGTTGCTACGGGCACCCATGATGACCTGGTGGCCGAGGGCGGTCTTTATGCCCGTTTGGCCCGATTGCAATTCACCGAAGGGCTTGCCGCAGAGTAGCCAGCCCAACAGGTTCCCGTAAGGTTAATGCGTTCAATCCTCCAACGGGGTTGCACCGTGCGCGTGTTTTGTTTCATTCTGAAAACAGATAACGCGGCACCGCTGCACACCTTTGGGAGGATATCATGACGAAAATGGCAACCCTTGCCGACAAGATCGCCATCGAAAGCGAGATGTCTCTTGCGGATCGGCAGTCGACCTCGACCGTGTTTCAATATGTTGAGCGTGCCGCCAAGCGATTTCCCAATCGCAGCGCGTTGTCTTTTCAGATCACGTCGGGTCCGAATGACAAAGCCGAGACGCTGAACTGGGCCGAATTGCTGGGGAAAACCACGCAGGCCGCCAACATGTTTCGACGCATGGGTGTGGGCGAAAATGATGTTGTCGCCTATCTGCTGCCAAATGCGAACGAAACGGCGATCACGCTGTTGGGCGGGGCGGTTGCGGGTATTGTGAACCCGATCAACCCGTTGCTGGAGGCCGAACAAATCGGCGCCATTTTGCGTGAAACCAATGCCAAAATTCTGGTCACGCTGAAATCTTTTCCAAAAACGGATGTTGCCCAGAAAGCGGAAGAGGCCGTTGGCCACGCGCCGAATGTCAAAACCGTGCTGGAAGTTGATCTGCTGCGGTATCTGTCACCGCCGAAAAGCTGGATTGTGCCGCTGATCCGGCCAAAGAACCCGGTCAGCCATCACGCAAAGATACTCGATTTCAACAAGGAACTGGCCAAGCATCGCTCTGACGCGCTTGATTTCGCGGATGCAACTACGGACCGGGTGGCGGCATATTTCCATACCGGTGGCACCACTGGAATGCCCAAAGTGGCGCAGCACCGGTATTCCGGCATGCTCTATCAGGGGTGGTGTTCCGAAGAATTGCTGATGACCCACGAAGACGTGGTGATCTGTCCGCTGCCGCTGTTCCATGTTTTTGCAGCCTATCCGATCCTGATGGCCACAATTGGTGCGGGCGGGCATATGGTGATGCCCACACCTGCTGGGTATCGCGGCGACGGGGTGTTCGATAATTTCTGGAAACTGGTGGAACGCTGGAAAGGCACCTTTATGGTGACGGTGCCAACCGCGGCAGCAGCACTGATGCAGCGCGAGGTTGATGCGGATATTTCGACCTTGAAAACCGCATTTTGTGGTTCAGCCCCTTTGCCGGTCGAACTGTTCAACCGGTTTGAAAAAGCCACGGGGGTTACGATCCTTGAAGGTTATGGCATGACCGAGGCCACGTGCCTCGTCTCGGTGAACCCTTATGACGGCGAAAAGAAAATAGGCTCGGTCGGGATTCCGTTTCCTTACACGGACATCAAAATTCTGCATTGTGCGCCGGACGGTTCGGTAAACAAAGAATGCGATGTTGATGAAGTCGGCGAGATTTGCATCTCTAATCCGGGGGTCATTCCGGGCGGCACCTATACCGAAGAGGCCAAAAACGTCGGACTGTTTGCGCTTGAGAAATACCTGCGCACAGGGGATTTGGGGCGGATTGATGCAGATGGTTATGTCTGGATTACCGGCCGCGCTAAGGATCTGATCATTCGGGGAGGACATAATATTGATCCCGCAACAATTGAAGAAGCAATGGCCGCGCATCCTGACGTGGCCTTTGTCGGCGCGATCGGCCAACCTGATGCACATGCGGGCGAAGTCCCTGCGGCCTTTGTCGAGTTGATCGTTGGCGCAACCGCGACCCGCGAGGAATTGATGAGTTTTGCCGAAGAGCGGATCGGCGAAAAGGCAGCGATACCCAAGCATCTGGAGATCGTCGCGGAGCTTCCGAAAACGGCGGTCGGCAAGATCTTCAAGCCAGACCTCAGGAAATCGGCAATCACGCGCGTGTTCAACAAAGCACTCAGCAAAGCCGGGGTTGCGACCGAGGTTGTGGAGGTGGTTGAAGACAAAAAGCGCGGCTTGGTTGCACGCCTGAAAAAATCGGGTGACGTGGATGATGCTGCGGTGACCGAAGCGCTGGGTGCGTTTGTGCGCCCCTGGGAATGGGCGAAATAAGCAGGAGACCTGCCTTGGTGCACTCAGCAATAGACCGCGTAAACACGTCTGCCTCAATCTGGGAAATGCTGGATGGGGCGGCGCAGACTTATGGCTCTGCCATTGCGTTTGAGAACTATAATAACACCCTCAGTTTCGAGGATATGGGGCGGTATGCAGATGCGCTGGCTGCGTATATGCAATCTGAAATGGGGGTCGTGAAGGGCACAAAAGTTGCCCTGATGTCGCCAAACTGTCTGGCCCATCCCGTCTGCACGATGGCCATCCTCAAATGCGGGGCGGTTCAGGTCAGCGTCAACCCGATGTACACGCCCGACGAGCTGGAACATCAGCTGAACGATTCCGAGGCCGAGGTTTTGCTGATCTTTTCAGGGTCAGTTCCCAGCTATTCCGCCGTTCGGAACAAGGTCGGCGTCACGCAAGTGGTGGTGATGACGTTGGGCGATTGCGGGCAAAACCAGTTGCCATCGCCGCCAGTACCGGAAGGGTTTGACGACTATACGCTTCTGTCGGATGCTTTGGACAAGGGCGCCTCGCTTAGTTTCACACCTGTAGCTGTCAGTCGCGACGATCTGGCGTTTCTTCAGTATACGGGGGGGACCACCGGGCCATCGAAAGGCGCGATGCTGACGCATGGCAACATTTTGGCCAATGTGGATCAGACATATGACCGGGCCCGCGCGGTTATGGTTGAGCGTGAAGAGATCATGGTCACGGCCCTGCCGATGTACCATATCTTTGCGTTGACGATAAATTTCCTGTGTTACACAGGCTTTGGCTGCAAGAATATCCTGATCACAAATCCGCGCGACATGGATCAGTTCATCGGCGCAATCAAGACCTCGGGCTTCACCCGGATCAATGGCGTGAATACTCTTTATGCCGGAATGATGCTGCATCCTGAGTTTGCCAACATTGATTTTTCCCGTTTCAAGCTGGCGATTGGTGGTGGGACGGCCACGATGCAGGCGGTCTCGGATAAATGGCAGGGTCTGACCGGCAGTCCGATTCTGGAAGGCTATGGTCTATCGGAAACAGCACCTGTGCTGACGATGAGCGCGTCGGACTGGACCGAGTTCACCGGGACCATCGGGCACGCCGTCAAGGATACCGAGATCAAGTTGCTAGACGACGATGATACCGAAGTTACGGATGGCGAATGGGGCGAGTTGGTGTGTCGTGGCCCGCAAGTGATGCCCGGGTATTACAACCGCCCGGACGCGACGGCTGCGGCCTTTACTGACGATGGGTTTTTCCGGACCGGCGACATCGCCATTCGCGATGCGTTGGGGCGATACAAAATCGTTGACCGGAAAAAAGATATGGTCAACGTCTCAGGCTTTAACGTCTATCCGAATGACGTTGAACAGGCGGCCACCAAATGCCCGGGCGTTCAGGAATGCGCCTGTATCGGGGTGCCGGACGAGAAAACCGGTGAAGCGGTGAAATTGTTCGCCGTACGCTCGGAAGGGTCCGGTGTTTCAGCCGAAGAAATCATTGCATTTTGCCGTGAGCATCTGACGGCCTATAAAGTCCCAAAGCAGATAGAGTTTATCAACGAGGTCCCGAAATCCGCAGTCGGCAAAGTCCTGCGGCGAGAATTGAGGGCGTGAGAATACGGATGCGTGGGGCATCCGGGTCAGCAGAAGACCACCGGTGACGACGCAGATATCCATGCGTGTCGGCACCGTAAGATAGGAGCGATAGAAATGAGATTTCGGAAGATACTGACGATGGTGGTGGCTGGTGCCATCGCAATTTCAACCCCTTTGATCCCCGGCGCCTTAAGCGGGCAGGCACACGCCGGTATCGTAGATTCCGAAGTGCTCTACAGGCGGAAAGCCTGGGAGGTCAGCGTTGTTGAATTTGACGATGGATCTTACGCTTGCGCGGCCGAAGTGGGGTCTTCCAGCAGCAGCTTTTTGATCTGGGCAGACGCGGGCAGCAATGCCAGTCTGCAGTTTTTCAACTCAAACTGGGAGTTTGATCAATCAACGGCAGATGTCGTGGTGCGGGTCGACAGCCGGGCCAGCTGGACGTTGAATGATGCGACACTCAATCAGAACAGCGTGTTTTTCAGCCTGCCGGATGAGGATGCCTCGTTCAGGTTTTTGCGGGAAGTTATGCGCGGCAACTACATCACTCTGTTTTCCAGTAGCGGATCGCGGATCGAACGCTATTCGCTTGCCGGATCAAGTGCGTCGATTGTGAAACTGACCGAATGCGTTGACGCTTTAAAGTCAATTGACGGGGACAATAATCCGTTCAATTGATGCGCGCGTTTCGAGATTGTTTGGTGGCGAAACATTTCATGCCTAATTAAACCACTTGTAATGGTCGCGATCATGGCGAAGGATTGGCTTCACCAGACTGCGATTCCACGGCGTAGGGGAGGAATTTCGGGGAGATTTGGGAATTTCCCTTGTTGAATGTGCAAAATAATGCAACTTATTGGCCGATAATAATATCCCATGCCAAATAATGCACATCGCAAGATTTGACAGACAAAGGGAAAGATCAGAACGTCTTAACGGTACCAACGGGAGAACGACTATGAAAAGACTACTTACTGCGGCTTTGGCCGCAACAATGCTGACCACACCGGCACTTTCTGCTGAAGTGAAGGTTGGCTTTGTCACCACGCTGACCACTGGGGCTGCGGTTATCGGCAACGACATGAAAAATGCCGTTGATCTGGCGATCGAGCATATGGGCGGCAAAATGGGTGACCTGGATCTGACCGTGATCTACGGCGATGACGGTTTCAAACCTGAAACCGGTAAGCAGGCCACCGACAAGCTGGTGAAACAAGACGACGTTGATTTCGTCGCCGGTTTCATCTGGAGCCATGTTTTGCTGGCCTCGCGGAAATCTGCACTGGATGCAGGAAAATTCCTGATCTCGTCCAACGCGGGACCGTCGCCGGTTGCAGGCAAGCTGTGCCACGAGAATTTCTTCTCGACCTCTTGGCAGAACGACCAGACACCAATGGCGCTGGGCGAAGTTCTGAACCAGAACGGCGTGAAGTCACTTTATGTCATGGCCCCGAACTATGCTGCCGGTAAAAACATGGTTGCCGGTGTTGAGCGGACCTTTAAGGGCAAAATCCTGGGCAAAGATCTGACCAAATGGGGTGCGGATGCACAGCTCGATTTCTCAGCAGAACTGGCGAAAGCCAAAGCGTCTGGTGCGGAAGGCCTGTTCGTCTTTTATCCGGGTGCTGCGGGGGGTGCGTTTATCAAGCAGTACCAACAAGCCGGTCTGAAAGATACGCTGCCGCTTTACACAGTGTTTACCGTTGACGGGCTTGCTTTGCCGAAACTTCAGAAAGCAAACTTTGAATCCGTCCTTGGTTCGCGCACAACCGGTCACTGGGCCCCGTCAATGGACAACCCACAGAACAACCGGTTTGTCGCTGATTTCAAAGCGAAATACGGCCAGTATCCTTCAAACTATGCAGCACAATCCTATGACGCGATGTTCCTGATCAAATCTGCCGTGGAAGCGGTTGGTGGTGATCTGAGCGATCAGGCAGCGGTGCGTGCCGCATTGGAAGCCGCGAATTATGACTCCGTTCGCGGCAGTTATACCTATGGCAGCAACCATATGCCGGTTCAGAACTTCTATCTGCTGGAAGTCGTTGCCGATGCAGATGGCGTCTGGACCCTGGATGTTGTGAGCACAGTGTTTGAGAACCACGTCGACAGCTACGCGGCTGACTGCGCGATGCAATAGAGCCTCTGGCTTAGAAACCTGTGGCCGGGGGTTCGCCTCCGGCCACGTCTGTAATTCACCCGGGTTTTTTGATTTGGACTATGCTCTTCTGTTCACCCAGACGCTGAATGGGCTTCAGCTTGGCCTGCTTTTGTTTTTGGTCGCGTCTGGTCTGTCACTGGTCTTTGGCATTCTTGACTTTGTCAATCTGGCGCACGGCTCGCTTTACATGCTTGGCGCGTTCATTTGCGCGTCTCTGACCTTTCTTCTTGGAAATTTCCTGTGGGCCGTTCTTTTGGCGCTGCCCCTCACGGGTGTCATTGGGTATGTGGTTGAGCGTACAATTGCGCGCGCACTTTATACCCGCGACCACCTTGATCAGGTTCTTGGCACCTTTGGGCTGATCCTTGTGATAGATACGCTCACCCATCTGATCTGGGGCCCCGAGGGGATTGCGATCCCATTACCAGCATGGCTGGACAGCCAGGTAACCCTTGCTGAAGGCCTTGTCGTACCGACTTACCGTCTATTGATTATCTCGACCGGGCTTGCTGCGGCCGGGGGGTTGTTCTGGCTGGTGAACTATACCCGTCTTGGCATGCTGATCCGGGCCGGGGCGTCGAACCGGACGATGGTGAGTGCGTTGGGCATAGATATTCAAACCCTGTTTGCACTGGTGTTCGCGTTGGGTGCGATGCTTGCCGGACTTGCCGGGATGTTGGTGTCGCCTATCACTGAGGCTTCGATCGGCATGGGGAACAACATCATCATCACCGCATTTGTGGTCATCATTGTCGGGGGCATTGGATCCATGAAGGGTGCCTTTGTTGGCGCGCTCGTCATTGGCCTGATCGACACGCTTGGGCGCAGTTTCATTGATGATTTCTTTAAATTGTTCATGTCGTCTGACGCCGCCGAAACCTCGGCACCAGCCGTGTCCGCGATGCTGATTTATATCATCATGGCCGCGATCCTTGCCGTCCGCCCGCAGGGCCTGTTTCCACCGAAGGTGCGTTAGATGACCGGATTTAAAAGATCAAGCTGGATCACTTTGGCCACGATGGTTGGGCTTTTGATCCTGCCGCCTGTATTCTTCTGGACCGGCAACGCGTTCTACCTTGATTTGGCGACCCGGTTGGTGATCCTCGGGATTGCCGCGACCAGCCTTAATCTGGTTCTGGGATACGGAGGTCTGATCAGTTTTGGCCATGCGGCTTATATCGGGATCGGCGCGTATGCGGTTGGTATCCCGGTGTATCACGAGTTTTACGGCGGTTTTGAAAGCGTGGCATCGACCAACGGGCTGTTTCAGATTGGTATGGCAGTGGTTATTTCGGCGTTGTTTGCCCTGATCACAGGGGCGATCAGCCTGCGCACAAAGGGCGTTTATTTCATCATGATCACGATGGCATTCGCGCAGATGGCATATTATCTGTTCATCTCGTTGGATGAATATGGCGGTGATGATGGTCTGGTGATTGAAGTGCGCAGCGAATTGCCCCTGATCAATCTGGACAATCCTATTCAGCTTTATCTGGTCTGCTGGGTGTCTTTGGCCGCAGCAATGCTGATCGTGCGCACGATCATCCACTCGCGCTTTGGCATGGTCCTGCAAGGGGCCAAGGGCAATAACGAGCGGATGGTGACGCTGGGCTATAACACCTATCTTTATCGGCTGGTGGCCTATGTGATTTCCGGTGCGATGGCCGGGTTTGCGGGTGCGCTGATGGGTAATTTTTCAAGCTTCATTTCGCCGGAAATGATGGCCTGGAGCCGCTCGGGAGAACTGATGTTCATGGTGATCCTTGGTGGTTCCGCAACCACTCTCGGCCCGGTTTTGGGATCAATGGTGTTCATCGTTGTCGAAGAGGTTTTGTCGTCCTTTACCATTTACTGGCACTTGCCGTTCGGCCTGATGCTGATCGGCATCGTGCTTTATGTTCGCGGAGGGCTGATGGGCCTGTTCAAAGGTAAGGGGGACTGACATGACCACTTTACTGAAAGTCCAGAACCTGCGGAAAAGCTTTGGCGGTGTGGCCGCGACGGATGATGTCAATCTTGACGTCACCGAGGGAGAACTGCACGCCATTATCGGCCCGAATGGGGCTGGAAAAACCACGTTGATCACGCAATTGTCGGGCGCACAAAAACCTGACAGTGGAAGCGTGACCTTCAAAGGCACCAACATCACACGCGCGCCGGCGCATGCGCGCGCCAAGCTGGGGATTACCCGGTCGTTTCAGATCACCTCGCTGGTGATGGACATGTCGGTGATGGACAATGTTGCGCTGGCGGTTCAGGCCAAAGAGGGGCATTCGTTTCGCTTTCTGAAACCAGCCCGCAAGGTTAAAAACCTGCGCGATGAGGCCCGCGAAATGTTGGTGCAAGTCGGGCTTGGAGATCGGGCTGACGAGCCAACAATTGAACTGTCCCACGGCGAACACCGCCTGATGGAGATCGCGATTGCACTTGCCTCGGGCGCTGAACTGATGCTGCTGGATGAACCCATGGCCGGATTGGGGTCTGAGGAATCTGCCAAGATGGTGAGCTTTCTGCTGGGCCTGAAAGGTGAGAAAACCATCCTGTTGATTGAACATGACATGGATGCTGTCTTTGCGCTGGCCGACCGGATTTCAGTGCTTGTTTACGGCAAGATCATAGCAACCGGCACACCAGATGAAATTCGCAACAACGACGATGTGCGCCATGCTTATTTGGGCGAGGAATAGCGGATGCTGAAAATCCAAAACCTGACGACCCATTACGGCAGCTCGCAGGCGCTGTTTGGTATTGATCTTGAATTCGGCGCAGGCGAGGTCGCGACGTTGCTTGGTCGCAATGGCATGGGCAAAACCACCACGATCAGCTCAATCATGGGGATCGTGAAGGCGACCAGCGGCTCTGTTCTGTTCAACGATGTCGACCTGCTGAAACTGCCATCGTTTAAGATCGCCAATCTGGGCCTTGGGTTGGTGCCTGAGGGGCGGCAGATTTTTCCAAATCTGTCTTTGCGCGAAAACCTGATTGCGACGGCCAGCAACCACTTAGACGTACCAGACCCCTGGACGGTTGAGCGCGTGTACGATCTGTTTCCGGAACTGGCGACGCGCCAAAGTTCGATGGGCAATCTGTTGTCGGGCGGCGAGCAACAAATGCTCGCCATCGGGCGCGCCTTGATGACGAACCCCAAGCTGTTGATCCTTGATGAGGCGACCGAGGGGCTGGCTCCGCTGGTGCGGCAGAAAATCTGGGCGGCGATCAACCAGATCAAGGGTGAAGACATATCAATCCTTGTTGTTGATAAAAACCTGACGGACCTTTTGAAAATCGCTGACAGGAATTTTATTATTGAGCGCGGGAAAGTTGTCTGGACCGGCAGTTCGGACGCGCTGCGCAAGGATCAGGATGCCTTGCATCGCTATCTCGGCGTTTGAGCCGAGCCAAAATCAAAGGATACGCCCATGATGAGTCAGCAAAAGAATGACGAAATCACCCTTGTCGGGGCGGATCAGCCTGCGGGTAAGGTTCTGCGCCAATATTGGATGCCAGCGGCCCTGTCGGACGAATTGATCGGGGCGCGGCCCGTGGTTCCGGTGACATTGCTTGGCGAACGGTTGGTGTTGTTTCGAGATGAAAGTGGCGCGCTGGGTCTGATCGGTCGGCACTGCCCGCATCGCGGGGCCGATATGTGTTATGGGCGGCTTGAGGACAATGGCCTCAGATGCCCGTTCCACGGCTGGCATTTTAACGTCAAAGGCGAATGCGTCGAACAACCGGGGGAGCCTGAGGGTTCGACCATGCATGAACAGGTGCAGACCTCGGCCTATCCTGTGGTCGAACGCAACGGCATCATCTGGGCCTATATGGGGCAGGGCGAGCCGCCGGAATTTCCGGATTTCGACTGTTTTCGCGCACCAGACACGCATGTGTTTGCATTCAAAGGTTTGTGGCAATGCAATTGGCTGCAAGCGCTTGAGGTCGGGATAGATCCGGCGCATGCGTCGTTTCTGCACCGGTTCTTACAAGACGAAGATCCCGCCGACAGTTACGGCAAACAGTTCCGCGATAAATCCGCAGGCTCAGACATCCCCGGCACGCAGGTTCTGCGAGAGTTCCCGCGCCCGGATATCCGTGTGGCCGAAACGGATTACGGCCTGCAATTGACCTCGCTCAGAGATCTTGGCAACGGCCAGACCCATGTGCGTGTGACCAATCAGATTTTCCCGTGCGCGATCACCATCCCGATGTCGCGTGAAATGACGATAACCCAGTGGCATGTGCCGATTGATGACAAGAATTGCTATTGGTACTCGATGTTCACAAGCTTTGGCGCGCCTGTCGACAAGGCAACAATGCGCGAGCAGCGCCTGCGCGAACACCGTTTGCCGGATTATGCGCCGCTTAAGAACGCGACCAACAATTACGGCTATGATCCCGAAGAGCAAAAGACCGAGACATATCTGGGGATGGGTCTTGATATTAACGTGCATGACCAATGGGCGGTTGAGGCGATGGGCGCTATTCAGGACCGTCGAGATGAACATCTGGGCCGCACGGATGTCGCCATCATCCAATACCGGCGCAAACTGAGGGCCGCGATTGCCGCCATGGCCGAAGGTAAGCCGCAGGAATTGCCGATGTGCAATGGTGATGCCGGGACCATCAGCGGGCCGCGCTCGGTGGATACGGTCGCGCCTTCGGATGGTTGGGAGGACGTTTGGCCAGCGGTTGAAGATGACCGCCGGGTAGCGTGCAACTGGAACGCGGTGCTCTGAGTGACGGGTGACGGTGCAACTCAGTTGGACAGAACTGGTAGTCTGGCCGCGCGCGTCTGGGGCGACGGCGAATTCGCAGCGGCCGAGGCCGTTTTGCGCGAGGTTCAGGATCAGGGGATTGAAGCAATCCGCGTGGTTTTTGCCGACCAGCACGGGGTGACCCGTGGCAAGACAGTCACTGCTTCTGCATTAGCCTCGGCATTCAAAAACGGTGTGGGTGCGCCGTCGACCTTGCTGTTGAAAGACACCTCGCACGCAACGGTATTCCCGGTTTGGGATGAGGATGCTGGCCTTGGTAAGGGCATCCTGACCGGGGCTGCAGATTTCCTGATGTTGCCCGACCCTGAAACGTTTAAGATTTTACCTTGGGCTGACAAAACTGGTTGGCTGTTGTCGGATATTTATCAGGCGGATGGTCAGGAAACTGGCCTGTCCACGCGCCGGATATTACAGAACGCACTTGCAGGTCTGGACGACCGCGACATGGCATTTGTGTCAGGTCTTGAGATTGAGTTCACCATCCTCAGGCTCGATGATCCCAAATTGGGCCACGAGAACAGTGATTTTCAACAAGAGGCCCCGATAACCTCGCTGCTGACCCACGGCTATCAACACCTGACCGAGGATCGGATCGACCAGTTGGACGACATCCTGACGCTGCTGCGCCGCTACGCTGAGGCGTTGGGGATGCCAGTACGCTCGGTTGAGGCAGAGTTCGGGCCAAGTCAGGTTGAGTTCGTATTTGACCCACAACCCGGTCTTGTCCCGGCCGATATGATGATCCTGTTTCGCAACATGGTGAAACAGGTCTGCACGCGCGAAGGCTTGCACGCGACCTTTATGTCTCGTCCAGGCTTCAAGAACGCGATGGGCAGTGGGTGGCATCTGCATCAGTCGGTGGTTGATGCAAAAACCGGTGCGAACATGTTTGCGCCTGCCAAGGGGCAGGACTTGTCAGACGTGGCCAGCCATTGGATTGCCGGGTTGCTTGCCCACGCGCTGGAAAGCTGTCTTCTGAGCACGCCAACGATCAACGGCTATAAACGCTATCAACCCTTTGCGTTGGCGCCTGACCGCATCCAGTGGGGGCGGGACAATCGTGGCGCGATGCTGCGGGTTCTGTGTGCGCCGGGGGATGCGGCATCGCGCATCGAAAACCGCGTTGGTGACCCGGCGGCAAACCCGTACCTATATATCGCCTCGCAAATTCTGGCCGGTCTTGATGGGATTGACCAAGGTTTGATACCGCCAACCCCGGTCGAACAGCCTTACAAGTCCGATGCCCAGATGTTGCCAAGTGACCTTGGCACAGCCCTTACTGCATTTGAAAACAGCGCGTTTTATCGCCGGGTTCTTGGCGATCAGTTCGTCGATTACCTAGCCCATATCAAACGTGCAGAGTGGAAACGCTTTTTGTCGACAGTGTCGGATTGGGAGCAGCGGGAATATTTCTCGACCTTTTAGGTGTGGGTCACAGGCCAAAGAACTTATCGGAAGATAGCCCGAAAAAACGGGAACAGGGAGATCACTATCGTGAGCGCAAACAACGGAAACGCCGCCCTTCATTTCGTCGAACGTCACCGCAGCGGCCCGCTTGCGGATAAGGCCGCGTTTGTCGAAGCGGTTCAGGATGGACGCAGCCTGACCTATGGCGCACTGGGCGATCAGTCGGATCAGATGGCGGCACTTTTGGCACGTCACGGTGTGCGGCGCGAGGATCGGGTGGCGATGCTAGTTCTTGATTGCGTTGAGTTCCCGGTGATTTTCTGGGGCAGCATCAAGGCGGGTGTTGTGCCGGTGCCCCTGAACACGCTGCTTGCGACCGATGTCTATGATACCATCCTCAGGGATTGCCGGGCGCGGGTGTTGTTTGTGTCGGCGGCCTTGCTCCCGGTCGTTGAGGCGACGTTTGAGGGAAATCCGTTCCTTGAAACCGTCATCGTTGTTGGCGGCGAGGCTGGCAAACACCAGTCCTTTGCTGCGGAACTGGCGCAAAGTGCCGCGCAACCGCTGGTCGAGGCGTCTGCAGATGAAACGGCATTTTGGCTGTATTCCTCGGGCTCGACAGGCCAGCCCAAGGGTGTTCGGCATGTGCATTCCAGCCTTCAGGCGACGGCGGATACTTATGGCGCGCAAGTGTTGGGGATCGAACAGGATGATACGATATTCTCAGCCGCCAAACTGTTTTTTGCCTATGGGCTTGGCAATGGCATGACCTTTCCGATGTCAGTTGGGGCGACGGCGATTCTGTACCCTTTGCGTCCAACCCCTGACACGATGTTTGAGGTGATCGCCCGCACAAAGCCGACGATCTTCTGCGGGGTGCCAACGCTTTATGCGGCGATGGTTGCACAGATGGACGGGCGCAAACCCGACGGTACTGACAATATTCGCCGCTCGATTTCAGCGGGCGAGGCTTTGCCCGAGGAAGTAGGCAAAGGGTGGCGCAAAGTGGTTGGAACGGACATCTTTGATGGGGTCGGCTCGACCGAGATGTTACATATCTTTCTGTCAAACGCGCCGGGTGACGTGGAATACGGCACGTCAGGCGTCGCGGTGCCGGGGTACGAAATCCGGCTGGTGGACGAGGACAACACCGAAGTCCCGGCGGGCGGCATCGGTGAATTGCTGGTCAACGGCCCTTCGGCTGCGGATGACTACTGGAACCAGCGCGACAAAAGCCGCGCGACGTTTGAAGGCAATTGGACGCGGACGGGTGACAAATACGAAAAACGCGCTGACGGGCGGCTGATTTATTGCGGGCGCACGGATGACATGTTCAAAGTGTCCGGCATTTGGGTGTCGCCTTTTGAGGTCGAGCAAGCGCTGATTTCGCACAACGCGGTGTTAGAGGCCGCTGTCGTTGCCAAACGCGATGCCGAAGGGCTGGAAAAGCCGATGGCGTTCGTTGTTCTGAAAGACGGCGCCTCGGGCGAGGGGCTGGCCGGGGCTTTGAAAGAGCTGGTGAAACAGCAGATCGGCAAGTGGAAATATCCGCGTTGGGTCGAGGTTGTGGATGAACTGCCAAAAACCGCGACTGGCAAAATCCAGCGTTTCAAGCTGCGGGACTGATCCGGTGGACTGGACGCCGGGCGAACAGATTTGGCTGGATGTGGATGACACACGACTTGAAGGCCGGTGTTGGGGCCCAAAGCCGCCCGAGGCGCCGACCATTGTTTTGCTGCATGAAGGGCTGGGGTCCGTCAGTTTGTGGCGTGATTTTCCCAAGGTCTTGTCAGACGCGACGGGGTACGGGGTTTTCGCCTATTCGCGGCAGGGCTATGGCCAGTCTGACCCGGCCAGGTTACCGCGCAGGATCGACTATATGACGACCGAAGCGGTTGACGTGCTGCCACGGGTTTTGGATCAGATCGGGGTCGAACGCTGCATTCTGCTTGGCCACAGTGACGGCGCGTCTATTGCCGCGATTTACGCCGGCAGTGCTGAGGATAACCGCGTGCGGGGTCTGTGTTTGATGGCACCACATTTCTTCACCGAACCGGGCGGGTTGGCGTCGATTGTCAAAGCAAAACAAGCTTATGAAACGACCGATCTCAGGGACCGCATGGCCCGGCATCACAAGAACGTGGACAACGCGTTTCGTGGCTGGAACGGCGCTTGGTTGAATCCGGCGTTCGCGGCCTGGAATATCGAAGACAGTATCGACGACATTCATGTGCCTGTGCTGGCAATTCAAGGGCTGGACGATCAGTACGGAACACTTGCCCAGTTGGACGCGCTTGAGGCGCGACTATCTGCGCCGCTTGAGCGGGTGGAACTGACGGAATGCCAACATGCGCCTCAATTTGAGCAACCGCAGAAGACGCTAACGGCGATCGCAGAGTTTTTGGCGTGGATAGAAGATGGTGTTGCATTATAATGCACTAAAAATCAAGAAGTGCAGTTGACGGTGTAATATATTGCACGATATACAACGTATGAACAGGATAGAGGGATTCTCATGGGCAAAGTGATCGACTTTCAGACAGATCCGTCGAAATACCGGCATTGGCGGGTAGAGTATGAAGGCGACGTCGCCAACCTTTATATGGATGTGGATGAACAGGGCGGGTTGTTCGAGGGGTATGAGCTTAAACTCAACTCTTATGACCTTGGTGTTGATATTGAACTTGCTGATGTCGTGCAGCGGATGCGGTTTGAGCACCCGGAAATCGGCGCGGTTGTGCTGCGGTCGGGCAAGGACAATGTGTTTTGTGCGGGTGCTAATATCCGGATGCTGGGCGGGGCGGAACATGCCCATAAGGTGAATTTCTGCAAATTCACCAACGAAACCCGCAATACATTTGAGGCGGCGGGGGCCGAGTCCGGCCAATCCTATATCTGTGCAATAAAAGGATCCTGCGCTGGCGGTGGATACGAATTGGCGCTGGCGTGTGATCATATCATCCTGACGGATGATGGGTCCTCCAATGTCGCCCTGCCTGAGGTTCCGCTGTTGGCGGTTCTGCCGGGGACCGGCGGGCTGACGCGGGTGACCGACAAACGCAAGGTCCGGCGCGATCTGGCGGATGTGTTCTGCTCGGTCGAAGAGGGGGTTCGCGGCAAGCGAGCACTTGAGTGGAACCTGATTGACGAGGTCGTGCCCAACTCAAAATTCAACGAACGCGTTGCGGCCCGCGCGCAGGAATTCGCCAACACCAACGCACGCGGCGGGGCTGTGACCGGTATTGAGCTGCCGCCATTGCAGCGCAGCTTTTCAGAAGACGGATCGTTTGCTTATTCAACTGTGGAAGTCGCATTGGACCGCAAGGCCGGACTGGCCACGGTAACGATCAACGGCCCGGTTGAAGATGCGCCTGCATCTGTCGACGCATTACTGGCCGAAGGCGCGCAAACTTGGATGCTGCGTGCCGCCCGCGAACTAGACGACGCGATCCTGCATTTGCGTTTCAACGAGGTCGAAACCGGCGTGGTGATTTTCAAGGCAAGCGGGGAGGCTCAAAAGCTGATCGCGCACGAGGCCCTACTGCTGAACAATCCCGATAACTGGTTGGCCTGCGAAATACTGCTCTATTGGAAGCGGGTTCTGAAACGGGTCGATATGACGTCACGCTCGTTGGTGGCTTTGATTGAACCGGGCTCGTGCTTTGCCGGCACACTTGCGGAACTGCTGTTCGCGGTGGACCGGTCCTATATGGCCGAGGGCGAGTTTGAGGGCGACAATCGACCAGAGGCGGCGATCACTCTGACGGCGGCCAATTTCGGGCCCTACCCGATGTCAAACGATCTGACCCGGCTTGAGACGCGGTTCCTTGGGGCACCGGAAAACGTGGAGACCGCCAAAGCACAGGCAGGCGAAGCACTTCTTGCGGACGAAGCAGACGCGCTTGGCCTTGTGACCTTTGCGTTTGACGATATCGACTGGGAAGATGAAATCCGGGTGTTTTTAGAAGAGCGCGCCAGCTTCTCGCCCGATGCGCTGACCGGCATGGAAGCAAACCTGCGCTTTGCCGGACCAGAAACGATGGAAACCCGTATATTTGGCCGACTGACCGCATGGCAAAACTGGATATTCCAACGCCCGAACGCGGTCGGCGAAACCGGAGCCCTGCAACGCTATGGCACCGGTAAGCGTGGTGTCTATGACAAACGTCGCGTATAATCGAAATTCAACAGGAGGTGACGATGCTTGATCTCATCAATGTCAGCTATGATACACAAATCCCAAATAACGTCGGCCTTTCCAGTGATCGCCGCGTTCTGAAAGCGCTTGAAAAATGGCATCCCGGTTATATCAACTGGTGGAAGGGCCTTGGTCCCGATGGTTTTCAGGAAAGCCTGATTTACTTGCGCACAGCGGTCAGCGTTGACCCCAAAGGCTGGGCCAAGTTTGATTATGTGAAAATGCCTGACTATCGCTGGGGCGTTCTGCTGGCCCCGCAAGTCGAAGACCGGCGCATCCCGTGTGGCGAGCATTACGGCGAACCCGCGTGGCAGGAAGTCCCCGGTGAATATCGCGCGCTGTTGCGTCGTCTGGTGGTGATCCAAGGCGATACCGAGCCTGCGTCCGTTGAACAGCAACGCTTTTTGGGCAAGACCGCGCCATCGCTTTATGACATGCGCAACCTGTTTCAGGTCAACGTCGAAGAGGGACGGCACCTTTGGGCGATGGTCTATATCTTGCAGAAATATTTTGGCAAAGATGGCCGCGAAGAGTCCGAGGAATTGTTGCAGCGTCAGTCCGGTTCGGATGAAAAACCACGGATGTTGGGGGCATTTAATGAAGAAACGCCAGACTGGCTGTCCTTCTTCATGTTCACCTATTTCACTGACCGTGACGGCAAGATGCAACTCGAGGCGCTGGCACAGTCCGGGTTTGATCCGTTGTCACGCACATGTCGCTTCATGCTGACCGAAGAAGCGCATCACATGTTTGTGGGCGAAACCGGCGTTGGCCGGACGATCCAGAAAACCTGCGAGCGCATGGTCGAAGCCGGGATTACTGACCCGTTTGATGTGAATAATATCCGCGATCTTGGCGTGATTGACCTGCCGCTTATTCAGAAGAAACTGAATATGCATTACACGCTGTCGCTTGATCTTTTTGGCGCCGAGGTGTCCACCAACGCTGCAAACGCGTTCAATTTCGGGATCAAAGGCCGGTATCAGGAAACCAAACTGGACGACGATCACCAGTTGAAGGACGCGACTTATCCGGTGTCGGAATTCCGGGACGGTAAACTGCTGACGCGCGATGTGCCTGCATTGACCGCGATCAACATGCGACTTCGGGATGATTATTCCAAGGACGCGGTTGGGGGTGTGAAACGCTGGAATGCGATCCTGAAAAAGCACAATATCGAATTTGAACTGACGCTGCCACATGAAGGGTTCCATCGCCAGATCGGGGCCTTTAAAGGCGCACCTATCACGCCCGAGGGCGGGGTGATTACCGTTGATGAATGGAAGGCACGCCGCGACGAATGGTTGCCGTCCAAGGCCGATGGCGACTTCATCCAATCCCTGATGAAACCCTGCTGGGAAGCGGGCAAATACGCCGGATGGATTGCCCCGCCGCGGGTTGGAATTGACAACAAGCCGGGTGATTTTGAATACGTTCAGATTCACATGGCGTAAGAATGCTGTCCTTGTCGGCACCGTAAAATCAGAAGCTCCGGAGGTGATCCGGGGCTTTTCGACCCTCAAAGAGCACCGGGATCGCACCGGATGTGATGGAGATTTGACCCAATGACCAAGCCCATCAAACAGCATCTGATTGACCCGGAAATTTGTATTCGGTGTCACGCCTGTGTCGAGGCTTGCCCAAAGGGGGCCATCTCTTTCAACGATGATAATGTGGTCGTGGATTCAGGCACCTGCGATCAGGATATGAGCTGTATTTCCCCGTGCCCCACAGGTGCGATCGACAACTGGCGGGTGGTGACCGAACCCTACAGTCTTGAGGATCAGTTTGGTTGGTTTGAACTGCCCGAGCAAGGTGAAGTCTCAGCAACCGAAGGCGCGTCCGACACCAGTATCGAGGCGCTTGATGATGCTGTTGCAGCACTTTTGGCCGAGGCCCATCAAGGCGCTGGCGGGGCGGCAAAAGCCCCTGCATCGGCGACCAAGCCCCGGGTCAATCTGTTCGGGGCCGCCAGCCCGGTTGAAGCGGTTGTTCAGGGGAATTACCGCCTGACCGAAGAGGGGGCAGATGCGGATGTCCGGCATATTATTCTCAACCTCGGGGACGCAAAATTTCCGGCACTTGAGGGGCAAACGGTTGGTATTCTGCCTCCGGGAGAGGACGTGAATGGGCGACCATACGGCCCTCGGCTTTACTCGATCTCAAGCCCTCGGGATGGAGAGCGGCCAAATACGAACAACCTTTCGCTGACGATCAAGCGGGAAGATCAGGGGGTTTGTTCAAACTATGTCTGCGATCTTGAGCGGGGCGATACAGTCAGATTGACCGGCCCATTCGGATCAACCTTCCTTATTCCGGAAGACCCATGCGCCAAACTGATCATGGTTTGCACCGGGACCGGCTCGGCCCCGTTTCGCGGATTTACAATGCGACGGCAGCGCGTGATGCCAAACGTCAAAGGCACGATGAAGCTGTTTTTCGGGGCCAGAACCCCAGAAGCCCTGCCGTATTTCGGCCCACTTGGCAAAGTCCCGCAAACGTTTCTGGAAAAACATTTCGCGTTCAGCCGGGTTGAAGACCAGCCGAAAACCTATGTGCAGGACAAACTGCGCGAGGACGCGGCTGCTTTAGCCCCAATGCTGTCTGACCCGGACACCTATATTTACATTTGTGGCTTGAAGGCGATGGAAACTGGCGTAGAAAGCGCGTTCGAAGATATAGCGCGCGGGGCCGGTCAGAAATGGATCGAGATTCGCGACAGAATGCGTGAAAGCGGACGATACCATGTCGAAACCTACTGACGAAACTCACCCCTTTATTCACCCCATCCTGGTCACCTGGGCGGATTGCGATCCGGCCTTTATCGCCTATACGGGCCGGTTCTCGTATTGGGCGTTGCAGTCGATGGATGCCTGGTGGGCGCATCACACTGGAATTGACTGGTATGCGCTGAATGTGGACCGTGGTATTGGCACACCTTTTGTGCATATGAGCCTTGATTTTCGCCACCCCGTGACGCCGCGGCACAAGCTTGACTGTCAGGTTATGTTGCTGAAACTTGGTGGAAAATCCGTCCGCCACAAAGTTATCGGACGTCAAAACGGTCAAATCTGTTTTGAAGGCGAATTCGTGTCTGTTTTCGTTGAAACCAAATCCCTTGAGTCCCGAGATCCACCTGAAGATCTGGTGACAATCTTCCGAAGGCTGGAATTGTCGGGCGAATAAGGCCCTGTTGTTCCGTTGGCGTTTGTGCACTATAATTCCATGACCTTTTAGAACGTGGATTTTATGAGCGAAATTGTGACATTTGATGGTCAGGTGACCTCAAGCGCTGAGACCGGTCGCAATGGAGACGAGCGGATCGAAGATTTTTTGGCGATGGTGGGTGACCGGGTCCGCTCTGCGCGCGCGCGCAAAGGGATCTCTCGGCGGGTGTTGTCGGAAATTTCGGGCGTGTCGCCGCGTTATCTTGCCCAATTGGAAAGTGGGAAAGGTAATATTTCCATAGCGTTACTGCTGAAGATTTCCGAGGCACTGGATTTTAGTGTCGAGTGGCTGGTGTCTGACGAAGACCCCTGGGATTCAGAAATGGCCATGGCGCGGT
>Ga0316204_10004749_pt1 | contig 23830 bp, 23 predicted proteins | sample 6monrhotite_MG_2_FD_205661 | JGI IMG/M metagenome (GOLD analysis project Ga0316204, IMG submission 205661) | Microbial mat bacterial communities from mineral coupon in-situ incubated in ocean water Damariscotta River, Maine, United States -... | ecosystem: Environmental > Aquatic > Marine >... | reverse complement strand
TACATATAATGAGTGAAGATGTACATTGAAATATGTTGAATTATTAAAATTGTTTCCATTTATTCTGTACAGGATGAACATTTAAGTGTTTTTGTACGCGATTCACAATACCATAAGCATCTAAGCCTACCGCAGTTAACATATCAGCATGAATACCGTGTTCGATAAATTGATCGGGCAAGCCAAGGTTGAGTACCACAATTGATAAGCCGTGATTTAGTAGGTATTCATTAACTGCAGAACCCGCCCCGCCTTGTGTCGTGTTTTCCTCGAGTGTAACGATGAGTTTATGTTCTTTAGCGACTTGCTGAATAAGTTCTTCATCGAGTGGCTTGATGAAACGCATATTAACCACAGTTGCATCCAGTTGTTCCGCTGCTTCCATCGCTGCAGACAGTAGGCTACCAAAAGATAAAATCACCACATCCTTTCCGTAACGACAATATAAACCTTTGCCGAGTGGGACAGCAGTAAACGTTTTTTCTACAGCCGTTTTAGGACCCGCGCCTCTGGGATAGCGAACGGCTGCAGGGCCAGGATAACGATAAGCGGTTGTTAGCATTTGCCGGCATTCATTTTCATTCGCCGGTGCCATGACGACCATATTAGGGATGCAGCGTAAAAAACTGAGATCAAAACTGCCCGCATGCGTCGGACCATCGGATCCAACAAGCCCGGCACGATCAATAGCAAAGGTGACATCTAAATTTTGTAAGGCAATATCATGAATCAATTGATCGTAAGCGCGTTGTAAAAAAGAAGAGTAGATCGCAACAACAGGTTTCTTTCCTTCGCAAGCAAGTCCTGCAGCAAAAGTTAATGCATGTTGTTCAGCAATCCCAACATCGTGGTAGCGATCTGAAAAATCTTTTTCAAATTGTTGCATACCCGAGCCTTCAGACATGGCTGGTGTAATGCCTATTAAGTTATGATCTTCGGCAGCCATATCACATAGCCAGGTACCAAATACTTGAGAATAAGTCAGTGCAGATTGTTGTTTTTCTACATTTGCTTTCGAATGAAAGCCAGGTTTTACCGCATGATATTTAATTTGTTCTGCTTCGGCAGCTTCGTAGCCTTTACCTTTTGTGGTTGTGATATGTAGTAACTTAGCGCCTTTACTCTGGTGAATAGTGCGCAGTGTTTTAACAAGCGCTACGACGTCATGTCCGTCGATGGGTCCGAGGTAATTGAAGCCGAGTTCTTCAAAAATCGTGCCAGGAACAATCATGCCTTTGAGATGTGTTTCCGTTCTTTTGGCAAAACGCGAGATGGGTGGCATTTTTGATAGGATTTTTTTGCTGCCTTCGCGTAAGGTGGCATACATTTTTCCTGATAAAATACGACCGAGGTAATGTGTCATCGCACCGACATTTTCAGAAATTGACATGTCATTATCATTTAAAATAACGAGCAAGTTGGGGTCGAGGGCACCGGCATGATTTAAGGCTTCAAAAGCCATGCCGCCGGTGAGACCACCATCACCGATAATCGCAACTGCACGTCGATCTGTTCCGTTGAGTTCAGCAGCAATTGCCATGCCGAGCGCTGCGCCAATCGATGTGCTGGAGTGTCCTGTGCCAAAAGCATCGTATTCACTTTCATCGCGTTTGGGAAAAGGGGCTAGGCCCTTAGGTTGTTTGATGGTATTGAGTTGGTCACGGCGGCCGGTCAACATTTTGTGTGGGTAGGCCTGATGGCCGACATCCCAAATTAAACGATCATTGGGTGTGTCGTAAACGTAATGCAGTGCGATGGTCAATTCGATGGCGCCAAGATTTGCGCCGAAATGTCCACCGCATTGATCGAGGCTATGGATGAGATAGTCGCGCAATTCAGTTGCTAATTGTGGTAATTGAGATTCGTTGAGTTGGCGCAAATCGGTCGGAGAATCGATGGTCATGAGCAGCGGAAATTTTGTCGATTGGTCAGTCATTTTTATTCGAGTCAAATTGAAAATTGATGTAATGATGAACTGTTCATGCAGTGGATGCAAGCACCCTAATGATCAAAAATTCCGTTGAACAATGTGTTCGCACAGTGCTGATAACTGAGATGTATCAAGCGGGAGTTCTTTGAGTATTAGCATCGCGTCGTTGTAGCATTTTTGGCGATGATCTTTAGCTTCTGTAATCCCCATAATCGCAGGGTAAGTGGCTTTATGATTAGCCACATCTGCACCTGGCATTTTCCCGATGGTTTCTGCGTCACCTTCGACATCGAGAATGTCATCGTGAATTTGAAATGCGAGCCCGATATATTCAGCGAATTTTTTAAGTTGTGATAGCGTGGTGTGATCGTCATAGCCAGCAGCAATGGCACCGAGTTGAATGCTTGCTTGAATCAGTGCGCCCGTTTTTAAACGATGAATCGTTTCTAATTGTGTAAGTTCGCAGGCTTTATTTTCTGCAGCTAGATCTAGGTCTTGTCCACCCGCCATGCCTTGTGAACCACTGGCTATAGCCAGCGTTTTTATCATGCGTAGTTTTATATTTTCCGGTAATTCGGATTGATTGCACAGATGCTCAAAAGCAAAACTTTGTAAAGCATCGCCTACTAGTATTGCTGTTGCCTCATTAAATGCTTTGTGACAAGTGGGTTTTCCACGTCGCAAATCATCATCATCCATAGCAGGTAAATCATCGTGTACCAGAGAATAACAATGAATGAGTTCAACGGCTGCTGCTGGCGCATCCAGCGTTTCTAATTTTCTACCGAAAGCAGTACCGCTAGCATAAACTAAAAGGGGACGCAGTCGCTTGCCTCCATTGAGTACAGCATAATGCATCGCGCGGTGTAAACGTTCAGGTGCATTCGATAGCGGTGGTAGCTGTTGTTCTAAGTAGCGATTGATGCGCTGTTGCCCTTGCGCTAGGAATTGATTTAGCTTGGTGTTATTCATCGGTATCAAAGTTCTCTAAAACATCTTTGCCTTCTTTTTCTATAAGGATTTTCACCTTCTGTTCTGCTTTACTTAAGGCCTCCTGGCATTGACGTATCAACCCAACACCTTCTTCAAAATGTTTGAGTGATTCTTCTAAGGGTAGGTTGCCTTGTTCCATTTTATCGACGAGTTTATTGAGAGAGTCTAGCGACTTTTCGAAATCAATATGGTTTTTTTTAGCGGGCATTGTCAGCTCCTTATAGTAAGCGGGCAGTATACCTGAATACGATATTGATTAAAGTGCTGAATCCATATCGACTCGTGGTTAGTAGGATGTTCTATTTCATATATTCTTCGAAATTAATAAGCTTAGCAAAGTATCCATTATCTTCTACTGTTTCTTGGATATCACCGAAATAAATAAGTATTGGCACACATGAAAAATTTCTTGGTTTTTTTAATCTTTTGATTTTTTCTTTGACCTCATCGATTACTTGAGTTCTGATTATTTTTGTTGTGAACTTTATTTCACAGATAAATAATGTATTGTAGCGTGTTTGTATCAGGTAATCGATTTGGCAGCCTCTTTGCTTGCTTGTTTTGCGTTGAAAATATGGGTTATCACAGACAATATCCCCAGGATTTAAACCTAAAGAATTTATGATGAGGGCACGATTTTTCAATACTAAATTTTCAAACTGTAGTCCAATTATTGTGGAAAACCCTGCCAGAGTGGACCACTGATCAAGTGTTATATTTTCTTTGGTGATTTTTTCTCTCATTGGTTGGACGTATTTTAAGTAAAATCTACAGTAATTATCTTTCAATCGATAGTGGCTTAATTTCGAAACTTTGCCATCCTTAAAGTTCCAGGTAAAATCGCGAGCAATAAAATCAGCCGTATTTAAATCATCGAGATATTCATAAATATCGCCACTTTGAGAAAGGTTTAGCGCTGAAGCAATATCTTTGGCTTCGCGACAGCCGCTAGAAAGTGTATTTACTATCCTTTTATATAGTTGACTTCTTCTGGAAAATAAATCAGAAAATATATGATCAAATTCACTAAATAAAATACCATCTTGATCAAAACATAATTGTGAAATGTTTTGTAGAGCAGTTTTTTTGTGGTTAATTTCTTCTAAATAGCGTGGTATTCCTCCTGTTACTGAAAGCATAATGAGTTTGTCTTGATTAGAAATGTTGTTGTTCTCATTATTCCAAAATTGAAGACACTCGTTGAGTGGTAGCTCATTTAAGGTCATATTCAAAGATGATCGACCTAAAAAACCTGTGCTGTTTAATATGTTCTTTTCAATCCAACCTGAAATAGAACCACACAATGCTAAGGTCAGCCCCGTATTTTTTTTAAAATATAAATCCCAAGCATTTTTAAGCTTCGGTAGAAAGGTAGGATCATCTTGTGCCATCCAAGTAATTTCGTCTAATACGATTAATGCATTTTTTGATTGTGTTTGTTGTGCCAGATGCCAGAATAAATCTCCCCAATCGTCAGTTCTAATTCCTCTTGTTCCGAATTCTCGGTTGAGTTGTTTCGCGAATTCTTCACGTTGTTCTTCTGCGGATATTCCTTTTTCTGGAGGCAAGCCTGAGAATGCATGATAATTTTTAAAATGTTTCCCAAACTCCATAAGCAGTCGACTTTTGCCAACGCGTCTCCTACCTTTGATGACAATAAGTTTTGCAGAGGGCTTAATGATAAGTTGAGAGAGCTTTTCAAGTTCTTTGGTTCTCCCAATGAATTTCTCAAGCATGCTTTTACCTCGAATAAAAGACAAATTACTATTTCTCGAGGAATTATATCAGTATTTTACTCCTCGTCAAATCGAATTATTTCTTTTTTACGAGGATTGTATTTAGGGCTTGCTGCGTCCGTTACCGTAACTGTACTTACAATGTTGTACCGATATCAACTTGCGGGCAGTTAATCACAATTTCTGGTACTGCCGCCGTTGGGCTTAAGCTCATTATATAATTCACTGTTGTCATAATGTCTGCTGTGGTGATTTTATCTTTGTTTTTGGTATCAAAGCTGGCAGTCATTTCGGTGTCTATTACGCTGGGGCATATTGCAGTGACTCGGATGTTGTAGGGTAATAGTTCTTTGTAGAGTGATTCGTTCAATCCAATCAGTCCGAACTTTGTCATACAGTAGGCACCGGACCCTGCTAAGCCACGTTTTCCAGCTTTTGAAGCGAGGTTAATGATGGTGCCACTTTTTTGTTGTTTCATAATGGGTGTGACTGCATGAATGCAATAGTAAGCACCGAGGAGATTAACATGCACCATCGCATGCATTTTATCGAGATCCACATCGCTTGTACCTTGGGTTAATACACCCGCGCAATTAAATAAGACATCAATACGTTTGTGTGCTTTAACGATTGTATCGACAACCATATTAACAGCCTCACGATCTGATACATCTAAAGCAAAAACACCGGTTTTGATTTTGCCTTTAGTTTGTTGTTCTATTTCTTTTTGAAGGGTTTCTAGCTTTTCTTTGTTGCGTGCTATCAAAGCAACATCATAACCTTGTTCTGCAAAATAAAATGCAGCTGCACGACCAATGCCACGACTTGCACCGGTAATCATTGCGACGGGATTAGATTGCATAGGAGTCTCCTTTGGTTAGGTAAAAGTATAGTTGATTGTTTCGTGAATTTTCTATAGGTATTCGATAGAAACATAGGTGAGGTGGAAGTTTTTTATTTTAGGATGTCCCAGCCCAGACATCCTGTCTGGTCGTTCGCCAGAAAAATAGTCCCCCGGACTATTTTTAATTTCTGGCTCACCCCACGCCGCTTCGCGGACGCGGCTTCAATTCCCGCCGCCACGCACGCATAAAAAAAGCGACGTATGATAGGGTGCTTTTTATTATTTGTTGAGGCGGAAGTGCTTTGTTAGAGAGAGAACGCTGCCATCCATGGCAAAAGTTTTTTATTTTAGGATATCCCAGCCCAGACATCCTGTCTGGTCGTTCGCCAGAAAAATAGTCCCCCGGACTATTTTTAATTTCTGGCTCACCCCACGCCGCTTCGCGGACGCGGCTTCAATTCCCGCCGCCACGCACGCATAAAAAAAGCCACGGCTGTGGCTTTTTATTATTTGTGGAGGCGGCGGGAATTGAACCCGCGTCCGCTGATCCTCTGCTTTCGGATCTACATGTTTAGCACCATCAACTATTTGACTGTCTGTCACCCGATGGGCAGGGGAAGCAGACAGCGAGCCCTACTATTTGACGATATGATGATGGGCCATGTCATATCGCGATCTTGTTAGCTATGACCATTGAAATCCGACTACACAAGCAATCATCGGTCAATGGGATGTTGCCGGTTATTAAGCGGCAGCGAACTTTTTTTTGTTACTGCTTACGCAGCAGCAGCGAAAAGTTCTCCATCATTAGCTGCAGGTTTATTTGCATCTATAGTTTTGCAATGATTATTTAACGAGTCTGATTGCCTACTCGACATGCACCTCAAGTTTCGCGACCCGCGTCGAAGCCAAGTCGCCCCCTAAGTTGTTGCTCTATTATAATTATAGTCGTTTAAATAGCAACGCATAGAACATATTTTTAGGTTTAAGGTAGTGGAACTCCATCGCTCCCACTTTCAGAGGAAGATGCGTCACTTGCAGTAGAGTTTTCGTTACTTGAATTAGAGGGTGTGACTTCATCTTCGCTATCACTTAATGTGGGTAGCCCAATATGGTTATCGTCTGAGCCATCGCAGTAAGATTTACTTCTAGCAAAGGTGCCAAAGCGTTGGCATAAAGCTGCAATTTTCCCCGGCGCTGACCTAATGGTTTGAATATTTTCCAAGTTAGCTTGATGTTTTTCATCATATCGATATAAAGAAGTGGCTGCAGAAAATATACCGATAAAAGCAGATATCATGGTAAATGCAGTTGTTAAAGGTGGTGCTTCATCTGCACCCCAGCAGGGGAAATGTGGGCAAGTCGCAATTTGTGTCAACACTTGGTATGCCAAACCTGATAAGGCGGCATAAGCCAGTGATGCATCTCGTATGCCTTTTGATAAAGTGACAACCCCATGGAATGCTTTAGGATGATTCACCATGTGATATCCACTAATAGCAGATAAAATGACAGCACCTGCAGCAACGCCACCCTGCCATATTTCAAGTGGCACAGTTTTGTTGGCCAATTCACGGTTAATAGTCCAGAAGATCACTAATAAGCTACTACCATACACAGCGCCACTTCCAGCATCGAGTAATTTTTCTGTACGTGATGCATCTGGGTAGGTAGGAAATTTATTGCCACCCATAATAATATTTTTTGTGTCTGGCATTGCGGTTTTAGCAAGAATAAAAGCAGTGATTGGCACCAAGGCAGTCGTTGTGATAAACCAGCCGACCGGTAATTTACCCATGCGACCGGTTTGTGAAATAGCATCTAAAATCATGTACAGCATTGAACTTGAAAATACGGCAAATCCATAGTCTTCTGCAGCAAGATATTTTGTTTCGCGAACAAAAGTAGAATCTTCATCTTCTCCCTCACTATCGCTAGCTTCTATATCAGGGAGAGGTATGTTTCTTCCTGCTAGCCATTTTTGCTGAGCAGCATTAGCAACTTTGAAAACAATTGCAAAGGCTAGTGCCACACTTGCAATCGGGTATCCTAAGTATTCTTTCTGAATTTCTTTATCAGGTGCCCATCCATATTCATCCAGCTCTAAAAAAAGTTGATATAACCATCGGCTGGTTAGTGACTGCAATACGAAAAAAACACGAATAAAATCCAAGATATGGTAAGTCGCATCACCTGCAAAGTGATAGCTGGCATGACAAGCTCTTGCTGCGGCACTATGTTGTGGGCGTGGTGCAGCAGTGCGCCCGGGAAGGAGTGCTGTTCTTGGTGTAGCAGTCGTTGCACTGAGTTGTGGGCTTGACGTAGCAGCGCGTTCAGCAGGGTGTGCTGTTGTTGCGGTGGATCCATCGCTTAATCTGCCATGTATGGTAGGTGGTTGTCGCATTTTTTTTCTCTTAAGGATGTATTAGCAAAGCATGCAAGTGCAGCATGTTGCATAGATAATTTCTGTTGCCAGCATTGCTGTTGCAGCAATTAAGAGACCTATAATCATTTTCTTACTTAAACCCATAACGCACCTCTTATATGTTTGCTTTTTATTATTTTATTAAATAAGTTTTTTTAAATTAGTCTAACAGCTGAAAATTAAGGGAATATTAAGGTTTGGTTAAGGAAATATTAAGAGAATGAAAAAAACAGGCTTATTTATGCGAAAACGGTGTTATTTGTACGAAATGTACGTATGAGCGTATCGTCATACCGCGACTTGATCGCGGTATCTAGAAAAAATCTATACTCAGCGTTTTAAGATTCGGCCTTGTTCACGTTGAATATCTTTCTTTTTTAAAGATTCACGTTTGTCATAGGCCTTTTTACCTTTGGCCAAACCGATGCTGGCTTTGGCGCGGTTGCGTGTCCAATGTAAATCAAGCGCAACGATGGTGTAATTTTTCTGTTGAACAGCAGTCGAGAGTTTTGTGAGTTCGCGTTGGTTAAGTAGTAACTTTCTTACGCGCAAAGGATCAGGTTCAATATGGGTTGATGCCGTTTTCAGTGGGGAGATATGCACGCCAATCAGCCATGCCTCGCCTTTGATAAAAGTGACATAACTATCTTTGAGTTGTACGCGACCCGCGCGCATGCTTTTCACTTCCCAGCCTTCTAGTACGATGCCTGCTTCGAAAGTGGTTTCGATGGCGTAGTCGTGTCGTGCTTTTCGGTTTTTTGCGATCGTACGATCGGGTGCTTTTTCTTTTTTATTTTTGGCGTTCATGATGGGAGTTATCTTAGCTTAAGTTGGATCTGGTTGCATCATTTACGCGCTTACTTACGTGATAGCACGTCATCGCGAGGAGCGTGCGCGCGACGCGGCGATCTCCTTGTAAAATGGGAGATTGCTTCGCTTCGCTCGCAATGACGTTTTTTACGCGCCTCTGTTGACGTGCCTCACTCGATGTTTTATCGCAAGGGGTTTTATCTGTTATTATTAAAGTCAGGATTTTATAAAGAGAGCAAACAATGCCTACGATTAATAAATCAGCCGTCGTGCCTTATACGCAAGAACAAATGTATGAGTTGGTGAATGATGTTAATGCCTACGCAGAGTTTGTGCCTTGGTGTGTGAAGAGTCAGGCGCTGGATCGTTCAGAGGATGAAGTGCATGGAGAGCTGACTTTTGCCAAAAGTGGTCTGGAAAAATCTTTTTCAACGATTAATCGCTTGCAGCCCCATAAAATGATTGAATTGCGTTTGCTGAATGGACCATTTAAACAGCTCGAAGGCTTTTGGCGCTTTGAGGAACTAGGTGACAAGGAAAGCCGAGTCTTGCTGGATTTGGAATATGAATTTTCGAGCATGTTAATTGCAATGATGTTTGGTCCAGTGTTTCAGCAGGTTGCTGTTACTTTGGTTGACGCGTTTACTGATAGAGCGAAAGCGGTATATGGCGGTTAAAATTACCGTTGCTTATGCAACGCCAGAACAGCAAGTTGAAATTCCTTTGCAAGTTGAAGAAAGCTGCACGGTGGCGATTGCGATTCAGCGTTCTGGCCTTTTAGAGCAATTTCCTGAAATTCGATTGGCTGAAGCGGATGTGGGTATACACAGTCGTAAAGTGCGTTTGGATAGTTTGTTGCAGCAAGACGATCGCATTGAAATTTATCGGCCGTTGCAGATTGATCCAAAGCAGGCGCGTTTGTTGCGTGCGAGTCGACATAAATAATAATTTATTAGCACAGCGAATACCCTGCCCCTTGGGGCCGGGATTTTTATTATGCCGCACTTTCAGTGCTGAGTTTATCTGTATGCAATCATACCCAGGGCTGCGCTTCGCTTACTCTGGGCTACAAATTATGTTGGCCTTTCAGGCCTCTTTGTTGTTTTACTAGATATTATGTGCCGCTTCGGAGGATGTATCGCGGGTGCACGTGCTTACTTGTGTGTGCGCCTCTGTTACGCGTTGTTATATTTTGGCATCTTTGGAGATGACTCAGCGACATACTTAACGACGCGACCATGACGGAAGGTAACGATTAATTGGCGTTTGGTCATCTTCTTGTAGTTGGGTTTTAGTGTATAGATGTAGACCAAGCGACCATCCGGAAAAATATTGCTGAGTACAGGGTTGCCTATCGCCCGAGTCACTTCACGTACCGTCATACCACGATTCACCGCATGCAGATCAGCTTCGCTTAAGATGTTGCCTTGTTGAATCGTTGGGCGATAACAACCACTTAATCCTATAAGACTTGCGAATAAAAATAGTGCTAGAATGCGTGTGCGTTTCGTCATGGTATCAACCTGGTGGTTCGTTGAAAGAAGTCGAAGATGATAACTGATTTTAGGGGGGGAGTCACATGCAAGACCAAGAGTTACGAAACGTCGGATTGAAAGTGACGATGCCTAGAATGAAAATTCTCAAGATACTCGAAGATGCGAATGAGCATCATATGAGTGCTGAAGATGTTTTTAAACGTTTGATGGAGCAGGGTGAAGATGTAGGTTTGGCAACGGTCTATCGTGTGTTAATCCAATTTGAAACGGCGGGGCTTATTAGGCGCCATAATTTTGAAAGCGGACATTCAGTTTACGAAATAAACCAAGGTGAACATCACGACCATTTAGTTTGTCAAAAATGTGGTTCAGTTGCTGAGTTTTATGACGAAATGATTGAGAAGCAACAGACTATTGTTGCTGAAAAACTAGGATTTGAAATAACAGATCATAATCATACGATTTATGGTGTTTGTCAGAGTTGCCAAAAAGCAGGATGACAGGATGTCACGTGAGCCCGTTAAAAAATCTAGATTTCATTTAATTATGACCAGTGCGATCATTGGATCGCTGATGGAATGGTATGACTTTGCTGCCTACGTTTTTATGGCTGCACCTATTTCCCGCTTATTTTTTCCGCATGATAATTCTTATATTGCATTGATGCTGACTTACGTTGTGTTTGCTGTGGGTTATTTTATGCGACCCATTGGTGGCATTTTGTTTGGGCACTTCGGTGATCGTATCGGTCGGCAGAAAACTTTGACTTACACCATCTTGCTGATGTCGGTGCCGACCGTGTTGATAGGTTTATTACCCACGTATCATCAGATTGGCATTCTTGCGCCGATACTTTTGATCTTATTGCGCATGGTGCAAGGGTTATCGACAGGTGGCGAGATGATTGGTTCTATTTCCTTTGTATTTGAATCATCGCCAGCCAAGCATCGTGGTTTGACAACGGCAGCAGTGTGGGGAGCGTCGGGATTTGGGTTTTTATTAGGTTCTGCTGCTGTCGCTTTTTTAACGACACATATGACACAGTCGCAATTGTTGCATTGGGGTTGGCGGATCCCATTCTTTTTTGGCATTTTAACGGGTGTTGTGGGTTATTTTATTCGACAAAAAACAGAAGAAACGGTGTATTTTGTTGCGATGAAAAAAAGAGGCGAAGCCGCTGTTGTCCCTATCATTCAAACGTTCAAACAGCATAAGAAAACTTTCTTGAAAATATTTTTTATTTTTATGCCGGCGGCCGTCATGTTTTACACGGTTTTTATTTTTCTGCCGACTTATGCCTTTAAGTTTATCAAACACCCTATGCACAGTGCGCTTACGATAAATAGTATTGCTTTGTCGGTGTTATTAATTTTTGAGCCCGTGTTTGGATTTCTATCTGATCGCTATGGTCGCAAACCTTTTATGATTGTTGCGATGTTAATTTGTATGGTGATTAGCATTCCGCTATTTTCAATGATGACTTCTGGCGTGTTGATGAAATTTTTGATTGCACAATGTATTTTTGCATTCCTAGATGCAATGTACACGGGTTCTGTGATGGCGGCTGTTTTAGAATCGGTACCTACACGTTTACGATATAGTACGGTTGCAGGCGCCTATAATTTGTCGTACTCGATCTTCGGTGGCACGGCACCTTTGGTGGTGACTTTTCTTATTCATTCTAGTGGTCGTTTTATTACGGCTGCCTACTACATCGTTTTAGTGTCGATCTTGGCATTACCTATAGCGATAAAAATGCGAGAAACTTTCAAAAATGTGATTGTTTAACTCAGCAATTCATTCGCATGGGCTAATGTTTGTTCTGTGATTTTCGAGCCACTTAACATTCTTGCTAGTTCATTCACGCGGTCTTTTTCAGAAAGCTGTGCGACTTGTGTACTCGTGGAATTTCCATCCGTGCTTTTTGCAACTTTATAATGATGATGGCCTTGTGCGGCGACTTGTGGCAGGTGCGTAATGCAAAGCACTTGTGCGTGTTCGCCTAATTGTCGTAATAATTTTCCGACGATTTCAGCGGTTTTTCCGCCGATACCGGTATCAACTTCATCGAAAATTAAAGTCGGTGTATTTTCTTTTTGTGATGTCAGCACTTGTAAGGACAAGCTGATGCGAGAGAGTTCGCCGCCTGAAACAACTTTGTGTAGCGCTTGGAAAGGTTGTCCTGGGTTGGTACTGACTTCAAATAATACTTTTTCATCACCATAAGGATTGATGGGGTTGTCACATCTTTCAAAATTTACTCGAAATAATCCGCCTTCGATACCCAGTTCTTGTATGCTTTGTGTGATCGATTTATCGAGTTTCTTTGCGACTTTTTTGCGGCTCTGAGTGAGCTTTTCTGCAATTTTTTTGTATTGGCTTAATGCGTTTTCTTGAGCTTGTTGCAAAGTTTCAATATGGGTTTCCACATTTTCAAGTTGTTGTAATTGTTGTTCGATGGAAGCTTGTGTTTTATTTAAGTTTTCAGGATTGACATGGTGTTTGCGTGCCAATTCGTGAAGCGATGAAAGTCGTTGTTCTACTTGGCTTAAAGTCTCGGGACTGAGATCCAGATTATTGCGGTATTGATGGAGTTCATTGCCAGCCTCTTGTAAGTGAATTACCGCTGTGTTGAGCAACTCTCTGGCTGCATTAATTTGCACATCATCTAGCTTAATATCGTTGAGTGTATCGATAGCTTGTTGTAATAATTGTATCGCTGATGTTTCTTCATTTTCGACCGTATAAGCAATCGCATCATTAAGTTGTGTAATCAGTTCGCTCGCATTATGTAACTGCTGGTGTTGATGTGATAGCTCTGTCCATTCATTTTCTTTTAAATTGGTTGTAGTGAGTTCATCCAGTTGGTAGCGTAATAAAGTGATTTCGGCATCTCGGTTTTCAGCTTGCTGTTTTAGTATGTTGAGTTGCTTTTCGGCCTTGTGCCATTGTTGATAAAGCTGCTGTGTTTTGTCGAGTAATGCTTCATGCTTTGCAAAAGTATCTAAGCGATTTTGTTGTACTTCGCGTTTTAGCAAAGTCTGGTGCTCGTGTTGGCCATGGATGTTTAGGGTTAAATCGGCAAGTTCTCGTAATTGACTGAGCGGACATGGGCGACCATTGATGCTCGCGCGGGAAGGGCCTTCTCGATTAAGAATGCGGCGAATAATGCATTCATCCTCTGCATCATAATCATTTTCTTTTAGCCATGCTTGTGCGTTGGGTTGATCTTTTAGATCGAAACATAAGGTAATTTCACAACGTGTTTGTCCGTGTCGTATGACATTGTTATCCGCTCTAGCACCGAGCGCTAAGGCAACGGCTTCTATCCAGATCGATTTACCAGCGCCTGTTTCACCGGTTAAAACACTTAAGCCGTTTTGAAAATCTAAAGAGAGTGAGTGAACAATGGTGAAGTTTTGAATGTGGATGTGAGTTAACATGCGACTTAATGACTCCGAACGGCATGTTTTTCCCAGCCCAGCTTTTCACGTAGCGTGGTGAAGTAGTGATAATCCATCGGATGGATTAATCGCAGCAGTTCTGATTTTTTGTTGATGTGAATTCTACCACCAGGGGGTAGCGCAACACGCGTCTGCCCATCACAACTGACATAAGGTGAGGTTTCATTGTTTTGGCTGATGCAAATTTCAATGTGGTTGTCAGCATCGATAACAACGGGTCGACTGCTGAGTGTATGTGGAAACATCGGTACGAGCACAACAGCATTTAAGCTGGGATGCATAATCGGACCGCCGCCGGAGAGTGCATAGGCTGTTGATCCTGTCGGTGTTGCAATAATCATACCGTCTGCGCGCTGGGTGCAAACGAATTCACTATTGATGACGATATCGAACTCGATCATTTGTGCGACGTCGCCAGGCAATAAGACGACATCGTTGAGTGCAACATTTTCAGATAATATTTTTTCATCTTGTAGTAATTGTGTTTCGATAAGAAAACGTTTTTCCTCACGGTAGTGGCCTTCTAAGATAGCGCCGATTTTTGAGAGCTCATCAGGGTGGATATCTGTTAGAAAACCTAAGCGTCCACGGTTTATGCCCAGGACAGGGAGCTGATGAGGTAGGGCAATATGTGCTGCGTTCAGTAAGCTGCCATCACCGCCCACCACGATAATAAGATCGCAGTCGGCAGGCAGTTTTTCGCTGTTAACGACTTTGAGCTTATGCTTACCCATCATTGAGCTGGTGTTTTTTTCTACCATCATCTCGACCTTTAAAGATTGTAGATAATCTTTCAGGGCGAGTAGCGTTGCGGGCACGCCTTCAACGCCGGGACGACCGATCAGTAAAATATTTTGGAAGGCTCGTTGACTCATCTTCTGAGGATAGCATTTTTTGATGTGGTTTGTGTATCCGTTCGGGTATAGAATGCCTGGTGTTTTCCTAGTTGGTAGGTTTTTGAAATATGTTTGAAGAAGTGATTGACGAGCGGTCGCTGAAAATTTTGAATGAGCTGATTGAGTCTTATATTCAAGATGGTCAGCCTGTGGGATCTAAAGCAATTGCTGAAAAATCAGAACTGCAATTAAGTTCTGCGACCATACGCAATATTATGGCTGACTTGGAATCTGCTGGGTTCTTGGTATCGCCGCATACTTCAGCAGGACGTGTACCAACGACACAAGCTTATCGACTTTTTGTTAATCATTTGTTGACAGCCGAGCAACCGGACCGAATCAAGCTGAATGATTTTTCAAATGAACTTAACTTGGATTCAAGTCAATCTGGGCTCATTGAGCAAGCATCGAATTTATTATCGCGCATGACGCACTTGGCCGGCATGGTGACTATTCCCAAACACGATCAATTAATTTTAAAACAAGTTGAATTCTTACCTTTATCAGAAAAGCGTATTTTAGTCGTTTTAATTCTCAATAATTGTGATGTACAAAACCGCGTGATTCATACCGACCGTGAATTTACCCGTAGAGAATTAGAAGAAGCGGGTAATTACCTAACACATGAGTATGTCGGGCAGGATTTGATGCTTGTGCGGGATAGTCTGCTTGATGTAATGCAACACAAGCGTCAAGATTTAGAAAAGATGTTAAAAGCTGTGATGAAAATGGCTGAAGAAAATCAAGCTGATTCTGTTGAAAATGATTATGTGCTAGCAGGCGAAACTAATTTATTCGAAGCGGTGAATACATCTGAGTATCATCAGTTGCGATCATTGTTTGAAGCATTTTCACAAAAGCGCGATATTTTACATTTATTAGATCGCTCTTTGAGTGCGCAGGGTTTACAGATTTTTATTGGGCGTGAATCCGGCTATGATTTATTCGAAGATTATAGTTTGATTGCAAAACCTTACTCTGTTAAAGGCAAAACGCTTGGTGTACTGGGTGTTATCGGTCCGACGCGTATGCCTTATGAACGTGTGATTTCTGCTGTTGATGTGACTTCAAAGTTATTGAGCCAGGCTTTAGAAGAAGATAATTAAATTTATTTTCCCGGGGCTTGTCACGGAACTTTTCGCGTGGGGTTTCTTAAGGGGAGCGCGCGTGCGCTCCCTTTAAGTCGCCGTTCGCGCGGGTTTCCCGCGCAGGCGAAATATTATCAGTTAAAAATATCTCGTGGCTTGCCGCGGGGTTTTTTTATTTTTTTTTTGCTTTAGTTTTAGTAGTGACGTTCCAGGGATTAATAATGTCCGCGCCCGTTTGATTGAAATCGCTCACATTTCTGGTTACAACCGTCATGCCGTGCGTTAAAGCTGTAGCTGCGATGATTGCATCTCTATCTGATCTTGGGTCTGGGACATGTAGTTTTGCACAGCGCTGTGCAACGGCAATGTCTAATGGCAAAATGCGTTCAGAAAAAGCAGGTAACACATGTGTTTCAAGCCAGGAGCGAAGGACGGCAGCTTGAGATGGATCTCGACGTTCGACTAATAATATCCCTGTTTCAAGTTCTAGAACGCTAATCACGGATAGGAATAGATTAGATGTAGGAACACCTTTCGCCCACTTCACAACATTTTTATTTGATTTTCCAGACTTCGCTTTTCTTAGCTCTGAGATAACGTTGGTATCAAGCAAATACATTAATCAAAGTCCTCTGGATGGTAGATTGGCTTATCTAATTTAGGTGGTTCAAAGTCAATATCTGCAGCGTCTGGCATAGCCAATAGGTCAATAATGTTTTCTTTAGTTTTTGTGACGCGCTGATACTCTTCGATGGTTAGCAAAACATGCGCCGGGTGACCCCTATCTGTAATAAAGACAGGACCTTGAGCTGCTGCCCGTTTTACTTTGCTAACGTCTTGATTAAATTCTCTACTGCTAACTGTTGTAATGGTCATATGTCCTCCCAAAAAAGTAGTTACTTAACTACTTTATAGTATAGCCTATAAAATAGGTACGTGCCTACTGAAATCGATGGAATTGTTCCGTGCTTGACATGGAATCTAAGTAATAAAAATAGATCCTATGATCAAATTGAGACCGTATAAACATAGTTGATGACAACATTTTTAATGTTTTTCACGACTCGTTTAATGTTTCCCGCGACAAGAATTTGGATTAATCGCTAGGCTATAGCTGAGATGTCCTTCTTCGACCTTGGAATTTAAGATCACCGTGTCTTTATCATTGAGTTTCACTTTTTTGAAAAATTGCCACAGTATGGGTTGTATATAAACGCAAGCGTAAACGCTTTTCGTTTTTTCTAGTCCTTTAAATTTAAATGTTCCTGTTTCATCTGGCCATAATATATCTATGTTATCTAGAGTAAATGCAGGACAGCTGCCTGGGTCACTTTTATAAACTTTAACCCCCATCAGTGTACCCAGCTTTTGTTCATTGTCTTTCGCGCAAACTTTAAAAGTATCGGCTTGTGCATTGAGGCATAAGCTTGATAACAAGCTAGCTGCTAATACTGCGGAACTCATTTTTTTTAAGGTCATGGTATTTCTCCATTTTTTTAGTGCTTTCATTAAGTATAGAAAACTATTTAAAATAAACCTATAATTGGTTAATTTTAAATGAATAATACTTAAGAGAAGCTTAAGAGATTGCTATGAGAGTTAATGCTGCAGTGTTAGAAGGCCGTCGCCGCGCAATGTGTAGTGCAATTATCAGTGGGGATACTCGTATAGTAGACGGGCTCTTAAGTGATGCTTATGGGAAGGAAACAGTAGATATTGGTTTGCTTAGAGCAATTATTGAAGGGATTGTGCAGAAGCATCATTGTGTTGATGATCGAACAGCGTTGATGGGGGAAATTTTTCAATTTGCTCGTTTACATGAGACAGTAAGTTTGGCAGACCGTGTTGCTTTATTTCATGATGCGATTAAAAGCCGTGACTTGGATTCTATAGCATTGTGTCAATATTTATTTTCGAATGCTGCAGAAATGATGCATCCCGGCGATAAGCAGATGACGGCTTTGCATTATAGTGCAGTGGCAGGGGTCCAACCTGTTACTACAATGCTCTTTGAACGTAGGCGAATCTTGCCAGTCGAATTTACAGGGATGACGCCAATCCATATGGCGGCTATCAAAGGGCAGTATCGTAGTCTCATGATTCTTCTCGCAGGTGCACTAGAGCCTGATTTAAATCGACAAAATAATTGTGGTTATACTGCTTTAACGTGTATCACTTATCACCTTAAAGAAGGTGAGTTGGTAGCATCTGCAGCAGCAGGTGAGACGCCTTCAGAGAATTCGCGTAGAGAGCGTTGTGCGTGTGCGCTCATTAATACAGGCGCAGTTGATATTAATTTGCAATCACATGAGCCTTCTATTCCAACTAGAATAAAAGTAGAACACCCTGGATCTACTGCACTGCATTGGGTGATACGTCGTAATAACATGACTGTTTTTCAAGCTTTGTTAAAACGCGATGATATTGATGTGACTTTGCGTGATAATCGTGGTGTGTCTGTTTGGGATCTAGTAAAAGAAAATAGGCCCATGCGTGAAAAATTCGAAGCGCAATTTTTTACAGGAGATAAAGCCAATACCAAAGGTGAGTATCCCATACATATTGCTGTGCAGTTAGGTCTAGCTGATAAAGTCGAAGAACTGAGAGTGCGTTTTCCAGAACGATTTACAGCAACGACAACTTCGGGGAAAAACCTTGTCCACCTTGCCTTAGATAATTTTCATATGGGTGGCCGTGCACTTGCGCTTGCTCTCATTAAGCAGCGTCCTGAGTTTTATCGTGAAGCGGATGCAGGTGGTCAGACACCAGAAGCTATGTTGATTGCAATGAGAGCGACGACGGTGCGTTTAAAACGAGTACCGCGTAGACAGCAGATTGATGCATTTTTGAGAGAGATTCAATCGTGTGTAGCGGTACAAGAGGTAGAGGCAGATGCGGATTTAGATGAGTTAGTTGCACGCATTGAATCAGCAGGTGGTGCTGCCGGTGCCGGTAAAAAATCTAAGCTAAAAGCAAAAGTGGGTCCTTCAAAAGCCGCAGGTAAACGTGCTGCAAGACCAAGAGCCAAGGCTACAGCGGCAGCAAAACAAGCTGCAGCAGAATCAGCATCAGCTGGTACAAAAGAGGAATACCATTCAAGTGGTTCGGAATCTGATGAGGCTGGAGATGTTTCTGCAGCTGCAGTTGCTGATGATGCTCCAGTTGCAGCACCTATAGCAACTCCAAAAAAACCTGCTGCAAAGAAAGCGTCAGGCAAACCAAAAATATCGCAGGGGGGTCGCTCTATTGTAGACATGCTTGTTGTAGGTTCATCGCAACCAAAAGCTGCACCGAAACCGCAAGCAAAAATGCCGAGCGATCCACGCTTGGCAGGTTTGACAGGAAATGCACGTCGTCGTATGCGCAGAAGATTGGCCAAAGAAGCTGATGCCACTGAAGCAGGTGCCGCAGCACCTAAACATGACGCTGCTTCTGTTGCACCTACACCTGCAGCAACCCCAAAACAAGATGCTGCATCTCCTGCATCGACACCTCCAGCAGCAGTAACAGTTCCAGCGCCTGCTGCAGCACCCGCGGCAGAGATGCTTGTGCCAGAAGCAGCTGTCAGCACAGCTTCTGGATCAGCGTTAGCCGCCCCAGCAGCTTCAGCCGGAAATTCTGCTTCATCATCTAGCGTTGCTTCTGCGGGTTTATTTTCTACAAGCGCTCGACCTGAGTATGTTTTTGCAGATATCAGGTTAGTGAATCCTGCGGTCCACGGAGTTTGTCTTGCTAATTTATCAGAACAAGCACAATTACTTGTTCACAGTCTTCTTCAAAAAAATATGAAAATATTTTTAATCGGCGGTGCTGTTCGAGATCTTATGATTCAGAAATCATCTGGATGTTGCGCGCATATTCATGATTTTGATTTTGTTATCGATGGTGATTTGTCTGATGTAGAGAAGGTATTCTCAAAATATAAAGTCAGTCGTCAGGGTAGGGCACCACATGAAGTCTTAGTTGTTGAAATCGATGGAGTGAGCATGGATATTTCCAGTTTAAATTGTACGCGTGAAAATTTGTGGCCCCATGTTAAAGGAGATATAGGACGACGCGATTTAACGATCAATGCTTTTCTCTTGGATATGGAAGATTTTAATTTGTACGGCATGGATCGATCATTTGAAGATTTTGAAGACCGTGTTTTGTCAGCACTATCTCGTGATGCAGTACAAATGTTAAAAGAAGACCCCGTTCGTTATCTGCGAGTTTTGCGTTTTCATCAAAAATTAGATGGATTTAAATTGCATCCTGCGCTAGCCAGCGCGCTTGAAACAGCTCATGAGCATATCCTCTGTGGTACTGATATGCACCGTGGTGTGGGTGCGAAACGTATGTCTGAACAGCTACATCGATTTTTTGAAAGTTTTGATTCTATCCAGAAAGGGCTTGATGTTTTATTTCAATATAAACTACTGTCTGCTCTCTCATCGCAGAAACCTCCGTTTTGTACGTCTGGAGCCGGATTTCATCGTCCAGATGGGTCATGGGTGCCTAATACGTCAGCTCAAAAAAGTTTCGATTTTCAGAATGCCATTGACCACGATGATGCAGATGCACTAAAACAATTACTGCTCGATACTCATTTCTTGTTAATGGATAATGCACATCCGACGTTAGATGTAACCGCCTTAGAGTATGCAGTCAAAAAAGATGCGAGATGTTGTTTAAGTGTATTAATCTTAATGGGTGCTGATGTTAGTCCTTTAAAACCATCAGTAGACGAACATCATGATGCTTCTGCCGCCGCCGGAACAGCGCTGAGAACTTAAATATATCCTCTGATTCTTGCCCATAATTGTCCGATATATTCATGTAATGCAATATCACTATGAATTAAACTCCGGACGCTCGGTAAATAATACTGAATGCGATAGCGATTGTTTTTTGCAAGAAACTGTGTCGGCGCTGCAATCGGATGCATGCCTAATTTTTTAAAGACGGCCATTGCGCGTGGCATATGTGTTGCAGATGTGACAAGCACAAAAGTTTTATTTTTTAAAAGAGGTTGCAAGTGAATCGCCTCTTGTCTCGTATCTTTAGATCCGGCTTCTATTTTCATTTGTGATCGTGTAACACCGAGTGCAACGGCGGTGTTATTCATAATATTGGCTTCAGCAGGTGAGCCAAAGACGCGACCACCGGATAAAATTAAAATGCTATTTTTATTTTGGCGATGTAGACGTATGCCTTCGATCAAACGTGACAATGAAGCTGAGCTAATATGTGTGTTCGGTGGATAATGGTAATGTGCACCGCTGCCGCCACCGAGCACGACGATGTATTTAACGCTCGTGGGTAATCTTTTCAGTGGATGGTATTGTTGTTCAAGACCGTTGAGTAATAGATTCGCGACGGGGCTGATGCTGAATAGGATTAATATAAAAAATCCGCTGAGAAATACTGTGGCAGCTGTTTTACGAAGGCATGTCCAGAGCAACAAACAGAATCCAATCAAAAGCAAGACAAGACTGATAGGTAAGGGGAGCAATAATCCCGACGCGAGCTTCTTGAAAAAAAATGGCATGGGTGAGGTCCTTCTTCGTGAGAGAGATTTTATGAGGTATCGGTTAAAAGAGTCAAATACATAAGGCGTTTATCCTTATAATCGCTTCATATAAAGAAGCGATTAATGCTATAATCACATCATGTGGATATGGCAACACAAAGATTGGCCAAATTTTTATTGGGACGAGAAAGCAGTATCAACCCAACTTGCCAGCGCTCGACTGACGCAAGGCAAGCTCCTTGGGATTATCCAAACCATTAATCAACAAACCGTTGGACAAATGGATGCTATCATACTGACTGAGCAAGCTATCGATACCTCAGCTATTGAAGGAGAGATTTTAGATCGAGATAGCGTGCGGTCTTCTATCGCCAATCGCTTAGGTGTAAAACAAGCGGGTGTTAGCAGCGCACCTGATCGGTATGTCGAAGGCTTACTCGATATGTTGCTCGACGCTACTGAAAATTATCAAAAACCGCTAACGCTTGAACGTTTGTTTGCCTGGCATGCTGCCCTTTTTCCAACAGGTTACTCTGGCATACAAAAAATTGCAGTTGCATCACTGCGAAAATCTGGTCCTATGCAAATTATTTCCGGGCGACCTGGAAAGGCCAAAGTGCATTATGAGGCTCCCCCTCAAAAATCACTTAAAAAAGAGATGAAAGCTTTTTTAGACAGGTTAAACAGTAAAAGTAATATGGATGGTTTGTTGCGTGCTGGTATGGCGCATTTATGGTTTGAGTTGGTGCATCCTTTTGATGACGGTAATGGCCGAATTGGTCGCGCAATTATTGATCTAGCTTTGGCGCAAGATGAGCAGCAAGCGACACGTTATTACAGTTTGTCATCTGCTATTATGCAAGATAGAAAAAATTACTATGCCAACTTTGAGAAAATTTGTCGTGGCGACATGGATATCACAACTTGGCTGGTATGGTTTTTAACTTGCATTGAAAGTGCAATATATAATGCGATTTCAATTGTAGATGGTATCAATTTAAAAAGTCGCTTTTGGGAAAAGCATGCTACGACCATACTCAATGATCGCCAAACGAAAATTTTGAATCGGTTGCTTGATGCTGGCAAGGATAAATTTATTGGTGGCATGACAACACGAAAATACTGTCAGCTCACCAAAATCAGCCGTGCAACTGCGTACCGTGAACTGAGTGATTTAGTACAAAAGAAATGTCTAAAGCCGATCACCGAAAAAGGTCGATCCGCAGCCTACGAAATCAATTGGCCGAGAAAGTAAAGCATAGCGGTACTTTCTAGGTTGAAGTTTTACTCAGAAGCCTTATATTAGCTGAACGAACTATTTGGAGAACCCCATGAGCAAAAAGAAAGACAAGGCGCCAGCAGAAGAGTCACAACAACAAGATGAGGCATCTCTTGTTGAAGATATGGAAGAGGCCACAGAAGGTCTGGAATTTCCTTCCCGTGATAAATTAGAAGACCAGCTTACTGCTATGGAGATGAAAGTCGAAGAATATAAGAATCAGTATCTACGCGGGCAAGCTGAGCTTGAAAATGTCCGCCGTCGTGCAGAACGGGATGTTGCCAGTGCTCATAAGTTTGGTATCGAAAAGTTACTGGCTGATATGCTGCCGGTGATCGACAGTCTTGTCCGTGGGCTAGAAGGTCCTGAATCTCGTGACTCTCATGCGCAGGCCATGCGTCAAGGTATGGTGCTGACACTCGAGCTATTAGAAAAAACTCTCGCAAAATATGGCGTTACCGCGATCGCACCCCAGCAGGGTGAGGTTTTCAATCCAGAGTTACACGAGGCTGTTTCGACGATGTCAGACCCTGATGCAAAGACGAATACCATCGCAGACGTGATGCAAAAAGGCTACCAGCTCAATGGACGTGTGCTGCGAGCAGCTATGGTGATTGTGATTAAATAATTCTAGGTGCTCAACAAAGCAGATGCCCGAAAGTGGCTGCTTTAGTGAAGGATTTAAGATTTCCTTAAGAAATCGTGACTATAATAGGCCTAGAATCCATATTGTATGAGAGAGTTATCGTGCCATCACTTTTAGACAACGAATCGGATCGGCAGCCCACTGTCGTGAAGGAACTGCGGGTCAAGCTGCGTGTCATGCTCGATAAGCGTCGCCCCTCAAAAGACAATGTGATTCACTTTGGTCAAGCCGCTGATCGATCCAGTGATGCGACTTTTCTCGATGAATACCAGGCCTTAACAGGTATGGTCGCTAATTATTTCTATCGTCCAGATGAGACTGTTGCCTACGAAGATTTTCATTATTTCAAAGAAGGTGTGGGTGAGCTAGAACGATCTGTAAAAGATAAGCGTCGAAAAGATGGTCGCGATAAAGTGGGTGCTAGAGCCGATGAGTTTGCAGGCATTTCTTCACGCGTACGCGTGGCTGGCATTGAAAAGCTCGGTAAAAATCAGCTCGAACAAGCCTACATGGCAGCGCAGCAAATGGAAGCTGAGATTGCGCAGCAAGAGCAAGCAGCACTGGCGCAATTGCAATCAGAACAAGAAGGTATGGATCCTGATGAAGTGAAAACGGAAAAAGAGCTTTCTTTACAAGCTGAGCTACCATTTAAAGCACAAAATAAATTATTACAGACGCTAAAGATGGATCTAGAAAATGCTTTGCGTGCCC
>Ga0316204_10004748_pt1 | contig 23832 bp, 17 predicted proteins | sample 6monrhotite_MG_2_FD_205661 | JGI IMG/M metagenome (GOLD analysis project Ga0316204, IMG submission 205661) | Microbial mat bacterial communities from mineral coupon in-situ incubated in ocean water Damariscotta River, Maine, United States -... | ecosystem: Environmental > Aquatic > Marine >... | reverse complement strand
GGTAGCAGTATTTGAATACATCAACGGCTTCTATAATCCGCGACGCCGCCACTCAACATTGGACTGGAAAAGCCCAGTCGCTTTCGAACGCAAGGTGGCTTAAACGAGCACTTGGAGCGGCACTAAAGTGGGACAGGTCCACCACTAGTTTTAGGGGGGGATTACCCCTATAGAAACTCGGTCATACCTACGGCCCGCCCCTCATCTATCGAAACCTGAGCAGCCATGCTGATCAACACTGCAATTTGTCCGTCTTCCAACGAAACGTCTACTTTAAACCGTCGTCTTTCGGGGACTAGCTCGGGCCATTTTGTAGTATCTCCGACGATCGCATTCGAAATAGGCTCACCAAAAAACAACAGAAGTCAGTGATGCGGCCCCAGCGGCTCCGACAGCAACAGTGCCAGCTTTTGACCCGGCGTTTGGGTCTGAAATGGCGTGGCACATTCTAATCCACCCGAACAGGTTAACACGATTATGATGGACTTTTCGATGGCGGTTCTGAAGGGCGCATTTTCTCATGGCCTCTTGGGAGTCGTTTCTAAAAGCCTTTGAACCTTCAAAACTTGAACCGCCGAAAATCATCCAGCTAAAGCTTGCGACTTTCTTTAGGTGGCCACGGTTTCCGTAAAACGAAATGCGTTGAGCCTCACTGGCAATGTAGCACGAGAATTGCAAACATACCCTATAGAGATACCGGCTTCGAACCAAATGACCCAGAGGGCGCCACACTGAAAGCGTTAGCGTCCTCTGTCTTGGGCTAAATCGACTTTGCCACCACCGCTCGCTTGGTGATTTGCACCGCAACCTCGGCCATCACGAATAGGATCACCGCCAAAATCAACGCGCGTGTAATGTTTGGATCTGAACCCTCGGACGCAATTGAAACGATGCGGGTCAGGATAAGCATCAAAAAGTAGACCGGCGCAGGAACGAGGAACGCGTACGACCCTTTGACCGCTCCTATGCCGGTGACGATGCCTAGCGCCAACATGGGTGCCCCCATCGCGCGGATGTTTGACGCGCCGAACGCGTCGTTGGCTGTTAAGGCTGTTAGTCTGGTCAAAGCATCTGGCGTGAACGTGTATCGCAGCCCGATGAAAAGAAGGAATAGGGCGACAATGCCGGCAAGGCTTCGCCCGATAAGGAACATATTCATGGGTTTCTCCAGTCCATTGGCAAGTGCGGTTATAGATTTACGGCGACAATGATTATCAGATACCCCGAACCAAGAGTTGCAAGAGCAAAACCAACGAGCCGCGCATAAGGAATTCCGGTATAGTAAAGCAGTCCATAGGTCGCGCGTCCGACCACGATTGCTAGCGCCGCGAGTTCTGCGCCTGAATGATCAAGCCCGATGAACGCTGCGGTCATAAGCGGTGGCAAAGTGTAGGCCACACTCTCAATCTGATTGTTGTAGGCGGCTTTGATACGTTGGGCCAAAGGCGAGTATTCGACTTTCGGCCTATTGGCCGACCACCCAAAGACGAGCCCTTGTGTCGCGTAAGTGAAATTGACTTCGATAAAGAGCATCACAAACGTGACTGCGCCAAGCGAGAGGAGTGCGGTGGTGAATTCCATAAGAGTATCCCTCAAGAGTTTCGTTTTGACCGTTATGAAACAATACTGTATATAAATGTATCAAACGTTACAAGAAATATGTTTTGCAAAACATACGGCCCAACTTCTGCATGGACCGCGCCTGTCAGACCTGTAAAATATCGATGAACCTAGGATCATGAAATGTCGGCCAAAATAAAAACGCTTTCACCCAAACAACGATTGCTGCGTGAATCCTCTCGGATTTTTGGCGAAAAGGGGTTTCGTGGCGCATCGGTTCGCGAAATCTGTATGGCGGCCGATACGTCTTCGAACATGATCCACCACTACTTTGGATCAAAGCAGGGGCTTTATGACGCCGTCGTAGACCAATTCTCGGAAGCGGTGTTCGAAGTGCCGATGCGGGTCATCGCGGGCAAACCCGCGAATGTGGACGGCTTTAGTACCCGGCTTCAAATTTTTTTTGAGGAGTCGTTGGTCGCCCTAATCGCGAACCGGCAGTTCTATGAATTGGCAAACCGAGAGCGTCTCGTTGTGCCGTCATTTGCGGATTACAACAGCAGCATAATTGCGTTTCTTGAGGCAGGGAAAGAGATTGGCGTCGTCCGCGCAGATTTAGACAGTGAAATGATCACGGGGTTGATTATGGATCGTTTGGGCCCTCAGGTTTACTATTCCGAGCAAATAATCGAGTTGCTGGGTGAAAGCCTGCTTCAAGACGGGCCTTACCGGGCGCGGTGGATGAAGGCGAACTTTGAGTTCATTTTGAATGGCATCCTTGATGACAACGCCCGCGGCTAACAATCATAACCATAGGGAGAGATCTAGCGGGCCGTTGGGTTCTCGGACTGAACGGTTCTGGCTCAAACCCTCGCTTCAAAAACGCAGTCGTCCGAGCACTGCGAATTCTTCGCAGTGCTCTTGATCCTCGGTTTATAGGGCGGGTGCCTAGACGCGTTCGTAGATGTCTTCGTATCTGACGATGTCGTCTTCGCCCAAATAGGTTCCAGTCTGAACCTCGATCAACTGAAGCGGAACTTTACCTGAATTCTCAAGTCTGTGGATTTCGCCCAGAGGAATGTAAACGGACTGGTTCTCACCTATCAAACTTTGGGTATGACCGATTGTGACCGTCGCGGTGCCTTCGACAACGACCCAGTGTTCGGCGCGGTGGACGTGGCTTTGAAGGGAAAGTTTACCGCCTGGTTTTACGACGATGGACTTGACCTGAAACCTCTGACCCAGAGACAGCGTTTCATAGTGTCCCCATGGGCGAGCGTGCCTCGAAAACTCGTCGGCTTGACGGACATTTTCCACGGATAGCCGATGCACGACGTCAGAAACGGCCGCTGAATTGTTGAGGTCGGTGATGAGAACCGCGTCTGATGTGGCAATGGCCGCTATGTTTTTGAGACCAAGGCCAACGACCGCAACACCGTCAGACGCCGAAAACAATAAGGAGTTTTGACACTCGACACCGCGCGCAGGCCCATGTGTTGCCACACCACTCTCATCCAGAATCATGTCCGACCAAACGCTTTTCCAATCGCTGAGGTCTTTCCATTTGCCCTTCAGTTCAACAACCCAGCCAGACGCGTTCTCTAAAATCGCGTGATCGACCGATATATTTGGCGCCTGACTATAGGATTCACCCAAGCGGCAAAAATCCCTGTCTTGTTTGGCGGTTGCTACCGCGGTTTGAGTGGCCATAGCCATTTCAGGTGAACATTCGGCAAAGACTTCGCTAAGCTTTTCGACCGCGACCATCAATATACCGGTGTTCCACAAGTATTTGCCGCTTGAAACAAACTCGCGCGCTTCATCCTCAGTCGGTTTTTCGACAAATACGTTAAACGGTTGAATGATTGAAGCGGTCGAAGACCCTGCGGTCTGAATGTAGCCCAAGTCCGCATTGGCGCGTGTTGGTTTCGTACCGAAGGCGACGATGTTCCCCGCGCGGGCGGTTGTTGCGGCCTCGGCGATTGCGTTGGCGAAATCTAAATCGTTGTCCATGCGATGATCCGAGGGGGTGACCAAAATCAATGCATCCGGATCGTCATTGCAAATGATTTCAGTCGCGGCGCAGATTGCGGGGCCGGTGTTTCGCGAAGCCGGCTCAATCACGATCTGAGGCGACGTGATTCCCATCGACGTTGCTTGTTCGGCGACGATAAAACGATACTCCTCATTCGTCATGAAGATTGGTGCGCCACAACCTGCGTCCTCAAGCCGGCGGATTGTGTCTTGAAGCATAGAACGCTCGGCCCCGAGTGATGCGAATTGTTTTGGTATCGACTTTCGGCTAACGGGCCATAACCGCGTGCCTTCACCTGCACAAAGAATGACCGGACGAATGGAATGAGGCTTCATGTTTGACACTTTCCTATATGGTTCGCGAGAACGACGATTTGAACGACGACACGTGAAAGCCGGCATAGAGACTTAGCCCAACGGCCAAGGTGATTTGGCAGACACATTTGATTTGTAAGACATTGATGAAGGTCACAGATGAAGCATTCGTAAACGCCAGCATGATTGTAAGCTGGCAAACAGCCACAATTGCCGTGATCCATATCCCGCGCCGATCCCCCAAGGCCGCCAGAAAGGTTGCGACAAGAAAGCTGAGCGTAAAGGCGGCGGCTGCGGTTGCGGCCAGCGTCAAACCCTCCGAGGCCGGGGCGTAGTCAGCACCGACCAGAATTTGGATCAGCAAATCGGGATAGAGATTTACCGACACCAGAAATGTTAGAGCTGTGATCGTGAACAGGCCAATGATTGGGGCCAATGTAGGCACAAGTTTCTGGTGGCCTTTGGCCGCAGCAACGACGCTAGGCAACAAAACCGACGCAAGCGCAAAGCACGCAAAAAACTGAATGCGCTGGAACAGCAAAAGGGCCGCGACCATGCCGGCTTCGTCAGGGGGTAGAAACGCCTTGGCAAAGAAAATGTCGCCATCCAAGGCAAGGACTTGCGCGAAGTATAGCACGCCAAAGGGCATGGCCTTCAGCCCGATATCCAGTGAGAACTGCTTGAAGTTCGGCGGCATGGACTTGGGTTTCGGCAGGAAATCCGTCAACACAATCCAACCGGCGATAATCGAAACAACGATGGCAAGGACAATACCGACCAAACCGAGGCCGAGCTGCCAAGCAACGACAGAAAAGACAAGACGCACGGCCATCTCGACGATCGCGGATCGAACAATGCCACCAACGTGAAGGTCACCCAAGGCCACCCCTCGCAGGATGCTGAGAGATGCCGCAAAGGGCAGTGAAACCAAAAGAAGGGCGAGCGTTCGTTCGCTTTTTAATCCTGCTAACCAGCTGATATCACTAAAATATATGGCGCAAAAGAATAGGGGGAGGATAAGGAACCCAAATACCAAAGCCGACCGATTCAGCACTGCAAGAATACGCTTCAACGTGTCGCGTCCAGCCGCGGGAGTCGCCGCAACCAAGTGGCTAATCGCGGATTGAAACGCGCCCAGAATGCCCAGAAGCGCAAGCTTTAATGTCAAAAGCACGGTCAAATCGCCAAACAGTTCTGGTCCCATCCAACGGCTGAAAATCAGGTTGAAAGACAGATTGCCGACGTTGACCAAATTGGACGTGATGAAAATCGCCATTGCCGGCGCTGCCAAAAACGCAAAAATACGCGTTTGCAGCGAGGCAAAGGCTGACTGGGAAACGGAACTGGCCATGCTTATGCCGCCAATTGGTTAAGTTGGATGGCTGGCAGTGAAATGACCGTCGCCGTCGGCGTCTTGATTTGGGGTCCGCGTGAAACCTTCAGTCCCAGGCGGTTTTCAGCGATCAGACCAATCATGCTTATTCCAGCCTTTAAGATTGCTTTTGAAGAAACCTTTGAGCCTGCAACTTCGTCCCATTCTAAAAGAGGATGTTCAAAAAAGGCCGTTTGCGGTTGGCCGAATTGTTTTGAAAGGCGCGAAAACAGTTCGACGTCAAACAACCATCCGGCCGAAAATGGGTCTTTCAGGCTGCGCTTCAAGGCATTGGAATTTCGAAACATTTTAGCGCCGCACTGGGTATCACCGATGCGCAGACGCAGCGCTTGGTGGGCGAGAATTGTGCAAACTTTTGAAACCGTGCGCCTGAAAAACGTACGTTTGATGCGATGACCAAGCAGCATCTTACGTGATCCAAAGATCACCGAAACGTCGGTTAGTTTGCGTGCAATCCGTACAAAATCATCAATGGCATCAAGCGGAGTCGCCAAATCTGCGTCCCAATACCCGATTAAATCGGCCCCCGAAGATGACGCGTGCAGAAGGCCTTGGCGCACAGCCTCGGCCTTGCCTGAGTTTTCGCTTAAGGATATGGCGGCCAGCGCCACGGGGCGTTTGTCACAAAGATTTGACAGCACCGACGCAGTGTTGTCGGTGCTACCGTCATCCACAAACAGGAATGAAATGTCGCTTGTTTGGTCAACGTAATTGACAAAGGCGGCGGCGTCCAATCGGTGTTCTTCGTTGTAGCAAGGGACGACGACGATGGTTGAGTTTTGACGCCTGCTGCGCATTGGGTCAGGGCGAATGAAGTCTCTATTTTGAATTTGAATGGTCATGGCAGAACCTCAGAATTAATCTGATAATCTTGTCGCATGGGTCAAATTCAGAGTCTCGAAAACGCAGGTATACCTAGTTATATCAAAGGGTTATATTCGATGAAACTGGATATGAGTCATACCCCATTGGGCAGTCAACCTATCCGTTTGGACAGGACCGCCCCACCTATAAGGTGGCTTTGACGACGGCGCTTGTGGGCGGTGTTCGCTGCAGTGTTCTGAATTGCGCGACGTGAAAATCGATCACCTCAGAGAATGGCATCCCCATGGCAGCACTGCGATTCGACGCTGCAATCGATTCGGCGCGTGCGGTATCAATCAGCAGGTCGGACATGGCGCGTGACATGTCGTCCGCGTCGTTGGGCAAATAGTTTGCACCCATCAATCCTTCGTCACGGCAGACGTCAACAAAGTCTCCGATGTTGGGAAAGACAGGCACTGAGCCATAGCAGGCCGTCTGATGCAGAACGCCTGAACTGCCTGTCGTCGCGCTATAGTCAAAAACGCTCATCCGCGCGGAACTGAAAAAGGCGGGGATGTCGTCTTCGGCAACGTATCCGTGGAAAACGATGCTTTTGGTGTCGCTGTGCGTGGCCGCAAGATCGCGCAAATACCCAGGTGTTCCGGGATGGTCCGTTCCCCCGATGACCAGTTCATAGTCCGCGAACTTCGGGTTCCGTCTAAGACTTTCGAAGGCAGACAGTAGGGTTTCAAGTCGCTTGTATGTGCCGAATTTGCCCATGGTGACAATCCGCTTGGGGCGATCCTTGATCGGTATCAGGTCCAACTTTTGCGTATCAAATGTGCCATGGGGAACAAGGTGAATGTTGCTTTTGGGATAATCCGCGCGCACGTCGTCGAAATAGCTGCGCAGCGTCACCGTCAGATAGCTGGCCGACAATAGCGCTCGGGTTATCATAGCCCCGCCAAACGCCACTACTTTTTGTCTCGATTTTTGACCCTTAAGAAGCGTGCTTTCGAGATCAATTCCCGAGATCAGATTATGGGCAATCACCCCGCTTGGCATTCCAAAAAGACGGGTTAGGGCAGGCGTTAACAATCCAAGCGCGGCAGGAATTTCCTTGTCTCCGAAGCTTGCCGTTTGAAGGTTCCAAAGTACCCCGTCGACTTTGGACGCCAGCAATGCCCTGAGGACGGAAATGCTGGCAAAGGGATCGTTGAAGTTCCAAACGCGAAGCACGCGAATTTTTGGACCCAGATCCAGTTCTGCCAGCTTTTCGGGCAGCCGGTCCGCGATAATAACAACCTCAGACACGTTTGTGTTTTGGGCCAAGCCCATGGCGAGATGTAGGCCATATTCGTTCAAACTCTGCTGACCCGGGGGGAAAGCAGTTACCAAAGCAATTTTCATCGGTGTCGTCATGTCGGTCTCCGAACTATATCTTTCACGCGAGCGAAGATTTCGCCGCCAATTTACCCGATCGCCAGAATTTGTTCTTCCGCGCAGGTGGTGAATTGCCATCGCTTTCGCATTGCGTCCTATACGGAAGGCTAGTCTGAACGCAGAGACGTAAAGGCCTGTCGAACCGCACGCGCAGCAGGTTTTTCTGACCCGTCTGCGCGATAAAGCCCAAACGCGCTTTGCAGCTTTCGCCGCCAAGGAGAGAGGCCGATTACTGACGCGTCAACCTCATCAAAGTCATGGAGTGTCCAAATCAAAATGCCGTCACTGGCTGCAAGCGGCTTTAAGCGATCCCGCAAAGTCGTTGATTGTTTTGTATCCGATCCGGGAAATCCCAATGCCGCGTTAAACGCACTTGCGCCAACTTCTGAAACGATTACTGGCAGACCATCGGCCAGCGCGTGCGCGCGGCGTAGCCCCGCCTGCGTGTCGTCTTTGCTGCCAAATTCGTGGTACGAGACAACATCAAGAACGTCGACAAGGACGCTCGCGCGTTCTGAGGATGACCAACCAATTGAGATTGGGATATCCGACGCCGTGACGCGAATTATCGCCACCATTGACCGCAGCCAAGCGCGCACTTCGGCCTCATCATGGGGTTTGAAATCGAGGTCAACTTCGTTTTTCAAATCCACAAACGCGATCCTAGCCGAACCCGAAAGAACGGGTAGTACGGCTTCTAGATAGGCCGTATCGCCTGCCCAAGTTCCAGGGCCAAAGCTGGGTTTCAAATCGAATAAGGTTGGGATGACCCAAAGGTTTTTGGATTTCGCCAAGCCCAGAAAATACGTTAGATTGGTCAAGTTCTGTGCCGCTGTTTCGGGATTGAGAAAATCTTCAAGCGGCAGGAATATCCGAACGGCATTGCCGCCAAGGTTTTTGACCAAATCCAAATCGTGCGACACAATTTCAGCGTCGAAATCGCCCCAGAATTGTCGCCATGGCGACTCGGAAGGGTAGTAGTTCACACCATAGAGCTTTGGTCCCAACCACGGTGCCTTTTGGGATGATAAAGGGGTTTGTGAGCGGCGCTCAAACGAGAAGACCCGCCAGCCTGTTGTTTGTTGAATCAAGGTTGCAACATTCACGTCGTGTGTGACTTGGTGGAATTGCAACCCCTGCCCACCAATCAGGTATCTGGCCGTGGTCGTGCGCAATTCAAGTTGCAGAATTGAACCGTCTTTATGGAAGAACAGCGGCTTCGCTGATTGTTGCAGCACCGCAATTCGCCCGCCAAATTCCGATGCGTCGCGCACTGATGTCTGTGCGCGCTCCAATGCGACGCCAATAAACCCATCGCTTAGGATATCGTCGCGTCCGGTGGATTGGGCTGCGGCTAAGGCCTGCCATGCCGCTGTTAAGGTGGTTCCGGCGCGTGTTTTATCCGTGGCTGTCAGTGGCCGTGCCAACTGGGTGTCAGGCTCAACCCAGGTAACGTTGTCTTTGGCGATGGTCAAAGGGTCCAACGCATCCGCGATGAAGCGATACGTTGTTTGATGCTCAGAAAGGGCGACGAAGGCCGTTGCCGCAAGCCATACCGGGAAGGCAATGAGGGGGGCAACAAGCAGCAATTTCCCAAGTCTACGCATCAGTTCGGGCCCACAAGGGGTTGCTCAGATAACGGGCCGATGGTGCTGAACACTGTTTTTTCGTCTCCTAGGGTGGTTGAAAACAAAACGACGAAAGGCAGATCGCTTGGTTCAATGGGAAGGACTAAATCGATGAAACCATCGCGCAACCAGCCCGTTTGCGTCACCTCTCGTCCCGAGTCTCCGCGAATGGAAAGGGTGACGTTTGCGCCGTCATTCAGCACGTGGCCGGCATCGGTCATGACGGGGCCTGCACGCAGCGAAACGGCCTGAATGCTTGGTATCGCTTTGAGCTGAATTTCAGTCGCGTGGGCAAGCGCCATTGGGGTGATGTCGACGCTTGTTTGATTTGAGTGCTGGCCCGCGACCGTGGCATAAAGCGCACCCCCGTTTGGGATGTCCCTGATCAGGAAATGGGTCTTAAGCTTCCCGTTTTGCACGTTCGGCGTTGCAAACGAAACGCTGCCGTCGGGATGCGCGAGAACCAACTGGCCCCCAACCCCGCTTGGTGCCGTGTTGCCGAACTTGTCGATCAAGCTTTCGGTCGCGAATTCGGCAAAAGTTTCAGGTTTTAGGGTGGGCGTTTGCGTGGCAATAGCTGGAAGCAGGCTTTCGAGGTCTGCTGTCACCCGATAAATCGCCCGCGCACTTTGTGACTGACCGCTTGCAATGGCGACCTCGAATTTACCGGCCAAGGGTTTGGGGACAAAGTATATTTCGGCAAGTCCATTCAGGGTTTGGGTGGAATGCGTGGTTGGCCCAATCTTAAAAACGGCCTGTTCGCCGTTCCCGACAAGATTGCCATAGCGATCAAACAGGACGGCCACCGCGTGCCCAACATCTTTGCCGGCGGTCAGGCTTTTGGGGCCGACGAACGCTAGAATGGTCTGGGCGTTTTGTCCTTTTGACTGAACGTCCGACCAATTCATGCGCGGGCTTGATGCCCCGTTTTTTGGCATCACCCCGAACGCATCAGTCATGTAATCTTGTGCAACGGCCGGACCAGCGATTAGCAACATGGATATGAAGACAAGCCGCTTCATCCTAAAAAAGAGGGTCAAAGGTCATTGTGGAAACACCAAGGTGGATGGCGCTGTATCCATCGATGTTGGCTAGCGGAATCGTAGAATACTGCCGCCCGTGATCCTTATTGTTTGCGACATTGATGCCGTTGACGATTGTTTTGTCGGCACCGATTTCAGCGATCACGGAAATTTCAGAGCGGCGTGGCAGATCAAAGTCAAATGGCGTACTTTGGCCCGGAAAGATGTTCGTTTCGACAAATCCCGCGTCCACCCAAACGGGGCGTCCTTCTGTGTCAAATAGCGTCGAAGTAATGCGGATGATCGTTGCGGTTTGGGTGCCTGTGTTCACCGCCGTTCCGCTTATGGAAATGCCACTAGGTGTTTCAGATACGCGGACACCGTTTAGGGCAACCCCGCGGTAGAGATCGCGCCCCGTAACGAGCGCACGCGCCTCGATCATGGCGCTGGTTGGGGGGGCGTCTAGTTCTGGTGGGATGTAGATTTCGGGATCGAAGCTGCCTTTGACGGTCTCATCCTCAAGCGACAACACACCCGAAAAGTCGATGCGAAAACCCGAGGTTTCGGCCGGAAGCAGCCTTTGACCCGCAACCTCGGCCGCCGCTTGCCGCATGAGGGGCACATCGTCAGCAAGTAGATCCGCGAAGACGGACACAAATGCAGGGTCGGCGTCGGTGTTCGTGACCGCGCCGACGACGTGGTATCTTTCATCTCGTACAATGAGGCGGGAAAATCCGACCTCAATTTGCGGGCGATCCAGCCGGTCGCGGTGTAGATCGGTTTCAATTCGAGGCTGACGGCGACCGACGACATTCCAAGAAACGGTTTCGCGTCGTTGCAGACGCGCCGGCGCTTGGACAGGTCGCAAAGACGTAGGTGCGATATACCAACGCCCATCGCGTTTGACCGTTCGAACCTCGAGGGTTTGATCCCTGTAGTCGAGCGCGGTCAGCCAATAGAGTGTCACTTGCCAATCAATGATGCTTTCACTTTGGTCAACGACGGTCAAAACTTGTTCATTAAGCTTGCCATAGGACGCGATCAAACCGCCCCGCCAACGCCAATTGAACATGACTTCATCAAAACCGGGTCGCGTTTCTGGGTCTAGCTTTTGGAATGCAGCTTGAAATTGTCGAAAATCCAAGTCGTCAAAATAGGCTTCGACGACTTTCTCAGGCGACAGTTGGGCACGGGCGTTGTTCGCCACGAACCCCCCAATTGCGGATAGGATTGCGAGACACACGAACCCCAGCAACAAGACCAGTTTTCGCGTTCGTGCCGCGTTGCTAAACGATGATTTGCGTTCGACCAGAGGACGGACGTCCTTGGCCAAGTGACCAAAGTTGCGCCGCAGCAAACTTGATAGGAAAATCAAACCGGCGGTTGTTAAGGCTGTTGGCGGGATAATGCCCCACATCACCATAAGAACCCGCGGGAAATCGCGCCGTTGTTCGAATACCGGCAATGTCGATACATCGCCTTTTTCCCACACGGTGACGCCATTGCTTAGTCGGTTCAGCCGTGTCCATCCGGTAAAATGCAACAATGGGTCATAGAATTCGTCGTTCGAAAACACGTATTTCAGATGATAAGAATCCGCGTTGACCAAAAACTGGCGCAAAGACCCCAAGCCCGGAACGCCAAGGTACTTGGCGTTCTCTAACCGTTCAACGGAAAAGCTGGTCATGTCGGGCAATCGACGCGCCGAATGGTAATTCCCGTCGACTGAACGGGCATCGGTCATAGCCGAAACATAGGCAAATTGGTCGCCAAAGCCCAAGGTCAGGTAGCGCCATTTGTCGTGTTCGTCAGACGCCAAGAACTGGGTGATGGGCGTTGGATCGATGAATTTCGGCTGTGTGGGCTGAATGGTCGGCAGGATCGCGGCAAAGATCGCAATCATCGTCATCGCAAGAAATAGACCGCCAACAATCAGGCGCTGGACTCCCCTGCCAAAGGCATCCCTGATGACTTGTCCAGAGCGGCCAAATAACAGGCCATCGAACAAATGCCCCGTGAACGGAAGGATGAGGATCGTGGCCCAGAACGTGAAGCGATCCAGCGTCAGAATGTCAAACGCCCCCCCTAGGATGGCGCGACTTATTGGGGTTGTGCCACCCGTTCCTAGAACGAAACAAAGCAAGACCGACAACCCCAATGGCCAAAGCCGTGTCGTGGCCGTTTTCAGCACGACATAGGGTAAAAACGCAATCGCGAGGCCCCACGGAAGCAAAAAGAATACCAGTCCGAGATCCAGCCTCTCAAGAAAGTTTTCGCGGCTTCCATGGGGAATGGGCACTTGGGTAATTGGATCGTTGATCGACCAAATCCAATAGGCCAATACAGTTATCGCCATGGCACCGCCCATGAAAACCGCAAGCACGATGCCACGCGCGAGTGGATACAGAAAGCGGCGTATTTTGATGCGTGGATCACTGGCTGGATGCATCTCGGCAACGGCGCGCAGGGCTTGCAGACCAAGGGGGATGACGAACAAAACGCTGCCAAAGATCGTTGTGACGTGATGGGCCGCTGTTGTGGCGGCTGTGAAGACAACGGCCGCGGTAAAATCGCGCAGCCTTCCAAGAACGATCCAGCGGTACACATAGGGCATGCCGTTCAAGAACACCCCTAGCGAAAATATCGTCGGCAGTTGACCGAACAGGTGAATCGTCTCGGAAATTGAAGACGACAGCACCAATGCAATCGCAGCAAGCCCCGCGGGCCTTGGGGTGACCCACAGCAGTGAAAACCGAAAAACGCCCACGGTCAGAAACATCAGGCCCACAAGCTGCACCACAATAAACGCAGCCCTAAGCGGTAAGAAATGCATGAGACCCGCGATGGCCATGTGGGTGCCGGGGGGATAGGACGTGGTCGCGAAACCCGTGTACCAGCGTGGTTCCCATTGATCGAACCAGCTGCGGTAGTAGCTGTCGCCAAAGAACATGTGAATGAAAGCGTCGTAAGTGTTGCCATGGGTGAAGGGCAACAACCCGCCGTGAAACAGCAGTGCGCCGGCCAAGGCGACAAACAGCAAGCGCGTGCCTGCGCTTTCCTCGGTCGTCCAATCTTGGAAGGGTTTTGGGACACTTAAGGGTTTCAAGGATGATCGCCTTCTGCCGAACCTATACCAGCTGACGATCTTTGGCGATGAGGGCCGCTTGCGTGCGGTTCTTCGCCTCAAGCTTGCGGCAGAGCGTTTTTACATGAAGCTTGATTGTCACTTCCTGAAGGTTGAGGTCCAGAGCGATTTCCTTGTTGGACTTGCCTTCGCAAAGCCCGCGCACAACCTCAGTCTCGCGGAGGGTCAGGTTGCCGACGGCTTTGTTTTCGGCCTGTTGAAGAAATCCGTAGGGTACATAAACTTCGCCAGCGGCCATAAACCGAATGGCCGAGATCATGGATTTAGCTCCAAGCGTCTTGGGAACAAAGCCAGCGGCGCCCGCAGCAATAGCCTTGTTTGCAATGTCAGCGGTAGCACTGCCAGAAAGTATAGCCACAGGGTTGCCCTTGTTTGCACCCTTCAAACGATCAAGCCCACGAAGCCCGTTCATGCCCGGCATGTGATAGTCCAGCATCACAAAGTCGAACTTGCCCGTTTTGGCAATTGCGGCGGTCGCTTCATCGACACTGGCGACCGTAACAACGTCTTCAATGCCCTCAGCCTTAAGAAACATTGCGATCGTTTCCCTGACCAAGCCATGATCGTCTGCCACCAATACACGCATGAAATCCCTACTTTTCCTTGCGCTTAAAAGGCCAACGGCAGCCCGACGCAATCACGATACTAGGGGTTTGTTTACGCGCTCATTTGTATACCTAAGCCTAACGCCCTTCCTAAAAACGAATACAATTGAAGCTATTCTCATGATCCACGGATAGTTTGAAACCTAGAAAGGTTAGGAAAACCTTGCTTTCGATTGTGGTCTATTCACCCGCGCGCCGGGCGGCTCATTTGCATAGTGACGCAGCAAAATGCAGGATCAAAGGCTGCAATCGCGTTTTTGTTAACTCAAACGAAAACTCTTTGCGCTGGAAAGAGGCATGCTAGCGATAAAAACAATTCCGTTTCGATTTCGATGGCTTGGCGCGTCGACTTTGGCGGTATGCGGACTGTTGGCCATCGCCATTATCATCTGGGGGGCCACGTCAAATGCACGCCAGAAAATCGACGACCTTGCACATTCGAACGCGGATCAACGTGTTTGGCGCATCGTTGAGATTGAGGCCAGCGTGCACGAGGTTCAGCTTAGATTATTGACCGCAGACATTTCAAACCCTGCACAATTACACCAATTGCGAGAAGCGTTTGCGTCGCTCGAAGCTAGCCTGAGCTACGTGTTGACAGCGCAAGAGTTTGAGGACTTCAAAGCGACGTCACGTGTGACCTCAGCACTTGATAGTATCGAGGCAAGCCTCATGGCCATGAAACCCGCATTCTTTGGCGGAAATCAGCTGCTTTTGGCAAAATTATCTGAGCTGTCAACGCAATCGGTTGTCTTGGCAAAAACGGCGGAACACCTGAGTCTGACAAGCCTTTCGGTGTTCTCCCAGATTGCCCAAGAACATCGTGAACGTGTTGCGAAATCACTTCTCAGGGTCGCCCTCGTCATCGTTTTGTTGTTTCTCGTTTTGTTTATCAGCGTCGTTGTTTTGCTGATGACAATTCGTTCTGTGGCCAATCGAACGGCGGAAATAAGGGCGACACGTAACCGATTGAACGCCATTGTCGCGACGTCTTTGGACGGCATCATTGTTGCAGATCACATCGGCACAATAATTGATTTCAACGGTGCTGCAAAACGGATTTTTGGGTATGCGCCTGAACAAGCCATAGGTAAGAACATGGCCGATCTGATTATTCCTGACCATTTGCGGGATGCGCACCGAACAGGCATGAAATGCTACGTCGAGACCCGTCAAAAACGCATACTTGACAAAGGCTTAGTAGAACTTGAGGCGATAAAAAGGGATGGTGAAACCTTCCCTGTTGAGCTGTCGATTTCGACCACGAATACGGACGCGGGCGAGGTTTATGTAGGCTTCATCAAAGACATTTCAAAGCGGGTTGCTGTCAAAACAGAATTGGTCGAGGCGCGTGACAAAGCCGTCGCCGGAGAAAAGGCAAAAGCCAATCTTTTGGCCGTTATGAGTCACGAAATGCGCACCCCTTTGAACGGTCTTATCGGTAGTCTGCATCTGCTTGACGGGACAACCCTTACGGCCCGCCAAAAGAAGTTTGTCGATGTGATGCAGACGTCGGGGCAAATGCTGTTAGATCACGTCAACAATGTTCTCGATATTTCGCGGGTTGATGCAGGGAAGGTCGAAAAGTTTGAACAAAAATTTGATATCCTCGGCGCGGTGCACGAGGTTATGGAAAGCCTTGAACCCATGGCCTTTGAGCGTGGAAATTCGGTGTCGTTTAAGGTGGTGTCTGGCGATGTTAGCACGGCCCTCGGCGACAAGGCTCGATTAACACAGATTTTGATCAATCTTGTTGGAAACGCTTTGAAATTCACTGAAAATGGCAGCGTGCAAATCGAAGTGGAACGTGCGGCGAATTCTGACGTTGTTGAAATTCGCGTCATCGACAATGGTATAGGCATACCAGAATCGCAAAAGGCGCTGATTTTCGATGACTTTGTAACGCTCGACCCGTCTTTCACGCGGGTCGCAGAAGGCACCGGTTTGGGGTTGGGGATCGCCCGTCGGTTGGTTGCGATTCTTGGTGGCGAGATCGGCGTAGAAAGCGACGAAGGCGACGGATCGGTTTTTTGGGTTCGATTGCCGCTTAAAAGCGTCGAACCGGATGCTGTAATCACCGTAAAGGACGCTCCGGACCGGGTTGATGTTGTTGATCAAATTGGAGCCTCGATTTTGATCATCGAAGACAATGAGATCAATCGTTTTGTTACCGTCGAAATGCTGTCGGGAATGGGGTACGACGTGTCTGTGGCTGGGGACGGGCAAGAAGGTGTTGAGATCGCTGAAAAGCTGCCTTTTAACCTGATTTTCTGCGACATTAGCATGCCTAGAATGGACGGCATTCAAGCGACCAAATTGATCCGTTCGGGGAACGGTCTGAATGCCGAAACACCGATCATTGCATTAACTGCGCACGCTCTTTCCTCCGACATCACCAAGTTTTGCGCGGCGGGTATGAATGATGTCGTTGTCAAACCGTTGTCCATTAATGACATTCACGGTGTGCTGAGCGCCCATTTAAAATCTGTCGAAACGGCGCGCGCTGGGGGCATCGAAATGGTTCTCGGCAAAGAAAAGGCGAAGGACGTTCTTGCTCAGGCCTCAGGTGAAATTCGATCGGGTTTGAATAAACTTCAAGCTATGGTTGTTGACGGCGCTGCGCCTAAGTCCGTGCGCGACCTTGTGCATAAAATGTCGGGCGTTGCGGCCGTTGTTGGCTGGCAAAAGGTCCACGTTGCCCTATCAAACATCGAAGATGAGGCCTTTAATCTAGGCGCAGCCGAGCTTGAAGGCTTGATCACAAAAGCCCGTATTTTGGTCATGGAGGTTACAACTATCGAATAAAAACGTGTCCTTTTGCCAGCGCGATTTGGCTTTGGGTTGAAAATGATCATCAAAATAAAGGATTTCGAAATTTTCGCCCGCTAGACAGCCTCTACACCAATCGGAGAGTTATAGTGGTCTTGGGTTTATCAGCAGGTTTCGCGCTTCTTGCAATTGCGGTTTATGCCCTCAAAGGACATGGGTTTTGGGTTAAGGCATTTGCCCTGATTGCCATTGTCAGCGTCGGTGTTCTCTCTGCGATTGAGATTGGGTTAAGCCTAATCACTGGTGAAGGTGTGAACGCCGCTGTTTTTTATCACATGAAAACTGGGCTAGGCGGGGGGGATGTGACGCAGTACGCCTTTCCGGCCGTTGGCGCCTTCATAAGTTTGGCCGCTCTGATTTGGGTGATCGCAAAGGTACAAAGCAAGCTTACCGGTGCATCAGAGCGTTCCCTAACATGGAATGCGGCGTCGTATTTCTGGCTTTGATGTCTTTCGCGGTGCATCCAGTCATCACCTCGACCGTATCCTATACGCTGCGATTTCAAGGCGCTGAACAGTACCAAACCGGGTATCATGCGCCTGCGCTGGAGCTCGCGCTAAATGACAGCGAAACACCTAAGAACCTTGTGTTTTTGTATCTGGAAAGCGTTGAACGCACCTATTTTGACGAAGCGCGGTTTCCGGGGCTTGTTCCAAATCTTAAGGCTCTCTAGGCGAGGTCCCTTAGTTTTACCAACATGACCCAAACAACGGGCGCGAGCTTTACGATTGGCGGGATGGTTGCTTCACAATGCGGGGTTCCATTGATTTTGTCCGGCGGTGCGAATTCGATGCGCGTGAACCAGTTTTTGTCGGCTGCACAATGCCTTGGCGATATCCTGTCCCGGGCGGACTACCAAACGGCGTATCTCGGCGGGGCGTCCATCGAATTCGCCGGCAAGGGCGCGTTTTATAAAACCCATGGTTATGGGTCCGTCCAAGGGCTTGAGGAGTTGCGACCTGACCTTGAAGACCCAAAGTATCTGGCCGAGTGGGGGCTTCAGGACGACACGCTTTTTGATCTCGCCCGCCGAAAAATCAACACGCTTACACAGCAAGACGCGCCTTATGCCCTAACCATGCTGACGCTTGATACCCACCATCCAAACGGACACGCAGACACCAATAAGCTTTGCCGAGACGCCCCATATCAAGATGGCGACAATCCAATGCTTAATTCTGTTAAATGCGTCGACACATTGGCCAACGCCTTCATTCAGGACGTTTTGGAGGGGCCTGAGGGTGACAATACCGTCATCGTGGTGATGTCCGACCACTTAGCGATGCGGAACGCGGCATCTCAGCAGCTAGAAGCTGGCCCGCGGCGAAACCTGTTTTTCATTCTGGATGGCACTGCGCAGGGTGCTCAAATCGACCGGCCATCCACGACTATGGATGTTGCCCCCACCGTTCTTTCAGTGCTTGGCTTCGATTTACCCCGTCTTGGCTTTGGGGTCGATCTACGGCGTGTTCAGCCTTCTTTGCCTGAAGAAATGGGTGTTGGTGCCGACGAAGCGTCAGTTTTGGATCGCTACGTTCTTGGATTTCAATCTCTGTATAACCGACTTTGGGCCTATCCCGATATTTCCGACGGGCTTTATACAAACCTCGAAAAAGGTGAAATGCAGCTAGGTGAAAACGCGTATGGGATACCGGCGTTGCTGACGTTTGATGACACACATGCCGTAAATTCAACCATGCTGGGGGACAGCCTTTCCGATGAATCCTTGATTGAGACCGTGATAAACCTTCCAGACGCAACACCGCTTTTATGGATTGATGAGTGCCGCGCGCTGCAGTCGTTGACTGCGGATCGAGTGAAGCTGAAGCGTGCCGAAACATGCATTGCTCATGGAAAACACGGGCGGGGTCTTACCGTGGATCCGCTGTTCAATTCGAAGTTCATACCAACATCGCAACTTCAAGAATACTTGGACGCCGAGGGAGATGCGTTCTTGGCGTCTTACGAGCAAACAAAACTAGAAGAAATGGGTATTCTAAAGGGCGAATTACCATTCCGCTTGTCGATTCCAAGCATTGGAAACAAAGGTCGCGGCGTGTTGATCCAATCCGCTGGATTTGATGCAGGTGCTAGCTATATCAGGCGACAAACGAATGGTGGCCTAACTGCTGGTGAGGATTGGATACTTAAGCGCGGCCTTACGCTTTCCGGTATTGACGCCTCGGGCCGTGCAACTACTCTAGCGATTATTGATCAATGCAGGGATGATTTTTCAGCTTCAGATAGCCCTCGTTGGCTAAACATCATCAAGGAAACGCTTGACCAATTTTCAGCCCATGTTGTGACGGTTCATGACACTGCATTTTGTGGAAATGGCAGTGCGATATTTGAAGGTCCCCTCGCAGGATTGGATTTACCGAAGCTTATGACATCTGAGGCACGCCAACCCTATATCGGTGTCATCAATCACAATGGTCGTGTTTTTGAATTTTTGAACACGACCTTTGCGAAGCTGCGTGTTTTGCTAGATCCAAAAAATGGTGACTTAGCGGACTTTAGCCAAATTGCGTTTAACGCCCCTTCTAAGCCCGAATTGAACATACAACTTCAGCCGGAACTCGTTGCCGAGGTTTTGGATAGCGCGGCCGGATGTGAAGTCCCGCCCAATCAACGGCCAAATTCTGTCAACGGAAAATTGCCGCTAAACGCAGTTTTGCTTGGTGAGGAAATGGACGCCGGCATTCAATTCGTTGATGGTTGGTGGCCTACTGAAAAAGAAGGTCGATGGTCTGGCCAAAAAAGCAGTTCCGTCAATATAACAATTCCAAACGTTGATGGTCTTCTTGAATTGGTTCTTGGGGTGGTTGCGTATTCCAACAATGATCAGACTCTTCGTATTTGGCATGGTGGCAATTTACTGGGCGGTCAACACCTCTCAGGCAACAAAAGTCTTGCTTTTGACGTCAGCGGTCTTCCGCGGGAAGAACAGATCAACCTGCGGATTGAGACTGACGGTGCCCAAGTCGCATGTCCGTTGTCGACCTTGGGCGGAACAGACGCGCGGCGGTTGAACTTCATGCTAAATTCGGTGGAATTGCGTCGACGAGATACCCGATTTGAAGCGATAGTACATCCCACACCATTCGAAAAATTGGGCTTTGGGACATGTGCAGCGCCGTCTCGACTTGGGTTCGAAAACAGGGCGCGAACCGTTCTGCGGGCTGATCAGGTTCTGGACGTCTCAAGCGCGGAAGAAAGCGGCCAAATCAGTTTTGGGTCTGGTTGGTGGGGGCCGGAAAGCTTTGGTCGTTGGATCGGGTCCGACACAGCTGAGTTTGAGCTGATTTTGCCAGAAGAAATCGACCAGGTGTTTCTGGAAGTCGAAACGGTCGCCTATGCAAAATCTTTGGTCGAAGTGGAGATAGTGTTTGAAGGCAAGACGCTTGTTTCAACACAAGCAGGCGTCGGGCACCCAATAATCCTCAACGTTTCAAGCCTGCCGCGCAGGACGCCAATCCGATTGGCCTTTCGCGTTTTCGACGCGGATCCGCGATTCCCGGCGATTAACGGAACATCAAACGATCCTAGATTCCTAAGGGTGATGGTTCAATCACTCCTGCTCACATCCGGCCCAGAGACCCAATTTGGGGGCGCAATCGCCCATGCGGGTGGCCGGTTAAATGGGGTTGCATTGACCAATTCATTCGATGCTTTACAGGCCAACAGCGCGAAGTTTGAAACGTATGAAATCGACTTTAGTTGGACATCCGACGGTGATCTTGTTTGCATTCATGACTGGATTGAAAGCTTAACAAGCCGGTTCGATCTTCCGATGTCGCGAGCTGACTTTATGTCGGAGCTTTCGGCGACGCGGGATCGTCCGCGAAACTGCGATCTGGACGGGCTGGCAGGCTGGATGCGGGCGCACCCCGATAAACGCGTTGTCACGGATATGAAATCAAGCCCGTTGAAGGCACATGAATTGATTGAATCCCGTCATCCAGATATTTTGGGACAGTTCATTCCTCAAGCATACGAGCCGGAAGAGATTCCAGCGCTAAAAGCACTTGGGTTTAAGGACGTCATTTGGACGCTCTACCGATTCCCCCGCGATGTGCAACGGATTGTAGAGCACGCAATCATCCAACAACCGGTTGCAATCACGATGCCTGAACAATGGGCAGTGGAGGGCGATCTGGTGGATATTCGAAACCAAACGGGACTGCCGATCCTTGTACACACGATAAATGATATCGAAACCGCGGGCTGCTTGAAGACGCTTGGAGCCGCGGCCATTTATTCTGATGACTTGGGCGCTGAAGACTTCTCAACGGCGTCCGGTTTTGAGTGCGCATTAGGGACCTAAACGATGGAGAAGCTAACGGAGCTTATTTCCGGTGATCTAAAACGCTGGGCGAATACCACGAAGTGGTCGATTGAGGGGTTAATCATCGCTTGGAAGGAAGAAAAAAGCCTTCGCCAATGGGCGATCGTCAACGCTCTGAGCTGGGTTGCGATTTACTTTTTCGGATTTGCGCCGTCGTAGGCAGGTTTGCTTATAGCGCTCGGCGGGTTGGTCGTTATCGTCGAATTGTTAAACAGCGCGGTTGAGACCTGTGTTGACTAAGTTTCGATAGACCGGCATCCGTTGGCGAAGAATGCTAAGGATATTGCCAGTGCAGCGGTATTTGTTTCGGCGCTACTTTGGCTGTCGATTTGGATTCTGATGATCTTCGCTTAGGGAAGCAACGGCGATCGGCCCCGTTCATCCAAAAGCCAACAATCCCGTCCTTCAATAACCGCAACGACCAAAGGTTTTCCATATCCTGCGCCTGCGTCCAAATTGACGCGATTTCCATAGTGTTTGGGCGCGTCCACAGGTGAATGACCGTGAACGACCAGCCATGGGTATTTATGTTGCGCGTCGTGAAATTCCTGCCGGATCCAAAGCATGTCTTGTTCGGTTTGGGTTTCAAAAGGAACACCGGGTTTGATGCCTGCGTGCACGAACAATAGATCATCGGTTTGGTGAAACAGATCCAAGCCCGCGATAAAGGTAAGATGCGACTGCGGGACAAGCCCTTGCGCCCGCTTAAGGATTTCAAAATGGCGGTCCGATGGCTGTACCGAAACTCCGTATGAGCCGAGGGTTTCGATACCACCCAGACGTTTATGGAACCAGCTGTACCCGACAAGAAACTGAGGATCAAATCGCATAGGGTCTGCAAAGAAGAATTCCATCATACGATCGTGATTTCCCTTTAGGAAAACCCAATTCCGCTTCGCATTCTTGCCGTCGATCAGTGTTTGCAAAACGGATTTGCTGTCAGGGCCACGATCAATGTAATCGCCGAGAAATACGATTTTTGCGTCAGGGCCGCCGTCACGCTCAATCAAGTCTAGGGCGTGGTTCAGCTTGTCGGAATGGCCGTGAATGTCGGGTATGACATAGGTTTGCATTGGTTGTCCTTTGTGGGTCCAAAAAACTTAGGCCGAGTGGCGCAATAGGTAAACGGGTGATGGGCACGAAACGCTTTCGGGATGTGGTGGCAATCGCAAAAACGCCGCCCCTATTAGGGGGCGGCGCTATGCATTTCTAAGGTCGATGGTTGCTACTTTACGTCGAAAGTGAGCGGCTTGATTTGGCGGAACATGTCGGTTTCTGCAAGCTTGGCACGCACTTCGGCCGAGACGGGTTCGTCGACGTAAAGAAGCGCTATAGCCTCGCCTCCTGCTGCGGCGCGACCCAATGTAAAGTTGGCGATGTTCACTCCGTTTTCACCCATGGTTTGACCCAAAGCACCGATGATGCCTGGCACGTCTTCGTTTGAAGTATAGAGCATGTGCGCCCCGATTTCGGCGTCGACGTTGATGCCTTTGATCTGGATGAAACGTGGCTTGCCGTCGCTGAAAACCGTGCCCGCAACTGAGCGTTCGCGCTTTTCGGTCACGACGGTCACTTTGACGTACCCGTCGAACGTGCCAGATTTATCCTGATTGGTTGTCGACACTTTGATGCCGCGATCCTTGGCGACAACGGGGGCGGACACCATATTCACGTCGGCGCTGACCCGCTTCATGATGCCTGCAAGGACGCCGCAATTGAGCGCCTCGAGGTTCATTTCGGCAACCGATCCGTCATAGAGGATATTGATCGCCTTGATCGGTTCGTCGGTCATTTGGCCAATAAAGTTGCCAAGATGGCCCGCCAAATCAATCCAAGGCCCCATAATCTTGGCTTCTTCCGCCGTAACCGACGGCATGTTCAACGCGTTTTGAACGGCTCCGGTCAAGAGATAATCGGACATTTGTTCCGCGACTTGTAGCGCCACGTTTTCTTGCGCTTCCGTTGTTGCCGCCCCAAGATGAGGCGTGCACACCACGTTCGGAAGATTGAAGAGCGCGTTTTCATTTGCAGGCTCGACCGCGAACACGTCAAACGCGGCACCAGCGACGTGGCCGGATTTCAGCAGATCCGCAAGCGCCTCTTCGTCAACCAAACCACCGCGCGCGCAGTTGATGATGCGCACACCCTTTTTGGTTTTCCCGAGATGTTCGCGGCTGAGGATGTTTTGCGTCGCCTCGAGCAACGGCACGTGAAGCGTGATGAAATCCGAGCGTTTCAACAACTCGTCCAGCTCGACCTTCTCGACGTGCATCTTGGATGCTTTTTCTTCGGTCAGGAACGGATCAAATGCGATTACCTTCATTTTTAGTCCGCGCGCACGGTCGCACACGATGCCACCGATGTTGCCCGCACCGATCACGCCAAGTGTTTTGCCGGTAAGCTCTACACCCATGAATTTCGACTTTTCCCACTTGCCTGCGTGTGTCGATGCCGATGCCTCGGGGATTTGACGCGCGACGGCAAACATCATCGCGATGGCGTGTTCGGCCGTTGTGATCATGTTGCCGAAGGGGGTGTTCATCACGATGACGCCCTTCTTTGAAGCGGCGTCCTTGTCGACGTTGTCGGTGCCAATTCCAGCGCGCGCAATAACCTTTAGGTTTGTTGCCGCTTTAAGAATTGTCGGCGTCACTTTGGTTGCAGACCGAATGGCCAAACCGTCGTATTTGCCGATGATTTCTGCAA
>Ga0316204_10004747_pt1 | contig 23838 bp, 25 predicted proteins | sample 6monrhotite_MG_2_FD_205661 | JGI IMG/M metagenome (GOLD analysis project Ga0316204, IMG submission 205661) | Microbial mat bacterial communities from mineral coupon in-situ incubated in ocean water Damariscotta River, Maine, United States -... | ecosystem: Environmental > Aquatic > Marine >... | reverse complement strand
AAGAAGAATCGCTGTGGTTGGATAGTTTAAAAGAACTCTCTAATCCAATTCTTCTTTGGTATGTATTCTTGTTTGCCGGCTTCTGGTTCATGTTAATGGCATTCTGGGATGTGGGCCCGTTATTTTTTCGTGATTGGGTCGATACCTCAGTAATGGCTCGTGATCTATTTGGTGATGAGGGCACCTCTAACCCCTTTTGGATATTCTTGTTAGGTATGGCTCAGGATGGTAAGTCTATTAACCCAGAAGGCTTGATAAACATCAATGCAGGCTTAATTATGACTATCTGCTTCATAGTGACTGGCTGGTCAGCTAAGCTCAAAGCAACCAACTCCATGGCCTTGGGTACATTTTTAGCATCTGCGGCATTATTGTTGATGGCTAATTTTAACTTTGTTTGGGTAATGGTTGCAGCCATTGTGGTGTTTTCTCTGGGTGAAATGTTATCAAGCCCTAAGAGCAGCGAGTATTTGGGTAATATTGCGCCACGTCAGAAGAAAGCTATGTATCTTGGATTTTCACAACTACCGATTGGAATTGGCTGGTTTGCTGAAAGTTATGTTGGTCCTAGGCTTTATGGTGAATATAGTTCAAAAGAAAACATTTCACGTCAATTGTTAACAGAGCAGGGCGTCGACGTAAGTAGCATTCCTATTGGTGAGGCCTTTGTGCAGTTACAGACTGTAACGGGTCAAACAGCTGAAGCTCTTACACTTATGATGTATCAGGCCAATCAAATTGGTATGGTTTGGTATGTAATGGGAGCCATTGGCATTATTACTACCTTTGGACTGTATGTTTATGGTCATTGGACCTATAAGTTTGCCATGCAAATGGAAGCAGAAGCGCAGAAACAGGCGTGATCGGTTAACTTAAAGTAATTTAGTGCCATTAGGTACCGGTTTATCTGGTACGCAAAGGGCAACTGAACCATAGGGCTGATGAAATCCGGTGACTAAACATTCGGATTGAATTGGCCCAATTTGTTTCTTGGGAAAATTAATAACAGCGACTACTTGTTTTCCTGGTAGTTCATCTAGGTTGTAGCGATCGGTGATTTGGGCGCTTGATTTTCGAATGCCAATATCCGCACCAAAATCAATTTCTAAAATATAGGCGGGCTTTCGTGCTTCAGGAAATGCCTTGCATGAGTTGATTGTGCCTACTCTTAATTCAACTTTAAGAAAGTCATTAAAATCAATTTCGTTCATCAGTTAGGTTCTTTATGCGTATATGTGATAGTTAAGAATATCTTTCCAAGTGACAATGCCCTCTAATATGCCATTCTCATCTATAACTGGCAAACACGAAAAATTATGCTCTAATAGTAAGATTGATGCCGTATCAATTCGACTTTCCTTTGATACCGTAATTGGTTCGCTTGACATGATGTCTTTAGCAATTACGGATAAGCTTTCTAAATCTTGTTCTCGTTCTTTGTCGGTCCCGATAAATGGACTGGTTGCTTTGGATACATCTCGATCAGAAAGTATACCAATCAACTGTTTCTGTTCATTAATTACCGGGAGATGATGAATACTCGAGGATTCAAATATTTTGTTTAATTCTTTTAAGTTATCATCAGTCGAGGCCGTGATGATTTTGCTGGTCATGATTTGTTTAATGCGCATGCTATTTCCTTTAAGAATATAAAATCTCAACAGCCGTTTTACTGATAGTACAGGCTTTATGTAATTTGTTATTAATGGCTCTTACATCATTGATGACAATATGGCAGTTAGGATAACAACATTCTTTGACATCAATCACATTCTTTTGTTTTGCTTTTAGCTTTTTCTTTAACCGTTTCATTTTCCTTTTTTCAATTTTGAATTCATTTTGAAGGGCTTTAACTTCAGCATAAATACTTTTTGCTTTTTGTAGTTTTATATCACCTACAGTTGCAGGTGTTCCTTGTTGTTTAATTTGTTCGAGTAATTGAATGAGCATCTTCAATTCTTCTTTAATGCGTTTTACTCGAGTCGCTTTATCAACATAATCCTGTTTGGCATTTAGCGTATCGGCACAATAAAGCTCAGTTCGAACATAGCCTTCACTACCAATTACATTTGCCTCGATATGATTTTCTGCTCGTATTCTTCCGCCTAATAAAATGCCTTTGCCATTATTGATTCCAGCTATAACATCAACTTGAGCGTCTAGAAAGCTATGTAAACTATAGTTTTCTATATAGATTGAGCCTTGAGCAATGGCGTGAATTGAATTGCAGTATTTTAAATAAATATCATTACGCGCTTCTATTCGACAATTGGGCTGAAATGAATCCCGATGTTGTTCCTCAAAAAGCTGGCTACTAACAACGCCTGATTGAAGGACAATATTGTTGCCAGCAATGAGTGTCGCATTTTCAACAACACCTTCTACAAAAATATCACCACTGGCTTCAACTAAAACATTGGGTAGCACATCACCTTTGATCTGTACTGAGCCGTCAAAGTGGACATTGCCGCTTTCTAAACTGGCATTGGCTATATTCAAAGTATCATCAATAATAACGGTATTATATTTAGCAATGGGATGTCCCTTTTTTGAGGCTAAGAGAATGTTATAGTCATTTTTATCAATACAAACTGAGTCGTTAATTTCAAATAGAATATCTTTACCTGGTTGTGGATTTAATATTTCTCCAAAGATAGTTTCCCCTTGTTCACCTTCTGTTGGCGGGGTCCTTTTTATTAGCGGCTGGTTTTTTTCTACAGTGATGTACTGATGAGTTTCGTAATGATTTACACGTCCGCCATCAAGTTTTTGTGGTCCAGTTTTTACAGTGGTATCAAAGAGAATTTCCATAAAAGCATTGTCACCATTTATAACGGCCTTACCTGATGCCACTATAGCCCTGGTTTTATTCTTCAATGAAACTAACAGTTTAAGTGCATCATCATCGATTTTATTTTCTAGAATGGCATCTTCCAATAGAGAAGATTTTATATCTTCCCAATTAAGCGCTTCGCCACAAAAGGCTGGTGTGAATAGTACGGTTGCATTGAGCTGATCATCGCTTATTTCAATTGAGAAACTAGCATTTGTATGAGCTTCTAAGGCGATGGATTCATTTAGATTTTGCTTTGAACCTTGAAGCAGATTATCCATTAAGGATTGTTCGAGGTTATGGTCCCCATAACCGGATTGATTTAATAACTCAACAATATCCGTTTCAAGCAGCGCTTGGTTTAGACTATCAGAAATAAATACAGCGATTAAGGTTCCATCACCTAGTCGAAACTGGATATCTGCGAAGGTTTTCTTTTTTGATAATTGTTTACCCATATACTGAGTATACAATCAAATTAGCTAAGAAGTTAAACTAAGTTCTTGATTAGCTTCTCGAAGTTTACTGATTAGTTGATTGAGAAGTTCCAGTTCTTCAGTACTTAACTGAGCAACAAGACGTGATTCATAGTCCTTCGCCATAGGTACAATTTCGTTGTAAATAACTAGACCCTGTTGTGACAATTTAAGAATAGAACGACGTTTGTCATCCTCGGCAAATTCGCGTTCTAGCATTTTTTTAGCTAATAATTTTTTAACTGCTCGAGATACAGCGACCTTATCCATCGCAGTTCGTTTAGCAACTTCAGCTGCAGAAAGGCATTCATCCTCGCCAAGAATTGCCATTACCCGCCATTGTGACATATCAATTTCAAATCTCTCTTGATAGTAGACTGATATATTATGACTGATCTCGTTTGATAACACCGACAGGCAGTAGGGGAGAAATTTAGCTAATTTTAGGTTTGCTTTATCCATACAAATCGTAAAAAGAAGTTGCAAATAGTTACTGATGAAACTATTATAGTTGCAAATGTAACTATATGCAACAATTACACCTTTATTTGGAGAATGGGGATGGCTGATTTATTTGAGAATCCAGCGGGGTTAGATGGTTTTGAATTTGTAGAATTTACTGCACCTGAAAAGGGTATATTAGAACCAATTTTTGAAGCAATGGGGTTCACTCGAGTCGCTGTTCATAATTCCAAAGAGGTTACTCTTTGGCGTCAAGGTGATATTAACTTTTTGACCAATTACGAGCTTAATAGTCATGCTTATTATTATGGACGTGAGCATGGACCTTCTGCCTGTGGTATGGCGTTTCGTGTTAAAGATGCCAAGCAAGCCTATGATGACGCGATTGCAAATGGTGCAGAGCCTATCAAGGTGGAAGCAGGTCCTATGGAATTGAATCTACCGGCTATTAAAGGTATTGGTGGTTCTATATTATATTTGATCGATAGATATACCGATAATAATAATATTTACGATATAGATTTCACTTGGGTCGAGGGCGCTGAACTTCATCCTGAAGGATTTGGTTTTCATACGGTCGATCACTTAACACACAATGTGTATCGTGGCCGGATGGATTACTGGGCAAGCTTTTATGAGAACCTATTTAACTTCCGTGAAATTCGTTATTTTGACATTAAGGGTGAGTACACTGGATTGTTGTCTAAGGCGATGACCGCACCGGATGGAAAAATCAGAATTCCACTGAATGAAGAATCTGCCAAGGGTGGTGGACAAATTGAAGAGTTTCTCATGCAGTATAATGGCGAAGGCATTCAGCACATTGCCTTTGCTTGTGACAACATCTTTGAAGCATGGGATAAATTAAAAGCAGGTGGTACGAAATTCATGACTGCACCTCCAGCGTCTTACTATGAAATGCTTGAAGACCGCTTGCCTGGACATGGTGAGCCCATTCACGAGTTACAGCCGCGTGGCATTCTACTTGATGGCACCACTGATGGTGATGCGCCACGGTTATTATTACAAATATTTTCTGAAACCTGTCTTGGTCCAGTATTTTTCGAGTTCATTCAACGTAAAGATGATGACGGTTTTGGTGAAGGTAACTTTAAAGCATTGTTCGAATCAATCGAACGCGATCAATTAAATCGTGGTGCGATTGGTGAAGCTGAAAAGGCCTAGGGGAAACGAGGATGAACATACAAAAAATTCATCATGTGGCGTATCGTTGTATCGATGCCCAAGAGACGGTAAAATTTTATCAAGATGTTTTGAACATGGATTTAGTTTTAGCCATCGCTGAAAATGAGGTGCCCTCAACAAAAGAACCGGATCCTTATATGCACTTATTTTTAGATGCTGGCGCTGGAAATGTTTTGGCTTTTTTCGAGTTACCTAATTCTGAGCCAATGGGACGAGATGAGAAAACACCCGCCTGGGTACAACATATTGCTTTTGAGGTCGAATCAGTTGAGGCTTTGGAAGCTGCGAAACAACGTATTGAAGCATCTGGATTAAACGTCATTGGTCCAACGGATCATGGCATATTTAAGTCTATTTACTTCTTTGATCCGAATGGTCATCGTCTCGAGCTTGCAGCCAATACCTTAGAGGATGGTATGTTGGATGAATTAAAGCGTGTAGCACCTGCTATGATTAAGGAATGGGCAGAAACTAAACAAGCACCAAAGCATGCGGCATGGCTGCATAACGGTGAAGATTTCCGTAACTATGCGTCTAAATCGATACAAGAGCTTAGTCAGGGTAACCATTAATTAAATATTTCAGTCTATCTAGGACAACAAAGGCTTACAAATAAGCCGCCAATTGCTGTTGCAGTTCTGAATTCATTATAGGATAGTAGTAACCATCTTTTAAGCTGATGGCATTACTATCAAACCATGTTAATACGTTTATTCATTCTATCTATAATCATATTTCTTAGTGCGCCTGTACTCGCATGCCTTAGCCCTATTAAGGAGGATGCAGAGAACATTCAATCCTGTTTAGATGAAGGCTACAAGGGCAGTGACTACGCGCAGTTCATGTTGGGTTTAATTTATTACCAAGGTGATCTTACCGAGCAAGACTTGATCAAAAGTGTTGAATGGTTTTCAAAATCAGCAGAGCAAGGCTTCGTATATTCTCAATTCAATCTATATGTTTTATTAAGCTCAGGTGAAGGACTACCTAAGAATATGCCAGCCGCTATGAATTGGTTACAAAAAGCAGCTGAGCAAGATCTTGAGAATGCGCAATTTAGTCTGGCACAACGCTATGATGATGGCGAAGGCATAGAGCAGAGTTCTACCAAAGCATTTAAATATTATATGTTAGCTGCTGAGCAAGGACATTCTGGTGCCCAAAATAATCTGGGTGTGATGTACGATGATGGACTTGGAGTGGTTAAAAATAAATCCAGAGCACATATGTTCTTTTATATGGCTGCACTTAAAAATGAACAGGTGGCGGTCAAAAATTTAGCCCTTATGAATGCTGAAATGACAAAACAAGAGCTAAAAATTGCTAAGGAATATGCCGACAAATGGATGGAAGAATATCCTTAAAAAGCCACTAATTGTGGGTCATCACATAATCATCATATTGAGTTTCAAAGAATAATTTGTGTTTCGATTCTTCTATAGCTAAACCTTCAAGCACTTCTTTTAAATTACCTGCTGGTAGTTTTTTTGCCATACTGTCGTAGAGATCAAAGGCAGCCTTCTCACGTTTCATTGCAATTATCAGGGCATCTTGATAAGTGATGGAGCTGTCGGTGGTATCTACTTCCACAAGATAATCTGAAATTTTAAGATCGAGCACTTCCTGTTCGGGCGTTAAATTACGTTCACCATTTTGTACATTGAGAAGAATTTGTTTGTGGCGCAGTTCTTCGTCGGCAAATTCAAGCAGCATTCGCTTCATTTCAGCGGACTCTGCTTTTTCGGCCGTGGCTAAATAAAAGTCGGCAGCGATCTGTTCCTGATCGATGGCGTAATTTAAAATTTCGTCTACTGTATTCATACTCTTTCCTATTAGATGTTTTCTTAATCTGAGGTTAGGAGCTAGTCCTTATACGCCTCTGGATTTAATAATCGGTTAATGCCTCGGGCCGCGTGATGGCCATCTTCAATGGCGCTAATAGCATCGGCTGTATTGTTGGCAAAGTCACCACCGACAAATACTTTTTTCAACTCAGTGGTTTGATAGTCACCAGGATTAAATTTTCCCCACTTAATATGACATTCATCTTGCACAGACTGTGGCAGATATTCTAGATCACTGCCTTGGCCAATGGCTGAAATAATACTGTCATAAGTCTCAACATGCATACGATCTTCCTGAAGAACAGGACGAGGTCTGCCACCCTTTGGATCCTGTACCATTTCTGCTTCGCCCCATTTGATGCAAACCTGTTGGTCATTGTCAGCATCCATAATCTCAACTGGAATCGCTTGTTCTATAATCGTACAGGCTTCAGCCTGTGACTCATGAATTTCTTCATCGTCTGCGGGCATATCTTCAATTCGCCGACGATATAATATGGTCACTTCAGCACCCATTCTACGTGATACACGTGCTGCATCCATAGCAACGTTACCACCACCGATGACAGCAACTTTTTTACCTATACCCGGATCAGTACCATTGGTGACGTCAGAGAGTATTTTTAAGCCGGGAAGAACTCTTGCGTGCTCCTCACCGTGAATTCTCATACTTGATGGTACCGGTAGTCCCGTTGAGATAAACAAAGCATCATGGTCTTCAATCAGCTGCTCAAATGAAACATCCTGTCCTACCTTGGTTTTAAATTTCACATTCACGCCAAGGGACAAAATATAATCTACGTCTTTATCTAATTGGTCTTCAGGTAGACGATAGTTTGGTACGCCGTAACGTAACATACCACCAGCACGTTGTTCTGCTTCGTAAATGGTCACGGCATAGCCATATTTTCTTAAATAATAAGCGGCGCTCAATCCACCCGGTCCGGCACCAATAATTGCTACATGTTTGCCATTTTCTTCAATAGTGTCTTTTAAGATACGAGCATATTCTTCGGGTTTAATCTGGTCGACAATAAATCTTTTCAGCCAGCGTATAGCAACCGCATCACCCTCAATACCAACAGGGCAAACCGTTTCACACTCACGAGTACAGATACGTCCGCAGGAAGCCGGAAATGGATTGGTGCGATACATCAACTCCAAGCCCTTCTCATAATCCCCATCTCTTACCGACTTAATATAATCTGGAACATCCATATGGGCAGGGCAGGTTGCAACACAAAGACCACATTCAACACATCGGTCTGCTTCGGCCTTTGCCTGTTCTTCGGTATAACCTCTGACTACCTCGGTAAAGGATTTAACACTTTCATCAAAATCCATCATCTCCATATCAATACGTTTCGGAGCATAAAGGTTGTATCCTTCAGCAGTACGGTAACCATGTTCTTTATCTTGCCAAGGTGTTTCTTCTACACCTGCCGTAAAGCTATAGGTGTCCGGATCGGTAGTTGTCCAGATAAACTCATTACTCATGCGTAATGAGCTTGCGGTACAAATATCGACACAAAGACCGCACCAACAGCAACGGCCATAATCAAATCGTGGTCTGAGGCCAGAATCACCTTTGATGCCTTCATATTCTTCAGCAGGTACCATGTCGATGGCATCATTTTGACATATGCTGTGGCAACTACCGCAGCCAACACAGTTTTCAGCGACGTTGATGTGAAAGCCTCGATAGCCTTTGGCTCCAGGACGTTCCTCAATAGGCTTTAAAGTAGTATAGGGCTTGCCAAAGGCGCGCTGCCATACTGTAAAGGGTGAAAGAAGATCTTTTAGACTCATAGTCAGGTTTACCTTTCAACTTCCGGGGGATAGGTATGCAATGACACCATTAGTCCCGCAATATCTGCAATGTTAGTTCCTACGGCAAGTTTTTCCATTACCGCAATCGCGTGAGTATAGCTAGGTCCACGTACATGGACTCTACGTACTTGTTCCGTTCCATCGCTTACCATGTAGTAGCCATATTCACCTCGTGTACACTCAGCTTTAACGTATGTTTCACCCTTGGGTACTTTCCAGTGCAACACATTAGGCATGTCTTTAATCTGGAAGGCGCCATCAGTTGGCATGCGCTTTAGGCACTGACGTATTAAATCAACAGACTGGCGCGTCTCCAGTAGTCTTAACATGGCACGATCATAGGCATCAGAATCAGTTCCTGTGATCATGTCAAAATCAAGTTGGTCGTACATTAGGTACGGTTCGTCTTTACGTAGATCACGTTTAACGCCGGCACTACGTGCATTAGGGCCAACAATGCCATAGGGATCGACCATCTCTTTAGGGATGACACCAAGCCCCTTACTTCGACTTTTAAATACGGTGTTGTTGTACATAGCCTTTTCAACCTGATCGAGCAGCTTGTCGGTAATATCCATTACTTTCAGCGCTCGTTGCTCAAAACCATCAGGAAGAGGGCCACGTACACCGCCAGGAACCATATACATATGATAGATACGACCACCGGTCATTTCTTCAAATAGATCGAGTACATAGTCACGGCATGCGATGGTCCAGTTTGGCACTGTATAAAGACCAAAAGCGCCACTCATGCCTCCAATCCACATCAAGAAGCTGGCGAGACGCATCATTTCTAAATTAAGTGTTCGTATCCAGTCAGCACGTTCTGGAATTTCCATGCCACAGATTTCTTCAATGGCTTTGGCATAGAGATATTCATTAAATGCCGGTTCTGGAACGGCAATTCGACACACCACAGTAAAGTTCTGAATGTAGGAGCGTCCTTCCATTAGTTTTTCAAAACCGCGGTGTAAGTAGCCAACATGGGTGGTACAGTCGATGATAGTGTCGCCATCTAGAATTAACTCTACCGCCATGTTACCTGTGATACCTGGATGCTGTGGTCCTTGCCAAACACGGACATACTTTCCAGAATCCATATCAATTGGATTGGCCTTAGTATCAAATATATTTTCTTGACTCATTTGGCATCTCCTCCACGCTCTGGATAGAGGTTTTCGCGCATATATTCACGAGGGTCTTCAGTACTTCTGCCATCACGATGACCAAATTGTTGTTCGGAATAGGTCACCGTATCAAAGTCACGGCGCATCGGTGGCATCTGATCCCAACCTTCAAGACAGAATTCTTCATCTACTCGTGGGCTGCCAGGGAAATCAATACCGTACATTTCCTTAAGTTCACGTTGATAGGTCCAGCCCTGCGCCCAAAGGTTATGAATAGATTCCATAACTGGGTTATCTCGGTCTAAGTCCACATGTATTGAAAGCGAATGGTTCTGCTCAAAGTTATGTAGCATGTAAACCAGAGTGAAAATATTATCTTCAATCCAGTCTATAGCTGTAATAAAACTAAGGTGAACATAGTCATGCTTATCGCGTAATTCGCGCAACATGCTTTCGGCTTTATCTTTGTCCACATGGCAATTGGTTAATCCTTTGCGACCCTGGTTTATGTTGCTAATGGCAAATCTTTGCTCAAGCTGTTGTAGTAGTGTATCGATCATAGAATCGTCTCTTTTATTACCAGTTGTAATCTGGCATATTCCAGTTCTTAATAACTTTTTTCTGATTGGCTTTGTACCAATCAAAGTTCTTTACGTATTCATTCGCGCTATCGCAATTACCTGCCTTGATGTCATCTTGTAAATCAATGATGCTTGCTAGCAATGCTTCAGGTCGGGGCATACATCCAGTGACATACATATCAACGGGTAAATACAGATCGAGTTGATTGACTGTGTTGTAGCTGTCGAAATACATGCCACCATTGGCTGGGCAACTACCCAGTGCGATAACGAATTTTGGCCCCATCATTTGCTCATAGCTTCGGACGATACGTTTTAGCGTCTTTACTGAAACGTAGCCACCGATCACAAACACCGATGATTGTCTGGGAGTAGGGCGCCCAGCAATACCGAAGCGGCTGGCATCAAAGCGAGCGGACATTAATGGTCGAAGTTCAATTGAGCAACAACCGGTACCAAAACCTAAAATCCAAAGCGAATTCGCGCGTGCCCAGTTGGCAAATTTCTCAACCTTTTCAGAATAGGGCTCGTAGGTTTGTGGCCGAGCATCGCTAAAGAGTTTTTTCTCCTCTTCAGTCAGGCCAGAGTTTTCAAGCTTAATATCAATTTTGTCAGTCATGAGTCTTTGTTCTCCTTATGATGTCTAAGACATAAACACCATTTGGGCGTATACGACAGATAAAATGCCAATCAACAGTGGTATCTTGAAAAAGAACTTAATTGACTGGTCGATACGGAATCTAGGGAAGGAGACTCCAACAATAATGGCCACCATATATATGGCCCATGTTTTAATCATCAGTTCCGGAAGGCTGGTAGCGCCTCCAAAGAACAGGTTCATAAATAATACTAATTTGGTGGCGCCAAACATGGCACGATTTAGCTGCATAAAGCTTAGGTATGAGCTATGAAATTCAGTCGGTGGACCGATGGGTATTTCTTGTGGCGCTAGGAACACATCAAATGGTGAATAGCCTGTCATACCTAGGAATGCCAACATGGCAGCCAAGACGGCGACCCAATTGGTAAACAATGTCCAGTTTTGCCAACCACCCTGTTGTGCCGCGACAATTTCAGTTATAGATAGGGTATCGTATTGAATGACTATCGAAATAACAGCCAATGCAAAGGGTACTTCATAAGCGGTCATTTGAGACAAGCCACGGGCAATGCCAATTGCGCTGTATGGGTGTCCACTTTCACCGGCACCTAAAGCCATTCCCAGTTGACCAAAGAACATAAAGTAAATCACTAAGAATAAGTCGCCAGCCATGCTGAAATTAGAAAATGTATCACTACCAAAAATCACCGGTATAAAGGCTAGGGTTCCTATGCCCCCAGCTATTCTAAATACCGGTCCAAGGTAGAACATAACGCCATGACTTATGGCATTACGCTTGGTAAATGTTTGTATAACATTGATAAAGGGTTGGTATAGAGGGATCCCAATACGCCCCTGAACCTTTGCAATGGTTCGATAAATGATGGCCATCATGAAAAGGCCATAGGCGGTTACAATGACTAGTGATAATCCAAATTGACCAATCTTAGTCAGCCAGTCGCCTGCGCTTTCCAGCATCATAGTGACAATCCTCCAATAACCATAAAGACCGCAATAAAGTAGATAAGAATAAACAGTGCATAGGTTTGGCCATTACCCGTATAAAAAACACGGAATGAAGCGGCTATGCTGTGTGTCCACTCAACCATGGAATTCCAGAATGCAGTGGCTCTGGGTTCGACTAAGAAGCCAAGTGAACGACGATAATGAGCAAAAAAGTTGTGTGCATAATGAGTATGCTCTGGACGACTAGGTCGCTCTGCGGCATAAACTATATTAAATTGTTCAACCTTTTGAATATTTAATTTGCTTGATGCGAGAAGTAATAACAGTAACGGCACAACCCATACACCACCAACAACCATCATGATCATTGGCGCATTCCACTGGCCGATGCCAGTCACTAGGGCTTGGCCTTCCCAAGTAAGCGCACCACCGATGATCGGTGTGATCATTTCTGAAATAGGCAGTAGCAACCATTTTGGGTAGGCTGAGAATGCCAAGATAGCAATCACTAAAACAATCTGAGGAATCAGGATAAATAATGGTGCTTCTTTAATCTCATGATGCTCTAGTTTTCGTTGGCCTAAAAATACCGTATGCAAGTATCTAAACATGTAGAGAAAGGCAACTGCACTAGAGAAAAAGGCGATGGCTGCAATCCAGAACCAACCTTTGTCCATCATGGCATTAAACATCATCCACTTACTGCCATAACCGGTTAATGGTGGTACACCGGACATTGCAATAATGGCAATCATCGATGCAAAGAAGGTAATGGGCATATTTTTAATCAGACCGCCCATCTTATACATCATGCGTTGATTGGTTCGCATAATAATGCCAGCGATAGAAAGAAACAGGATGGCCTTAAACATGAAATGATTGACAGTGCTGTATAGTGCAGAGACCCAACCAAGGTGGCTCATCATGGCGATACCAACCACGATATAGCCCAGTTGACTCATACTAGAGTATGCAACAAGCTTTTTGATGTCTTCTTGGAAGACTGCAAAGAGGGCACCAAAAAGCGCGGTTAATACACCGAGCCAAGCTAGAATGTAAGCAACATAGGATTGTTCAGTAACTTGACTACCTAAATGAGCCGCTATAACAATTAAACCAAATATAGAGGCTTTACTAATGACCGATGAGAGTAAGGCGGTTAGATCATCATCTGCTTCACCATAGGCATCTGGTAACCAGACATGGAAACCGAAACCGGCAATTTTAATTAAAAACCCAATGGCTAGAAAAGCAAAGGTCAACTCTAAGTGTGTTGTTTGGCTCCCCATACTGTTGAGTAGTTGTGAGCCTGTGGCAGCAAAACTAATCGCGAAGCCAGTGAATATGAAATAGGCTGAGCCCAAAGAAAACAGTAAGTATTTAAGTCCTGCCTGAGCACCTTTATTACCAAAAGTAATAAGGAAATACGAACTCAGTGTCATGAGCTCCCAGCCATAGAAGAAACTTAAGCTATCCTTGGCACTGACGATGGAAGCCAGAGATAAAAGTAGAATGGTTAGTAGCGGGTAATAACCCTTGCGTGATTCTTGATTACTTAATGCTGCCAAGCTAACCAGTAAGCCGCCAGCAACCAACAATAAGCCGAACCCAAGGTATAGACCTTCAAGATTTACTATTAATTGATAGCTTCCAATTGCAACCAGTAAAATCATTAAGATGACTTTAAATTTGCCGGCAAGGCTATCTGCTAACCAAACAATTAGTCCCGCTAGCAAGGGGATAAATAAGGTCTGAGCATTATGAGATAAACTGTCAGCCATCCAATAGCCGATAGCTGCCAATGCGACTGTTGATAGCAATGGCATCATTAGCTGGCTTAAATTGATGAGTTTAACGTCAGCGTCAGTCTCAGCAGTTCTTGATTGAGTAAACCAGCGGAATAGATAAGCGGCTTCAAGCAAAGATCCCAGTAAAATTAAGCCAATCCAACCGTAGGCATCATGGCTGGCTGATAACATCACCAGTTGCCATTTAGCCCAAAATCCAGGGAACGGCGGTAAGCCAACCAAGGCAGCCAACAAAACAGCGAATACAAATAGTGCCAGTGGTTTCTTGGCAATACTCTGCCAATCTGAAAAAGACTGAGATTTTGTGTAATCAGCAAGCCAAAATAAACCCGCCTTAGCAAATAGGTGATTGATAAATAAACCACCAACAATAATAATTAATTGAGAGTCAGCATGCCATTCTGTGACCAATGCCAATGCCATCACTAATAGACCAATTTGTCCGATAGACGAATAACCGAGAAGGCGTTTGCTATGGTCTTGTTTTAAACCAATGATGTTTGAGAATAAGAATGTGAGACCACCGACCCAAACTAGAATGGTCAGGAACTCAGTCATTAATGGCAGAATCTTATAAAGGGCAAACAAAACAGCAGTTGAAACACCCACTGAAATCAATGAAGCGACACTGCCTGGCGTGGTTTCGTATACGTCCAAACCCCAACCATTGGCAGGGTAAGGCTTTAATTCGATCAATAAGCTGGTGAATAAAAAGCTTAGGGCTATAAGACCAATTGGGCCCTGAATCAGTGAGCTATGGGCAATAATGTCATCAATATTCAAGGTGCCTGTTTGGTGGTAGATAAAGATAGTACCTAGTAGGAAAAATGCTGATGCAATTGCTGTAGCAATAATATATTTAAAACCTGCTGCAAGTACTGCAGATGACCGTTCCATACCAATCATGGCATAGGTGGCGATTGAGGTGATTTCAATAAATATAAATAGATTAAACAAGTCGCGAGTCATTATCATACCGTTGATACCCATCACTAAAAGAAGGTATATCAACATTGCTGAAGCTTGTTGTTTAAGCTTGTCTAGGTAATTCCAAGCGCCGAATAAGGCCGCTACGTTGACCGCCAGTACAGCGCCCGCCTCTAGTAGTCCCATGTGTAGATTAATAGCAAATGGTTCAGCTATACCGGCAGTCTGAATATTTATTGTTGCTGCGCCGGACATGAGTGCCAGTAGATTGTAAGCAGCATTAAAGCCTAAATAGGCCAGCCCAAGTAGAAAGGCTGTGGTTGCTAATCCTTGGTTTGCTCTGAAGATCAACGGTAGAATAAAGCCGACTCCGAGTGCGACAATATAGATACCCAAGGGTTGAGTCATTATATCTAACATCAGTTTTAGCCTTTTGAGTCCGTTAATTCATCAATAATAAGAGTCTTCTTCGCAGCATGAATTCGTACTGCAAAGGAGAGCATAATGCCTGTTACTGCCAAGCCAATTACGATGGCCGTTAATACTAGGGCAGAGGGCACAGGATCGACAATCATGCTTGCTGCCTGTTCTAGAGGAACCGCATCATTAATAATTGGTGCTGTTCCATCTTTCACGTAACCCAGTGCAACCATCACAAGATGGATACCTGTATCCATCAGTGAGAAGCCAACTATTATTCGAATAATATGGCGTTGCGTTAACATGCCCCATAAGCCAATAAGAATGAGTATCAAACCGGCTATCAAGGCTATGGATGAAATTGGTATTTGAGATAAGAAATTCAACATGGTTCTAGTCCTGTTTCCTAAAGCGGTCAAGAATGGCGCTTAACTCAAAGCCAACCTTGAGACCAACGAAAACATATATCAGTGGGATTGCTCCGGCACTGAATAGAGTGCCGTAGTCACCTAAAGGTAAAATACGGTTATCAAGGAAGCCGCCAGCCAAGACAACGCCAAGCGTACCAACAATGACGTAACTGAAACCAGACAGTGATTCAATGAAAGAAATCATCACACGGCTGATATGGGTCTCAGGCAATGCAAGCATTAGGAACATGGTTCCGGAAGCGATGATTGCGCCGCCTTGGAATCCTCCCCCGGGCGAGAGGTGGCCGTTTATGAAAACGTAGACACCCAATAAAATCACCATCGGCAAAAGTAACTCGGTGGCGGTGGTTACAATTTCACTGGCAGGACGATGTATTGGCTTCACCGTTCCATTGTTTGCATTATTATCTGGCTTAAGTAATAAACCAACACCGGCAGCCGCTAAGAACAGAACCGTGACCTCACCTAAGGTATCTAAACCACGGTAGGTAACGATAACTGAGGTAACAAGGTTTGCTGCACCTAATTCGGCTGGTGCCTGTTCTGCATAATAGGTTCCTAGTTTTGATAATTCATCACGTTCCTGGTAGTTCGCGACTAATTTAAAGAACATCGCTGCCATTAGCGCCAACATCATAAATACAAAGACTCGCTTAATCATCTGCGTTGTCTCCTACGGATTGTCTAACCATCTCTTGATCAGGTTCTTCAAGTACATCAACCACGGTACGTGATGATTCGTGTGCGCCACTGGTGTGTGCTGCTCTTGCAAGGGCATGTGATGACACTGGGTTGGTCATCATTATGAAGAAAATCAAGATAACCAGCTTCCAAGCCCAGGCGGGATGAATAATAGCCAATCCAATTAAAATAAGTATTGTGCCTAGTGTTGTCGCTTTAGTTCCGGTTTGAATTCGATTGTAGATATCTGGCATGCGCAGCACGCCCAAGCCTGCTGAAAATAAAAACACGGAACCCAATATTAGAAATACATTCCCCAGGATGTCAGCAATGGTCATGAGTCTTCTCCAGAGCGAGTTTTACGTAAGGCATAAAGGAAAATCATAGTGCTTAAACCTGAACCAATAGATGCCTCAGTCATAGCAACATCTGGGGCGGCCAAAGCAACGTAGACAACTGATGCGAATAGGCTACAAAGGCCAGCACTAATAATAGCGGCCACATGACTTTCTAACATGACAGCTAACAAACCACCGACAAGGATACCGATGCATAGCACGATGGTGACTAAAGTAAGTACAGGTAGTTCCATGGCTATATTCCTTTCTCTAGGTAACGAGCGACGGCTAGGACACCCAAGAAGCTCAATAGACCGTACACAAGAGCAACATCTAGATAGATAAAGCGTTCGGCTAAATGGGCAAGTAGGGCGATCAGAGCAATAGTCACTATGGTTAGCAAATCAACGGCGACTACACGGTCGACAGTTTCTGGGCCTTTAACAAGCCTGATAATGCCAAACAAAATACTCATAAATATCAACACTGCTGAAATTAGGATGCTAATTTCGGTAAATCCAAAGTTATCCATAGATGACCTTCAAATATTTTTCAAAACGACTAGCGATTAAATTGGTTGCTGCTATTGGATCTTTAGCCTGAACATCGATCCAATGAACAAATAATGAGTCTTCTCTAATGTCTACTACCAAGGTGCCGGGCGTGAGGGTTATTGAGTTTGCCAGTGCCAATCTGCCTAGCGGGGTTTTTAGGGTGGTTTTAATTTCTACAATACCCGGTTTGATATCTAGCTTGGGACTAAATACTAGGCGCATCACATTCAGGTTTGCTTTGATAAGTTCAATCGCAAATACAATGAAATAGAATAGGTAGTTTACTAATACCTTTGGTGTCCAATGAATGACACTATAGGTTTTGGAGAATGTGGCAAAAGCGAGTGCAATCGCAGCTGATATCACAGCACCAGTGATGAGTGACTCTGTAGCCAGTGTAGCATTAGCAATAACCCAAATTAAAAATAGTGTTAACCATAGGTTAAAGAAACGAATTGGTAAGTTGTGACTTGTAGTCATATATTTTCTTCTTTATATAGTCAGATGAAGACGAAAAGAAGTATATATTAGATACCTATAATATAAAGATCGTTATACAAATACTTAGCACAAGATTGACCTTGATCAACACTCAAACGAAAGCTGTCATGTTGGGCATTGAAATGTTCGAAATACTATTGCTTTTAGACTAAGGCAGTAGGGAATAGCCTTGAGACTGTAATACCACTAGTTGGGTCATTGCTGAAAGAGAAACTTTAATATCAGGCAGTATGTTTGCTCTTGTATAGTCATAATATTCGACCGTTTGGCCACAAACATAGAACTTAACGCCTTTGTCAGCTAGATCTTGAATCATCTCTTTATTCGGATTAGTGGAGAGATATTTCTCCTCGTAGGTGTTGTCGTTGAGGATATCTTTTGTTGCCTTGCCATGAAACACAACCGCTATTTCCATATCCTCCATTTTTACGCCGTTTAATGCATGCATATTTATAAATCTAGCGACACTTTCGATTCGGCGACTATGGTTACTTACTTCGCTGGCAGTCTTATAGACATCAAAGACCACCTTATATTTAAAATGTTCTGGTAGAGCGATATCTTTAGTTTTTACTTTATAAGCGGGGCCGTAATTTTCAATGACTGGTCCAGTCTTTGCCTTTTTAGCAAACGCATTATTAGTTATAACAGTACTTAATAGAAAAAAAGTTAGTGACAATAATTTATAGTGTTGCATTCGTTAGTATTCCTTGAATATCAGTTATTCTCTTTCATAAGAGCGTTTATATGGTCAAGTAGTTCATGTATATCCACGGGCTTTTTAAGCATTATTTTAATGCCGATTTCATCGGCCATTTCAGGTGTTAGTTTATTGCTAAAGCCAGTACATACAATGATAGGAAGCTCTGGCTTTATGTTTAACATTTCTTTTGCCATTTCGTCGCCAGTCATGTTGGGCATAGTTTGATCGGTTAATATCAAATCATACTTGTTAGGCTCGGCTTTAAATGCTTCTAATGCATCAGCTGCGCGTTCAAAACGACTGGTTTCATAACCATTAGAGCGTAGAATTTCTTCAAAAAGTAGTAACAGAGGAATATCATCATCTACCACAATAAGATGTTGCCCACTGCCTGCATTGGCTTGCCGATCGGCGACTAATGATTCAGTAAGTGATTCATCATCATCTTCGACTACTTCAGGGAAGTATATTGTAAAGGTGGTACCTTTGTCAGGTTGGCTATTAACCGTAATGTGTGCGCCGACATCGTGCAGAATTCCGTGCACAACACTGAGTCCCATACCTGTTCCTCGACCAATTTCCTTGGTAGTGAAGAATGGGTCAAAAACTTTTCTAACCACTTCGGAAGGGATGCCACAACCATCATCAGTGATTTCAATAGCAACGTAACTTCCATTGAAATGATCATGACAGGATATGCAATCCATATTAACGTCAAATACTGGGAACATATTGATTTTTATCGAACCTACCTCATCGATTATTGCATCTTTTGCATTAACCAAATGGTTGAGTAGTACCTGATGAAGCGAGATCGGATTAATCTGTATCTTGGGACAATTTTTACTAATGGTCGGAATAATTTCAATTGATGTGGGAATCATTGAGCGAATTAATTGTAAAACCTCTTTTATTACTATATTGGCATCGATTGTGAGCGGCCTAGTTGGCTCGCTACGGCTGAATGCCATCATTTGGCTGATTAATTCTCTTGCTCTGTCTGCAGCAACTCCAACTTCATTTACATAGCCTTTAAGCTTATCGTGCTCAATCTTATTGGCAACTTTTATGGCCAGGCTGTTATAGCCTACAATAGAGCCAAGGATATTATTAAAATCATGGGCAATACCACCAGTTAAGTGACCAATACTGTCCATCTTTTGACTGTGATAGAGTTGCTGCTGAATTTTTTCTTTGGTATCAGTTTGCAACTGATCTTCAATGGCTACGGTTGCTATTTTATAAAGCACACTTAATACTTGTTCCAGAACTTTTACTGGCAGCTCGTCATCCTTAAGATAAAGACAGATGGCACCCTGCACTTTATGATCATTACTAAAGATAGCCTGTCCTAAGAAGGATTTATATCGTTCTTCAGTTTCAACCTGTTGCACCGAACTCCAGGCTTTAAGTTTGTATAGATCTGGAATATAGAGTGGATGTCGCTTGTGGTAGGTTTGTTCTAATTCAGAATTATCATCAATAATAGTTGTGGATTTCAATATTGATTTAAGATCACTAGGCAGAGAATTTGCACCGAGTATTTGCGGCTTGTCAGATGTCAGAGAATTTAGGAAAAATACACATTGGATGGAGGGTTCAATATCATTCATCGCTTGGCAAATATGTATCAATGTATGAGTTGCTTCTTGATGCTCAAGAATATCAGTGAGGAGCTCTTTCATCTCTCTTTGAACGAGATTAATAAGCACTTGGTTGGTAATGTCTTGAATCATACCTAGAATTATCTGTTGCTGGTTCCTCTCATCAAGGTAGGTACGCCCTTTAATTACTACCCACTGTAAATATGAATGATTTCCAGAAAAGCGAATTTCAATGTTTATGTCATATTGATTTTCTATACCACCCCGAAGTGCTTTGATCGCTTGTTTACGATCACTTTTATAAACCATCATTATAAAGTCATGGATTGAGATGGTCAGATCGTCCTTAGAAAGGTTCAAGATCTTGGCGGATGCTTCTGAAAAGACAATGGTTCCCTGTGAAGAAGATATTTGCCAAAGGCCAATATCAATGCAGTCTTGTATTGCTTCGATGCTTCTTGATTGCACAAGGGTTGGTTCATCCCCAATCTCCTGGGCTGGTTGAGCCAGTTTTCTTGAGGTAAAAATGAAAAGGGCTATGCAAAGCAGAATTAACTGCGCCAATAGGATGCTAAGAATAGACAGTGCCGTTAAAGAAGAAACAATATAGCCAAAAGCAGTAATCGCTATATAGATTAGCAACCAGGTAATGACTGTAGAAGTCTTGCTCAGCATTGTTGTCCTTTGTTCATAAATAATTATATTTTGTACAGTAATTGATTATTGTCGCAATTCTAGCATAGAAAAATACTGACAATTAAAATTGCGCTTGCTGATCAAACTCAGTATTTTACACTTTATATTATTTAAATAATGAAAAAAAGTTGCCTTTGATATGTGTCATATTATTGATTTGAAGCTACCTGATCTAGACGGTAACAGCCTTATTAAACAAATAAATGATTCTTACAGCGGCCCTATTTTAGCTATTAGTAGTGGCAGTAATAATCTAAGCTTGGTTGCGACTAAGCAGATAGGCGCAGATTATAATCTAAGTAAGCCTTTTGAGCCCGATGAGTTGATTATAGAGTGTAAGCGATTAATGTCTGAAGCAGCAAAGCTATAATAGAGCAATTGAGCACTGGATGGTTTTCTATATGCGGCTAACTATGATGCGTCACTGCTCATGCATTTTACAGAATAATATGCCACTAATGTCACAGTTCTGAATCTTTATTGCCATTATGTTGTAAAAAGATACCCATGTAACTTGTCGAAATGCAGATTCTGGCCAATACTTTGCTATATCAGGCAATTCACTTTTAGAGACAAGAGTGTCAAATATATGGGGTTACAAGCTACAGTACAGGACAATAAGCAAATTCTCACGCCTAATCAGGTGGCTGAGTTGCTTATGGTATCACCTGCAGCCGTGAGGCAGTGGGCTGCCAAGGGTGAGCTAGCAGCTTTAACAACACCAGGTGGACATAGACGGTTCAAAATGTCTGATGTTCTAGCATTTGCTGCAACTAAAGGAATGTCGCTGAATACACATAAAGATTCTGCTTCAATTCTTATTGTTGATGATGATATACAGTTTGCTAACATGTTAAAGGAAACGATGTCAGAGCATGATGAACGCCTGATAATACAGATAGCGCATGATGGTTATGAAGCTGGAAAGCTAGTTCAGAGTTGTAAACCAGATTTGATTTTTCTTGATTTGAGAATGCCAACCATGGATGGATTGGAAACCTGTAAAAGAATTAAGCAGGATAATGAAACTAAAAATACTCGAATCGTCTGTATGACTGGATATAACGATCAAAGTGATATTGATAAAGTTCTCTCTTATGGTGCTGAGGCTTGCCTTATCAAGCCCATAGAAGAACAGGATATAGTAGATTATTTAGATAAACTCTTTGATTAATGAACTATTAAGGTTAAAAAATTTAATGGCAGCACAAAGCATTCTAATTATTGAAGACGACATACAGTTTCGTAATTTTATTGAAGAAGTATTAGACGATGAAGGTTATACAATATTTACTGCTGATGATGGTCAGCAGGGTATTGATCTTGTTGAAGAGCAAGAGCCGGATCTTATATTGACAGATTTATTGATGCCCGAAAAAGATGGGGTACGTGTTATATCTGAAGTTAAATGCAAATTTCCTCAAATTCCAATCATAGCCATGTCTGGTGGTCAGTCTGTTTTTTCTCCGGTATTTTTAGAGGCTGCAGCGACCTTGGGTGCCATGAAAACACTGAATAAACCCTTTAAAGATGAAGAGCTGTTAGAGGCCATAAAAAGCTGTATCAATAGCGACTAGCTACCTGCTTTATCAAAAGCGATTAAAATTGTTGCAAAAAATCGAAATTATTCCTTCAGAACGACTTGCATTCGATACGCTGATCTGATTAAATTGCGCGCTTCTGGCGAGTGCAATGGGTTATCCTGTTCAAGTACCTATCTTGATTAAGGTTATTACACCCATCTAGGAGCTTAATTAAGTGCTCATGGATCGCATCAGAAGTTCGTATTTTGCGGAAGTGGTGAAATTGGTATACACGCTGGTTTTAGGTACCAGTGCCGCGAGGCGTGAGAGTTCGAGTCTCTCCTTCCGCACCATCTTGTCAGGCTATTGAAAATCAGTAGCCAATATTAATAGTAATGAAGACTTAGACAGGGGATGTATAATCCCCTTTCTTTTGAGGAAAAAAGTATGCAAGTTTCGGTTGAAACAACAACAGGCCTTGAGCGTAAATTAACTGTAGGTATCCCTTCGAAAGATATTGACCAAGACATAAAAAATCGTCTGCAGCAGCTATCTAAAACTCAGCGTATGTCTGGTTTCCGTCCCGGAAAAATTCCAATGTCTGTAATTAAGAAGCGTTTTGGACCAGCGGTAACCAATGAAGTGTTACAAGAGAAAATGTCTCGTTCATTTTATGAAGCTATCCAACAAGAGAATTTACAGCCTGCGGGTCAGCCAATGTTAGATGCTGGTGATTTATCCGGCGAGACGTTCGAATTCGTAGCTACTTTTGAAGTTTTTCCTGAAATTAGTCTGAATGATTTCGCTAAATTAAAGATTGAAAAGCCAGAGTGTGAAATTAAAGATTCTGACGTCGATACTATGATCGATAATTTGCTCAAGCAAAAAGGTTCTTGGGAACCCGTAAAGCGTATGGCGAAGAAAGACGATATGGTAATTATTGATTTTGATGGCAGCATCGATGGCGAAGCATTTGAAGGCGGTAAAGCTGAAAAATTCTCATTAGTTCTTGGTTCTGATTCAATGATACCTGGCTTTGAGAAACAATTGTTGAAAGTTAAAACTGGCGAAGAGCGTGATGTTGAAGTTACCTTCCCAGAAGATTATCAGTCTGAAGAAGTAGCTGGTAAAGATGCTGTATTCAAAGTTGTTGTTCAAGAAGTTAAAGGTATGAAAGTACCTAAGCTTGATGATGAGTTCGTTAAAGAGTTTGGCATCGAAGACGGTGGCGTTGATAAGTTAAAAGAAGAAATCACCAAGAATATGCAACGCGAGATGGATTCAGCACTCAAGACAAAAACAAAAACTTCGGTATTTGAGAGTCTAACTAAAGAAAACGAAGTTGAAATCCCAAAGCCAATGATCGATCAAGAGATCGAAGTGCTAAAACGCCAAGCGGTACAACAGTTTTCACAAGGCCGTGAAAATGTAGAAATACCTGAACTACCCGGTGCAATATTTGAAGAACAGGCGAAGAGTCGCGTTTCTCTGGCACTAATGGTTAATGAAATCATCCAGTCGAATGATCTTAAAGTCGATCAGGATCGTGTTAAGGAAACTATTGAGTCAGTTGCGTCAGCCTATGACGAGCCAGAGCAAATGGTTAACTACTACTATTCAAACCAAGAGCAAATGCAGCAAATTGAATCTGCTGTTTTAGAGGATCAGGTGGTTGACTTTATTCTTGAAAAGGCCAAAGTTAAGGCAAAAGCAATTGGCTTTGATG
>Ga0316204_10004746_pt1 | contig 23844 bp, 18 predicted proteins | sample 6monrhotite_MG_2_FD_205661 | JGI IMG/M metagenome (GOLD analysis project Ga0316204, IMG submission 205661) | Microbial mat bacterial communities from mineral coupon in-situ incubated in ocean water Damariscotta River, Maine, United States -... | ecosystem: Environmental > Aquatic > Marine >... | reverse complement strand
CTGATGCCGCCAGCGATGGTACGGATGGTGGGCGAAGCGTTAGCTTACAACAGCGCGGCTGCGCTTGCCACAGCAAGCTGCTCTATAACTGCGGCGGCAGATGTGGAAAACCCCAATATTGTGAAAGTGGTATCGGGCGGGGACGGGATGGCGCTGTATTTTTCACGCTCGCCGATACCTTATGCACGCGGCGGTGTGGATTTGGCCCGCTTTAAATATCAGCGCCATATAGGGCTGTATGCTTACCGTGTGAAAACACTGGCGGTGCTGGCAAAATTGCCGCCTACCCCAATTGAACAACTTGAATGCCTTGAACAATTGCGCGCGCTTTCTGCGGGCATGAAAATTCATGTGTCTGAAGTAGCTGAAGCTCCGCCGCACGGTGTAGATACCGAGGCTGACCTGATAGCTGTGCGTAAAGTGATTGGCGGCATGCAATGAGCGAAACAGAGATAGCCGATACGCCGAAGCCGGGCAGGGCGCTAACTGGCTCGCGCGGAATCTCCGGCGATAAGGCGCTGTCGGCATTGCTTGGCCGTGCGGTGAAATACGGCCTGAAAGGCGGGTTGCCAGACGACGTGATTATCGGCTGGGGCCAGAAAGACAATACCCAAAAGGCGCAAGACTATGCCAAGCGCAAAGGCCTGCCTTATTGGCGGCTGGAGGATGGTTTTCTTGGTTATTTGAGCCATCCGGCAACTGATGCCCGGCGGCTTTCAGTGGTGGTGGATACCAGCGGTATTTACTACGACGCCCATACGCCAAGCGACCTTGAGAAAATGCTGAACCAGGATGATTGGGCCACGCCGGACTTATTGGCACGGGCAGAAAGCGCGATGGCGCGCATCAGGCGCTGGCGGTTATCAAAGTATAACCAGTCATCATTTGAGCTGTCGGCGGAACTGCAGGAAAAGCTCGCTGGTTTCAAGGGGCCAAAAGTGCTGGTGGTTGACCAAACTTTCGGCGATAAATCGATCAGTGAAGGCATGGCCTCAGACGATATGTTCCAAACCATGCTGCAAGACGCGCTGGATGAAAACCCCACGGCGTTGGTGATTGTGAAAGTACACCCTGATGTGCTGGCGGGCACCAAACAGGGGCATTTCAACACGGGCCGTAACGAAAAGCGGGTACTGTATGTGGCGGAAGACGCCAGCCCGCAGGCTTTGCTGGAAAAAGTGGACCAGATTTATGTGGTAACCAGCCAGATGGGGCTGGAAGGTCTGATCGCCGGTAAAAAGGTAACATGCTACGGCCTGCCATTTTACGCGGGCTGGGGCCTGACGCATGATAAACAATTATGCGAGGCTCGCATTGCCAACCGCACGTTGGCAGAACTTTTTGCTGCGTCGTACATTCTTTATACCCGCTATATAGACCCCTATTCGGGGCTGCGTGTGGAAATTGAACGCATTCTTGACCTGTTGGTGGCTGAACGCCAAATGGCGCGCCCTAATGGCACACGGGTGTATGCGGCGGGTTTTAGTCTTTGGAAGCGCGGTTTTCTGTCTGAATTTTTTGGCGCGCATGTGAAAGAGACAAACTTTGTAACGCCGTGCTCGCTGGATAAACTGGACTATGCACCGGGTGATATGGTGGTGGTGTGGGGCCGCAAGCATGACGGTGAAGCCAAGGCCGTGCCAGCGCATGTACCTGTGTGGCGCATGGAAGACGGCTTTCTGCGGTCTGTAGGGCTGGGCAGTGACCTGCGCCGCCCGGCATCTCTGGTGATGGACAGGGCGGGCATATATTATGACGGGCAGCAGGCTTCTGATTTGGAAAATTTCCTTGTCAGCCATAATTTTGACCAGCATGATTTAGCGCGCGGTGCATCGCTGTGGGAACAAATCCTTGAAGCAAAGGTCAGTAAATATAATGTGGGCGAAAAAGGCGTGCTTGATTTCCGCGCCCGTGCGGGAACGCGTGAAATACTGTTGGTACCGGGCCAGGTGGAAGATGACGCCAGCATTCAGTTAGGCTCGCCAACCGTTAATACCAACGCCGGGCTGCTTGCTGCTGCCCGCGACGCTGCGCCCGATGCGTACTTGATTTACAAGCCGCACCCGGATGTGGCCAGCGGTAACCGCGAAGGCACTGTAGGCCAGAATGTGCTTGATTACTGCGTTAGCGAAGTGGTGACTGACGCCGATATTATTGATGTGCTGGAAGCCGTGGACAGCGTGCATACAATGACCAGCCTGACAGGGTTTGAGGCCCTGCTGCGCGGCAAAAAAGTTACCACCCACGGCATGCCGTTTTATGCTGGCTGGGGGCTAACCACTGATTTGTGTCCGCCTGCACGGCGCGGCAAGAAGCTGGGGGTTGACGCGCTGGTTTACGGGCTGCTGTGTGTTTATGCGCGCTATGTTAGCTGGCCAAAAGGCAGCAGCACCAGCCCTGAAGCGCTGGTTGCCACTATCAAGGCGGGAGCGAAATCATCAAAAATAAAAGGCGGCCCGCTGGCGCCTGTTACCCGCCTTGGCCGCAAAGCAGTGTATTTGGCACAAGCCTTGATGCGCTGAGTTGATGAACGCTTGAAAGCGCTATGCCCTTGCAGGCAACTGGCTTTTATCTCCTAACTTTTCTGGCACTAAAGCATCACCGGATATGGGGTATCTAAAAAGATATCGCAGAGGAAAATAGGGGTCGCAGACAATGGTGGTCTTGGGCGTGGAGCACGGTTGTTGGTTGCCCGTTTTATTGACTTCCTTAACCTCGCGCGTCATAAACAGCTTCTGTTAATTGGGAGTTCTACTGCATGTTGATAGTTGGTTACCACGTCGCCAAAACTGGCGGTACCACAGTGATGCACCATATTGTCAAGCATATGGGCGAAAATGCTTATTTTGGCTACGGCAATCACCCGGCGACAACTAGGTTTTTCAATAATCAGCCTTTATGGGAAGAGCTGTCAGATGAAGAACGTTCCCCAGTTAAGTTTGTTTTCGGACATCATGTGAATGATCGCTTATTGGTCGGACGTAGCGCGGATGAGACAGCTCTTTTCAGTGTGGTTCGGGATCCTTATGCCCATTTTGTTTCGCAGTATAAGCATCATCTGACTACCATCCGCGGTGAAGGTAGGAATGTTGGCGCGCGCGCTTATTTTGAAAACTGGAAATCCAATCGGGTTGCCTTCGAATTCTACAAATTTTTCCCTGCGCTTTTACCAAAACAAGATATGCCGTTTGAAGAAGAAGCGTTGTTCGAAATTTTGAAGCAGTTCCGCTTCCTTTGTGCGACTGAAAAATTAACGGAACAGTCGCTCGCCATTACGAGTGAGCTCGGCATTCCGCAGATTGAAGGCCGATTTCGAGTTTCGAAAGATACGGTAGACTTAGAGGGTATTACGCCCGAAGAGGTTTACGAAAAATCACCTTTGGATCTGAAAATCTATAAAGCGGTTTTAGCGCGCGCAAACGGCGAAGAAAGTCCTCTTGAATATGATTCGGTTGCATTTGAAAAAAGCCTTGAGCGCACAACGCGCAGATATAGCTCAAATCGTACAGTTCGGTTGGCCTATGATGCACTGGCTCAGTTTTTTAGGGCAAATAGTATGCTCCAAGCTGCGCAGATACATTTAGCTGTTAGTGAAAATAACGAACACCGATTTGCACCAATTATTCGTAGCAGCCCCAATCAACGGACTTTGGCAAACAGGAAAATGACTGCGCGAGCTGAAAAAGAACAGGGCGTTGTTTATTTGCAGCACTTTATGAATCCACTGGCACGTGCTTGTTTTGAAAAAGCAATCGCTTTAAATCCAGCGTATGTCGATGCTTACGTGGATCTTGCGCGCTGTTTTATCCGCTTAAAAGACCCCGAGGCAGCCATGAAGGCTGTATGCTATGTGCTTAATAATCTCGATGCCAATAATGCAGGTGCAAAAATGGTTTTTGAGGAACTTGGCACTCAAGTATGAGCGAGGCCCGAAACATCAACCTTTTGTCCAAATGGGAAAAAAGAAGTTGGAAGCATTTTATGCTCCATATGAATGAATGGCGTTGGTCTCATTTTATTCGCTCTTTTAACGGTGCACATTTACTTATAGTAGAGCCTGAGTTTGAACGCCGGCTTTTGCAGCACGGTGTCCCGCATAATTGCGATTTCACGTCCCCTAACAAACTCCAAGAAATTGATTTAACACCTTTTGATCGAATCTTGGTTTTTTCGTTTGAACGCGAGCAGGAGATTATCGATCAACTGAAGGCTGCGCATCCAAAAAAAATCATTGCATCGGGGACATATGAGTTTTCTATGGTCGGGGCTGATCGGAAGCCACGTTTGCTTCTGAAGCGACGGGAGCCAAGGCCTGCAAACAAAGGGCCGGTTGTTTTGATTGCTACACCTAATTCTGACGCTGAGTATACAGCGCAGGTTATGGGGGGTAATGATTTGCCTGTGCCGTGGGAATATATAGGACGGCCCTTCATCAGTTTGTGCGAATTAAAGCCTGACATTGACTTTCAGCGCCTGATTGAAGTGGCGGTGAAACGCCATGCTTCAGATGAAGGTATGGCTTATTTGTTCCATACCGATGTGTTGGAAGCTCTCTTTAAACATACAGCATTAACGCTGGATGTTTTTGCCGCATGGCTGCGAGAGCAAAATGCCCGACTGATAGTTCAGCGCAGGAATGATAAGTATACCCAAGCCTACCTTTGTGGGCAGCTCAAAAGTACGTTTACACGTTCGTTATGGAACATGCCGAAGCGCAAGAAATTTACTTTTAAAAACAATATATCGCACGCAACCCATATTCTGGGAGCTTTGGATCATATGCGACGTGGAGAGGTGATGTTGAATGACATCGCCACAGCACACGACAACGCTTACGAAATGATACTTGAGGACATACTAGAGGATGTACCGGGGCATGTGGCGAAGATTGCGGCGCATATTAATGAAAAGAGAACTGACATATCTGACGTATTAGATTACACATCCTGTGAAGAGTTGACACCTGGCCTGTCAGAGGTTGTCTCGGAATACAAACGCGAGCTTGTGGACCGGATAGGCGCGGGGGCCGCTATTTTATAAAATTTGGGCTAAGGCCTGATTGTTGAAACTAAGGTGTATTAGTGTATGCGTATTTTTTTCCATCCTGCAAATTTTGGTGTTGCTCAGAATAGTGCTCGGATTATTACCAAATCCTCACTACCACTACGAGCATTTGACAGCATTCAGGATGTGGAAACTGAAATTAATGCCACAACGCTGAATGTAGGCAATATTGTGCATAATGAAGCGGTGGCAAAAGCGTTTAACGCAGATCGTCGCCGTAGCTGTATGGCTCCTCTGGAGCATTTTTATATCAGTGAATGCAGAAGTGACCTGGCTAAATTTCAGGGCACAATGCGCAGTTGTTTTGATGCAGTAGTTTTATCGTTTGCTAACCTTATCTCGGCTCCTGCGCCTGGCAGACGCGCAGCTCAGCAAAAACATATGGAGCGCCTCTGTGAAATTCTGGAAGCACTGCCAATCCCATTTTATATTTTTGGAATGGGTATGCAATCTCTTGTGGATGACGAAAATGAACTGACACCAGGCATGTTAGAGTTTCTTAAACTTATCGACAAAAAGGCTAAGCTTTTTGCGGTTCGCGGCGAACATACTGTGGCTTTTTTACACCGGATTGGTTGTTCTAACGCTGTCGCGTTAGGTTGTCCTAGTCTTTATGTTTATCCCGACAATATGATGTCAGTGCAAACGCCGAATACAGCCAAAGGTGCATCGGTACTGACGGCGGGTTATTTAGGTCTTAAATACTTACTTGGCTTTCAATCTGAGCGTGTGGATTTTTTACGCGATCTCGCGCGTGATTATAACACAAATTATGTGTTCCAAAATGATGTGTACAGTTATCACGAACTCAAAGCGGCGCGCGGTTTTTATGATGACTCTTCTGGTCGTTGCAGTAAAGAAATTCTTGACAATTATATGGCTGTGCAAGGCGTGGACCCCATGGGTTTTCAGGGTTATTGGCATATGCGTGATGCGCGATCGTGGCGACTTTTGGCTGAGCAACACGATTTCTATTTTGGTGATCGCTTCCATGGTGGTGTGGTAGCGTTACAGGTTGGTAAGCCAGCACTCTTTATGAGCCATGATATCCGCGTTGAAGAGCTAACCAACCATGTTGGTGCACCAAATTGTTCCTTTGCCGAACTGAAGGAAAAGCCGTTGGAAGAGATTGTTGCAACGGCCTTCACTTCTGGGCGGCTGGAATATTATAAAGATACATATAGTGCTCGGGCAGCAGAGTTTTACGAACGATGTACAGAAGCTGGTATCAAACCTCTGCATGCTGTGAAATCACGCGCTACGATGGCTGTTGAAAAGCCTTTGTCTGAGTGGCAATCGGCGCTAATTGATGCAGCAACGGTAAATCGGGCCGAAGATAATTTACCAATATCTGTTGCTGCGGCATTGGGTATTCTGGCCCAACCTCAACAAAATTACGGTGTGTCTGAATTGTTAGTGCAAGCGCTGCTTGCTGAGCAGATGTATGGTGAGGCCTCTCTATGCGTAGACATTATACTGGGTGAGATAGTTGAAGGTGATAAACTCTCTGCGGAGTTTCTGTTTAGGCTGACAGCTAAATATAATCGGGCTGGACGCTATGAGGATGCGCTAAAGTTTGCAGATATATTTTACAATAAACTTTTTGTCCGCAAGGGCAGAAATACTCAGCTTTATTGTAATATCCTGTTTGGACTTAAAAAATACGAAGAGGCAGAAGAAGCTTTGAACCGTAAGCTTGATGAACCAGGCTTTGAATCTGTGTTTGCATTTATGCTGACACGGTCAGCGCAAGGTATGGGTAAGCATGCGCTCACGCTTGACCGCGTCGCAGCGGCAACGGCGCTAGATAGCGATGATAAATTTAAAGATCGGCTTAGCTCTATTAGAGCGAATGCAGAGAAAAATCTCCAAAAATCGATATAAAACAACAATTAGAAAATTTCAGTAGAAAATTTTTCCAAAATAGTTTGTGTTTTTTTCTTAAACAGAAAATTTAATTTTCGTCACCCCTTAAACTTGCGCTAAAGGGTGGCCATCTTTACAAGCCAATAGAGCAGATGTGTCACAAACGGGGATGCAGCCTGTGTAGCGGCCCGGATTGTTGCCCGAATTACAGATGGTATAATATTGATGACAAAAACACTAACTCACCTGCAGCGGCTTGAGGCCGAAAGCATTCAGATTATGCGCGAGGTTGCGGCCGAGGCCGAAAACCCGGTGATGCTTTACAGTATTGGCAAAGATAGCAGCGTAATGCTGCATCTGGCGCGCAAGGCGTTCTTTCCGTCAAAGCTGCCGTTTCCGGTAATGCATGTGGATACCACCTGGAAATTCCGCGAAATGATCGAATTCCGCAAGATGATCACAGAAAAATACGAACTTGATCTGATTGTGCATATCAATGAAGACGGCGTGAAGGAAGGTATCGGCCCTTTTACGCATGGCTCGGGTGTGCATACAGACGTGATGAAAACTGTGGGCCTGAAGCAGGCGCTGGATAAATACGGTTTTGATGCGGCTTTTGGCGGCGCGCGCCGCGACGAAGAAAAATCCCGCGCCAAGGAACGTATTTTCTCGTTCCGGTCAGCGCAGCACCGTTGGGACCCAAAGAACCAGCGGCCTGAACTGTGGAGCCTTTATAACACTCGCAAAGCCAAGGGCGAAAGTATCCGTGTGTTTCCGCTGTCCAACTGGACCGAACTGGATATATGGCAATATATTCATCAGGAAGATATTCCGATGGTGCCGCTGTATTTTGCCAAAGAACGCCCGGTGGTGGAACGCGACGGCCAGTTGATTATGGTGGACGATGACCGCATGCCGATGGCCGAGGGCGAAACACCTGAAATGAAAATGGTGCGCTTTCGTACGCTGGGTTGTTACCCGCTTACCGGTGCTGTTGAAAGCACGGCAGATACGCTCACTGATGTTATTCAGGAAATGCTGCTTACCAGCACATCAGAACGCCAAGGCCGGGTGATTGACCATGACGCCGCCGCGTCGATGGAGAAGAAAAAGCAAGAGGGATACTTCTAATGGCACATCAGTCAGACCTTATTGCTTCCGACATTGAAGGCTACCTCAAGGCGCAGGAAGAGAAATCCATGCTGCGTTTCATTACTTGCGGCAGCGTGGATGACGGCAAATCAACGTTGATTGGCCGCCTGCTGTATGACAGCAAGATGATATTTGAAGACCAGCTGAACGCGCTGGAAAGCGACAGCAAGCGCCTTGGCACACAGGGCGAAGAAATTGATTTTGCACTGCTGGTTGACGGCCTGGCCGCCGAGCGCGAGCAAGGCATTACCATTGATGTAGCCTACCGGTATTTTTCTACCGACAAGCGCAAGTTCATTGTGGCCGATACACCGGGCCACGAACAATATACCCGCAATATGGCCACAGGGGCCTCTACGGCTGATTTGGCAATTCTGCTGATCGATGCGCGCAAGGGTGTGTTAACACAGACCCGCCGCCACAGCTTTATTGCCAGCTTGCTCGGCATTAAGAATATCGTGCTGGCTATCAACAAGATGGACCTTGAGAACTATAGCCAGCAAGTGGTGCAGGACATTGAGGCCGAATACCGCGAATTTGCCAAGGATTTCGGTTTTCGCGAAATAATGACTATCCCTGTGTCGGCGCTGAAAGGGGACAATATTATTGAACCCAGCGCCAATATGAAATGGTACACAGGCCCCACCCTGATGCAGTATCTGGAAGAAATCCCTGTGGGCGACGCACGCCAGCAAGCCGATTTCAGGCTTCCGGTGCAGTGGGTGAACCGTCCGAACCTCGATTTCCGCGGTTTTTCCGGCACCATTGCAGCCGGAACTGTGCGCGTGGGCGACAAAATAAAAGCCCTGCCAAACGCGCAGGAAAGCACTGTTAAATCTATTGTCACCTATGACGGTAACCTTGACTATGCGGTGGCGGGCGAAGCCATTACGCTTACACTTGAAGACGAAATTGATATTTCCCGCGGTGATGTAATTGCAGGCAAAGACCATCCACCAGAAGTGGCTGACCAGTTTGAAGCCAAAATCATATGGATGCACGACGAACCCATGCTGCCGGGGCGGCCCTACCTGTTTAAAACAGCAAACAAGCTGGTGCCGGGGCTGGTGACAGACCTGAAGCACAAGGTGAATGTAAACACCATGGAGCATACGGCGGCGAAAAGCCTCGCGCTCAACGAAATTGGTATTTGCAACATCGGGTTAGAGAGCCGCATCGCGTTTGATGCCTATGCGTCGAACCGGGAAATTGGTAGCTTCATCATTATCGACCGCATCACCAACAACACGGTTGGTGTGGGCATGATTGATTTTGCCCTGAGGCGGGCTTCGAACATTCACTGGCAGGCTTTGGACGTAAACAAAGCCGCGCGGGCGGAAATGAAATTGCAGCGCCCGGCGATGCTGTGGTTCACGGGGCTATCTGGTTCGGGTAAATCTACCATCGCCAATATTGTGGAAAAGCGCCTATTCGCGCGCGGACGCCACACTTATATTCTTGACGGTGACAATGTACGCCACGGGCTTAATCAGGACTTGGGCTTCACCGATGCCGACCGGGTGGAAAACATTCGCCGGGTGGGCGAAGTGGCCAAGCTGATGGTAGACAGCGGCCTGATGGTGATGACCAGCTTTATCAGCCCCTTCCGGGCAGAGCGCCGCATGGTGCATAACCTGATGGAAGAGGGTGAATTTATCGAAGTGTATGTGGATACACCGTTTGAGGTGTGTGCTGCGCGTGACCCGAAGGGCTTGTATAAAAAAGCCAAAGCAGGCGAGATTAAAAACTTCACCGGCTATGACAGCCCCTACGAGCCGCCTGAACGCGCCGACATTCACGTAAGCACCGACATACTAAGCGCCGAAGACTGCGCCGACGTGATTATCACTTACCTGGAAGAAAACGGCTACCTGAGTGTGAATGGCAATGGTGTGAAGCTGTAACGGTAGAACCTGTCATTCCCGGCGAGGCCAATAGGCCGAGGGAAGGGAATCCATAGCAACTACCAACTAGATTCCCGCCTGCGCGGGAATGACGGCAGAGCTTGGGGTAGGTTTAGGCTTGAATTCAAACGCAAGAAAGGCTGGGATATTCTCGGCCTTTTTTGATTGGGGGGACATGGTTCAGAAAATCAACATCGGACAGCCAATTGATCTGAAGCGTAGCGACTTGCCTGCCGAGCCTTTCTATATCGTGGTATCTGCGGACTTTGAGGCGATGGGTGTTGATCCCCTTTGGGATTTAGCAACGTTGCTTGTAGAAAGTGGTGCCATGTATGTAGCAGCTCATGGAAACCAGGGAACTTTGTGTGACGATGCCGTTGATATGGTTTGGGTTGAACGCGATGTGGTTCAAAAAGTTAAGCGACCAATGGTGATGACAACATGGCATAACGGTAAGACTATTGAAGACGTTTTGGACGTAATGAAAATTATGACGCCCTACGAAGATTGGAAGGTCAAAAAGTGGCCGACTGTAGTTTTGAAAATCGGTGCATAAGCCCTTGTTCCTTGCGAAACAGATGTCTGGAACTATTGTGAAAGAAATGGGTTTATGACCTTCCCCGAAACAACAACCCGCATGATGCGGTTTAAACGCTGGGCGAACGAGATTACGTTTAAAACCGTGATGGCTCTGCCTACAGGCGAAGCCTTGAAGGCACGCGCCACGCGGTTTGGCAATATGGTACATACACTGAACCATGTGTTTGTGGTGGACGATATCTTCCGCGCGCATCTGGAAGGCCGCGACCACTGTTATGGTGCCCGCAATACGCCCACGCCGCCTACACTGGATGCTCTGTGGGCCAAACAGCAAATTATGGATGATTGGTGGGTCAAGTGTGCGGAAGGCCTCTCAGAGGCTGCGCTGGCCGAAGTGATTGAATTTGAATTCGCTGGTGCCAAACCCAGCGATACAAAAGGCGCGATGAGCCGCACTGATATTTTCATGCATATCGTAAATCACGGCAACTACCACCGGGGTTTTGTGGGCGATATGCTGTATCAGGCAGGTGTTACCCCGCCCGCGACAGACCTCCCCGTTTTCCTGCGCGAGACCAAGGGTTAGCTCTATTTTATGGCTCTCTTTCAAGCTTGTCATGTAGTGGTGTGGTTGGTGTAACCGTTACTGGTCGCCAAAATGAAATTTTTACATAGAACTTCGTTTGTCCCGCGTATGGCGGTGCTCGTCCCACTTTGGTTGTATAAGCCGGAATTTCACAGTGATATTGCGCTTGCCAGGCGGTACTTCGGCTAGGCGGTATTTGCAGCGGGCTGGTGTATGTACCGCTGGGCAAGGGGGGCAATTCTCTCTCGATGTAAATTGATATTCCGCTGCTTGGTATGCCTCGTGGCTCCTTGTTCTTGAGGAGGAGCTGCGAGGCATTTTTTTAGGGTTTTGGCTTAGGTATTTTCCAGCGTTATTCTGGCTTCTGCCAGCACCGTTTCAGCAAAGCCTTCAATTTTTTGAATACCTGCTTGTCCAGCGGGGCTGTCGCTGTTCCACAGCAGATAATCCACAGCAAGCCCGGTGAAGCCATGTGTTTCAAACAGGTGGTTTATCGCCGGTAAATGGTCACCGTACATGGCGGTAATGCGCTGACGCTTGCTGGCTGGTGCATCCACGCTTAGGCGACGATAAAAGGCCAACAGATTTTCCATATGGGCCTGATACAGGGGGAATTCAGCATCGCTTGTAATATTGGAGGCCTGTAGATCAGCTTCGCTGATACCTTCGGGCAGATGTTGTTCCAGCCTGCCTTTTGCCCAAGGGCCATGGCTTTCAATGGTTATGGCAAAGATAAAAAGCGGTTGCTTGCTCGATGCATGGTGCGCGGCAACTATGTCATCAATTTCATCGCCGAGTGCTTTGTCGGAAACATATTCCCCGAACCGTTCAGCCTCTTTGAAGGCCTCAAGCCCAACGAATTCATCAAAGCCCAAATTGGGCATTACATCTGACCGGCGGAAAAATTCCCGTTTGGCCGGGTGGATACACAGCGTGCGGTACCCCATTTGACGCAGGGCGCTTACGAATGTAGCGATAGGCCTTTGTGCCAACCGCATATAGGGGTTTATGCCATCTATGCCCAACAGATTGTTATGGAACCCGGTGAGAAAAGAAAATTCGCTCTGCATTGTATAGGCACCGCGCGTGGGCACCTCTATTTGCCCGGTCGTTACGCCGGAATTTTCTAGGTCGCGCAGGGGAGCCCATTTGGCGGAAGGGTTTATTTGGGTAAAAAACCGTTCCAGATCAAAATAGCTTTCCCCTTGTATCACTATAATATCAGCCAGGCCATTTTCAGATTGGAGATTTTCAGGTTGAGTGGTGTTTTTGCTTACTTTTAATGGGCGCAGGCGCAGGTCTGTTTTGTCTACTTTGGCCTTTAGAAGCAGGCGGTATAACAGAATGGTGGGGAACAAACCAAAGCGCGCCACATCCTGCTGTAAATCCAGTGTTACACCAAATTTTTGGATGGTTTTTTCATTGAAAAACAGAGCTGTTATTTTGGCAATCACCCACAGCAGCATTACCCAGCTGACAAGCGAAAGCGGCCACACGATATACCACGGCCCTAGCGTATAAAAAGGTATGGCAGTTTCAAAACGCAGGCTTATTGCAACCAAACCAGCAAGTGACGCCAAAATCAGAATAAAAACAGGCCAGCCAACGTAGCCAACGTAAAATTCCGGGTAGATATAAAAGTGCCGTGCATTATCAAAATCATGCGCATTGAAGGGGTCGCACAATATTTGGTATTTTTTGTTGGAAATAGCGGTAAGGCCAAAATAATAAACCGCCGACCCGGCCAGCGCCAAATAGGGGTGCGCTGTAAGAATTAAGAAACCGCTATAAACCAGGGCGCCCATTAATGGTGTTAGCAAATAAAACGCAAGGCTACGCGGTTTGCTGTTTGGCATAGACACAGCAAACCGTTCGCTGAGGAACGGAAAGACCACTGCTGCAATTAAAAAATGGATCAGCATTATGCGCCCGGTTCTTTCGCGAAAGCCTTGGTTGCTACACCTTCAGGCACCAAAGTATCAGACACTATAGCATCAGCTTTGTTTAATTGATCTGGCACCATTGCTGTTGGTTGGGTCCTTTTTATACGGTCAGCCGCAGTTTGTGCCGCCATTTTTAAGCCAGCACCAGTAAAAAGGTTGCCTGCAATTTGGCTGTCGGTGCGGATCACCTTCAGGAAGTCATCAATCAGCTGCTGGTTTGGCACGGCAGGGTTTTTCCAGAATTTATCCAGAGGGCGCTGTTCGGCAAGGCCAGTCATATTATATAGCGCCCGCCCCATTACCTTAATGGGTTTGGCCGCGGCAAGGGCTGCATAGCCTACTGTGCTGTTGATTAAAACTACTCCCTTGGTACGGGATAAAAATATATTCAGGTCTCCGCCTTCCAGATAGTCTACGCGTCCTTCAATGCCGTGTTTAATGGCAGCCATGGCAATATAGTTGCGATAATCAATCATGCCGTTATCAAGGGGATGACTTTTCAACATCAACAGTGTGTTTTTTGGTGCGTTACGCGCAAAGGAGGCCACTATTTCACGGATAAATTCCAGAACACTTTCATAGTTGCTGTGCTCACGGATTTGGAAATCACTGTTCAGTTGCAATGGCACCATGAAGAAATCGTTATCCAGTTCCTGATAACGCTGAACAAGTGCCGAATTGATGTTCTTGAAACGGACCTTGCGTTTCAACCGGGAAGCCCAGCCTTTAATCTCTGACGTTACACTGTCTGGGCGGTGCGACCTGTAACGAAAATATAGGGGCTTCAATAGAATATTCCAAAGATGGTGAGTGATATCCATACGAACCCGGGCGGGCATTTGTGTGGCAGCAGTTTCGGTATGTGCTGCTTCCTCGGACCGGGCGTTCTCAGACGAGGCCTTTACTTCTGCTACTTGCGCGTCGATTTGTGCGGCACGCTTTTGCAGTTGGTCTGGCATGCGCGGCAGGGTTGAAAGGTCATTAGTGCCGGCTTGCTCGCAGGTGATATAGCCGGGACGAATATACCCTTCTTCGAAAGCCCAAACACGAAGGCCCATGTCGGCGGCTACATTGCGGGCTGTTTTGTGAATAGGGCGGCAATCGCCAAACAGTAGAATGGTTGTGACTTGGTGTTCTTCAATCAGTCGGCGGTAAAAGGCAGCAAGCTGATTTGGCGTGCCATTGAAACGGTGGTTGATGGTGCGGCCTGCAAACCACCAATCGCCGCCGCAGAAGTTTACCTTATGGACAGGGGTGCCCTCTGCAGCCAGATGAGAGGCAAGCATCTTGAAAAACGGCGAGCCCAAGCCTTGCAGTATTAAATAAACTGCAGGCGTGGACGCGGCATTTGTGCCTAAATGCACGGAATTTTTCATCTGTCGCCTCGTTGAATGATGCGCCGAGCCACCAAGCTTCGCATGGAAATTAAGTAACAAAACTATATTTGTGGTTCAATTCTTTTGTGTTTGTTGGCAGGTGTGATGGTTGCCATGCGCCTCTCACACTGCTGTTTTGCTCATTTTTCACGATTCTGCAATAGCTTAGCAATAATTGAATTGTGCCAACAAGGTTGACGCATCCCGTAGCAGGGACTAAAAATATTGCGTTATAAAGACAAAATACGGTTTGGCGTACGTTGTATATAATTTACGTTGAACGTAATTTGGGGGAAACAGATAGGCGGCAAGTTGAAAAAATTTGCTGCGCTGAAGTGGTAACTAAGTGGTGATAAATAACACTATACAACCATTTAGGGAACTATTTCCGGCTTGATTTACCTTAAATTGCATAAAATATTACGCATATGTTGAGCGTGCAATAACAGTGTGTTAGCGTGCGCGAAATTTTAAGGGAGTCTCGCAAGGTAAGGGAGCCAACTGAAAGCGATTAGATAACAACGCTTTAGGTTCTCTGCGAGAAATAAAAACGACGTTGAGAGATTTGTATGACCAGTTCCATGGATCAGGGTAAGTCAGGCGAAAACATCATTGAGCTGCCCGGTAGCCTTAAAGCCGATTTCAGTGATACAATAGCAAATATTGGTACAGGTTTTGTCAAGCAGGGTCAGGCGCTTGAGCGATTGGCGCAGACCTATGACGAAGGCGCTTTCCGCGAAGCAATATTGGCAGTTATGAATACCACCGGTCATGTGATTGTGATTGGTATGGGAAAATCAGGCCATGTAGCGCGAAAAATTTCTGCAACACTGGCATCCACTGGTACGCCGTCTTTCTTTTTGCATCCGGCAGAAGCATCGCACGGCGATCTTGGTATGGTTACCAATGGCGATACGCTGCTGCTGATCAGTTATTCAGGTGAAACGCAGGAAATTTCACAGCTGTTGCCGTCGCTGAAATCCTTTGGAAATAAAATTATCTCAATCACGGGTGCCAAATCATCAACGCTTGGCCGTGCTTCTGATATTGTGCTGGAAATCCCTATTGCCGAAGAAGTTTGCCCAAATAATCTGGTGCCAACAACATCTATTGTTGTGACAGTGGCAATGGGCGACGCTCTGGCTATATCCTTAATGACACTGCGGGATTTCCATCCGAAAGACTTTGCCCGTTATCACCCTGGTGGCTCGCTTGGTCGCAGGCTGCTTACTAAAGTTGAAGACGTGATGCTGGTAAATACAGTGCCGGTGGTAAGCGCTGACATGGTTCTTTTGGAGCTTGCCGCTGAAATGGCTGGCGGTGCAGCGGGTGTTGCTGTGGTAGTTGATAAAAACGATAAACCTTTGGGTATTGTTACCAAAGGGCAGCTGGGTGTTGCTCTGCGGGTAACCCGCCGGTTGCGTGAAGTTTCCGCGTTTCAATGTATGAGCAAAGATTTTTCTGTGATCGGTCCTGACCAGATTGTAGACGATGCCGAGAGCACAATGCGCGCTGACGAGGTCAAGTTTCTGGTTGTTGTTGACGGCGATGGCCGCTATGCAGGCATCTACAAGCATGAAGATGCTTGATAATTAACAGTAACCAGCCGGGTGCCAAGGCATGAAAGCCAGATCCGCATTCTCAATTCAGCGAGATGTGATTTTTGCGATTTTTCTTCGCGAGATGAATGCGCGCTTTAGCACCTATACCCTTGGTAATATCTGGATTCTTCTCGAACCTATTTTAATGATGGTTGTGTTTGTTGTGATATTCGGCGCACGCGGCCGTGGGGCGTTTGGTTATGTAGAACCGCCGGTGTTCATTATGGCCAGTTTCCTGCCCTTCAGGTTGCTTTGGCAAGCTCCAATGAGAAATAATATGGCAGCGTTAGGCGGCGCGAAAGGCTTGCTGGGCTTTAGGCAGGTACGTTTGTTTGATGTTTTTCTGGCTCGCTCTTTGGTAAATGCGGGTATTTTCCTGGTTACAACCACAATATTGGTGACAGGCATGTTGTGGCTGGGCTTTGAGGCAATACCGGTAGACCCTTTGCGGGTTCTGTATTTTGGCCTGACCTTGTGGTTGTTTGCATGCGGGGTTGGTATTTTGGCGTGTGTGGTTGCCGATTTTGCCAGAGAAGTAGAAAAAATACTGAATATCCTGACCATGCCGCTTTTGTTCCTTTCGGCAGTTTTTTACCCGATGACCATTATTCCATCCGAATATTATGGCCTTTTCGGATTAAACCCGCTGGTGCATGCCAATGAACTCATCCGTGAAGCCTGGATACCGCAATATGAAAGCCCTGTAGCAGATGCAGGTTATTTATATGTGTGGACACTTTGCACCTTGGCTCTGGCTGTTGCCAGCTACCGGCTGCGATGGCAACGAATGGTCGCACGATGATACAGCTGGACGGTGTTTCAAAATATTACCCAACACGCTTTGGGCCTAAATATGTGCTCAAGGATTTGAATATCTCACTGCCGGACGACCGGGATATAGCCATTCTTGGTGCTAACGGTGTGGGCAAATCAACATTGTTACGGCTTTTGGGCGGTATAGATTTTCCGTCACAGGGGAAAATCCATAGCGACCGTTTTATAAGTTGGCCTTTGGCTCTTTCATCCGGTTTTCAGAAAAACATGACTGGCCGCGAAAATGTACGCTTTGTATGCCGTATTCACGGTGTTCAGGAAACGATTGAAATAGAAGAATATGTGAAAGAATTTTGCGAACTGGGAGAGCATTTCGAGCTACCCGTCGGCAGTTATTCTTCAGGTATGGGTGCTAAATACGGGTTTGCTGTTTCCATGGGCTTTGACTTTGATACATATTTGATGGATGAGATCATGTCGGTGGGCGACGCTGCATTTCGTAAAAAATGCAAACAGGCGCTGAGTGACAAAAGAAAGTCGTCCAACATAATATTGGTCTCGCATGATGAAACTATTGTTCGTGAACAATGTAATGCCGCAATTTTGCTTGCATATGGCAGAGCAGAATTTTACGAAAGTGTGGACTATGCTCTATACCGGTACAGAAATTTATAAATAAAGGCCTATTGTTTTGATGGATAATTTAATCGTTAAAATGAGGCGCGCAATTGATTTGCGTAGTCCGCAGGGGCCTGTGGTTCATGATGTTAAATCTTCAACGATTACCATGGGAACCTATAAATATGTTCTTTTCACGGTAGCCGTCGTTGCTCTTTATTACATTTTAATCGCATCAGACCTGTATGTGACCCGGGCGCAGATTTTTGTTAAGTCAACAGGCAGCGCAGCGACTGCAGTGCCGCAGTTACAGTTTTTGGGAACTGGAGCAACCGACAATAAAGACACCGCTATGGTGGTTGCCTATGTTGGTTCTCAGGATATGCTGACAATTCTTGAGGAAAAAACCGGCTTCAGTGAGCACTTCTCGTCTGACGAGTGGGATTATTTTTCCCGGTTGTCATCTGATCCAACAGACGAAAGCAGATTAAAGTATTTTCGCAGCCGCCTGCGTGCCAGCCTTCATCCTGATACAGGTATTGTTTCCATTCGAGCGCACGGTTTCACGCCTGAACTATCCCTGAAAATGGTAGAAGAAGCCATTCGCGGAGCAGAGAGCTTTATTAACAGCGTGGGCCAGAAACTTGCGCTGGAAGAGATAGCCTTTGTTGAACAGGAAATGGCGCGTTCGCGTGAAGGCTTGCAGGCAATTCGGGCCAAATTGTTACGCTTCCAAAATGAAAATGGTATTCTGAGTGTTGAAGCAAGCGGCGCCGCGCGGCAGGGTATGGTGAACGAGTTGGAAAATGAGCTTGTACGCATGCGTACGAGTGAAAAAACATTATCAGGGTACCTCAACCCGGCCGCCTCTGAGCTTATTGCTGTGCGTAACAGGATTGAGGCATTAACGCAGCAGCTTGTGATAGAACGCGAAAAACTTGCCAGTCAAAACGGGATTTCTGCTAACGATATCACAGCTACTTATCAGGCGTTGGAGCTGGAATTGCAGTTTGCAACGGACCTCTACCAAACTACGCTGGTTAGCCTGGAGCAGGCACGGATAGAGAGCTATAAGAAATTAAAACATCTGGTTGTTGTAGAATCACCCCAATTGCCAGACGAAGCACTGGAGCCGCGCAAACTTTATAATATTGTATCGCTGTTTGTTGCGCTTACTTTGGCGTACGGTATCATCACTATGATTATCGCAACCATTCGGGAGCACCGTGATGTTTAGGCCAGTTGTGTTCAAATCAGCAGCGTTCAAATTAGGGAATATTAAGGCGGGTATGATGAAGAAACTGTTGGCGTTATTGGCCTTGTTGGTTGTGGCATTCAGTGTGCCCGCTACGGCGTTTCAAGCAGGGCCTGTTGCACAAGACGGCGCAGCGGCCCCCGAAGGTGTAGCCAAAGTTATCAATAAGCGTAATGCTTTTGGCAGTTGGCTTTTTGGCGGTAACTTTGCGAACCAGTCTTTTGTCGGGTTTAGCCCGTCTTATACAATCTCTGTCGGGGACAAGGTTAGTCTGCGACTGTTCGGGGGCTTTGAATTTGAAGGTGACCTGATTGTTGATGTGCAGGGCAATGTTTTTATACCCAAAGTTGGCCCGTTAAAATTACTGGGCGTTGCCAACCGTGATGTAAACCAGGTGGTTAGCGACGCTGTACGGCAAATTTTCAGTAAAAATGTAGGCGTTTACGCGAATTTGGGCGGTGCTGAACCGGTAAAGATTTTTGTAACGGGTTTTGTAAACCATGCGGGCCTGTTTGCAGGCCATTCTTCTGATTCAGTTTTGTTCTTTTTGGATCAGGCAGGCGGCATAGACAGCGCACGTGGATCTTTCCTTGATGTACAGATACTGCGCGCCGGTAAACTGTTTAAAACTGTTAATCTTTATGACTTTATCCTGTCGGGCAGCATGCCGCAGTTTCAGTTAACTGACGGCGATACCATTGTTGTTACACCGGTGAAGTCACAGGCTGGTGTGGCAGGCGATGTACAAAACAAGAATTTATTTGAATTCAGCGGCGAAGGAATTAACGCGGCTGAACTGCTTGCTATTGCACGCCCGCAGCCACAGGCAACCCATTTCAGGCTTAGCCGTAACAACCGCAAGAAAACAGAAGTTGAGTATTTAAGGCTGGATCAGGCAAGCGATGCAAAGGTACATCCGGGCGATGTGTTGGAGGTTGTATCTGATAAAGCCAAAGGCACTATCAGCGTGCGGGTGGAAGGCGAACACAATAGCCCGCAAGAATTTATCTTGCCTTATGGTGCGCGCCTCGGGGATTTGCTGTCACAAATACGCATGGGCGCAAATGCCCAGCCGGAAGCAATTCAGCTACTGCGCAAAAGCGTGCAGTTGCGGCAAAAGGAAATGCTGGAAGCACAGCTGCGAGCGCTTGAAAGCAGCGTTCTAACAGCGCGGTCGAATACAAAAAACGAAGCGGAACTTCGAAAAGCTGAAGCAGAGCTGATATTGCAATGGGTTGAACGCGCGCGTAAAGTTGAACCGCGTGGTTTGGTATCATTGGCGGGCGCATCATCGCGCGACGATATTCTTCTGGAACCCGGCGATATAATCCGCATTCCGCGTACCAGCAATTTGGTGATGATCCACGGCGATGTCTTATTTCCAAGTGCGATGGCCTTTCAAAATGGCCGCACTATTGCAGATTATATTGGCCGGGCAGGTGGCTTTACCCAAAGCAAACGCAATACAAATGTGTTGCTGCTGCGCCGCGACGGTACTTTTGTAAAAATAAAACGCGGTGATTTGAGCAGCAAACGCATGCAAATTGATCCGGGTGACGAAATATTCATTTTGCCGCGTGTGGCAACCAAGCATGTTCAAATTGCTACCGATATTATTAATGTATTTTACCAGCTGGCGTTATCTGCGGGTGTGGTACTGCGATTGTAACCGGCATGGCGTCTCTATACCGGAAACTTAAAAAGCTAAAGCGAGACCCTATCGCTTATTGTCTTGATTCAAAGCACGGGTTTCTGCGCGGGCGAGGCGAGCATATGTTTGCCCGTCAAACCAGCCGGTATAGCCGCATTGGTGCAGCAAACGCGCACCGTAAAATTACCGTGGTGATGACAGCCTATAATACCAGCCATTTGGTGGAAGCGGCGGTTGAATCAGTTTTGGCGCAGACTCATAAAAACTTTGAACTTATGGTAATAGACGATGCCAGCAGCGATGATACGCTTGCTGTGCTTAAGGCGCTTGCAGCCAAAGATCCGCGTATTCGTGTTTTTCATTCCCCTGTAAATCACGGCACTTATTGGTCAAAAAACTGGTGTTTGTCGCAGGCTGACGGCGAATTTGTGGCCTTTCATGACAGCGACGACCGTTCTGAACCCATGCGGTTGCAAACCCAATTGGGGGCAATGCTGCATGGCGGCGGTGTAGATGCCGTTACATGCCGCTGGCGGCGTGTTGACGCAGAAGGTAACGGGCTGGTGATAGACGGCCTTGCCTCGCGGATGGCGGCGATTAGCCTGATGATCAGGCGGGATACAGTTCTTGCCGGCACAGGTTTTTTTGACAGTGTACGTATTTCGGCGGATACGGAATTTATCACACGAATGGCGCAAGTTTTCGGCAAACATCGCCTGCGCCATATGCGGCAGATCCTATACATCGGCCTGCTTCGTGACGGGTCTTTGACCACGGGGCAGAACTCCGGCTTCAGCTGGAAATCCGAGGGAACATCTTATGTACGGGAACTTTCCGGAGACCGCGCTGAATACCACCGGGCTTTTCATGATTGGCACGGTGGAAACATTGGCAATGAAGCCGCGTTGACTATGGATTTTCCGCTTGGAAACCGGCAGTTTCCAGCGCCAACAGATATTTGCCGGGGCTGTGATGATTTGGATATCAGCAAAGTGAGTGAGGTTTCAGCAACACCCGCGGCTCTTGCTTCTGTCAATGCCGCCACGTCCAATAGAGCAGAAGCGTCATGATATTGGACGGGAAACCTGCCAGCGGTAGCGTCGGTGAAGCAACAATAATGGCTGCGTTTTCGAAGCATTGCCGTGAATTATATTGGCACGAGGCCTTTAGGGCGCTTGGCAAAGAAACCCTTCTGGTGATTGACCCGGAAATTCAAGCAGCATTCGAAGCGGATTACGGCACTTTCCATTGTCATACCGAAGCTCCTCTAACACAAGGGAATCTCCCCAAGGGTGTTGACCGGGTTTTGTATCTTTGCCGCGATCAGGAATGGCCCAGAGTGAAGGCTGCTCGCCGACGGTGGGGCGCACTTACCGTACAGTCCATGACATATGAGATTGCCCCGATGGGAGTGCTGGAGGAAAGAGAATTCCCGCGCGAAAGTACGGGTGCTGCAGCTGATTTGTCAGATTTAATACCAGCAAAAAATATATTGCTAGCAGCTGCCGGTAGCGACAGTGAGTATTTGCAAGTTCTGCTAACGAAAAACAAACTTCAGTCCGTTATTCCGTTTGCAGGAAGAATGCTGCCAAGCTGGATTTTATTGAGCAGGGATTTTCAGGTGCTGCGGTTTGCAGCGGGGACACTAAAGTATGCAAAGCTGCGTGGCGGTGCCGTTCAGATTGACCTGTATCTGCTTTATTTGCTGGTCGCACATACCGCCCTAAAATGGAAACGTTTCTTTACATGGTTGAATGCGGGCGACGCCCATGTGCTTTATTTCATTACCCGTGATAAAGCGCGGCAGGTTGCCCTTAATCAAATGATGGCAACAGAAGGTTATGGTTCCTTGTGGGACCGTGCTGCGGCCACTGTGCAGAAATTAACCGGCCAGAAATTTGATACTGCTGCGGCTCTTGACCGCTTGGCAAATACGCTCGACCTTGAAAGCCGGCTTGAAAAATTGATGCAAAATACCGATGAATACAAGATTATCTCGTTGGAGGATCTGGCTGTGGCCCCTGTCGCGGTATTACAGGCGGTTGGGCAATTTTGGGGCTTTGGCGTTCCACAACACCCTCAATTGATTGACTGGCGCGCCCGGTACATGTTGCTGCCTGATTTTGTATCGCAGTTGCCAATTCTACGCGCAGAAATTATGCATGCTTACGGTCTTGAAGACAATCAAAGCACTTAGATCAACGCTGGTGTTGTGCGTTAGCAGTTGATGCGTAACTCGCTAACAGCAAGGCTTACACGGGTATCTATGCCTTCAGCTAGTGGCGCAAGACCCGGCGATTGCAATCGCAGTAAATAATATGGCCGTGGCGGCATGGCAGGAATTTCACCCGTGAATGTCCAGCGGTTAAAACCACGACGGGAAAGCGTGAACGGCAATTGTGTGTCGTCAATCCAAAGGGTGGTCTCTTTCAGAAACCGGCGCTTGCTAAAGCCACAGCCACGAATGATGAAGGGTCGCGGTGTGGATAAATCAATTGGTACCATTAAGGACCCGATGCGCCCCATCCAGCGAAAGGCTGTGCCGTCGCGGCGCGTACCAAGATTTGTCCATCCGGCACCAACAAAATCATCCGATTCTGCCAGAATATGAGCGCTTTCCGGTTGGGGCGGGAAAGCAGAGCTGTTGACGCTATCACGAGCGGCTTGTTCGCGTTCAAACCGGCTTCGCTGAACGGTTAAAAGAGCATCAACATAGTCGATGGCCGCTTTTGGAAAGCGTGGTTCCGGCGTTTTGAACGACAGAACATTGGCACCCACAGTTTTATCTTTTTCAACCATGGTCTAACCATTCCAAATTTAAGCCGCAGTGGGCAAGTATTTTTGTTAAAATATCATAAGATAGCGGCGCAAGCGTTTTGCTATCGAGTGCAGAAAGGCTGAACGAGAGTACGCCCTGGTTGGTTGCAGCCAATATTACCGGATTGTCTTTGCTTAAGGCAGCGCTGTGCAGGGCATCGGCCACCAGCAGGGTGTGGCTGTGTGTTTCCATATTAACCTGATACCGGCCGGTTAACCCGGCAACCAACATGCAATCCACCTTGTGGCGCACCGGGTCCAGCCGCCAAAACAGGCCGCAATTTTCCTCAAAGTGCGCCAGTATTTTGGTTGCTTCCAGCATTTTTGGTGGATCACTTTCCTGAAATGAAAGTGTTAGCCGGTAGCCTGTGCCGTTTTGATTGGCGATCAGAGCATCTGCGCTGATGGCACCTTCAACGTTACACCCAAAACAAAGGGCTTCGGTTGTGGCTTTCAGGTCTTGCTGTACCGTTGACCATGGCAAGGTTTTTGGTTGACCAACGTGCGGGGTGTTGCTGTTTGAGATCATCGGCGAGTCGTAGCCAAGCAGCGCCAGCTTGTTGGCAGTATGGCTGGGCATGTCTGCGCAGAGTATGGCGGCCAGCGCCGGGGTGGCAAAGCGAGGGCTGATATCCCAGTTAACTTCAGGAAAGAATCTATTTAACAAAGGGCGCGGTGGCACAGCGCCGATAAGCGC
>Ga0316204_10004745_pt1 | contig 23845 bp, 20 predicted proteins | sample 6monrhotite_MG_2_FD_205661 | JGI IMG/M metagenome (GOLD analysis project Ga0316204, IMG submission 205661) | Microbial mat bacterial communities from mineral coupon in-situ incubated in ocean water Damariscotta River, Maine, United States -... | ecosystem: Environmental > Aquatic > Marine >... | reverse complement strand
ACATCCATCACATCGGTTTTAACCCTGACCGTTTGTGATGTAGGCACGTCTTCCTGTGCTACAGGCACCATTGAATTTTGTGAGCCAGGAATATTTGCTGCAGCTGGTATGTTTTTTTGCAGCGCATCTACTGATTCAATGGATGTTTGTGATTGCTCTGTCTGAGTAATAACAGGCTGTGGGCCATAAGCTTTCTGCCACTCGGTATAGAGTAAAAACAGTGTGAAAAAGAAGGCGACATACAATAAGGTGCGTTGATTTTCCATTATGATTTCTTGTTTACTTTTTTAGGTTACTTTAATTGTCGGTTTTAATATAACAGGCATACTTATATAGAGTTTCAGTGCTTACATCCAGTATTATGTCGAGATGATTTTACCCTTGGCATGATGTTTTCAGCTTTTTCAGTACTTAATGATGCTTCAGGCTCTATATCTTGCTGCTCAGACTTATCAAGATCTGATCCTGGAACAGGGTCATAACCACCTTCATGCCAGGGGTGACAGCGACCCACTCTCCGTAATGCCATCCAGCCACCGCGAAATATACCAAATCGATTAATTGCTTCAACTGAATAAGACGAACATGTCGGTGTATATCGGCAACTGGGCGGCAGATAGGGAGATATTGCGTATTGGTAAATTCGAATCAATCCGATGAAAATTTTGCGCATTGCTTCTTTAACCTGTTCCAGTGCTCTTGCAGTGAATGGTGAATTTGCTGGTTGTTTGCGCTTTTGGTGACAGGCTTCGCCATAATTACCAGGTCAATTGCTGGTAACTCGTGCTGGACTAAACGAAAACTCTCGCGAATTATTCGTTTTATTCGATTTCTATCGACAGCACGTTTGGCATTTTTCTTGGATATTGCCAAACCTAAACGAGCATATTCAGTTTCACTCGGAACCGCTAAAATTGTTAAATAGCGATCACTTGACCTAATCGGGTTTTTAAATACACGACTATACTCATCTGGTTTTAGCAGACGGACATGTCTGGAGAACTGTTCACCAGAACATGCCCTTAAATCTGTCATCTAATTAAGATAGCAAGAGCTAATCTTAAGCAGACAGACGCGCTCTGCCTTTGGAACGACGAGCTTTTAATACCTTGCGGCCACCTACAGTGCGGCTTCTAGCACGAAAACCATGAGTACGTGCGCGTTTAATACGGCTTGGTTGAAAGGTTCTTTTCATTGATCCGGACCTAGTTATTATCACGAAAAATTGGGCCGTGTATTCTAATCCCTGCGAATCTCGTAGTCAAAGCATATTAGAGCTTTTTTATGTTCCCTGATTTTTTAAGCTGTCTCTAGAAATTTTCCATAAAACTGGATGTTTTCTAATAAGCTGTGGATAAATACGGTATACAGCTGTGCACATTTTTCACAATGGGTCTTATCCACATTCTATCTACAGTTTCCGCTGTGTCTTTCCAGATGTTATAAGAACCTCATTTAGTATATTAAGTGCTTGATAAATAAAAGTATAATAAAGTTATGCACAGATAACTGTGAGCTTAACTATAGTTATTATTCTTTATTATATATATTAATAATAATCACCCTGCGATATTCTCCTATCAAATCTACAGTCCAGCCTGAGTACACAAAAAAGCCAGATTTACCATAAAGTTTTAATTAATATAAATATCATATTTAGCATCAATAGTTGTTCCCCGTGGATTGAATGCGGGGTAAAATCCCTAGTCACCTTTCAAAAACTACCTGGGTTCAATTTTTATAAATCTGGCTATTCAGATCTGTAGGGATATATATTGAATTTTTTATTGGGGATTATTTCGTGTCTACTGCTTTGTGGGATCAATGTCTTCAACGTTTAGAACAAGAGCTATCAGACCAGCAATTGAATACCTGGATACGACCTTTACAAATTGAAGAGTCGCAGGACCAATTGTGCTTATTCGCCCCAAATAGTTTTGTCATGGACTGGGTTAAACAAAATTTTTTGGCGCAAATAGAGGTTATTTGTCAACAAATCGATACAGATAGAGACATTTCAGTATTACTAGACATTGGCAGTAAAAAACGCAAAGCCCCTGCACTGGTTACCGAGACTTCAAGTCAGTTTGCCCAGAATCCTGCCCCTGTCCCGCCTCCAATGACCGCTAAAACCAGTACAATTAAACTGGAAAATCATCTTAATATTGGCTTTACTTTTGATAACTTCGTTGAAGGTAAAAGTAATCAGCTGGCAAAAGCTGCTTCTGTGCAGGTGGCTGAAAATCCAGCAGGTTCTTATAACCCTCTGTTTTTGTATGGTGGTGTTGGTCTTGGTAAAACCCATCTAATGCATGCAGTGGGCAATCAAATATTAAGCACTAACCCTGGGGCTCGTATTGTTTATCTTCATTCTGAACGTTTTGTGACTCACATGATTAAAGCGCTTCAGCATAATAGTATTGATGAGTTTAAGCAGTTTTATCGTTCCCTCGATGTTTTGCTTATTGATGATATTCAGTTTTTTGCCGGGAAAGAACGTTCACAGGAAGAGTTCTTCCACACATTTAATGCCTTGCTAGAGGGTGGCCGACAAATCATCCTCACCTGCGATCGTTATCCCAAAGAAATCGATGGTCTTGAGGAGCGCTTAAAATCCCGTTTTGGCTGGGGCTTACCTGTTTGTATTGAACCACCAGAACTTGAAACCCGTGTTGCTATTTTACAAAAGAAAGCGGAAGAATTTGGCATCATACTTCCCAGTGAAGTTGCCTTTTTTATTGCAAAACGCATACGATCTAATATACGTGAGCTTGAGGGATCACTACGACGGGTTATGGCAACGGCTAATTTTACTGGAAAACCCATAACACTTGAATTTGCCAAAGACACCCTCAGGGATTTAATCGCCTTACATGATCGTTTGATCACAATAGAGAATATACAAAAAACAGTAGCAGAATACTTTAAAATTAGAATCTCAGACTTACACTCTAACAGCCGAAGTCGTTCTATTACGCGTCCACGTCAGGTTGCGATGGCTCTATCAAAAGAACTGACAAATCATAGCCTGCCTGAAATAGGTAATGCTTTTGGCGGACGTGACCATACAACCGTATTACACGGCTGTCGTAAAATAGCTGAATTGCGGGATTCTGATTCAAGAATTGATGAAGATTACACCAACCTGTTAAGGATTTTAAGTAATTGAATTGTTTGATTTATGATTTCCAGTATCCTGTGGATAAGTATTGTATGGTATTGTGAACAAATTTAACCATGTTAGTTATCCACAATCTGTCTACAGATTACAGGGTCATTTTCCAGTTGTTATAAGAACCGTGTTTTATGTTATAAGTTATTGATAATATTATATTTTATTAAGTTATCCACAAAAAACAGTGGGCTTAATAATGATTACTAATTCTTTTATATATATATATTTATTAGGAACACCCATGAAAATAAATATCCTCAGGGATGATCTATTAAATCCCCTTCAGCAAGTTATTGGCGCAGTTGAGAAGAGGCACACCCTACCTGCACTCGCTAATGTTTTAATTAAATCTTATGATAATTATTTCACGCTGACTGCTACTGACCTTGAAATAGAACTGGTTTCAACAGTTAATCACTTGATGGATGAATTGGGTGAAGTAACACTACCCGCTAAGAAATTGCTGGATATCTGTAAGGCGCTACCTTCAGATGCAGAATTGTCTATTGATGTTAATGGTGACAAAGCCCTGATTAAATCAGGTAGAAGCCGATTCAGCCTTAGCACATTACCTGCATCTGACTTCCCTGCTCTGGAAGAAATCAGCAGTGTTTATGAGTTTAGCCTTCCACAGAATGTCTTTAAAATGCTTATTGATCGTACCTCCTTTGCTATGGCACAACAGGATGTAAGATATTACCTGAACGGTTTGATGTTAGAAGTTGCATCTGGGGTTATTCGTACCGTCGCCACTGATGGGCACAGGCTTTCATTTTGTGAAAAACAACTGGATACAGATCTGGCAGATAATAAACAGGTTATTATTCCGCGCAAAGGCGTTAGCGAACTGCATCGTTTATTATCAGATTCAGATGAAGAGATAAAAATCACCCTGGGTAACAATCACATTCAATGTATTCTACCCAATCAACGATTCACTTCTAAGTTAATTGATGGTCGTTTTCCTGACTATAAACGTGTAATGCCTGAAGCAAGTGGCAATAACATGATAGTAGACCGCGACGCTTTCAAGCAGGCACTGGTTAGAGCCTCTATTTTATCTAATGAAAAATACCGTGGTATTCGTATGATCATGGATAACAACTTACTCAAATTGCAGGCACAGAACCCTGATCAGGAAGAAGCTGATGTGGAACTCGAAATCAATTATGAAGGTCAACCGATTGAAATGGGTATAAATGTTAATTACATGATTGATGTACTTAATACTTCTTCACAGGATTCTGTTCAGGGTTATATCAAAGATGCAAATAGTAGTTGTTTACTTATGTTTCCTGATGAAACTGAAGCCAAATATGTCATTATGCCAATGCGACTTTAGGCAGATTCTGTAGTTATGGGCCTAAACAGCCTGGAAATACTTCATTTTAGAAATCTACAGTCTGTCAGTATTACACCAGATCAGGGTTTAAATCTTATTACGGGTAATAATGCTGCGGGTAAAACCAGTTTACTTGAAGCTATCTTTTATATGAGCTACGGGCGATCTTTCCGTAGCTCTCAGATCAAACACCTCATTTCACATGAAAACGACTTCTTTCGTATTATTACAGAGCTCGATGACTCAATAACTCGCCTTGGTATTGAACGTAATTCAAACGAACAAACAATTCGAGTTAATCAACAAACAATAAGCCGCCTTTCTGAACTATCTACATTGGTTCCAGTCATCGCATTACATCCTGACAGTCATCAACTTATATCATCAGGCCCTGAACATCGCAGGCAGTTTTTAGATTGGGGAGTGTTCCACGTGGAACATCAATTTCTCTTAGCGTGGAAAAATTATAAAAAATCACTCAGCCAGCGTAATGCTGCACTCAGAATGCAACAAAGAGATAGCTTGTGCTCATTATGGAATGCTGAACTTGTAGAGCATGCAGAAACAATTCAAAAGCTTAGACTAAATTATCTGGGTAAAATTACAGAAATTGTTAGTAGCTTGAGTAGTACCCTGTTTCCTGATCATATTATTGAGCTTAGCTATAAACGTGGATGGCCAGCTGATATTACATATCCTGATTATCTCAGGCAAAACATTCAAAAAGATAGAGATAAAGGTTACACACAATCTGGACCACATCGAGCGGATTTAAAAATTACTGTCGATGGGCAGTCCGCTCAATCGAGTATTTCTCGAGGACAACAGAAAAAACTTGTCAGCCTGCTGAAGATCGCACAACTTTCTCTTTTTTCACAGCAATCAGAACGACGCTGTATCTTACTCTACGATGACCTGCCCGCTGAACTCGATGAAACAAATCAAAATAAAATCATGTCAATTTTGTCTAAATTAGATATTCAACTGTTTGTTACAGGAATTGAGGCTGGCCAGATTAATTGTGAATTCTGGCCCCATCACAAAGTGTTCCACGTGGAACATGGTGTACTAGAAGAATTATCTATATAACCAGGGTTTTGCTGTACTCACTAATTTGAGTAAATACAGAACTGTAATTTTGTTGAGAATTGACTACTTCTGTGTAACTAAGCTGTATTTGGGTGTTTATTGTAATTCAAGGGTATAGTCCTGGTAGAATAAAATAATCGCTTAGAAGCGAAATAAAGCGTTTATTTACCCCCTGTTATTCTGAATTAAGGTATAATAACTCGTTAATTTTTCAGGGGATTTATATGAGCGAACCCGCTACTTACGATTCATCCAGTATTAAAGTTTTAAAAGGTCTAGAGGCTGTTAGAAAACGCCCTGGCATGTATATCGGAGATACTGACGACGGTACTGGATTACACCATATGGTGTTTGAAGTCGTAGACAACTCCATCGATGAAGCGCTCGCGGGACACTGTTCAGAAATCAACGTACAAATCCATACCGATAGCTCAGTTTCTGTGAGTGATAATGGTCGTGGTATCCCTGTTGATATCCATGAAGAAGAAGGTGTTTCAGCCGCCGAAGTGATCATGACCGTGCTGCATGCAGGGGGTAAGTTTGATGATAACTCCTATAAGGTTTCCGGTGGTTTGCACGGTGTGGGTGTCTCGGTTGTAAATGCTCTGTCTGAAAAGCTCACATTAACTATTCATCGTGCTGGAAAAATTCATCAGCAGGAATATTCCATGGGTGAACCTGTTAAACCCATGGAAGTGATTGGTGAGACAAAAACCACCGGCACAGAGTTACGTTTCTGGGCATCAGATAAGACCTTCACCAATATCGAATACCATTACGATATTCTGGCAAAACGTTTAAGAGAGCTTTCCTTTCTTAACTCCGGTGTTCGTATTGTTCTTACAGATAAACGAAGTGATAAGCAGGATGTCTTTGAATATGAAGGTGGCATTAGCGCCTTTGTAAAACATTTAAATAAAAACAAAACCCCTCTGCACGAAACCGTTTTACATTTTCAGTCTGAAAAAGACGGTATAGGTGTTGAAGTCTCCATGCAATGGAATGATTCTTACCAGGAAAATATTTTCTGTTTTACCAATAATATTCCGCAGCGCGATGGCGGTACCCACCTGGCGGGGTTTCGTGCTTCCCTAACCCGTAGCCTTAATCAGTATATGGAAAAGGAAGGTACGGCTAAGAAGAATAAAGTTAGCACTACCGGTGATGATGCCAGAGAGGGTTTGACCGCTGTATTATCCGTAAAAGTACCGGATCCGAAATTTTCATCGCAAACCAAAGATAAACTGGTGTCTTCTGAGGTTAAGACTGCGGTAGAACAGGCGATGAGTGAGAAGTTCCAGGAATACCTCATCGAAAAACCTGCAGATGCCCGTGCTATTACAGCAAAAATCATTGATGCAGCAAGAGCCCGTGAAGCGGCGCGTAAAGCCCGTGAAATGACACGTCGAAAAGGTGCGCTCGATATTGCCGGTTTACCAGGTAAACTGGCAGATTGCCAGGAAAAAGACCCCGCCTTATCTGAACTCTACCTGGTGGAGGGTGACTCAGCGGGTGGCTCGGCCAAACAGGGCCGTGATCGTCGTACTCAGGCAATATTACCCCTCAAGGGTAAGATTCTTAATGTAGAAAAAGCTCGCTTCGATAAAATGCTACAGTCCGCTGAAGTGGGCACACTGATAACCGCATTAGGCTGTGGGATCGGAAAAGATGAGTACAACCCTGATAAAATGCGCTATCACCGCGTTATTATCATGACCGATGCTGATGTTGATGGATCTCATATTCGAACCCTGCTGCTGACATTCTTCTATCGTCAGGTACCTGAGCTGATTGAGCGCGGTTATATCTATATTGCACAGCCTCCTTTGTATAAAGTTAAGAAAGGCAAACAGGAACGCTATGTGAAAGATGACCAGGAGTTAAACAGCTATTTATTAACCCTGGCATTATCCAATGCACATTTACATGTTCAAAAAGATACACCGGCTATTTCAGAAACGGCTCTGGAAGAGTTAGTTAAATCATATATGGCAGTACAAACCGTTATTATGCGTCTGTCGCGTCGTTATGAGGAGAGCATACTCAAGCAGATTCCTAATCTACCGATTTTACAGCAGGCTGATTTGAAAGATACTGCCAGGGTGCAGGATTTTTTAGATAAGTTATTGATTTTATTGAATGAATCTAAGCCTTCCGGCGTGGAATACACAGTATCATATACACAGCTGGAGGATGCAAATTATCCACAACTGGAAATAACCAGGATTGTTCACGGGCTGGATCACCTGATGGTATTAACGGCTGATTTCTTTGAAAGCCCTGAATACAAAATGATGGCGGATCTATATTTGAAACTTGAGGGACTATTCTCTGAAGGTTCCTATATTCAACGTGGTGAGAAAACTCAAGCGGTTAGCAATATTGATGATGTGAAAAACTGGTTATTTGATGAAGCCCGTAAAGGCCTGAATATCCAACGCTATAAAGGTTTGGGTGAGATGAATCCAGATCAGTTATGGGATACTACAATGAACCCTGAAACTCGTCGTATGCTTCAGGTTCGGATCGAAGATGCTATTGCTGCCGATCAGGTTTTCACAACGTTGATGGGTGATAATGTTGAACCAAGACGAGAGTTTATTGAAGATAACGCATTAGCAGCGATGAATATTGATACCTAGGGTATCTGAATAAACCTGTAAGCCAGATGTATCATAGACACAATTAGAGTGGCCCTGGTTTAGGATCCTCTGTAACACCCTAAGCGATTAACCGTGGGAGTTAGTTTGCTTAGCTAGTTACAGAGGAAATAGATTAAACAGCCAGACCTAATCTAATAGGTTAAATTTTGATCGCTGTTTTTCTGAGCAGCCAGATTCGCTCGAGACTGGATCATAACTAAACGTAATGCATCCAGATAGGGTACAACTCCGTTTTTGATCATGATTTTTCTACCCTTCCTGCTATGTGCAAATTTAATGAAATCTTTAATTTGCTCCAGTTTAGGGCTTTCTGGGTTAAACGTAATATAAAGTGGTCGGTATAAGACATAATAACCACTTTTTATCGCAGTGTAGTCTGGTTGCTTGTTGTTAAGGCTCAGGATTTTTACATCTCTCTGCCTGGCACTACTCACTCCGGTAATAGCAATAGCATCAATATCTTTCTCAACAGCTTTTTCCAGGGGGCCACTGGATTTGTACTCTTTGTATGCAGGAAACTCCATATTGATATCCGAAAAAACAATGGAACGTATTGAATAACCTACTCCAGAGATCTTACCTTTTCGGACTAGTAGCTTTATAGGTCTGTTTTCCCCGCCTAACTGACTCCAGTTGGTAATTTGACCCGAATAAATATGTTTTACCTGCTCAAGTGATACGTTAGAGAGAGGGTTATTTTTATGGGTGATAATTGCTAAAGCATCCCAGGCAACAGGTTCAAAACCTGTTTTGCTTTCTAATTCACTGTCTGGAAGATGAAAACGGCATGAACCACCGAAATCCGCAGTATTAGTAGCAACATCTCTAATGCCACGTGTTGCACCACCACCCTGTAAATCAATCGCAATATTTTTAGATGCGGTGTAGGCAGCAGCCAATTTAGTCATATAAGATTTTTTGCTGATACCACAACCCACCCAGTTAAGGATATCATCAGATTCTGAAAATGCTGAAATTGAGAAAAAGACTAAGAATATAGTAACTAAATGAGTCAGAATTTTGCGCAAGTGCTTATCTCCCGTAAAGGCTTAAAACAGAGATTTAAATAATTTTAACCACGCGAATACTACTAATTTCCAACTAGTAATTCATTTAAGCACATATTGTACTTAACTTATATAGTTTTTAGCATTTGTATTAGATTGATTTATATGGAATAAACGAGATTAATATATTTTTTAAATACATGAAAAGTAAATATAGTACATTTTACGAAATATTTTTATATAAAGCGATGAACTGTAGCATTTAATGAATTAAACGCAGTTTAAATTTAAATCAATTCTGTTGATATGGACGTTGAAAAGCATCATATAACAGAAAAGATAATATAATCATTAGGTTATAAACAAATAGCTAAACCTGAGCTGGTTCCCATGCTACGTCTGTAAAGGCATCATCAAGTGGAGTTTTAGCGATATGATTAGTAAAATTGCTGAGTACCTTTTGCGAAATACCAACCATTACATCCAGCATACTGCCTTCAGTATAACCTGCATCTAAAAACGCCTGCATATCTGCATCTTCTAACCAGCCTCTGTTTTCTAAGACCAGGTGGGTAAATTGACGTAATACCTGAAGTTTACCATCAGAAAGTGGCAAATTGTCCCTTATAGACTGTACGATTTGCGGATCAACATTTTGCATATCCGCAATAGCAGTATGAGCCGCCATACAATAAGTGCAGTGATGGAAGTGACTAACGGTGAGTAAGACAACTTGCTGTTCAGTGGGGCTAAGGGATGAGCGCGTGAAAATATCAGCGACCGCTAGATAAGCTTCAGTAATCGCAGGCGAGCTTGCCATAACACCAATAAGATTAGGTATAAAACCAAAATTTTTCTTAGTATTGTTTAGAAGTATCTTTGACGAATCAGGTGCTGATTCAATGGTATGAACTGGAAATGTAGGCATTTTTATAAATCTCCATTTATTGAGTGATCGTTCCATAATAATTGTTATTGAGCAGATGTTCAACAATGTTTTATAATGTCTCTGAAACAGTGATCAGGAATGAATATGGGACGACCACAGGCATTTAATCAGCAGCTGGTACTGCAAAGTGCCATGCAATTATTCTGGCAAAATGGTTATGCAACTACTTCAATAAAAGACCTTACAGTTGCGACCAAATTGCAGCCTGGCAGTCTTTACGCAGCTTTTAAAAATAAACGAAGTCTGTTTATTAAATCACTGGATTATTATTTTGAAACTTTGTATGAAGGTGTAAACGGTATTCTGGCGTCTGATGAGCCACCGCTGCTGCGAATAAGGAAGTTTTTTGATTATTTTCTGAATCTGGCTAGAGATGATGTTGATCAAAAAAGTTGCCTTCTGGTGAATACCTTGCTGGAATTACCCCCTGAAGATACTGAAATAAACCAGCGTGTTTCTGAAATGTTTGAGCAAATAGAGCAGCTATTTGTAACAGTATTAAAAGAAGCACAAAGTAATGGTAGTCTTGCAGCCGGAACAAGGCCGGAATCACTGGCAAAGATGCTGATGAGCGGAATCTTTGGTTTGCAGGTATATAATCGAATGCAAAGGGGTGAGGATTCTCTCAGGCAAATAGTTAATAACCTGCTGAGTATTCTGGAAAACTAAATAAGTGAACAGGCTAAAGAAATAGATAAAATCGTCTTTAACAGATATTATGTAATTTCAGACAAAATTGATCAGCTTAAAAGCTGGTAAGAATCAGTCATTCCCAGGCTGATGATTACTTTCAGCAAAATACAAAACCTTATTCAAAAATTTATTTGCATATTTCAAGCTGTGCAAATACAGATAATTTTAAACAAAAGCAGAAAAGATGAATAAAGCAATACTCGATATAAGTGGACTACCAAAATTTAGTCAAATTAAAACTCAAGATATAGAGCCTGCAATTGATAAAGTACTTAAGGAAAATAGAGAAAACCTTAACAAAATATTAAATGATTCAGAAACCATTAAATTTTCAGATTTAATTATTGAACTTGAAAATATGGATAATCGATTATCAAGAATCTGGTCCCCTGTAAGCCATATGAATTCGGTGGTAAATACAGATGAAATTAGAAAAGCCCATGATAATTGTCTACCGAAACTAAGTGCGTATTCTACTGAGATGTCACAGAACAGTGATTTATATAGTGCTTATAATAAAATCAAAAATAGTGAAGATTTTAATAATCTGAACAAGGCTCAAAAGAAAACAATTGAAAATGCCTTGCTTAGATTTAAATTAAACGGAGTCGCGCTCGATGAAAATAAAAAGCAGAAATTTAAAGAAATAAAAAAGAACCTGTCGAGCTTGAAATCAAAGTATGAGCAAAATGTACTGGATGCAACACAGGCATTTAGAATTCACATTGAAGAAAAAACAGAACTTGCAGGTTTACCTGATTTTGCAAGAGATATGGCAAAACAGGCTGCAACAGAAGAAGACCTGAAAGGCTGGTTATTTACACTGGATGCGCCTTCATATATTTCAGTTATGACATATTCTGAAAAAAGAAAATTTCGAGAAGAAATGTACCAAGCGTTTACTACAAGAGCATCTAATAAAGGTCCGAATGCAGGTGAGTTTGATAATACACAGGTGATGACGGAGATTTTAACTGCAAGAAAAGAACTTGCAGATATCCTTGGATTTAATAGTTACGCTGAAATATCGATTGCTGACAAAATGGCGGAAACCACCGAGGAAGTTCTTAACTTTCTTAACAATCTGGTAGAAAAATCAAGACCGCAAGCGAAAAATGAATATAAAGCGTTGCAGGAATTTGCAAAAAAAACATGTAGTATCAGCAGTCTTGAAGCCTGGGACATTATGTATGTATCAGAAAAACTTAAACAAAAGGAATATGGAATTAGCCAGGAAGAACTAAAACCATATTTTCCAGCTGAAAAAGTGATAAAAGGCTTATTTGAAATCGTTAAAAGACTGTATGGAATAACAATAAGTGAAAAATCAGGAATTGATGTATGGCATAAAGATGTAAAATTCTATGAGATTACAGATAAAAATAATAAATTAAGAGGGCAATTCTATCTTGATTTATATGCCAGAAATAATAAACGCGGTGGTGCATGGATGGATGAATGTATCAGCCGAATGAAATGTGAAAATAAATTACAGACACCCGTTGCCTACTTAACCTGTAACTTAACACCACCGGTAGGAAATAAACCCGCCCTGCTTAATCATGATGAAGTAACCACATTGTTTCATGAATTTGGGCATGGTTTACAACATATGCTGACTCAGATAGATTCATTATTTGTTTCAGGTATAAGTGGAGTTGAATGGGATGCGGTTGAATTACCCAGTCAATTTATGGAAAACTGGTGCTGGGAGAATGAAGGATTACAGCTTATATCGGGTCATGTAGATACTGGTGAGTCATTACCAGAAAATTTGTATAAGAAATTACTCAAAGCGAAAAACTTTCAGTCAGCTATGCAGATGGTAAGGCAACTTGAGTTCGCCATTTTTGACTTTAGATTACATATGGAATTTGCCACAGATGGTTTTAATGGTATTCAGCAATTACTGGATGAAATCAGGCAACAGGTTGCTGTAATTATTCCACCTGAGTTTAATCAGTTTCAACATGGCTTCTCACATATATTTGCTGGCGGATATGCCGCTGGATATTATAGCTATAAATGGGCAGAAGTATTATCTGCAGATGCCTTTTCAAAATTTGAGGAAACTGGTATTTTTAACCAGGAAACCGGTAAAGAGTTTTTGCACAGCATTCTTGAAACCGGCGGTTCAGAAAAAGCGATGGAATTATTTAAACGATTTAGGGGGCGTGAACCAAAAATCGATGCATTACTGAAACATAGTGGACTGGAAGTTAGTTAAAAGACATAACAGAAACACAGAATTTACAGAGAATGTATTAAGTGAACGGTATTATTTGTCGCTAAGGCGCAAAGAAAAGCTATCTACTTTTTATCAGGTGTTGGTCATTTATCAATACGTTGTTGCTTATGAATTAACGACATAGAGATCTTTTCTAACTACAAATGTTTTCTTTGCGTCAACGTGTCTTAATATTAATTATCACATGCAGATAAAAATAGTCGAAAGTGAGTACGAGTCAGTTTATATTAGAGCTTACTTAGTATAATTTCAGATCTACTACACCTTAGTTACATTATAAATCTCTGTGTCTCTGTGGCAATCATTCACTCAAGTGCACGAAGATAAGCGGGTCTTTTAAATAAGCGCCCAACATAATTATTTAATACAGGATATTTTCTAAGCGATTTTTTATGCCAGGCTAATGTTGAAGATAATAAGATATCTGCGGTGCTAAATTTATCACCCAGTATATAAGGTTTGTTAGTCAGTTCATTATTTACAAAATCAACTAGAGGTGCGTAACGATTGTTGGCAATATCGATAGCCACTTTACTTCTCTGCTCTTTAGGCAAAACCCAGCTATGCAATTGAATTTCCCAAAGAGGCGGCTCGAGGGTTGAAGTAACAAAATACATCCATTGTAGATACTTCATATAAATTGATGTATTTGAATCGGGTTGTAGCTTATCTAGCGCATATTTTTGCGTAATATAAAAAGAAATAGCTCCACTTTCAGACATTAAAGTACCCTTATCATCGAGTACAGGTACATGACCATGGGGATTTATCTTTAGATATTCTTCGCTATGACCTTCACCATTAAACAGGTCGATAACAACAAGATCATAACCTAATGAGCATTCCTCGAGAAGCCAGCGAACCCTTTGAGCGCGTGTTTTAGCCGTGTAATAGAGCTTTATCATATAAATCCTTATATAGTAACTTGCATTATTAAAGTTGATATTAGTTTGGTCACTTGCAAATTGCAAGACACATAAGAGATTGATATAGTCATATAATGAATAAAGAAAAAGACGAAGTGTTTAAAAGATCACCCTGCCCGGTGGCTAATTTACTCGATATTGTTGGTGATAAATGGACTTTACTGATTGTGAGGGACATTATCATGGGTAAAAGGCTTTACAGCGAATTTCAGGCATCAGCTGAAAAGATACCCACTAATATACTAGCCGACAGGCTAAAACGACTGATTTCAGCAGAAATTATTGTTAAACAGGCATATCAACAAAAACCTGTACGTTATGCATACAGCTTGACTGAAAAAGGTAAGGAGTTACAACTTGTCATGAAAAGCATGGTCAAATGGTCAAATAAGCACATACCCGGCACCTATACTGAAGAACAAATATCGAGATTTATTGAGCAGGGAAATAAAGAAACGGTTAAATAATAGTAATATAAAGTAATATTACCGGTATAATTCCTTCGTTTAAGTGTCATCGACTAACATTCAGTAAATCTAATTCAATAAATAAAAGCTAAGAAAAAATAATGAAACATGGACTTATCCAGAATTTTTGTGTTTTAACCCTGATATACCTGTTAGCAGGCTGTTCAATGGCAATAGACTCATTTTCTAATAATCTGAATGAGGCAGTTATGTCGAACAATGACTCGCAAACTGTGATGCAGGGTTTACCCGCTTATCTGATATTACTTGATGGTTTCATTGAAAGTGACCCTGATGATGAAGACTTGTTATTTGCCTCGGCAAAGTTACTAAATGCCTATGCAGGTCTTATTGGAACACAAATTGTCCTTATGGGCGATGAAGATGATTTACAAAAACAGATACTCATTCTCCAGCAGAGAAAATTGACCAATAAAGCATTTGAAAGATCTGTAAAGGCAATCTGTTTATATGACGATGACTATTGTGGTTTGAATACCATTAAATATAGCGAATTTAAAAATCGATTAAAAGATTTTGATGAAGACGATATTGGTATGCTCTATAACCTGGGCACTGCCTGGGCATCATGGCTACAGATGAATACAGATGACTGGAATGCCACTGCACAACTTCCCCAGATAAAGCTCATCATGGAAACAGTTATTCAATTGGACGAGAAATGGCAAAATGCAGGAGCACATATGTATATGGGTGTCTTAAACAGCATATTGCCAGCCACACTGGGTGGTAAACCAGAAACAGGTAAGATGCATTTTGAATCGGCGATTAAATTAACCAATGGTAATAACTTAATGGCCAAAGTGTTATATGCTGAATACTACGCGCGATTGACGTTTGACAAAAAGCTTCATGAAGAGCTAATAAATGACATTCTCACAGCTGAAAATAAACAAACAAACCTGACTTTACTAAATACGCTTGCGAAACAGAAAGCAAAAGCGCTGCAAGCAAGAGCGGAAGATTATTTTTAATGAATAAGATACATATATATAGCGTAGTTTTATGTGTAATTAGTGTGTTAATAAGCACATCACTGCATGCAAAAACATTCAAAATTGCAACTACAGCACCGGACGGATCCTTCTGGATGAAACAGATGCGCGATGGTGCGAAGGCAATAAAAAAACAAACACAAGGCAGGGTTAAATTTAAGTTTTACCCAGGTGGTGTTATGGGCACAGAAGAAGTTGCCCTGAAAAAAATACGGATTAATCAGCTCCAGGGTACGGCTGTGTCACATGGGGTTTTGAATACATTTTATCCAGGTAGTCAGGTATATGGATTGCCCATGTTATTTAATAGCTTCGAAGAAGTAGATTATGTAAGAAATATTATTGATACAAAAATTATTGAAGGTCTGGAAAAAGGCGGAATGATAAGTTTTGGTCTTTCAGAAGGTGGCTTTGCATATGCGATGTCAACACAACCTATTATAAAAACGGAAGATTTAGATAGACATAAAGTCTGGACACCAACTAATAATAAGCAAGCTGAACTAACATTGAAATCATTTGGTATTACACCCATACCATTAAGTATTGGAGATGTGCTAGCAGGTTTACAAACGAATCTTATCGATACTGTTGCGATATCACCAATAGTTGCAATAGCTTTGCAGTGGCATACACAGATAAAATACATCACAAATATTCCGCTTTCTTACATATATGCAACTCTACTGATAGATAAAAAAGCCTTTGATAAAATTAGCACAGATGATCAGAAAGTTGTAAGAAATATTATGACAAAAATATTTAAACGTATAGATGAACAAAATCGTAAAGATAATGTATCAGCATTTAATGCGATGGCGAATCAGGGTGTTGAAGTAGTTTCACCGGATGCTAAAACACTGGATGTCTGGTATAAAAAAGGTGAAAAGGCCAGAGGAATAATTAAGTCTCAGGGGATTATGTCAAATAATGTTGTGGACGAAGTTTCAGGTTTATTAAAAGAATTCAGGAAAAAACAAGAGATGATAGGTGCGGCAAAATAATTCAAAGTATAAAAAAATAGTATTATGGCTTAATCGCATAGAAGATAATATCGTAATACTATTATTATCAAGTATTTTGCTGTTTGCTATAACTCAGGTTGTTTTACGTAATTTTTTTGATAGTGGAATAGTCTGGGGTGAAAACCTGTTAAGAGTGCTTGTGTTGTGGCTGGGATTAGCTGGTGCAATTGTTGCAACACGTCAGCACAAACAAATTAGAGTGGATGTTCTTTCACAATTTCTTCCAGATAAATATAAAAACAAAATAAGGCAGATGAGTCTTATTTTCACGACCTTGATTTGTTTAATCATAAGTTATTACAGTTTCGAATTTACAATTCTTGAATTTAATGCTAACAGTTTAGCATTTGAAAAAGTCCCTTCCTGGATAACCATCATTGTTATACCAGTCAGTTTTCTTATTATGGCTATCAAGTATCTGATACAAATATTAGAAGATACTTTAGGTAATAATAAATAATGGAAACTTTGTTGGTTGTATTAGCATTAGTGTTACTAGCTTTAGTGGGTGCGCCATTATTTTCAGTTATAGCAGCAGGTGCATTATATGGTTTTTATATAGCTGAAATTGATTTGCAGGTAATTGCAATTGAGCTTTACCGTATTGCTGAAACACCGTTACTAATGGCTTTACCATTATTTACTTTCTCAGGTTATATCTTGAGTGAAAGTAATACATCGCATCGAATGCTTAACCTGATTCAATCATTAGTTGGCTGGATACCCGGTGGCCTGGTGATATTTGCTTTTATAGTTAGTGCAATATTTACAGCATTTACCGGTGCTTCAGGGGTAACTATTGTAGCGCTTGGGGCGTTACTCTATCCGGCACTAAAAAAAGCAGGTTACTCTGATAAATTTAGCTTAGGTATGGTAACCGCATCGGGAAGCCTGGGTTTATTGCTTGCACCATCATTGCCATTGATTTTATACGGTATCATAGCGCAACAAATGGACCTTGATGTTGAATTTTCAATAAATGATTTATTTCTTGCAGGCATTATGCCTGCAGCGCTTATGGTAATTGGATTATCTATTTTTTCAATTGTAAAAAATGGACAGTTTCATATAAAAACCAAAAAATATATCGCCTCTGATGTTTACGACGCTTTTTGGGCGATGCGCTGGGAATTACCAATGCCTGTGTTATTAATAGCAGGAATATATGGTGGATATTTTGCAATTTCTGAAGCCGCAGCATTAATAGCTATTTATGTGCTTGTAGTAGAAACATTTATATATAAAGAAGTCACATTCAATAACCTGAGAACCATAGCTTTAGATTCAATGACTATGGTTGGAAGTATTCTGTTAATACTAGCGGTATCTCTAGCGCTAACAAATGTATTTGTTGATGCAGAAATACCGACAAAATTATTTGAGCTTATTAAAGAAAATGTAGATAGTAAGATTACTTTTTTAATTTTACTAAATCTATTTCTTCTTTTTGTCGGGGCTGTATTAGATATATTTTCAGCACTAGTGATTATAGTGCCATTAATTTTACCCGTAGCAATAAGTTTTGGTATTCATCCTGTGCATTTAGGGATAATTTTTCTAGCAAATATGCAGATAGGATATTTAACCCCACCTGTGGGAATTAATCTATTTATATCCAGTTATCGATTTAATAAACCAATTGCTTACATCTATAAAGCAAGTTTTCCATTTATGTTAGTGCTTCTTATTGTGCTTGTGCTGATTACGTATATACCAGAATTGAGTTTATTTTTTATAAGCAAATAAAAGCTAATTTAAAATCCGTATAACTTCAGGTTTTTTGTTTTTATACATAGGCATAGTCATACCAGAAACTGCATTAATATAGGTAGGGTCAGTTACTATATATTTTCTTCCGTTATGTGTAACAGAGTCGCCTTTTACAGAGTTATTAAAGCTTACCGCAGTTGCTATATGGCCGGGGAAGTTAAGGCCAATGACGTCTAATCCTAAAAGATTGTGTACTAACCAGGCAAAAAACACTGAGCGATCCTCACAGTCTGAATATGGATAATGCAGTGTTTCTTCTGGGAATAGATAGTTCTCTACACCAAATTGTTGCTGATCAGTTTTATATTTAAAAGCAGTTTGTACAAAGCGTAATAACAGGTTTACCGCATCAACTTCAGATTTACCTTCTACTAAAGGTTGTAACTGTTTTAGTATAGGACTAGCAGTGGCAATATTAACTTCAGATTTGAAGTACATTGAAATATCCATCTGCGGATAAGTTTTAAGATAACTTATGGTTTGAGTATCGTAAGCCACATTAATACGATAATCTTTTTGCTTATAGTTAAAGTTAAGGTAGCGATCTTTTGGTGAGCGCCCAGTATTCAGAGCTTTCGCTAAACTCATGTCCAGGTGTTTTTTTGCGCCAGGGTAATGGCCATTATAGGTGAATATTCTGCCGGGTTTTCTTTTAATGCCATCATAACTAAGGGCGTAGTAACGTAAGCCGTCAAACGTAAAATATGGTGCTTCAAATAACTGTTGGCGTGAAGGCATCAGGATGTAAACAAAGTGTCTATCATATGCTATACGCGCCTGATAACCCGCTTTTGTTAACATAAACCAGGTAAAGATTGCCTGGTTGTTTTTGGCTCCTGGGTGTAGTTTCTGAGCCATAGTGTTAATAAGTAAAGAAAACCCCCAGTCATTAAGTGTTAACGGTGCCCGTTGAGCATTAATTTGAGTAAGTAGACTTTCATGATTGGCCTTACTTAAACTAGACCAGATATTACTAATAGCTTTTTCATTAACTGGGCCTGTTAGACGAACAATTAATTTGGGATCATAATAAAAAATCAGTTGCTGTCCGTAAAAATTCAAATCAAGTTTTCTTCCAGCAGGGTGCTGGTTTATGGGTACAGGTTTAGGTTTACGTATTACAGGTTGCGGTTTAATCTCAGGAGTTTTAATAATAATGGGTTTAACCGGTGGGCTAACTGCAGGTTGTTTTACTAAAGGTTGAGTAATTTGTTCAGGTTGCTCAACAGGGTCAGGGGCTTTTGGTATAAGCACAGGTTTAGGTGTTTTATCACGTACCAGGCCCTGGAAAGTTTGCATTTCTTTCCACTGTGATTGTAGAAAGCCCGTAAATTCCTTATCTCTTTTATCACGGTAATCCTGAAAGCTGGTAGTTTCCTTTTTCATCCACTGTTCGAATTCAGAATAACTTTCTGCAGAGCTATTAATTGTGATAAATGAGCAGGTAATTAAGCCAGTTAATAGAGTGGACTGCTTTAGCATACCAGGTCCTTAGTATGAGGTTCGATTTCAGGGAAGATTGCCGTTCACATCCATGTGTGGCGAAAATCCATTAAATATTATTAATGAGACCAATTATTAATGGATTAGTTTGCGTCCATTCTAGATATTTCAGCGGCGAGTTCATCCTGGCCTTTCTGTGCTTTAAATTGCTGCCAAAGAGCACGCTCATTTTTCATACTGGTTTTAAGCGCCTGTTCAGTGGCCTTTTGCATGCTTGCCTCATCCATTCCTACCAGAACATACAGGTGACCACCCGGGCTTTTACGGGTTTTTAATATTTTAGTACCCACAAGTGTTTCATTAGTAATTTGTTTAGTAACAGAAGTCATTACTTTATCAACGGTTTCAGAGTCAGCTGAACCCGTGGTTTCAACATACTGCTTAATCATATTACGTACTTGAACCTGCATGTTTTGAGCCAGGCCTACACGTGCACTAGTTGCCGCCATTTGTTTCATAAAGTCATGACCCGCACCAGACTTTTGGGCAGAACCAACAGATGAAACCTCAATACCACTTACTGGCTCATCGCATATCCATCCAGGTGCTGAAGTGCCGGGTGTATCTGGAAATACGCAGTCTGCAACTTCTTGTTTCTTTTCACCACAACCTGCCAGTAAAGCAGACATAGCAATACCTGTCATAAGGTAAGCAGCCTTTTTCATTGTTGATTCTCCGTTTGTTATTTAAGATAAACTGTTTATTTTAATGTTAGTAAGATAGCTGAGAAACACTACATAAGCAATGCCGATTATGAGGCATTGCTAGCAGGATAAGGCATCGCTGAGAAATAAATTAAAGCACATCAAAATATCAGGAAATTAAATAATATTATGAAGAACATAAGAATATTTTATTTAGAAGAATAAGCGTAGTATCTATTGAGTGTTGAAAAGGGGGTTAAAGCGGATATTAATTGCTTAATCAGATAAACAGGAGGCTGCTACACATTGATTTCGACCATTTTTTTTGGCTTTATATAAGGCTTTATCGGCGCGTTCAAACACCTGAGTAATACTGTCCCCCTCATTAAAGCTACTGATACCGCATGAAACCGTGATGGTGACAGCTTCACCATGGTTATGAAATCCGCAGGTCTCGACCTGTTGTCTCATTTCATTAACCAGGCGTAGGGTTTCTTCCTGTTTGGTACCTGGAAGTAACATGACAAATTCCTCACCACCATATCGGGCTAGAAAATCGGTTGCACGTATACGTTTATAAAGTAATTGTGCAACAGTTCTTAACACTTTGTCACCGGCTTTATGTCCAAAGGTGTCATTTACTTTTTTAAAAAAATCTATGTCCCAGATTACCATACTCAGGGGGTTATCAAAGCGTTTCCAGCGGGAGACTTCCTCTTCAATTTTCTTATCATAAGAGAGTCGGTTAGGAATTCCAGTAAGGGTGTCGAACATTGCCTGTTTGTTTTTTTCTATCACAACTTTTTTAAGTGTTTCTGATTCTTTTTCAAGTGCGAGCATACGGGTATGCATTGTTGCCACCTGCTCCTGTGATTGAGCAATTCGAGTATTTTCAGATTCTCTATAAATTTTTATATGTGAAGAAATGTTATCTAGTTTAGTGCTAACCGTTTCTTTAAGACTGGCAAGCTCAGTCGCGTCACTAACATCCTGGCGAATTTCATCAACATTTAGGTGTATTTTTTTATCAAATACCCTGCCATCACTTTCCGCCGATTGTAAATTTTCTGTTTCAGTTTGCAAAAACTGATCCATGGTTTTTAAGCGATCAGTAACCTGTTGCAAAAAATTTTCAAACTCATGTTTTTCCTTTTGCATATGGCTGCGAATAGAATTTATGAGTGTTGCAACATCCTTTAATAGAATTTTCCAGTTGGCTGGATCAGTGTCCTGCTCCAGTCTATGTTTCATTTTATCTGCCTGATCCTGTAAATCGGCAGGCACAATGAGTTGTTCTAAAAGACGTATTAATAATTCCTGTATCGAAGGCTGTAGAGAGGGGTCATTGATTGAGTCATTTAATGATTGAGATAGAGGTTCTTTTTTTGAGTTTAAAGATTGATCAACTAATAAAGCCGAAAGCTGTTCAGAAAGTTTATCCAGCTCAGACTTGTCGGTTGCTTTTTGGGCGGTTAATCTGAGAGCGGCCAGTTTCCCGTTGGGTGATTCCTTGTTATCCAGTTTGTTTAATAATTCAATAAGACAGGTTTTATAGGTATTATATTCAGAAGCTTTGCCCTGCTCGGTAACTTCCAGATCAGGTTTATTTTCATTTGTATTTTCAGGCCATTTATTAATAATTATTTCAATGCTTTTAAGATGATCCTGTAAATCACTTTCAGTCTGTGAAGATTTAATTAATGAAATAGCAGATAAGGCTTCTGATTTAATAACAACTGGCCAGGGAAAAATAGATAAAATATGATTTAGCACAGAGGCGAGTAATGAAACGTTAAAGGTGTTTTGATTATTATCAGAGTTAAATAAGCGATCGAGTAAACCGGGTTTTTCTACCTGTGCTGTGGCCTCAATAGTAATGGCTGATTTAAGTAAGGTAATGGTTTTTTTTAATAAAGTATCCTTTTGTTCATCATCTGATTTACCTAATTGTTTGATTAGTTTTTTTTTAGATTTGTCTAATGAAGCTGGTAACTTTAAATCAGTAACTAACTGTAATAAGGTATCAACAGATGTACGTTCAGAAATGCTCTGTTTTTCCTCAAGCTGAGTCAATATACGTGATATATCATCAACTATTGATTCAACACGTTGCTGGTTAATGCTGTTTTTTATTGAGCTGCGTAAGTCAGTTATATGCCGATCAAGGGTGGTATTCTGGCCTTCTGCAGCCAGGCTTAAGCGACCAATGGCACGCTTTAAAGTTGTCTCTAACTGTTGCCAGTCATTTTCTTTTTTTTCCAGGTGGTCTAGCTGATCGTAATATTTTTGTTTCCACTGGTCTATGCCCTGCTCGTCTGCTGACATACTGGTAGTACCTTATTATTTAGTTAACGTGCGTTATATAGAACATGGCGCTATCTTGATAGCCCGGTAAATATTCAGTCATAAAAAAGGAGGACTGAAATAATTCAGTCCTCCCTTATATATAGTCTTTGAAACCAGCCTCTACAAGTCGAAGCTACCTGGTAAAAGCAGTAAATTACATCATTTTGATTCTTTCTCGATCAAATGCCTGGTGATTTTAATCATTCCATCATAACCACCGGCTTTAGATGCACTCACGGTGTATTTACCATTGATTGCCAACATTGGAACACCGCTCACTTTATAGCTCTGCCCCAGCTGTAGGGCTTGTCTGGCACGCATTTCAACAGCAAATGAATCAAAATTAGCTAAAAAGCTGTCTTTGTTAACACCCCTTGACGCGAGGAAGGTTGCTATAGAGGCTTTGTTATTGAGTTTCTGTTTTTGTACATGCATAGCCTGAAATATTGCATCATGATGCTTTTCAGCTTCACCCATGGTTTGCAAGGTGTAATAGGCTTTTGTGTGTACCATCCAGCTCGGGTTTAGTGGAGAAGGTAAACGCGTAAAGGTAACATTTGTTGGCAGGTCTTTCTTCCACTTGTTTAAAGCGGGCTCAAAGTGAAAGCAATGAGGGCAGCCATACCAGAAGAACTCCAGAATTTCGATTTTATCACCGGACTGTGTTGCCACAGGGGTTTCTAAAGCATCGTAGTCTATGCCTGCGCTGTAGTCACTCGCCTGTGAAATTGCGGGTAGTAGCATTAGAACGAGTAAGAGATTGATTTTTTTAATGAAATTCATATTAAGATTTCCCCTGAATAATTTTTATTTTGACCGGTACCAGACCAGTAAATTTCATTGATCATACAATTATGCCATGAAAATTTATAATTATTTGCCTACAGAAACGCAAAAGGCTGCATTTGCAGCCTTTTGTTAAACCAGAAATCGTTGAATTACTTCTTCATTTGAGCAATGTAGTTAGCAACCGCTTTCATTT